>Ga0315298_1001430_pt1 | contig 43678 bp, 35 predicted proteins | sample WHS_1_MG_FD_203077 | JGI IMG/M metagenome (GOLD analysis project Ga0315298, IMG submission 203077) | Extremophilic microbial mat communities from Washburn Hot Springs, YNP, Wyoming, USA - WHS_1_MG | ecosystem: Environmental > Aquatic > Thermal springs > Hot (42-90C) | place: USA: Wyoming... | reverse complement strand
CCTCGCTTATCCAACCACTAGGGAGCTGAAGCTTGTTGTCCTTCCATGTCAGCAGATCGGTCCGAATGGCTTCCAGATCCCGGAAGAAGCGGCTTAGAACTAGCGGCGAGCTAACCCAGGCGAAGGTGCCTTTGTAAGAGCGTACCGGGAACAGCAAGACTCGCGCCTCCTTGAAGATCCCCATTCCCGCGTGGTCTCCGTCGCCATCGGGTCCAAACAAGCAGATGACCTCCTTCGAACCCTTTCCCTTGCGCGCCTCGCAAAGTTCCCGCAGGCCGCCTTTCACTCCCGAAGCGTACACCACAGGGTGGCCGGTATGGACTTCGCGCTGAATCGGGAGATCTACGTAGCTAAGCGTGGCCCCCATCCCTGCATGCAAACTGCTCTCGGTGAGCAGGAACACTGCCATGGCGTTAGACGGCATAACTCCATCCTCCAATCAGTGTCAGGCCGAAGCCCATCTTGCGGAAATCTTCATCCACACAAACGGACTCTAGCCAGAACGTTTTCATCAGTTGTTCGATCAGCTCACTAGCGGCCAAATCACGGTTCGCCTTCGCTTCGACAAAGTACACACTGCCGGCCGGCGCCAGGCGGCGGCCCTCTCGTGGCCGACGCATCACCATGTCCCAGCCGCTATAAGGAATGGCGCGCGGCACAGCGGCGGCCACCAACGTCAGATCCAAGCCGCCCGCCAGAGCCGACAGGTCCGGCCGCCAGGCTTCCAATCCATCAAAGCAGGCCGGCGTCAGCAAGTAGAGACGAAAGCGGCAGACTCCGTCGGCACAGCTACGCTTCAACGACTCTGCGACTTGCTGGCGGAGCGGCTCGCCGAACCAAGCCGACCAGGGGACACGGCGGATACGAAACGGCCGGCGCTCACCGCCCACCGGGAACACCGTATCTTCGGGCAGGCAGTCCTCCGGAGCCAGCACCTCGACCACGTACGCGGCGCTTTCGGCACGCGTTCCGCCCTCGGCTTGCTTGCGGTACACCAGTCTGGCGAAATCCACGCTGTAGATCTTGCCGGTTTCCGGTCGCAGCGTTTCGGTGCTGCGCTCGATGCCGACATGAGGTTCACTGTAGACATACTCAGCAACTGGTTTCGACCTTACTCCCTCGCCTGTCAAGTACTCCCGCAGCCCTGCCGAATCAAGGATTGCGTGCTCCAGCTCGTAACTCACAGGCTCTTCGGGCCGGCATGCCACCCACCGGCACGTAGACGTATGATACCTGTAGGGTATTAGGGGCCTCAGATCCGCGGGATAGTTGCCCAATGCAGCCTCTGGGGCCGGCCGTTGTAAGCCCGTTTCGGGATCTGGGTAACCGATCAGAACGAAGTCCGCCGGGCAGGGCAACAAAAGCCGGCCGCCATCCTCGGAGGCAGCCGCGAGGAACGGGCCGCGAATTCTGAGATCGCCCAGCCGCGCAGGTGTGCCCACCAAGCGGGTGAGCTCGCGATCGAGATTGCGACCTCCTTTGAAATCGTCGTAAAGAATCTCCTTGTGTTGAAGGATCAAGCCGCGGAAGGCGCCGTAGATGGTCCGCGGCATGGGCACGGGGCTGATGAGCCGAGCTCGCAGGAACTCCTCCGGCCCGAAAGGCCGGCCGTCGCGGAAGAGAGCCACATCCAAAGGTTCGAGCAAATAGTGCATGTTTAACCCATTCGCGCCAGAAATCGGGCCGTCAGAAGGGCGTTCTCCAACTGCCGCCATGGGTGAAAGTCCGGGTGCCCCACCCATCGCGGCTGCCCGGGCTTGGTCCACAGGGCGTTGTAGCCCCTGAGGAGTGCGGTGAGCTCCTGAAGCACCTTCTTACCGTCGCCGGCGGCCTCGCCGGCGGCGCGAAGCAGGATGGCGTCGAACATTTTCAACAAAGCTTCCTCGCTGATCACTGCCTCCAGACCCCTGCGAAGTTCCGCCACGTGCGAGATGAAGCCTGGCGAAACCTGCTTTTTCGCCAGCGAGTCAGCAAGTTCCTGCAACAGAGCCATCGGGCTTGCACTAACGCCCGGTGGATGCCACTTCGTCCCCATGACCGTCGTTTGTCCAGAGCGCCGCCGTACAGCGATCACCCCAGTCTGCCGGCCGTACTTTTCCTTTGCCTCTGCTTTCAGGATGGCGAGCGCCTCTTGCACAGCGCCCTGGAGCGGATCGGTGTGGTGTAGGACGAACGCGGCGACGCTAGCACTAAAGTTTTTCCCGGCAGGAGCCGGAAGCCGCTACCGTCAAATTCATGAGATTTCGAGAAGGCATCCGCGTACGCCCGCATGCCAGCGGCCAGACGTGCGACCGGGACAAAAGCCAGCAGATCGTCACCGCCCGTGTACACCAGCGACCCGTCGAACTCACGCTCGATGACTGGCCGGACGAAGTGTGGGAGATTTCCAAGACATTGGCTCAGCGCAAGGTGTGTCAGTAGCGACGCAGGCCGGCGCTCCGAGGGCGCCCTGCCGCGGGCCGCCGGGTGGAGCGACTCCGACCACTTCGGCAACAGGTCGCCTCGAATCCAGTCCCCCACCCGGTCCCCGTCGGCAACCACAACGGCGAAGTAGTTCGGCGGGCGCCCCACGCCCTCCTGCTCCAAAGCCTTCAGGAACTCCCGGAGCTGCTGCCTTGCCTGGTTGATCTTTGTTTCTTTTCCCTGGAACCGGTTGCCGAAGTCTGCCCGGAGCCGGTTTGCATCGTACGTCTCGTCGAACCACCAGTCGCCATCTATATGCAGGAACAACCATTGAGCAGTCGCCCCGGGTTGGGGACCGAGCTCATCTTCCAGCCTCTGGAAGGGAGACTCCAGAAGCGTGGGCACGCCCATCTCTGTCAACGCGCGGTGCAAGTTTTTCGCCGACGACGCCGACTGGAGTACCTTCCTCAGATAAGGAGTGACCGCAACTGACGAGGTGGAGGGGAAACTCGTGCGGAGGGCCAGCTCCTGGTGCTCGGCACGGAAGTATACGCGCACCGCCAGGCGCCGGGTAGTGCACACGGCGCAAAGCCGCTCCCGTTCCCGGAAGCGGTGCTCGAGGTTGCCGCCAAGGGCGGCCAGGTTCTGCCACAACTTTCTTTGCCGCCCGGCCGGGTCAAAACCTTCGAAGTCTTGGAGCGCTTCCCGCAAGCCGCACTGGTGGCACTTGACGTTCGGCTCCGGCTCGGACCTGAAGTCTCGCAAGGTCTTCCGGGTTTCCATGTCGCGGGAGGCGCGGCTGAAAAGCTCTTTGTATGGGGCTTGGTCCGGCCAGGGGGTGACCGTCCAGAACAACTCGAAAACGCGGTCGGCCGGTGTTTGCCGCGCCCAGATCTTATCCCAGTAGCCCTTGTCCGTCAGCGAGAGCGCTCGCTCCAGCTTATTCTTGACGGAATCGCAGGCGCGCCTCCACTCGGCTGTGAAGCCCTCCGCCACCCGGCGCGCTAGCGCTTTCACCTCCTCCACATTGTCGCAGGGCACGATCGCCAATAGCCCATTCGGGAAGCTGCCGATCATTCGCTCCTCTTTGGCGGGCTCGGTTAGGGCCAGCGGGCCTTGCTGGAAACAGGCGCGGCCGCGGAGCCACAGATCCACTAGCGGCTGTCCGCAAAGAGCGGGAAACAGAACGCAGTCGGGCCCGAGTTCAGCCGCGAGCACCTCGGCTGCCTTCCACGCGAGATAAGAGATCAAGTAGCTGCCAGCCCAGTAGTCCTCGGTGGTCCGGGCCCGGTCGATAAATTCCTGTGGGCCTCCCATCCGGAAGGACAGAAAACCAGGCTTAGGCAGGGCGCAGGCGAGCGCGGCCGCGACGGCGTTGCGCTGCCACACGGTGGCGTAGGGAGCGAAGTCGAAGGCTGGAACCAGATCCCAGGAAGCGCCAAGCTTGACAGGAGCACCGGCAGAACGTTCATGCTGCCTGAGCAACTCAGGCGCCAGCCGCCACAGAGCCAGGAACCTATCTTCGGGTCCCTCTACCGAAGTGGCGACCATCCGGAGGAGGCCTAGGGCTGTCTCTCGGATCTCCTCGTGCTTGCCAGCCAGGCCCTCCCACTCAGAAATTGTGATCGGCTCTGCGGAAAGCGGGTGGATGAAGGTGGGCTGGGCGCAAAAATCAACGGCGGAGTCCTGTATGCCCCCGAATCCCTCCAACTGGTGGATCTTCTGCTCGATGGCGCTCAGCAGCGTGTCATCCTCGGTCAAGTCGAACATTTCTAGGACCGCATCCCGCCACTGGCGTCGCCCGTTCGCTCGCTCGTTGCGAGGCCAGAACACCAGATCCCACGGCTCGGCCAGCCATGCCAGCAGTTTCTTATTAGAATGCTCAGGAGACATAAACCTCCGGCCCATTGAGGGAATCCAGGAATGAGTCCACTTCGGTCCAGTGGACGGCAAACGGCGCCGATGGAGATTGCATACTGCCCGCGCTAGGCGCGGCCTTCATGTAGAACTCCAGCCGGTCTGTCGAGTCCCTGACGAACTTCGCCTTGAAAACGTGTGCGAGCGCGAAAAACTTCCCGTCAGCACCGTAGGAGCGTAATACACGAAGGAACAAGGGCGACGCACGCCGTGAATCTTCGGTTCGCAACCTACCTGTCTCCCTGACCCCGACGCGAGCTCCCGCGTGCGTTCCGGAATGAAAGCTGAACAGCAATGGCAGACCAAAAGCAGCCAGCCGAGAGCCGGAGGCGCTGCCCGAGCCGACGTAGCCGGAGGCGACCCCGAAGTCCTTGCTGAGCGGCCGGGGTCTTCCGGGGATTGGCGGATGACGCCAGCGCTGGTAGATCAGCCCCACGGCGTCCAGCGCGGCTTCCCAGCCCTGAGCGTCCAGGGGGATAATCCTGGCCCGCCAGAAGCCCGGCACAAACGACGAGAACGCAGGATATCGGGTGGCGGACGAAGAACTTGCGGCTGTCATAGTGGTGCGCCAAGCAAAGCGCGGGACCTCAACCCCGGCATGACGCGCCAGGCAACCTGCTACTTGATTGAGGCCCTTGCTGAGGTCAGCGGCCAAGTCCTCAGCCGTGGCCCAAACGCCAGGCGACAGCTCCGGGAGCCCCTGGAACCGCGGAGCGCCGGCGGCCGGCCGAAGCACGAAGCCGCCCATTCCGCGCCTGGTGCGGGCCCCCACTCCGCCCAATCGGCTCAGCAGCCACAAACAGCACCAGGTAACCTCCCACGTCTCACGCCTCTCGCAGCGCACAGAAAGTCGGAAGGAGGCTCCTCGATCAGGATCATAGAAGGGCCTTCCTTCCAATCCGTATGCCAGGTAGCGGAATCCCTCCAGAGGCCTCCAGCGCCTCTCCTGCCTGTCATACGGCTTCAAGGGATACCGGCCATCCGGCACAGGCCCGCTGAGAGCCAAACGGAGGTCTCCCGCCCGCTGTGGGCCTCCGAAATAGTCCGTTTCCAATCCACGCAACTGGTCCAGCGGGCAAAGCGCCCCGACCAGCGCGCGGAACCAGTACAGCAACGCACCCTTCAAGGAGGCAACCCGAAGCAGCTCGGGGGTGACACGGTTTGCACCAGCGTTGAAGATCGGCGTCAGAGCTGCCAGCTCAAATGACGCTTGGTTGGCCACTCCCCCTCCCTCAGATCACAAGTCACTTATATCACAAGTCGGCCTTTCAGGGAACAATATTTTTCTCCGGGGACTCGCCTTGGTAGCTTCCACTAGAGCTTTCATTTTCAGGGCGGGTCCGCCAGCGCTGAGCTTCGGGGCGGGCCCGCCACACACAGCCACAGGCCACTCCACAACCGGCTTCCCAACCGTTTCAGACCCCTTCGCTTCGGGGCGGGCCCGCCACGCCTCGTTTCTTCCCCCAGGAGAATGACCGGTTTTGCCGTTTCAGACCCCTTCGCTTCGGGGCGGGCCCGCCACGCTGAGAAGCGGGTGCAGTTTAGCTCGCTTCTCCAAGCAGCGGTTTCAGACCCCTTCGCTTCGGGACGGGCCCGCCACCGGCGCTGCAGTTGGCCATGACACCCGGTCGGCGCTTATGTTTCAGACCCCTTCGCTTCGGGGCGGGCCCGCCACCTACCATGCTGTGGTAGGGGCTACTATCTTTTTTGTCCGTTTCAGACCCCTTCGCTTCGGGGCGGGCCCGCCACTGGAAAAAACTATTTGCCGACCCGGGCCGGAAGGAGGAGTTTCAGACCCCTTCGCTTCGGGGCGGGCCCGCCACAATATAAGGAGAGGAAAATGAGGAATCTCTGGTTAAACAGTTTCAGACCCCTTCGCTTCGGGGCGGGCCCGCCACACGCAGTCAGGAGGGAGAATGACCCTTAGCGAAGCCATTCGGTTTCAGACCCCTTCGCTTCGGGGCGGGCCCGCCACAGCACCCTCTGCAAACCCTTGGGCCCATACTGTTTATACCACGCTTTTCCGTAACCTTGCAAGATCCGGCTTGCAGTCTGGCCTAACGACCGCAAGTCTCTCACCCGAATCCCTGCTATTTGCCCTCGAATCAGCAGGTTGCCGGGATTCCGTAACCTGCCCGCCTTCTTCTCCGGTTCCCTGGTTCGTGCCAACCTTCTGAAAAGCATGGACTTGTCACCTCATACCAGGTAGAACTCCGGGTCCCGGGTCACTTCGCCGGGTCCGTAGATCCTGACCGCCTCCACGCAACGGCTGCAGAGGCGGTAGATGCGGACCCGATCGGTTTTAGCCAAGGGGATCTTCTCGATCTGGGACAGCATCCGTGCGTAAAGCTCCTCGTCCAGCAGGCACTCGAAGACGCTGTCCTGAATGCGCACGCCAAAATCCAGCAGCCGCTCAGACATCCGGTCACGGACCCGGTCGTCGGATATGTCGTAGCAGACGACGTGCAGCATGGAAGTTCAGCGCTCCAGCCAGGTTCGGTAGGGAGTGCCTCCTGTGAGGCTGTCCAACAGCCGGGCCAGTTGCTCCAGAAAGATGCCGCGGAAGCCCGGAGCAGCGCCATCATCCTCCGGCTCGCCCGAGCCGAGCAATGTCTTCTCGTAAGCGCGGAGGAATTTGCGCAGCCCCTCAGTGGTTAGCCGCAGACCTCCCTTTTCACCCCGATCTTCGAAGTCGTCCGGCTTCATCACGCCGTTGTTAATGAGCTTGAGCACGAGCCGGTCCACCGCCGCGTGGCGGAACTCCTCGACCCAGTCGCAGGCCAGCGACGGGCGGTCGCCATCCGGCAAGTGATAGAAGCCGACGGCGGGGTCCAGGCCTGCGGCCTCGAGCAGGCCCTCCAGCTCCCGCGCCAGCAGCGTGTAACCGAAGTTGAGCAAGACGTTGATGGGGTCCGCGGCCCCGCGCTTGACGCGACCCGGGAAGAGGAACTCAGAGCGGTTCCAGCGGCGGAACAGGTCAAAGTAGGCCCGGCCGGCATTGCCCTCGACGCCTCGCAGCTCATCAAGGTCCTTCACCGTCTCCAGCCGTTCCAGGCTCTCGCGCAGAACGCGGTGGCCCTCCCCGAGGGTTTCCGCCAGATAGTTCTTGGCATACGCTGCCGCCACCTGCCGGGCGGCCAGGATCTTACCGCGCACCACCCCGCGCCCGAAGTTGAGGCAAAACTGGGGATCGCGAGAGCGTTCCCACTGGAGTCGGCGGAGCTTGCCGCCGCCGTCCGCCGAGGGCTGAAGACGACCTTTGTAGGTACCGTGGCGGGTGAAGAAACTTAGCCAGACGCCCTCATCGAGCAGCAACCGAAGGCATTGGGTGGAGATCTGGATACTGCCGTAGACCAGCACGCCCTGGAGCTTGATCACGGGAACTTCCAGGAGTACCTTTTCCTTGGCCGTCAGCAGCACGCGGCTGCCGGACCGCTGCAAGACCGCACCCTGCTCGGCCACGTGGAGGAAGCGCGAGTGGCTCTCCCCCTGGCGGGTCAGAGCCGGCGAGTCGAGGGCCGCCGAGCGGTGACCGTGCAGTTCAGCGGGGGCGGTTTCGGGCAGCGCCGCGGGGTTTGGCACTGTGCCGCCAGTCCAGCAAATCTGCGGTAGTGTAATCGTCGAGCTCACAGCGGTACTCCTGTCCTCAACGCTTCCAGGACGGCATCCGCCGGGCTCGCGGCGAGCGCCGCCAACCGCTTGCCTTGGGACCCCGAGGCCTGTGCCGCCGTAGTCTCCACCGGGCGGGCTGCCCATTGCAGCGGCCCGGCGGGTTTCAGATGCCCGGCGCGATAGGCGTTCAGCAATGCACGCGGCATGACGGGCGCCACAGCCACCGGGCGCTTCGCCGGTTTCTTCTGCTCGAACGGCAGCAGGATCCGTTCGCCCTGAATATCGGCGCCCAGGAAGCGAAACCACTGCTCGAAGGTGGTGGTACGCGTCTTTTCCTCGCTCAGGTTGAGACGCAGTTCTTTGAGGGCCTCTTCCACCACCGTCCGCGATTGGGCCAGCTCGAAGGGCGAGCGGGCTAGCACCAGAAAATCATCAGCGTAGCGAACAAACTGAACACCCGTCCGGCGGAGGCGCTGGTCAAACTCATCGAGATAGAAGTTCGCCAGCAGCGGCGACAGTGGAGCCCCCTGCGGCACCCCCCGCGCGAGGCATCTCACTGCCGCCCCGTCCCAGACCGCGGCGGCCACCCAGGAGCCGATCCAGCCCAGCAGAGGTGAGCCGGCACCGAGCCAGCGGGTGAGCTTCTCAAACAGCAGTTCGTGGTCGATCGAATCGAAAAACGACCGGATGTCGGCGTCCAGCACCCACTGGTAGCCTCTGTCCCGCAAGGCGGCCAGCGACCGCAACGCATCGTGTACCCCCAGGCCGGGACGATAGGCGAAGCTGGCCCGGTCGAAGTGAGGATTCCACTTCGCGCTCAGCCAGAGAGCGGCCGCGCTCTGCGCCACCCGGTCCGCGACCGTAGGGATCAACAAGAGGCGCCGACCGCCGGACTTCTTTTCGGCCTCGGCCAAGCGCAGCGGATCCGGCCGGTACTGTTCGGACGCCAGGCGGGCGGTCAGGGCGCGCAGGTTGGCGGTCGCAGCACGGGCAAACGCCCGCACCGAAACCCCGTCGGCCCCCGGCATGCCGGCCTTTTCCTGCACGCGTTGCCAGGCGGCCGCGAAATCCATTTGCCCGGCCAGGATGCGGGCCGGGACTTCGCCCAGTCCTGCGTGTGGCGCTCCCTTGCCGTTGGTGTTCATGGTTTCAATTTCAGAATGTCGGCCTTGGAGAACTCTACGTCAGCCTTGGAAGCGCGGTTCATCCGCGCGGTGAACTCGTTGAGCGCGCGCTCCTTGAGCGCATCGAGGATCTCTGTGGAGACGCGCCCGCGGAAGCTTTCAATGGTCTCAAGCTGCGCCAGAAATTGCCGGGTCATCTCCAGGTGCGTGCGGTTCAGAATCGCCAGGCGTGCCGTTTCGCCCAAGCAGCGTATCTCAAAGATCGCCGTCTCGGCGGCTTCGACGGCGCGCATGGTGGCGGCGCGATTCAGCACTTCGTTGGCAATGCGGATGGCGCGGAGGTCGTCGCGGAAGATGTCGAGCCGGGCTTCGAGGCTGGCTTGTCGCGCCTGTGCGCGGACGCGGGCCTCGGGCGACCAGGGGAGGGCAAGCCGCCGATCGGACACGACACGCCGGGCGTCGCTGCGCAGCCGGAGTTCCTGGTTCACCCGTTCCAGCGCCTCCTCGGCGGCGGGACATTCGACGCTACCCGCGCGCAATGCGTCCCCGGCCGGCACGCGTCTTAAACCAATCGCGGCCGAGCCGGTACCATTGCCGTCGGTATTCTGAGCCTTGTTGTTCATAGGACCTCCGGGACAACCGGAGAGGGGAGCTGCTGTATCAAGCCGGTGAACAGTAGTTCGCACTCTCGAGCCAGGTGTTCCCGGACTGCTGGGGCCAGCTCGTCCATAGCCTCGCACTGCTCCCGACAGGTAGCCGCGGCGGCCAGTGCCTGCTGCTCTAGCTCGAAGTAGAGCCGCGCTGAGGCGAGTTCCGCCTGAGCCCGGAGTTCGCTGGCGCAGGAGAGAACGGACTGGCGCAACTGCTCCGGGAGCGCCAGATCGGCCAGGCGCACGCGTAGGCGGCACTCCGTGTCGGCCAGCTCAGCCAGGAAGCGTTGGTGGCCGGCCCCGGCCGCCCGGTCCGGGGCGCCGGAGAAGAACTGCCTGGCGCTATCCCTCAGCCAAGGAAACAAACCTGGTCCCATGTGGAGCTGCGCGCTGAGGGCCGCGCGGGCTCTACGGTATCGCGCGAAGCGGTCGGTCCAGGAGGGAGCCGACGTGAAGGACCACGCCAGAGCCAGCGGAATGGCTTCCAGGCACAGTGCGGCCCACCATCCGACGCCCTCGCCTTGCACGAGCGCCCAGCCTTGGCGGCACAACCACACCGAGAGCGGAAAACACGCCAGCAGTACAGTAGTGGCCTGGTGGCGGCTGGCCGCGGCGATCCAGCCCAGGTGCAGCGCGGCCGAAAAGAGCTGGGCGGGCAGACCAACCGATGGCATCCCCCGGTGTACCGCCCAGCAAGCCGCCGCGCCCAGCCCCGCCAGGTACGTAGGCGGGACCGAGAGGATCGCCAGCGGGATTAACAGCGTTTTCCTCATTAAATCCACCCCTGGAGAGACTGGTTCCCGTCGAGAATGGAAACCTTCCGAAAAAAACGTCGGCGCCCCGGCTAGCGGGGCGCCTTGGGTCTACCAGCCGCCGACCATGGGTCTCCTCCTTTCTGAGGCGCTTGCCACGCCTCAATTGGATAACGATGCCAAGACTGGATTCCTTGCCAAGCTCCTGCGTGCGCAAGAAAGATTTACCTTGGCTTGCCTTTCACAGCTCCGTCACTTCATAATCCGGAAACGCGAGCTTCAGGGCGCGGACCGTTAGGTCACGGTCAGGTTCTTTTCCGTAGTCTTGGCTCACGCCGGTGATACGGACTCTTCTCTGTTCGTCGTCAAGCGATAGCCAGCCTCCTCCCCAAGGGTGGAGATTGTAACGGCCGGCGAGTTCTCGGTGGCTGGCTGCCCGATTGTCGAAAACCAAAGCGATGGTGTCATCAGAGAAGAGGGAGCTACCGACCAAGAACTTGCCCTCTGCTGGGCTTCGGTCATGCCTAAGGACGACCACGAAAGTCTTTCCCCGCAAGAGGCCTTCCAACACCCTCCGGACGATCGTCACGTCTCTGATCATGCGCCGACTCGGCCGTGCCTTGCAACGGCAGCTCGGAGCATGCGACCCCCTCGATCCGTTCGGTTTGAACGCCTGAGGGTTGGGTCGCCGAAAAGGCGATCAGCGCCTTGTTAACTGGGCCCCGGCAAGACTGCTGCTCGGCCCGTGCTCGGATCTCGGCGAGAATGACCGCTTGTAACGACAGCTCAAAAAGCGCATAGGCTATGCGCTCTTTCGTGCTTCGGCACAGGCGGTTAGGGGGCCGACTGACCCCGCCTGGTGGACTTGCCCCATTCGAAGCCAGCCCACCCCGACTGAATCCCGGCCGTTCTTGAAGGTCGCTGCCATAGGCGTTACGGCAGCACTCCGGCCAGACGGACTCGGAGCATCCGCAAAGAGCCGCAAGGGCCTGTGCCCGCTCCCACACAGCTACGCCGCGTCACGCCGCCGGGCCTTGGTTGGCATCGTTTTTCCACCCGGAGCGGTTGGCACGAACGCGCCGCCAGCGGGAGTGCCCCGGGTCCGGGCTGGCATCTGCGCCAGCACGGGGCCAGCACGTCGGGCGCCTGTAGGCCTTCTGGCGGCCGTCTGGCGATACAAACTGAACGTATTTGCAACGAGTTCGCACCAACTGAGCCTCTATGAACTGACGGTCAGCGGGTTCGAATCCCGTTAGCGCCGCCGCGACTGTTACTCCATTTACTCCATTAAGGACGGCGGCAAAAAACGGGCACCAGGAATCAGTGAGTCAGGTGGCCAAGAAGCAACGCCTTGAACGCATAAGTCTTTTGTTTACAAATTGCGTTCAATTTCCCAAGCTGGACGTCGCGGGTTCGAATCCCGTCTCCCGCTCCAGTCGGCCTTTTTGACCACGGCCCTTTCACCAGCCCCACTGAAGGTTTTCCTGAAGGCCAATAAAGTGCCCGGGGCGGGACTCGAACCCGCACGGGAGTCGCCTCCCAGAGGATTTTAAGTCCTCTGCGTCTGCCGGTTTCGCCACCCGGGCGCATCCTTTGCCGCTGACAGAAAAGGGGCGGCACAGTGGGCGTCGCGCTTAGTCTCTGCTGTTTTCGACGGCCCAGCATGAATTTACCATACCCGCAACACGCGCGTCTTCGGCCAGGCAGATCGGCCCCCTAATCTACACGCCCTGTTTTCGCTGGACTGCCTGCTAGGGACGCTTGCCATTGCTCGAACACTAGAGCTTCCCGCTAGAAGCGCAAGCGCACCTGGGCTTGGATAAAGCGGTTGCGCGTGTTGGTCTGCGAGGTTACACGCCCGAAATCCGTCGAATAAGGATTGGTGTTGGGAGCCTGAAACTGGGTGCGGTTGGTCAGGTTCAAAGCATCTACGCGGAACTGTAAGGCCAAAGCTTCCGTCAGCCTGAATTCGCGCTGCGCGTTGGCGTTCCATTGATTGGCGCCATCGGCGCGCACACCGGAAATACGCGTGGGAAATACCCGGCGGTGGAAGGAAGCCGGCCCCCGTGCCGCGACGCGTTCAAAATTGTCCGTGTTAAACCAGCGATCCAGCGTGCGCACGCCTTTCTTGATGTCTTCCAAGTTGCCGTAATAAAAGAGGTTTCCCCAATCGAGCAAGGGCCCGGGCTGAAATTCGTAAGTCGCCGCCACCTGAAAACCGCCGAGCAGGTGGCTCAGTAAGCCCTGGGAAGCCCACTTGCGGCCCTTGCCAAAAGGTAACTGGTAAATCCCGGTGGCCACGAGCCGGTGAGGGCGGCCGTCGTTGCTCTCCCGCCATGACGGCACAAGATCAAATTCGTTGTAAAAATAATCCGCTTCGCGCAGTCGCAGCGCCGTGTAAGCAACATTCAAGTCGAAGCCCTGAGCGAAACGTCGCTGGAAGGCGACTTCCAAACCATCGGTTCGCGCCTTGCCCAGTGCGGCAGTAGCCGTGGAAAGCCCGTTCATGTGCGGGTAAGGGCGCAATAACTGGTGCTTGCGAATGGTGCGGCTGGTGAAAAACCCCTGCGTAGACATGTCCTGGTAAACCAGCGGATTGGCGGACCTCAGATCGGCGAAGTTCCCGATGTAAAAGGGATTGGCGACGTTAGCGTTCAGGTTGTTGGCGATCTCATTATTGCGAACTAACCCGTCAGCCCAAAAGCGCTCGGGAAGGGCCGAGAGCGTCTGCGTGAGCGGAACACGAGCCGAACGCGTGCCGGCATAGGCTGCCTCTATCGCGATGTGTTCGCCGAATTGCCGCTGGATTCCCAACCGCCAGCGCTGCTGGCGCGCATGCCGATAGTCTAAGCCGTTGTAAGTCCAGCCGCGCCCCGCCCGCGCCATCAGACCCAGCTTGTCGCGCGTGGGCTCATCAAAGCGGGTCCCGTCAGCCCGCACCGGGAAAGGATCGGCCATGGGGGGAATTCCCCGCCGCGGATCGCCCGCCAGCCACGTCATGCCGTAGTCAGTGGTGACCGTAGTCGAAGTGTTGCGCGTAAAACCTGTCTGATCGGGTCCAATGTTCAGCACGTTAAGCGTGTCGTAAAAAAGGCCGTAGCCGCCGCGGATCACCGTCTTGGAGCCAAGTTGATAGGCCATGGCTAGACGCGGCAGCCACATCAACTCGTTTTGCCAAAGTCGTCGCCCGGGAGCGCCGGCCGCGTAGACCGAGCCGCCTTGAACGACAAACTGGGAAGCCGCAAGCTCGGGAACCGGGCTGCGGGCGTAGCCTGCCTGGGCCGCCTCGCTAATGGGCAACTTTGGCTGCGGGTCAAAGTAGGCCAAAGCCCGGTTGTAGCGCTCCCTGGGCCCCAATTCGTATTCCAGGCGGAGTCCCAGATTCAAAGACAGTTTGGGCGTCAGGCGCCAATTGTCCTGGAGGTACCAGGCATAGTACGGATTGAACATGGCGTAGGTGTCAGTGGTCGCAACCGTCAGGCTCGAAGGCAGACCCATCATGAAGGCTGCCCAGCTATGCGCAAGATTACCGGCGGGAGTGAAGGTATCGTCGTTGCGCCGCGTGTAAAAGTTGCTGAAGCTGAAATTGCCGGACGTGTTGCGATCAGGACCGCCGGTGCGGAATTGCCCTCGGTGATCGAAACCAGCCTTAAAAGTATGGCTGCCGCGGATATGCGTCATATCAGCCTTGAACGTAAGAGTTCTGAAGTTTATAACGCTGGGATAGTTGCGGCTGATGGTTTCGTAACCATCGAAGCTCATCTGCGGCAGGATGTGTTCGGCGCCAGCCTTCTCATCCAGATACCTGGGAAGGCCCACGTCAGACGGCTTGAAGCGCAAGGGAACATCCGGCCGGCTCCCCTCCCGGTAATTATTGGCCGAAACGGCCAAATCAAGCACGGTGCTCGAGGAGGCCGTCCAGACCCAATCCAAAGTGCCGGCCAGATTGGTTCGCGTGCTGCGGCCCGACTGCAAACCTCTCATCGTCGTGTAAGTCCAATCGTTGGCTTCGTTAATCCAGTCGTTGTAAGTCCAGCGGCCGAAAAAGCGATGCTGGCCGGATAAATGCAAGTCAATCCGATTGCCGTAAGCTACATAATCCCGCACCAGGGGGGAGATATTCAGGAAATTGTTCAGGGGTTCGCGGCCGGGGCCGGGATCATTGTTTGGTACAGGCAGAAGCTTGGTGTAAAAGTCATAAGCCGGGTTGACGATGCGCGAGGCAGGGATTATATTGCCCGGGATGGGGTCGCGGACATAGTGGCTGGGCCGCGCCGGGTCCGGCCGCACGCTCAAGGGGTCGTGAAGCTGGTAACGGACGGCATCAACCAGCAGGTGGCGCGAAAAATCGCCTTTGCGATCCTCCAGCGTGGGGATGGTCTTGTTCAGACGAGTGGGCAGGTCGGCTACCTTATCCTTGTTGCCCTGGTAGTGGACGAAGAAAAACAACCGGTTGCGGCCGTCGAACAACTTGGGGATGCGGACGGGACCGCCGAAGGTGGCGGCATAATTGTTGGAGCGGCCCGATTCCTGTTTGGGTTCCTTGCGCAAACGCTCGGCTTCGGCCAGATCCCCGCGAGCCTCAGCTTCCGCGATGCGGCGGTAGTAAAGCTGCTTGGTGAAAAAAGAGAGCGCGTGCCAGCGCTGTTGCCAGTGTTGCTCGGTGAGGGTTCCGTGGTACCGGTTGGTGCCCGCGCGTGTCATCATCGTGACCTGGATGCCCACTGCGTGTCCAGCGGAGGCATCAAAGTTGGAGGTCTCAACTTTCATTTCCTGCACGGTGTCAGCGTGGGGCAGGTAGGCGCTGCGCCGGCTGGCGCCGTTATTGGGCACGCCGTCAATGGCCCACTCGTTGCCCCCCACTCGACCGCCCAACCAGTATTCGGAGGCGCCTACGTTGGAATGCGGGCCCAGGTAATCGTTCACGCCGCTGGTCTGCACGCCCGGCGTCAGCTTCACCAAGACCATGGTGTTGTTGGCCACCACAGGCAGGTCCATCACATTGCGGTTGTCAACGATGCGGCCAGAGGTAACCGTACTGGTGTCCAGCAAGGGCGCCTCCGCGGTGACCGAGACCGATTCGGTCATGGCGCCCAACTCGAGCGTCAGGTTAATTTCGATACGCGCGTTCAGAGGCAGCACTACGCCGCTGCGCACTGTTCGCTTGAAGCCGGTGTACTCGGCCGAAAGCCGGTAGTTGCCCGGCAGCAGCAGGTTGGCTTCGTAGTAGCCGGTAGCGTTGGTGGTGAGAGCCAGCTTGGTGCCTGTGTCCACGTTCTCCACCGTCACACTGGCGCCCGCAACCGGCGCCCCCGAGGGATCCAGCACCCGCCCCAGGATGACCCCGCGGGTTTCCTGCGCCCGAAGCCCCGCCGCAATCCAAAGCAGAGCCATTATGAATGCCAGGTTCCTTGCCATCTTTTTCACCTCAGTTACCAATAACTCGTTATACGATTCTAATCCTGGGCGAGGCGCGGCGCCCGGAAGTGGCTGCAAGCACCCCCGTCAACTTCACAACGGTGCCTCATGGCGGGGCCCGCCTCCGCGCGCGCGATTGACTCGGCCTGCGCGCTGGGTTAAGTTGGCCGTATGAGCCTTTCACGAAGAGAATTGCTTAAGACCGCTGGTGGAATTGCCGCAACCAACCTGCTGGCCGCCTCACGAATGCCCACGCGCACGCTAGGGCGCACCGGCGTGCGGGTCTCCATTCTGGGCTTCGGATGCGGCAGCCGCTTCATGATGTACAAAGAGGAAGACAAGGCCATCGCCGCCTTGCACCGGGCGCTTGAGCTGGGCGTCAACTATGTGGACACGGCCGCCTCTTACGGCAAAGGCCTCAGCGAGGAATGGGTGGGCAAGGCGCTGGCTGGACGCCAGGACGTGTTCCTGGTGACCAAAGTCAGTGATCGCAAGGCCGACCAAGCCATGCGCACTATCGAGGCCAGCCTCAAGAAGCTAAGGCGCAATCCGGACTTGATTCACATCCACGCCTTGGCCAGCCAGCAGGATCTGGCCGCCATCGAGGCCAAGGACGGCGTGCTCAACTTGCTTTACAAACTGCGCGAGCAGAAAGTATGCCGCTTCATCGGCGTGACCTGCCACGCTGACCCGGCGGCTTTAAAAGCCGCCCTTGAGCGGCATGATTTCGATTGCACGCAAATGGCTTTGAACGCCGCCATGGCCTCTATGAGTGACGGGGGAAGGAGTGGTCACTCACCGCAGACGCGCCCCGGCCTTACCTTCGAAGAGCTGGCTCTGCCGGTAGCGTTGAAGAAGAAAATGGGTGTCACTGCGATGAAGGTTTTTGCCCAAGACAAGCTGACCGGCGCAGCGCCGCCCGAGCTGCTGGTGCGCTACGCCATGTCCCTGCCGGTGGCGGCCGCCGTCATTGGCATGCCGCAGCTAGAGCACTTGGAGGGCAACGCGCGGCTAGCGCAGAATTTCCGGCCTCTAAGCGGGCGACAGATGAAGGAGCTGCGCGCCCAGCTCGCCAGTAAACGGACGGCGGTCTTGCACTTCTTCCGCCATCACCTGGACGTGTGAGTCCGACCTGGCAAAGAAGCCCCGGCCCGGAAGACTACCAACTATTGTGCAAAGGTTCTACAAGCCTGCCTCGGAGCGTTTGGATCACAAATCTGCCGGGACAGCTCAGCCGGGGCCTTGCGTCTGCAAGCCTGCGGCACTAGACTATGGGAAGAAAGGAGCGAGGCTTATGGTAGACCGCAGGGAGTTCCTGGGCGCGGCCGCAGCAGCCGCACTGGGTGGCGCAGCCGAAGCCCAACTGGCCCTGGACGGCGGCCAGCCAGTGCGCCAGAAACCTTTGCACGCCGATTATTGGGGACCACAATACTACGACGAGAAAGAAAGGCAGGAGCTGCTGGAAGTGCTTGAGACCGGCCGGCCGTTCCGCTGGTACGGCCGCGGCAAGCAACCGCCCATGAAGGTGGCCACCTTCGAGAAGGAGTTTGCTGCGCGCATGCAGACCCGCTACGCGCTCGCCGTCACTTCCGGCACCGGCGCCTTGCAATGCGCTTTGGCTGCGCTGCAAGTGGGGCCCGGAGACGAAGTCATTCTGCCGGCCTGGACGTGGCATTCCTGCTTTAACACCATTGTGCATGCGGGCGCGCTGCCGGTCTTCGCCGAAATTGACGAATCCTTCAACATTGATCCCAGCGACATCGAGAGCAAGATTACGCCCGCCACCAAGGTCATCATGGCCGTGCACTTGCAAGGCACCCCGGCTGATTTGGACCCCATCCTGAAGATCGCACGCAAGCACGGCATCCGCGTGCTGGAGGATTGCGCCCAGGCGGTTGGCGCTGACTACAAAGGCAAGCCCGTCGGCTCCCACGGCGATATAGGGATTTACAGCTTGCAACTGAACAAGACCATCACGGCCGGCGAGGGCGGCGCGGTAGTGACTAACGACCCGGTGCTGTTCGAGCGAGCGGCACGCTTCCACGATTTGGGCGGCCTGCGCGCTTTGCACGAGGGGGTGGTGGGCAAACCGCAGCTCGACTGGTTCTTCGGCACCAACTTCCGCATGAGTGAGTTCACGGGCGGCGTCTTGCTGGCCCAGCTTCGCAAGCTCGATATCATCGTGGGGGCGGTGCGCGCCAACGCCCGGCGCGTCTACGAGGGTGTGCGCGATTTGCCCGGCATCCGATTCCGGCGCCAGCCCGATCCGGCAGGCGAGCTGGGTGCGGCCGTCTTTATTGATTTTGGTGACCGGCAGCGCTGCGACCGCTTCTTGCAAGCCATGCGGGCCGAGGGAGTGCCGGCCAGTCGGCCAAGCGGGTCCGTGATCCTCCCCACCCTGCCCCACGTGATCAAGAAGGTCACCCTACACCCGAACTGGCCCTCGTTCACCTCCGAACGCGGGCGGGCCATCCAATATGGCCCCCAGTGCTGCCCGCGCACGATTGACATTCTGGGGCGCTTCGCGGGCGTGCCAATGGATCCCAAGTACAGCGAACAAGACTGCCAAGACATCATCAAAGCCATCCGCAAGGTTTATCCCGCTGTCATGCGCGCCTAGCCGTGGTGCCGGAGTGGATTGAAGAGATCCGGCGCGATAACAGCTCCGGCGCAGCGGTGCTAACGGGCAAGGCGGCCCGAGCTCTGGTCGGCTGGGCTGCCCAGCCGCGCACGTGGGAAGAGGTCGTGGAGCTGGCGCGGGCTCTGCTGCGCGCCCAGCCTCGCATGGCCCCCTTGGTGAATTTAGCCACTCGCGCAGTGGCCTCCTGGCCCGACACCCATAAGGAGTGTCGGCGCTTCTTGGAGCAGCTTCACAGGGCGGGCGAGGGTGCCGCTCAACAAGCGGCCGATTTGATCAGCGAAGGCACAGTGCTGATGACCCACTCGTACAGCTCCACCGTGCTGCGTGCGTTGGAGATCGCCCGCCAGCAGGGCCGCCGCTTCTTGGTTATTGCAACAGAATCCCGTCCCATGCGCGAAGGCGTCGCCCTGGCGCGTCGCCTGGCCCAGCGGGGTATTTCGGTGCGCCTTGTCGCAGATGCCGCAGCCGCTCTCTGCTTGCGCGAGGCGCGCCTGATTCTCGTCGGCGCAGACGCCATCAGCAGCCAAGCTGTGGTGAACAAGATAGGCACTTACATGATAGCCCTGTCGGCGCAGCAGCACCGCGTGCCGGTGTACGCAGTGGCTACTAGCGAGAAGTTACTTCCCGCCGGCTACGAGTTGCCGCCGGAACTGCCGCACGATCCGGCAGAGATAGAGTGCGCACTCCCGCCCGGCTGCGAAGTGTTGAACTATTACTTCGAAGCTACGCCGCTGGAGTTTTTTGCGGGCCTGGCGACCGAAGACGGCCTGCTGGCGCCCAGTGCCGTCCGCGAGCGCCTCACCGGCCTTCAGCTCCATCCTGCTTTAAGAGGAGCTTGATCTACCGGCGACGATCAGGCTTCACCGGGTTGAGTTATCCGTACGGGGGCCAGCTCCGGCGCCAACAGCTTGCCTGGGTTAAGCAGGCCGGCGGGATCGAACACCTGCTTGAGGCGGGCGAAAGTTTCGAGCGTATCCTGGCTGAACACCAGCGGCATCAGTTCTTTCTTTTCCATGCCCACGCCATGCTCGCCGGTGATGGTGCCGCCCAGCTCCACGGCGCGCTTGAGTATTTCCGCCGCAGCCGCCTTGGCCCGTTCCAGTTCGCCCGGCCGGCGAGCGTCAAAAAGAATAATGGGATGCAGGTTGCCGTCGCCGGCATGGAAAATGTTGCTGATGATCAGGCCGTAGCGCTCGGACACCTGGTGTATGTAGCGCAAAGCGGCAGGCAATTGCGTGCGAGGCACCACGCCATCCTGGACCAAATAAAAAGGGCTGACGCGGCCTACCGCGCCGAAGGCGTTCTTGCGCCCCTTCCACAGCAACTCGCGCTCGTCCGCGGAGCGGGCCACGTGCACCTGGCGGCAGCGGCAGGCCAGGCAAACTTCCCTGACTTGAACGGCTTGCTCCTCGACGGCCTCCCGTAGCCCTTCCAGCTCGATCAGCAGGACGGCCGCCGCGTCCTTGGGGTAACCGGCGCCGGTAGCCTCTTCGACCATGCGGAGCATGACGCCGTCCATCATTTCCAGGGCCACTGGGGTGATGGCGCGGGCGGTAATTTCGGCGACGGTGTGGGCGGCGTCCTCGGGTGAATCATAAATAGCCAGAACTGTTTTGACATGCTCGGGCAGCCGCAGCAGCCGCAACACCACCTTGGTCACCAAAGCCAGCGTCCCCTCAGACCCGGTCAACAAGGCGCACAGGTCGTAGCCGGGCAAATCAGCCTCTTTGCCCCCGGTGTGAATGACCGTGCCATCCGCCAGCACCGCCTCCATCCCCAGCACGTGATTGGTGGTTACCCCGTAAGCCAGCGTGTGCGGCCCACTGGCGTTTTCGGCTACGTTGCCCCCTATGGTGCAGGCCCGCTGGCTGGAAGGATCCGGGGCAAAAAAATAACCCCGCCCTTGAACAGCCAGCGTCACGTCCAGATTGGCCACGCCCGGCTCAACCAGCGCCCGCTCGTTCTCCAGATCCAGCTCTAAGATGCGGTTCATACGCGTGAAGGCCACTACGATGCCGCCCGCCACCGGGATCGAACCACCGCTGAGGCCTGTGCCCGCCCCCCGGGCCACCACCGGAATGCGATATTCGGCGGCCACGCGCATGATGCCGACCACCTCAGCCGTCGAGCGCGGCAGCACCACGAGCTCGGGCGTCGCCTTCTCCACGCTACCGTCATACTCGTAAAGCGCCAGCTCGTATGGATCCTCGAGCACACCTTGCGGCCCCAGCAGCTCTGCCAGGCGCCGCCGCGCCTCCTGCGGAATCATGTTTCCCCCGACAAACGGCGAACCCGCTCAAAGAGCTCAGGTTCGGTCCAATCGGCCGCGCCGATGATTTTTTCGCGCACCCGCCCATGCCGGTCTATCAGGTAGGTTTCGGGAAACTTGAAAGTCCCGTAGCGAGAAGCGATGCGAGCCTCAGGATCACGGGCGGTAAGAAAAGATACCCGGGCTTGCTCGAGAAAGCGCCGGTAGGCTTCGGCATCACTGTCCACGCTGATCCCCAGAACCACCACTCCCGCCGGAGACAAACGCTTGTGGAGCTCCTCGAGCGACGGTATTTCCTCCAGGCAGGGGGGGCACCAGGTGGCCCAGAAATTCAGCACCAGCAAGCGCCCGCCGAAGTCCGAGCGGGAGATCCTCCGCCCACTGTCGGTGACCACGGAGAAATCCGGGGCCTTGTCGTTGACCCCCACCACCGGCGAGCGCAGCGCAAGGCTCACACCGTAGGCCAGCAGGGCCAGGCAAACCCCGACTCCCAGTTTCAGCCAAGTTTCAACCTTCACCGCGCTCCTCTCTGGTTAGCTCGCCTCGGGTGCGAGCTTATTTCAGCCTATCAGAGGCCGCACCCAAAGCCCAAGTGCGGCCGGCGGTCAGCATGGCGCAGGAGCGTGTTCAAGCATCTGTTGGCCCGCGACGCGCTTTCCGCCCTGTAAGGGTGGTCCGGCCACCGAGGCCCTCCGCCCGCCATGAATTGGGCGGAGCGGTTTTGAGATGATGGAAGAAGAGTGAAAGCGCGCGCCAAAAATATCGTGCGAGAGCTGCCCGGGCGGCACGAAGTAACCTCGATAGCCGACCTGATGAAAGAAGCCCTGCGACAGTTGGGTGAAAACCCCGAACGCGAGGGCTTGAAGCGGACGCCGGAGCGCATCGAGAAAGCACTGACTTACCTCACCAGCGGCTACCACATGAAGCTGGAAGAAGTCATCAACGGTGCGCTGTTCACGGTCAAGTACGACCAAATGGTCATCGTAAAAGATATCGAGTTCTTCAGCCTGTGCGAGCACCACATGCTGCCGTTTTTCGGCAAGATACACGTGGCCTACATCCCCCGGGATAAGGTAATCGGACTGAGCAAGATCCCGCGCATCGTGGATATGTTCGCCCGGCGGCTCCAGCTTCAAGAGCGGCTCACCCAGCAGGTGGCTCAGACCCTGCAAGACGTGCTCGATCCTTTGGGCGTGGGAGTGGTTTGCCAGGCCAGGCACTTCTGCATGATGATGAGGGGAGTGGAAAAGCAACACTCGGGCGCCGTTACCAGCGCGATGCTGGGGGCTTTCCGCACCCGGCGAGCGACTCGGGAGGAGTTCCTTTCTTTGGTAGGGCAAGCGGGCAACGGCTTCTAGCCTTATCGCGCAATCCCGCCTACTGCCATTTCCCCGCCCTGCTACCGCCTTGGCGGTATGGCCGTCGGCGCCCCCGCGGGATAAGCTGGGCCAAGAGGCAAAAGCCATGGCGGACTTCTACCAGACCGGGGTGGTAGCCACGCTCCACCGCCTGAACCCCGACGGCTTGGAGAGGCTCGAAAGCGAGCTGGAAAAATTCGCGGCTGAGACGCCCGTAGCGCTGGTCTTGCCCGCACTCTACTCGGAATTTGAGACCCCCGCCATGCGAAAGATCGCCGATGAGCTCATGCGGGTGCGTTATTTGCGGCGGATCGTGGTGGCCTTGGGGCGCGCTGACCGCAATCAGTATGAGCGGGCTTGCACTTTTCTGGAGCAGTTGCCGCAAGCGGTGACGATTTTGTGGATTGACAGCCCTCGCATTCAGGCGCTATTCCGCCTGCTGGAAGAAAATGGCCTTTGTGCAGGACCTGACGGCAAGGGACGCTCATGCTGGCTGGCCTACGGGTTCCTGCTGGCGATGGGGGACTGCAATATCATCGCCTTGCACGATTGCGACATCGTCAACTACGACCGCCGGCTGGTGGCGCGCCTTTGCTACCCGGTGGTGAACCCTAATCTGGGTTTCGAGTTCTGCAAGGGCTACTATGCGCGGGTCACGGATCGCATGCACGGCAGGGTGACCCGCCTTTTCGTCACGCCGCTCATACGCGCCATGGAAGGGATGGCGCCTGGCGCGCCCTTCTTGAAATTCCTGGATAGTTTCCGCTACCCGCTGGCGGGCGAGTTCGCCATGAAGGCCAACCTGGCGCGCGTGAACCGCATTCCGGGCGACTGGGGACTCGAGATCGGGGTCCTGGCCGAGGTGTTTCGCAATTGTGCGGTATCGCGTGTATGCCAGGTGGATCTGGCGGACAACTACGAGCACAAGCACCAAAGCCTTTCCCCGGACGACCCAAGCCGCGGTCTGCGCAAGATGGCCGTGGAAGTCGCCAAATCGCTGTTCCGAACCATGGCCGGCGAGGGACTGGTCTTCACGCGCGATCACTTCCGCAGCTTGCAAGTGCGCTACGTGCGCCTGGCCGAGGACACCATTGATCGTTATTACGCCGACGCGCTGCTCAACGGATTGCACTTTGACCGTCACGCGGAAGAGCTGGCGGTAGCCACTTTCGCGCGCAGCCTGCGGCAAGCAGCCGAAGAGTACCTGGAGGACCCGCTGGGTCCGCCGCAGATACCCAATTGGAACCGCGTCATCTCGGCCATCCCGGACTTTTTCGATTGCCTGCTGGAGGCCGTGGAGCAGGACGCGCGGCGAGCTGCCCTGGCCGGTTCCGAAGCGCGTTTCCAGGCGGCTTAAACTAAGGGGCATGCTTACGGAGGAAGCCCGTCGGGCGGCGGCGGCTCTCGGTCGCGCCGATATCGTAGTGGGTATACCCAGCTACAACAACGCCCGCACTATCGGCCACGTGGTGCGTGCAGCGCAGGCCGGGCTGGCCAAGTATTTCCCGCAACATTCCGCCGTGATTCTCAATTCCGACGGCGGCTCGCGCGACGGTACCCGCGAAGCCGTCCTGAACGCTTCCATTGAAGAGCCACGCCTGCTGCTGCTTTCCACGCCCTTGCTGCCGGTGCATCGGCTCTCGCTGCCTTACCACGGCATCCCCGGCAAGGGAAGTGCTTTCCGGCTCATCTTCGCCATAGCCCGCGAACTGAAGGCGCAGGCCTGCGCCGTGGTGGACGCCGACCTGCGTTCCATCACCCCGGAATGGATAGACCTGCTAGTGCGCCCCGTGCTTTATGCCGGCTACGATTTCGTGGCGCCTTACTATCACCGCCACAAGTACGACGGCACCATCACCAACAGCATCGTCTATCCGCTCACCCGCGCCCTTTACGGCCTGCGCGTGCGCCAGCCCATCGGCGGGGACTTCGGCATCTCCGCCCGACTGCTCGCCCGCTATTTGCAGCGCAACGACTGGGAAACCGAAGTGGCCCGTTACGGCATAGACATCTGGATGACCACCATCGCCATTGCCGAAGGCTATCAGGTCTGCCAGAGCTTCCTCGGCGCCAAGCTTCACGACGCCAAGGACCCGGCCACGGACCTCACCGCCATGTTGCAACAGGTGGTGGGCAGTGTCTTTACGCTAATGAAAGAATACGAGTCGGTCTGGCGCAATCGCCGGGGAAGCAGGCCCGTAGACCTTTTCGGCTTCCGCTTCGACGTAGGTTTGGATCCGATTCCAGTGAACGTGGATCGCATGGTCAAGGTGCTGTTGGCGGGTTATCGCGATCTGCGCGAGATCTGGGCGCTGGCCTTGAGCAAGAACGTGCTGGAACAACTGGCCGTGGTATGCCGCCAGGCCGAGAGTAACCCACGCGAGTGGCGCATGCCGGATGAGCTTTGGGCTCGCATCATCATGGATTTCGCCTGCGCGCACCGAGCCCTGCCTGTCGAGCGCGGCTACCTGCTGCGCTCGCTGACGCCGCTTTATCTGGGCCGCGTAGCTTCCTTCGTCCTGGAAACCGAGAGCATGATCTCGGCTGAAGTGGAGGATCGCATTGAGCAGCTTTGCCTGGCTTTCGAAGAGGCCAAGACTTATTTGATAGCCCGCTGGGATGCAGCCGGCAGCCTTCCCGAGGCCCGAAAAGAAGCCGGCCGTTTGGAGGTGAAAGCATGATCGGAACCTTGCACGAGATCCTGGAGCAATCATGGCGACGCCTGGCAGAGACCGCCACAGCTATCATTCCGCCGCTGCTGGCTGGCATAGTGATCCTGCTGGTGGCTTGGGTGGTGGCCGTTTTGCTGCGGCTGCTGCTGGTCCGCCTGGCCCGGACGGCGTGGCTGGATCGTTTTCTGCTCGAGAGCGGAGTGTGCTCGGCCATGGGGCGGAGTCGGCCTCTGCAAGCTGCTCCGCTGGTGGCGGCAACCATCTACTGGCTGGTTTTGCTCATCGGCCTGCTAACCGCTCTGAACGCCTTCAATACTGCGCTTACAAACCGCATTGTGGAAGGCGCCGTCTTCCTGTTGCCCAAGCTGGCGGTGGCGGCCCTGATCTTGGTTGCGGGAGTATGGCTGGCGCAGTTTCTGGCGCGCAGCGTGCTTGTCTGGGCAGCGAACGAGGGAGTGCCCCAGCCCCGCAAACTTTCAAGCGGCGTGCGCGTGCTGGTGGTTTTTCTGGCTGTGGTGGCGGCAGCGGATCACCTGAATTTCGCGCGCACGGTGTTCTTGGGGGCCTTCTTATTGCTGGTGGGCGGTCTGGTGCTGGCCGGGAGCATCGCCCTGGGCTTGAGCGCACACTATGCGCTGAGGCGGCGCTTGACGGCGCCTTCGGGCACAGGCGAGGGCGAAGAACGCTCGCTATGGGACCACCTCTGATTTAGCGTGACGCTCAAGCAACCACTGCACGGCTTTATTCCAGCCTTCCGGCCCGCCCGGCGCGAACACCTGCGCCCCCAGGAGGGCAGCTTTGATTTCTCGCGCCGCCGGGCTTTCGAGCACGATGGCTACGTCCATGAGCCGGAGAAAATCCACATCGTTCCAGCCATCGCCCAATCCCGCCGCGCAAACCGGGCCCTGGGCACGCCGGTAGGCTTCGATCAGTATCCGAACCCCTTGGGCTTTGTCATTCTCACCCAGAACATGGTAGAAGCGACCGCCGCGAGTCCAGCGCAATCCCCGCTGCTCGATGCTGCGAAGCAGCAAAGCCGGATCCCTACCCTCCACCAAGAACGGCTCGTCGTATTCACGTTGTTTGGCCAGCCGCGCCAGCGCGCGGGGAAGGCCGGTGCAAAAGCGCACTTGGCGGACGCTCATTCCATGGAAAGCCTGAACGGGCGTTTCGGTCTCGGCGGCGGCGTCTTCGAGCGCGGCCGTCAGCTCTCGGTAAGGGCGTCCCAACACGAGCACGCAATAGGCCCCTTGGTCGCTCGCCCCGGCCGGTGTGAAGGGGAAGTAACCCCGGGGGATGAAAATGGCGCCCCCGTTTTCGACTACGAAAGGATGGGTATTTTTCAAGCGCCGGCGCCAGTACTCAAGCTCGGCCCGGGTCTTGCTGCTTACCAAGACCAAAGGTATGCCATGTTGTCGCAAGGCTTCCAGCGCCGGACGGGCCGCCCGGAAGGTGTAGCTCCGCGGGTCGAGCAGGGTGCCGTCCAGGTCCGAAAATACCACCAGCACATGCCGAGTTTACCGGGCGAAGCCGGCCGGCGCCATCGGCTGGAAGCTGCATTTCGGAGCGAAAATGAGGGGAGCCGGGGAGCATGTCTATGAACGGCCGCACAGGTCCCATCCTCGCCATCGCTTTCGGCGCCTTGTTGTTGCTGGTGGCGCTATCCGGACTGGCGATGGTGCGCACAACGCGCCAGATCTATGCCGAAATCTCGAATCTTTTCGATCGCTATCAGCGCAGCGCGCACACCTTGAACGAGTTGCGGACCGAGGTTCACCTTTCCGGCGTTTTGGTCCGCGACTATCTGCTCGACCCCTCCCATTTGACCGCCGGCATGTATCGCGCGGAGCTGCTCGCCATCCGCACCGCGATGAGCAGGCAACTGGAAGAGCTGCGCGGGCTGCTGGGCAAGGAAGACCTGGCCAAGCTGAACGGCCTGAGTACCGAGCTGGACCGTTACTGGGATTCGCTGGAACCCCTGTTCGAGTGGACGCCGCGCGAGAAGCTGGCTTTGAGCTCGATCTTTTTGCGCCAGCAAGTGCTGCCCCGCCGCAATGCCGTGCTAGCGCTGGCTCGGGAGGTGCGCCAGCTAAACGAGGCTCACCTGGAAAGACAAAGGGCCCAAATAGACCGCAAGCACAGCGAGCTGCCGGCCCGTCTGGCCCGCCTGCTGGGCGTAACGCTGCTGTTGGGGCTGGTGGTCTCGGGGGTGAGCATTCACCGTATCCACGGTTTGGAAAAGCGAACCGAGCTGGAGTTCCGCCGGGCCGAGCAAGCCGAGCAGGCGCTGCGGCGCCTCTCCCAGCAGCTCGTGCAAACGCAGGAGGAGGAGCGCAAGTCCATCTCGCGCGAGCTGCATGATGAAGTGGGCCAGATGCTGACCGCCCTGCGCGTGGAGCTGCACAACCTCCAGCAAGCACTCCCGGCACAGCAGTCTCAGTTCACTGAGCGCTTGCAAGAAGCCCGCCGCCTCGCTGAGGACGCGCTGCGTTCGGTACGCGATTTGGCTATGGGATTGCGGCCTTCCATGCTGGACGACCTGGGCTTGGGCCCGGCGGTGGAATGGCAAGCTCGCGAGTTTTCTCGCCGCTTCGGCGTACCGGTGACCGTAAAGCTGGATGGCTTCCTGGAGGATTTGCCCGAGCGCCAGCGCACTTGCGTCTACCGCGTGATTCAAGAAGCCCTGACCAATTGCGCGCGCCATGCGCAAGCCAAACAGGTACGCGTGGTCGTGCACGGTCGCCAGGACGCCATCATGCTCACCATCCAGGATGACGGCGTGGGCTTCGACCCGGGAAAAGCCCCGCGGCGCGGCCTGGGGCTGCTGGGCATTCAGGAGCGGGTCCGTGAGCTGGGCGGGCATGTCCACATAATTTCCCAGCCGGGACGTGGCACGTTGCTTGCCGCCGAGGTGCCGCTGAACAGGGAGCCAAGCGATGCAGAGCAAGATTCGCGTACTGCTGGCTGACGATCACGCCGTGGTCCGCAAGGGGCTTCGCTTTCTTTTGGAGGGAGAGCCGGGCGTGCAAGTGGTGGGAGAAGCCTCCGACGGACGCGAGGCAGTTCGCCTGGCCGAAGAACTGAAGCCCACCGTGGTGGTCATGGACGTGGGCATGCCACAGTTGAACGGCATCGAGGCCGCAGCCCAAATCGTCAAGCAGAACCCGCAGGTCAACGTGATTATTTTGAGCGTGCATTCGGATGAGTCTTACGTGCTGCGGGCGCTCTCGGCGGGCGCCAAAGGGTATCTGCTCAAAGACTCCGCGGAGGAGGACCTGGTTCGCGCAGTCAAGGTGGCCGCCCAAGGCAAGCCCTTTTTCAGCCCCGCCATTTCCGAAAAGCTGCTGGATGATTATATGCGCTACTTGCAGCAACGCGGCTTGAAGGATTCCTACGAGCTGCTTACGGACCGTGAGAAGGAAATCCTCCAGCTACTGGCTGAAGGCAAGACCAACAAGGAGGTGGCGGCGCTGCTCAACCTGAGTCCTTACACCGTGGAGACCCATCGCACGCATATCATGCAGAAGCTGAACCTGCACAACACAGCCGAAATCGTCCTGTACGCCGTGCGCAAGGGGATCATTCGCTGAGCGATTCAGGAGCGGGACCGCAACCAGCGGTCCACGGCCTGGGCAGCAGCTCGGCCCTCGGCAATTGCCCAAACCACCAATGACTGCCCGCGGCGCATGTCACCGGCGGCGAAGATGCCTGGCTGGGAAGTCATGAAGTGCTCGTCGGTACGCACGTTGCCCCGCGCATCCAGCTCCAACTCGAGCTGTTCGATCAGGCCGGCGCGCACCGGTCCTGTGAATCCGAGCGCCAGCAGCACCAGGTCGGCTTCGAGGATGAACTCACTGCCCGGGATGGGTTGGAACGCCGGCGGCGGTCCCACTTGTATCGCGCGAACCGCGCGCACATGTCCCTCTTCGTCACCCAGCAGCTCAGCAGCGGTCGCCGACCACAAGCGCACCCCGCCCTCCTCGTGCGAGCTTTCCAGGCGCAGCTTGCGCGGCCACAGCGGCCAGGGCGTCTGGGGATCCCGCTCGGGCGGCGGCTCCGGCATTATCTCAAGCTGGTGCACGGAAGCGGCTTTCTGTCGGTGGCAGGTACCCAGGCAGTCCGCGCCGGTATCGCCGCCCCCGATAATGACCACCCGCTTGCCAGTGGCGATGATCTCCTCCGCCGGATCAATCCAATCCCCTGCCGTACGGCGATTCTGCTGGGCGAGAAACTCCAAAGCGAAATGAACCCCGCGCAAGCTCCGCCCAGGCACATTGAGATTGCGCGGTTGTTCGGCGCCCCCGGCCAGCAAGATGGCCTCGAAATCGCGGCGCACATCCTCTAGCGGCACATTACCGCCCACCCAGGCACGGGTATGGAAAACTACGCCCTCGGCCGCAAGCTGCTCCAGGCGGCGATCGAGCACGTGCTTTTCCAGCTTGAAGTCAGGAATGCCGTAGCGCAGCAGTCCTCCCAGGCGATCACTTTTCTCGAACACGGTGACGTGATGCCCTGCCCGGTTCAACTGTTGCGCCGCCGCCAATCCCGCCGGACCTGAGCCGACCACCGCCACCCGGCGCCCCGTCCGCGCAGGCGGTGGCAGAGGCCGCACCCAGCCCTCGCGCCACGCGCGCTCGGCGATGAATTTCTCGATCTGCTTGACGCTCACCGCGGCCTCGTTAATCGCCAGCACGCACGAGGCTTCACACAGAGCCGGGCACACGCGCCCCGTGATTTCTGGAAAATTGTTTGTCGCCTGCAACAAGCGGGCGGCCTCAAGCCAACGCCCGTGGAAGGCCAAGTCGTTCCAGTCAGGGATCAGATTTTGCAGCGGGCAGCCGCTGTGGCAGAAAGGCACCCCGCAGTCCATACAACGGGCCGCTTGCTGGCGCGCCTGCTGCTCGGAGAAAGGCAGCTCGACTTCGAAGAAATCTCGCACCCGCTCGGCGACCGGCCGTCTGTGAGGCGCTTCGCGCGCGTATTCCAAGAAACCGGTGGGCTTACCCATGCAACACCTGCCTGGCTTCGGCCGGTTTGGAGGGAAACAGCGGAACCTGAAGGACGGGCGGCGCCAGGCCCAGCACGCGCCGGTAATCGTGCGGGAATACCTTGACGAAACAGGGCACGACGGAGGCCCAGTTTTGCAGAATCCAGGCGGCGCGGGGACTGCCGGTCAGGCGATGATGCCGCTCAATTAGACCACGGACGGTTTGGATGTCTTGCGGGTCGGCCAGCGGCTCCAAATCCACGTGTGCGCGGTTGCAGCGATTGCGTACGAACTCCCCGCTTTCATCCAACACAAAAGCCAGCCCCCCGGTCATGCCCGCCGCAAAGTTGCGTCCAGTTGGTCCCAGCACTACGACCAGGCCCCGCGTCATGTACTCGCAGCCGTGATCGCCAGTGCCTTCGACCACCGCCGTGGCCCCGGAGTTGCGCACTGCGAAACGCTCGCCTGCGACGCCATTGATAAAAGCTTCGCCTGCGGTAGCCCCATAAAGCGCAACGTTGCCGATAATTATGTTCTCCTCCGGCCGAAAGCGCGCACCGGGCGGCGGCATCACAATCAAGCGCCCTCCCGAAAGCCCCTTGCCTGCGTAGTCGTTGGCGTCCCCAGCCAGAGTGAAGGTGACCCCGGGCGCCAGGAAAGCACCAAAGCTCTGGCCCGCCGAGCCAGTAAAGTGGATGCGTATGGTGTCCTCCGGCAAGCCTTGCGAGCCGTAACGGCGCGTAATCTCCCCGCTAAGCATGGCGCCTACCGAACGGTGGACATTGCGAATGGCCAGGCTGAATTCCACCGGCTCACCTCGCTCCAGAGCAGGCCGGGCGCCTGCCATCAGTTCGTGATCCAGCGCCTCCGGCAAGCTGTGCTGCTCAGAGCGCAGGCACCGGCGCCCAACCCGAGAGGGAACCGCCGGGTTGTGAAGGATCGCCGAGAGGTCCAAGGCGCGCGCCTTCCAGTGATCTTCGGCGCGGCGCATCTGAAGGCGGTCCACCCGCCCTATCATCTCGTTCATGGTGCGGAAGCCGAGCTGAGCCATGAGCTCGCGCACTTGCTCAGCCACGAAAAAGAAATAGCGGATGACGTGTTCGGGCTGACCCTGGAAGCGACGGCGCAAGACCGGGTCCTGGGTAGCGATGCCCACCGGGCACGTGTTCAAATGGCACTTGCGCATCATCACACAGCCCATAGCTACCAGCGCAGCGGTGCAAAAGCCGAATTCTTCTGCGCCCAGCAAAGCGGCAATAACCACGTCCCGGCCAGTTTGCATTTTGCCGTCTACTTGCAGGCGCACGCGGCTGCGCAGATCGTTGAGGACGAGCACTTGCTGCGTCTCGGCCAGTCCCAACTCCCAAGGCGTGCCCGAATGGCGGATGGCGGTGAGCGGCGAGGCGCCCGTTCCTCCGTCATGCCCGCTGATCAGTATCACGTCGGCGCCGGCCTTGGCGACCCCTGCGGCTACAATCCCCACCCCGCTTTCAGAGACCAGCTTGACCGAAATGCGGGCCCGCGGGTTGACATTCCTGAGATCGTAGATGAGTTGGGCCAAGTCTTCGATCGAGTAGATGTCGTGATGGGGCGGCGGAGAGATGAGCTGTACGCCGGGAATCGAGTGCCGCACGCGCGCGATGATTTCGTCTACTTTGTGCCCCGGGAGCTGGCCCCCTTCACCCGGCTTGGCGCCCTGGGCAATCTTGATCTGAAGCTCATCGGCATTGACCAGATAGTTGGTGGTGACCCCGAAGCGCCCGGATGCAACCTGTTTGATCGCGCTGCGGCGCTCATCCCGGAAGCGCTCCTCATCTTCGCCCCCTTCCCCGGTGTTGGATTTGGCCCCGATGCGATTCATGGCCACGGCCAGTGTCTCGTGGGCTTCTTTGGAAATGGAGCCGAACGACATGGCACCGGTCACGAACCGCTTGACGATCTCCGTCGCGGGCTCGATCTCCTCAAGAGGCAGCGTTTGCGGGGCCTTCTTGAACTCCAGCAAGCCGCGCAAGGTGCACAAGTGCCGGTTCTGATCGTCTATGGCCTGGGCGTACTCGCGATAGCTCTCATAGCTTTGCTGCCGCACCGCGTGTTGCAGTTTGCTGATGGTGAAAGGATTAAGCAGGTGGTATTCGCCGCCGGCACGATAACGCAGGGCGCTTCCCAGCTCCAGCTCTGGTTCGTCCTCGCGCATAGGCGCAAAGGCGTGCGCATGGCGCATAGCGGCCTCGCGCGCCAACACTCCCAGGCCCACTCCTTCAATGCGAGAAGGCGTGCCGGTAAAGTATTTCTCCACCAGCTCCCTGTTCAAGCCCACCGCCTCGAAGATTTGAGCGCCTTGGTAACTTTGCAAGGTTGAGATGCCCATCTTGGAGAGCACCTTGAGCAGGCCCTTGTTAACCGCTTTCTTGTAATTGCCCAAGGCATCCGCTAGAGTCAAGCCGCCGGGCAGGCAGCCTCGACGGTGCAAATCCTCCAGCGTTTCAATAGCCAAGTAGGGGTTCACCGCGCTGGCGCCGTAGCCGAGCAACAGCGCGAAGTGCATGACCTCGCGCGGCTCTCCCGATTCCACGATGAGCGCCACTTGGGTGCGGCTTTCCTCGCGCACCAAGTGATTGTGGACGGCTGCCAGAGCAAGCAGGCTCGGAATGGGGGCGTATTCCTCGTCGAAACCGCGATCGGAGAGAATCAGCAGCGTATAGCCGTTCTGGATGGCAAGCGAAGCCCGCCGGCACAGCCCCTCTAAGGCTCTTCGCAACTCTTTCTCCCCACCCTGGACACGAAACAGAGCGGGCAGGGTGGTAGCCAGAAAGTCACCCCAGGAGACACGCCGCAGTTTCTCCAAGTCGCGGTTGGTCAGGATGGGATCGTCGAGCTTCAGCGTGTGGCAATGCTCCGGAGTCTCCTCCAGAATGTTGCGCTCGGTGCCGATGAAGCTGGCCAACGACATGACCAGCTCTTCGCGGATGGGATCAATGGGCGGGTTGGTGACCTGGGCGAACCTCTGTTTGAAGTAATTGAACAGAAGCTGCGGCCGCTCTGACAGACACGCCAAGGGGGTATCCACGCCCATCGAGCCAACCGGCTCCTCCCCGCTAGCCGCCATGGGCGCCAGAATCATCTTCAGCTCCTCTTCCGTGTACCCGAAACACCGCTGGCGGCGACGGATGGTGGTGAAGTCAGTGGGGTGACAGCGCCGCGGCTCAGGCAGCTTGTGGAGCGTGATCTGATAGCTGCGAAGCCACTCCCCATAAGGCTGCCGCGAGGCTAGCCGGTGCTTGATCTCTTCATCCGGGATCAGACGACCTTCCTCGGTATCCACCAGCAACATGCGCCCCGGTTGCAGGCGCCCTTTAGCGCGCACGCGTTGCTCAGAAATGGGCAAGACCCCGGTTTCAGAAGCCAGGATGATCAAATCGTCGTGCGTGATCAGATAGCGCGCCGGTCGCAGGCCGTTGCGATCCAGAATGGCGCCGATCAGGCGACCGTCGGTGAATGCGATGGCGGCGGGGCCGTCCCAAGGCTCCATCAAGGAAGCATGGTATTCGTAAAAAGCCCGCTTCTCCGCGCTCATGGTGGGATCGCCCGCCCAGGCTTCGGGAATCAACATCGCCATGACGTGGGGCAAGCTCCGCCCCGCAAGATACAGCAGCTCGACTACGTTGTCCAGGATGGCCGAGTCGCTCGCACCCGGTGTGCAAATGGGGAAAAGCTTTTTCAGGTCCTCACCGAACAAGGGCGAAGCCAGTACGGACTGCCGAGCGCGCATCCAAGCTACATTGCCCGTTAGCGTGTTTATCTCGCCGTTGTGGCAGAGGTAGCGAAAAGGATGAGCAAGCTGCCAGGTGGGAAAGGTGTTGGTGGAGAAACGCTGATGCACCAGGCAAAGCGCGCTTACCAGGTCCGGGTCCGATAGCTCCTTGTAAAAACGCGCGATTTGGGGAGCCAGCAACAGACCCTTGTAGACGATGGTGCGCGTGGACAGGGAAGGTACATAAAAGTGCCCCTTCTCAGGCAGGTCGCTGGCCGCGATTTCCCGCTCGGCGCGCTTGCGCACTACGCATAGCTTGCGCTCCAAGGCGGCTTGGTCCATGCCGTTGGGAGCGGCCAGGAAAACTTGTTCGATGTAAGGACGCGAGGCTCGGGCGATGCGGCCAATGACAGTGTCGTCAACGGGCGTATCTCGCCAACCCAGCACCTGAAGCCCTTCTTCCCTTGCGATGCGCTCCAGCACCCCCTCAACGAGCAGTCTTTGCCGGCGCTCGACGGGCAGGAAAACCATGCCTACGCCGTAGCTGCCGGGAGCAGGGAGCTGGAAGCCGAGTCGCTCGCACTCACGGGCGAAGAAAGCGTGGGGGATCTGTATCAGCAAGCCGGCGCCATCGCCGGTGTCGGGATCGCAGCCGGCGGCGCCGCGGTGGGTCAGGTTGACCAGGATTTGGATGCCTTGTTCGATGATGTCGTGTGAGCGACGGCCCCGGATGTCGGCGACGAAGCCGATGCCGCAGGAATCGCGTTCCGCGGCCGGATCGTAGAGGCCCTGTCTGGGCGGATAGCCGATAAATCTGTGCACGTCCTGCATTGGGTTGACCCGTCGGCAGTTACAGTTAGTTTAGCACCCGGCGCGAAATTAGTCAAGTGGAATAGGGCCCGGCACAAAATTAGCCGAGCTTATGCTAAACTCGAACCGTGGACCTTGCTCACCTGGCTTTATTTCGCGACATCGCCCAAACACGCAGCCTCACCCGCGGCGCTCGTCTTAACAACGTCAGCCAGTCAGCGGCCAGCCAGCACGTGCAAGAGTTGGAGGCCCGCTTGGGGGTCTTACTTCTTGACCGCAGCCGCCGTCCCGTTAGTTTGACCCCAGCCGGACGGCTCTACTACGAGTTCTGCCGGGATGTCCTGCGGCGCAAGGAGGAGTTCGAGGCCGCCCTGGAACAACTCAAAGCGGCCGTCCAGGGTACGGTCCGGGTGGCATCCATCTATTCAGTCGGGATATCTGAAATGACCGAGTTGCGCGCAGAGTTGGCTCGCCGGTACCCGCAAGCCAGACTGGAGGTGCAGTACCTCCGTCCGGAGAAGGTTTACGAAGCGGTTATGGCGGGGCGGGCGGACCTTGGTCTCGTCAGTTATCCTACATCCAGCCGCGCAGTGGCCGCCCGAGCCTGGCGCCAGGAAAAGATGGTTGTGGCGACGGCACCCTCTCACCCGCTGGCTTGCCGTGACCAGCTCAGCCCCATGGATTTGACGGGCCTGGATTTCGTTGCGTTCGACGAGGACCTGCCCATCCGCCGCCATATTGACCAGTTCCTTGCCGAGCACGGCGTCCAAGTGAACATCGTCATGGAATTTGACAACATCCCGGCGGTCAAGGAAGCGCTGGTGCTGGGCGGTGTGATAAGCATACTGCCGGACCGTATGCTGCGCGAGGAAGTACGGCAAGGCCGCCTGGCGGCGGTGAGGCTCGAGCCGGCGCCGATCCGCCCCTTGGGCATTATTTATCTCCGGCGCAAGAAATTCGCCCCGGCGGTCAGAGCCTTTCTGGAGCTACTCGAAGAACGCGGACGCCCCTGAGTCTCAGGCGGTTGAGCTTGGCTGCTCATCCGCACTGGCCCCGTAAATGGCGGGCACCCTACCACCCATCGGTCGCAGGTAGGCAGAAAGCTGGCCGCGATGGTGAGCCGCGTGCAACATCATCACCAAAAGGTATTGCACGGCAGGCAATCTCATAATGTCGAACATGGGCACAATCCGCGCCAGCTCCTCATCTGGCAACGTCTTCAGCCGCTCGATGAGGGGCGGCACATTGCGATCGTACCAGGCAACGACGTCGGGCGCCGAGCGTACCCCCTCGGGCAGGCGGGCCTCCTCGGCGATAAACTGACCGCGAGCGATGCTCGCCAGGAACCAGTAGTCAGAGGTGGCCAGATGCCAGGCCAGATCGAGGGCACTCTTGGAGACCGGGTGCGGTCGATAGTCTTCCTTACCCGCAGGCACGGCGGCAAGCACCCTGCGCGTGGTAGCGATCTCTTGTTCAAGCTGCGGCATCAGAAGGTTGAAAATAAAGCGCGCTTGGCTATTCTCCATTGACCACACTCCTGTTGCGCGTCTTGCTCTATGCTAACGCATTGCGGCGTTCAAGGCAGGTATTTCTTGAGATCGGGGTTGAGCTGCCGCTGGACGTCGGGGTCGTTAAGATTTTCCCGTGTGACCAGTCGAGCCGGCAGATTCTGGATTTTCACCGGGTTGCCGCCGTTCAGCTTCAGCACCGCGGCCTTGACCGCTTCGTAGCCTATGCGGAAAGGATCTTGCACCACCAAAGAATCAATTACCCCGGACCGCAGATCCTCAAGCAGGGTGGGACTCCAGTCAAAGCCCACCAGCCGCGTCTGGCTCCGACGAGCTTTCAGCGCCTGGGCCGCGCCCACCGAACCGGTCTCATTAGAAGCGAACATGCCATCGGCATCCGGGTGCGCCGTCAGCATATTCTCGGCCACCGCCAAGGACTTGGCGAAGTCCGACATGCCGAAACGCTTGTCGGCGATGCGCAAGCCCGGAAACTTTTCGCGCAACACATCCTCGAAGCCTTGCTCGCGGGCAATCGTCGAGGCTGCGCCCGGCTGGCAAGCCAGCATCAACACCTTACCTTTGCCGTCCAGAATCTGTCCCATGCGCTCGCCCGCCAGCCGGCCTCCAGCGTAATTGCCGGTGGCGATGCGAGCCACGAAAAGATCTGTGTCCACGCCGGTGTCGAAGATGATCACCGGGATGCCCGCTCGCATGGCCCGCTCGACCACCCCCACCATGGCGCGCTTGTCAATGGGCGCCACCGCAATTGCGTCCAGCCGCTGGTTGATCATGGCGTTCATGATTTGGAGCTGGCCGGCGTAGTCGGTCTCCGAGGTAGGCGCGTTCCACTGGATCTCGACGCCGGTTTCGCGCGCCGCGGCGATGGCGCCGGCGTGAATGGATTGCCAGAACAAATGCGAGCGGCCCTGTGCTATAACTCCCACGGTTCGCTTCCGCCGCCCCCGACAACCAACCAAACAGCAACCACAAACAATCAACAGGCTCCTGCGCGTCATGAGCTATCAGTATGCCTCAGTCGGTCGCCGCCACGGTCAAGCGGCCGCGCTCAAGCGCGGAATCCGCGCCGCCAAATCTTCCAGCTCGTCGCGGCTCTCACAGCCGATGGTGAAGCAATCCAGGCAATCAAGCGAGAGGGCGAAGCGGAGGCATTCATCCACTCGCGAGCGCAAGCGGCCCACGCCCAGGATCTTCATCCCGATCACGCCCTTGCCCGCGGCCCGTATCTGGCGCAGTAACGGCACCACTGCATCAGGAGGACCATCCATGGCCACGCCAGCCGGGTTGATGCGCGCCAGCACCACCTGCGCCCACGGGTGCGCGGCGGCGGCAGACAAAGCTTGCAGGCTGTGAGAAGAGATGCCGTGGGTTCTGACGATTCCCCGCTCGCGAGCCTCCGCGATGACGTCCATGACCGGCTTCATCCGCTCGGGCCAATCAGCCTGGGTCATGCAATGCAGGAGCAGAACGTCAATGTAGTCTGTGCCCAGCTCACGCCGGAAGCGATCCAAGTCTGCGCGCATCTCGGCCTCCGTGGCAGCGCGCGTCTTAGTCAGGATAGCCACTTTATCGCGCGGCACACGCTTGAGCGCGTAACGCAGGTGCGGATGGGTCCCATACTGGTCAGCGGAGTCCCAAAAGCAGATCCCGCGATCGCAAGCCGCCTCCAGCAGCTCCGCCAGGCCTCTGAGGCCCAACTTGCGCGTTTGATTGGAACTGCCGCCCACGCCATTGGTTCCCGTGCCTACGGCGAGTCTTGTCACAGGAACCTTCATCGGGCCCAGCAGCACCCGGTCGGAGGCCTGCCGGACAGCGGGTGCAGCGCGTGCAGCCCAGACGCTTGCCAGGCTCAGGTTCATGAAGTCGCGTCGCTTCATGTTTGCTTGCCCCTCTGGTTGACATTAACACACGGTGAGTGCGCCTGCCACAAGGCAACTACCGTTATCCCGCTACGCACGCGGCGCCCGCCCGCCGGCTTCCAGCGCCTCCAGCAAGCCCACCAGCGCTGAGCCTGCTTCAAGTTCGCCTCCGAAGCGCAACCGGTTGTAAGCCGCGGTGAACTCACGAACCCTCTCAGCCCATTCACCGGCCGGCAGCCCGGCGGCGAACTCGGCGGGCGTCAACCAGGCTGGCTTGCGGTGGCCGCGACGCTCCAGCCACTTGAGCATGCGCAAGTAAAGCAGGGTAGCATCGGCAGCCTGCGCCCGCCCGGCGCGCAACTGTTGCAGCCGGCGGCGGGTCCGGCGCCAGCGCGACCAGCGCGGAACCAGAACCGCCACCAAGACACCGAGGGCCAGCACCATGATCAACATCGCCACAGGCCGCGCGCGCAGCCCTGCCGCCCGCCGCCAGGCAAGCCACCGCCGGCTCACAAGCTCGCGCCAATGCCCGCCAAAGTCGCGTCCTGAACTTTCCATGCGCGAAGCTAGCGCGAGCTGCCGCGTCAGGTCATAGCCCAGGATCCAATCCTGCCAGAAAGTATCCGCCGCATCCAGATAAAAGCCGAGGCGCGCCAAAAGAGAAACGGATCGCGGAGAAGGATCGGGTGGGGTTGGGTCAAAAGCGGTCCATCCGGTGGCGGGCAAGTAAGCCTCGACCCAACTGTGCGCATCGGAAGCCCGCACGACCACCCACCCACTCACCGGATTGTAAACGCCGCCCTGGAATCCCGTCACCAAACGCGAAGGGATACCGATAGCCCGCAAGAGCACCGCCATGGCCGAGGCAAAATACTCGCAATGGCCGCGCCTTCGCTCGAACAAGAACCAAGCTACAGGATCGGCCGGCGCCTGCCGGGGCAGCTCGGTGCTGTAACTGTAATTCGTGCGCAGGTAGGCTTCGATAGTGCGCGCGCTCCGCTCGGCGGAGGTCAGGCCCTCTGTGAGTTGTTGGGCGAGCTCTTTGACCCTCGCATCTAGGAAAGGTAATTCCAGACAGCACTCCAGCACTTCCGCCGGAACCGGGCGTCGTGGCAACGGTATAGCCGACCATTGATCGGGCAACAGGCTGTGAACACCATAGCGGATGACACCGCGCGCCTCAAGCGGGCGAAAGCTCTCGTTGGCCTGCCGCATCACGGCAGGCAGGTTGATCCAAACCAATTCGGGCGTGCCCGCGAAGAACAAGGCTTCCGCCGCCGAAACATCCAGCACTACCTCATAACTGAGGCGGCGACCCGGACGCCAGGGACCGCCGGGCGCCAGCGACAAGAGCCGATCGCGAACAGGCAGCACCTGGCCCGGCTCCGGCAAGTTGTACCACCGCTTGCCGTCGAAGCGGTTCAGCGCCACACCGCGCCACTTCAATTGCAGGTCACGTTCAGGCCCCAGAAAGCGCACGCGCATCACCGCGCGGTGATTGCGCTTGAGCTCGCCGATCTTGCCCAGAGCTACTTCGTTGGCGAACCCCGCCAGACGGTAGCGCTGCGGCACAAAGCGCTGGATCGCCGCCTGGGCCGTGCGCGGCAATACGAAGAACAAGGCGGCGGTCAGCAAGAGAATACCCGCCGCCAGCAACGAGGACAAGACTGCCAGGCGCCAGCCCAGGCGCCAAGCGCCCTGGCAGCAAACCTCGAGCGAGCTTCCGAGCGACCGGCGAATTTCCCCACTGGCGAGGGCGCTCACCGCAAACAGCAAGAACAGCACCAGGAAAACAAAGAAGCTCAGGTTCACCGAAAGCACGGCCGCCAGCAACAGCTCCCCGCCGGCGAGCGTCGCTAGCAAGCCATAGTCGCGGCTGCTGCGCGCGGCGAGCATCTCGATGAAGGCCAGCAGGAAAACGAAGTGCAATGTGGCAGGCAGCCAGGCCCCGGAAAGGTGGAGCCAGTCCAAGGGATAGAAACCGCAGCTCGCGATGATGGCCGCTGCTTTCCACCGCGGGCGCAAGCGCAAGACCAACAGCCCGGCAATGCCGACGGCGCGCAATAGCAAGCCGGCTATCGCCAGCGCATGCACCCAGCCGTCCAGGTGTCCGGACCCGGCCAGCGCCAGATAGGCACTGGCTAACATGCCCAGCAAGGAGAACTCAAACAAGCGCTCAGCGGCCGCCTCTGTGGCCGCGCGGCGCGCGCTCCGAGGACTGGCGAGCACGGCCACCTCAAGTTTATTTTACGGGTAAGATCCCCGGTCCCGGCGGCACTCTATCGCCGCTCGGCTAGCTGTGCTAAAACGAGTAGGTGCGCCTGTTGCTGTTTAACGAATCACCTGCAACTCGCTCGGAACTGCACTTCGCCCGCTTTGCCCACGAGCGTGTGCTAGAACGGCTTCACGCCCTGGACGAGCGCGTGCGCCGCAAGGGCCTCGGGGGCCTCCACGCTCGACAGGAGCCGCTGATCGCCATTGGCATGGAAACTGACCGCAGCGGTCGCGTGGTCAAGAACGGCTACGGAGTTTTCAATCTGAGCTGGCAGGTGCCGGCGCATCCGGAATGGCCGGAAATGATCCAGCAGGAAGTACGCGCGATCTGTGAGGGCATCCGCCGGGCACACGGCGTTCCCTTGCGTTACTTGCTGTGGTGCGGCATGGGCGGTTCGGCCGAGGACAAATCAATGTACCAGGCGGTGGGACTGCTCAAGCGGGGTCCCCGCTGCTACGTGCTGGACTCGACCGATCCCGCCAAGCTTAAAGGCATCCTGGAAGACATTCGCCGCCGCGACCGGCGCAACCTGGAACAAATCCTGCCGCGCACGCTGGTGGTGGGCATGGCCATGGGAATGACCTCGCGCGAGCCGGTGGTCAACCTGGAAAAACTGGCCACACTTTTCGACCGCTATCGCATTCCCAGCCAGGCCAACTTCGTCTATATGACCTTGCCGGATTCACTGCTGGATCGCTTCGCGCGTGAGCGCGGTTACCGCCGCATCGAACTGCAACCAGACAACGGCAACACCACCGCAGGGCGACACAGCGGGCCGCTGACGCGAGGCAGTCTTTATCCGCTGGCCCTGGCGGGCGTGGATCTGCGCACTTGGATGCTCGGCGCGGTCCTCACCGAACAACAGATCATGACAGCCTGGCGCCTGGCTTCATTCATCCACGCTCAGGGCGAAGCCGGCCGCGACAAGCTCACTTTGTTGCTGCCGCGCTGCTGGCGGGGAGCCGGCATTTGGACCAAGCAAGATTTTGAGGAGAGCCTGGGCAAGCGGGAGGATTTGGGCGTGAAGATCATAGTTAATGAGCGGCCCAGGCTGGCGAATTACCGCTCTCCCAAGGATCCCGCGCAGGACCGCGCCTTTTTGGCCGTGCAGGTGCGCGGCGAAGAGCACCCCGAAGCGCGCAAGATCGCCCTGCTCCGTCATGCCGGCTACCCAACCGCGGTGTTGACCTTCCCGCGGGGCTCGCTGCTGTCCACCTACATGCAGTTCATCCACTACACCGTCTTCGGCCTGGCCTATCTGCGCGAAATGAATTTCGTCACCCAGCCCAGCGTAGAGCTTTACAAGGCCATCACGGCCGAAATTTATGAGGAAGCACAACGCAACGGCGGCGTTCGTCGCACGGCCGCCTGGCTGCAAATGACCTCTAGCGCGCGCCGCGCTCGTTTCGGCCCGCTGACCCTTTACTATCATCACTTGCCCCGCCCGCCGCTGGCAGGCGGCCTGAGCGCACCGGAGACTTACGCTGCCCTGCTGGCGGAATTTGCGGCTCAGCAGCGCGGCGGTTACGCAGAGCTGACTTTCTTCGGCGACATGCGGTACTCAGCGCAGGGCCGCGCAGCGCACAAGGTGCTGGGAAAGGCGGCCGAGGAATTGTTCCGCGCGCGCTTGAAAATGCCCGTGGATCTTTACGAAGGCCCCGCCATGAATCATTCCTATCATGAGATGATCATCGGGCACGGCGGATGCTTCTCGACCGTGCTGGCTTCAGCGCGGCAAGAAATTCTAGCGGAAGCCAACTATACCGGGGATTATCACATGGCGCAGTTTCTGGCCACGCAAATCGCTCTGGCGCGGCGTGGTCGGCCAGTGGTGGCGATCCTGCTGGATGATCTGAGCGAGGAAAGTCTAAGTACGCTGGCCGCCTTTTTCCACCAGGCGGCGGCGTGGCTGAAGAGCGCGCAGCGGCTGGTCCGCGCCGCCAGCATGCCCTGAAATTCGTGCGGATTCCCCTATGGTGAGATACAAGCCAGCCAAGGCCGAAAAGAAAAAAGCCCCCAGCGGGTTGCGCAGCGCCATTCCCTGCCTGGTATTTATGGTCTCGGCTATGGCGCTGCTGATGGTGCTTTTCTACGCCATCCTGAGGGCCACCTGAGCCATGCGCAGCGACCAGCGATCGCCTGAGCAGTTGCGTCCGGTGCGGATTATGCCGGGCTACCTGCTCACGGCGGAAGGATCGGCCTTGATTGAGATAGGCAACACGCGCGTGCTCTGCGCCGCCTCCCTGGATGAAACCGTGCCCCAGTTCCTGCGTGGGACGGGCAAGGGGTGGATCACTGCCGAGTATTCGCTGTTGCCCCGCGCCACGATCACCCGGACGCCGAGAGAGATTACGCGCGGGCGGCCCTCGGGCCGGACGCAGGAAATCCAGCGTCTGATCGGCCGTTCGCTGCGCGCGGTAGTGGATTTAAACGCACTGGGTGAGCGCACCATCATCCTGGACTGCGATGTGATACAGGCCGACGGCGGCACGCGGGCAGCGGCCATCACGGGCGCTTTCGTGGCCCTCGGGCAGGCCGTAGGGCAACTAGTCCAGTTCGGAGTGCTGGCGGGCAATCCCATCCGCGACTACGTGGCGGCGGTCAGCGTGGGCATTGTGGACGGCGCCGCCATGTTGGATCTCTGTTACGAAGAGGATTCGCGCGCTCAAGTTGACATGAACGTAGTGATGACAGGAGCTGGGCGTATTGTGGAAATACAGGCCACCGCCGAGCAGACACCCTTTGAAGAGGAGCAACTGACGGCGCTGCTGGCCTTGGCCCGGCGTGGCATCGCCCAACTGATCGAAATCCAGCGCGAGTTGGTGAAGCTGCCGTGATTGTTTATTGCGCCACCAGCAATGCGGGCAAGCTGCGCGAGTTCCGTCTGGCGGCGGAAGCCCACGGGCGCGGGCGTGTGTCGGTACAGGCGCTGCCGGGGCTGGATAAGATTCCGGTTTGCCAGGAGACCGGTCACTCCTTCGAAGAGAACGCCACTCAAAAGGCGCTTTACTACAGCCAGTTCGCTCCGGGGCTCTTGTTTGCGGAGGATTCCGGTCTGGAGGTGGAAGCGCTGGGCGGCGCGCCCGGAATTTATTCGGCTCGCTTCGCCGGACCTCAAGCGAGCGATGAAGACAATAATCGCTTGTTGCTGGAGAAACTGCGCGGCGCCAGCGACCGGAGGGCACGTTATGTTTGCGTGATCGCGCTTTGCGAGCGTGGCCGGCTCTTAAGCACTTTCCGGGGCGAGGTGCAGGGATCAATCAGTGAGACGCTCCGGGGCAGCAACGGCTTTGGTTACGATCCGCTGTTTTTCTATGAGCCGTTCCGGGCCACCTTCGGGGAGGTCAGTAGCGAGCAGAAGATGATGGTCAGCCATCGCGGGCGGGCCATGCGCCGGATGATTGAGTGGCTGGCGGCGCACTACAGCCTGGCCTAGAAACCTTCCGGTCGAATCCAAAAGCTTTCCTGCCAGGCGTCGCCGGGCGGGATGCTTTGCAGGTCACGGTAAAGCCCGGCGTGGGCCAGGTTGAAGGCGTTGGTGAGGCCGGTCATGGGTTCGAAGCAGATGAAGGGGCGGCCTTTGGGGGCGTAGATGACGGCGACGGTGAAGCGCGGTCCAAACAATACCGATATCTTCTGTTTTGCCCCCTGCAC
>Ga0315298_1001428_pt1 | contig 43689 bp, 36 predicted proteins | sample WHS_1_MG_FD_203077 | JGI IMG/M metagenome (GOLD analysis project Ga0315298, IMG submission 203077) | Extremophilic microbial mat communities from Washburn Hot Springs, YNP, Wyoming, USA - WHS_1_MG | ecosystem: Environmental > Aquatic > Thermal springs > Hot (42-90C) | place: USA: Wyoming... | reverse complement strand
GAGCTTAAGCAAGCTTTAAGAACACGGCTCCAAATAGAGCCTGCGTATGAGCAGGATAGAGAGAATCCAAAACAGTCTGAGTAAAACCGGCATAGACCTGCTTGTTTTGAGAGAGCAGGGGAACATAATCTACGCGGTCGACAGTGAGCAACCTGTTTCCGGAATGCTGCTGATACCTAGGAGCGGTGAAGCTAGGCTGCTAGTAACGCTCCTGGAAAGCGTTAACATGTCTTCCACGCTGAATGGTGTTAGAGTTGTTAAGCTAGACAGGGGTGAAGGATATTTACAGGGGCTTTTAAAAGAAAAACCGACTGGTTTAAGGTATGTGGAGTTCGACTCGCTAGAAATGCATGAAGCGTTGAGGCTTGAGAAAGAACTCTGCGTGCTAGTGAAAACCGGCAGTAGGATAGTTAGGGAGATGCGCTTGGTTAAGGATGCGCGTGAAATAGACAAGGTTAAGAAAGCCGCTGAAATAGCGAGTCAAACAGTCTGTGAAATCACGAGTAGACTGGGCGAGGGTGCTGCTGAAGTCGAGGTTGCCCGTGAATACGATTCTCAGATAGTTTTAAAAGGTGCTTTCAAGCCTGCTTTCGAAACGATAGTTGCATTCGGAGAAAACTCCTCCAACCCCCACTCGACACCGTCCTTGAGAAGATTGAAGAAGGGTGACATCGTGCTGATAGACGCTGGGGCTGACTATTTCAACTATAAAAGCGATTTAACCCGGACCATGGTTTACGGAGAAAGGCTTGAGGGAAGCGATGCTGCAAGGATGATTGAGGCTGTGGAGGAGGCTAAGAAGGCTGCTGAGAGAAAAGCCTTCCCAGGGGTTAAAGCATGCGAGATAGACAGGCTTGCCTGCGAAGTATTGGAGGAATACGGGTTAGGCAAGTATTTTGCACACGGCCTTGGACACGGGGTTGGGATAGACATTCATGAACCGCCCTCAATCTCTCCCTCGAGCACTGAGGAGCTGAAAGCAGGGAACATTATAACGATAGAGCCCGGGGTCTACGTGCCCGGGGTCGGCGGAGCCCGGGTTGAAGACACTTATCTCATAACAGACTCCGGACCTTTAAAACTCACTCTAGCCTCCTATAAGTGAGGCTCTTCAGACGCTTTCCTTAAAAATGTTTAGAGGCCGAACCTCCTTTTCCTACTCTGATACGTTCTTATTGCTCTAAGCAGGTCTATCCTCCTAAACTCGGGCCAGTACACATCCATGAACACTAGCTCACTGTACGCTGACTGCCATAGGAGAAAGTTGCTTAGCCGCTCCTCTCCGGAAGTTCTAATTATCAGGTCGGGATCTGGCTCCGGAAGATGAGCAGTGTAAAGCCTTTTCGAAATTGTTTCCTCATCTATATCATTCGGCTCTAATAATCCTTCAGATACTTCACGGGCAATACTCCTAACAGCGTCTACTATTTCAGCCCTCCCCCCGTATGCGAAGGCTATATTCAAGTAGTGTGAGGAATAGCCCTCCGTCTCCACCTCAATCTTCTCAACATACTGCATAATCTCCCCAGGTATAAGATCCCTCCTACCTATTACTTTGAAGCGCGTCCTAGTCTCGTGCAGAACCTTCTTGTCCATCACCTCGATAAGCTTATCCTTAAAGAGCTTAAAAATCAAATCGACCTCTTCACGCGGCCTTTTAAGGTTCTCGGTTGAGAAAACGTAGAGCGTCACCGTGTTGATGCCTAGGTCGTAGCACCATTTAAGAACCTCGCCAACCTTTTTCGCGCCGAAAACATGACCCAAGAATTTTTCCAAGCCTTTTGACTCAGCCCACCTCCTGTTACCATCCATTATAATCCCTATGTGCTTCGGGGGTGGTAGCTGGCTAACCTGCCTTACGAGGGCCTTCTCGTAAAGCCAGAGAGACAGCCTGTTTCTCGAAATTCTCGAAGCAATGCTTTCCACGATCCCTAGCATCAGGCTATCTTTGTTCCCTGGCTGATTTTAAGTATTTTCAGCGAGTAGAGAAGCCTCATTGTTAAGAAAACCATGATGTTAACCGCGAAAACAAGCAGGAGGGTTAGAAGACTGACGTGGAGGAGCGTCTTAAGCTCGAATGAGGGGGTTGCGACAGCCAGTCCCAGAGTCCTGAGCATGGGAATAAGGGTCACTATGTTCGCAAGTATTGTAAGCGAGTCTTGAATGCTTGAAGCAGTTAAAGGATGTTTTATCGCGCCGCTTAAAAGGGTTATGGCAACGCCGAAAAGCAGGACATCGATAGTCTGCGCAATGAACCTTCCGATTCTAGCTATTAGGGTTTCGTCAGGTAGGAACCCTGTGGAAAGACCTGTGGAAAGCGCGAACAGGATTAGGGATATTCCTGTGGAAAGCAGTAGTGTCTTAAGTATTAGGAGCTGGGGAGGCATCTCGCCTCCGAAGACATGTTTAAGGCCTGCTGAAACAAGCCTATCTAGGTCAAACCCTTTCATCAAAACCGCTAAACCTATTATGCTCCAGAAGGCTGTTGAAACCTCTCTTATGGAGCCATAGTAACTTAAGAGCGTCAGCGTAATTATGAGGATGCCTCCCAGCCCCAGGAACCATTTCTTAAACCTGGGGTCTGAGAAAAGCATTTTCAGATATCTTCCGAATATTATGTAAGACGCTTCTATGGAGCGGCTCTGCTTAACCACAACCCTTTTCACGCCGGTAAGGGGCAGCCTAGCCCTTATGATGGGCTCTATGTCCTCCTCTCCAAAACCGTCTGTCACAACGTAGACCTCCGAGGGGTTGAAAGAGTTTGCGACGCGCGTTATTTCATCCATAGCCTTTCGAGACGCTTCAAGACCGCCGTCGCTTAAGCCGCCGATCACACTTACCTCCGTCAAATAGCCTTTTTGAAAAAGCTCGTCGGAAAGCCTTATCGACGCGAACATGGCGTTTGAATCAGCCTCCTCAGGGTCAACTAGGGCAAGCTTTTCAGCCGCTTTCAACACGTTATCCCTGCCGATTATAGGGGTTTCTAACCCGGTTTTGCTACCTACGTCATCGTCCAGGTCCACGCATATGATTAACGCCCTTTTAGTATTCTCTTCCAAGAGCCCCTTTAATATAAGTAAGTATTCTATCGTTAAAAAACTTTTGTATGTCCAAAAACTTCTAAAACGACGGTAGCCTATCCTAGCTGGATTGGCCCCCCTGCAGCTCCATCATAGCTTTAAACTCTTCCCAATCCAGTGTCTCGCCGCGTTTAAGCTTCTCCTGGGCATCTAGAGCAAGCTTGCTTTTAACAGCCTCCTCCATTTTTAAGCGCTTAGCATGCTCCTCCTGCATCATAAGCACGCGTCTCATTCTTGCCAAGTAGGATTTAGCGTCTATCTCAACCATTTTCATGAAAAGCTCGTCCTTCTTCTTCTTAGCCTCATCTATCTCTGAATCCAGCTTTGCAAGCTCGTCCCTCTTCACCCTCTTATCCTCCAGCAGCTGCTTAATCTTAGCATGGTGGAGGTTAGAAGCCTCTACAAGCTTAGCCTTCTCATTATTCTTCTCCATTATCATAGAGGTTATTTCACCTATCTTTTTTTCGAAGTCGCCAATGTTCTTCCTCATGCTGACGACTGCCTCAACCTCGCGCAGAATCGCCCTGGCCCTCTCAATCTCTTTAACGAGCTCAGCCTCCTCCTTAGGCTCCAAGTGCTCCGTCGCAAGCCTCCATTCGAGCCTCGAGAGCTGCGCCCTAGCTTCTCTCTCGCTTATCCTTATCTTCTTAGAGTGGCTTTTTATAACAACTCTTTTACGCTCCATTTCCTCCTTAAGGTTTTTCTCAGAAGCCCTCAGCTGCCCAATCTCGTCCTTAATCTTCTTAATCTGTTCATTAAGCTCGTTTCTCTTAGCCACGTATTCGTCGATCTGCTTGCTTAACGCGGCGATCTCGTCCCTCAACTGTCTTCTACGGGCTACGAGCCCCGTGAGCTTCTCCTTCTGCTTCTTAAGCTCTTCCTCAATCTGTCTAACATAAGCCCTTGATTCAAGGCCCTCTGTTTCCTGGAAGGCGGGCAAATCGCTGAGGAACCTTGACAGTGGTTTAATAAATATTTCTCTGTCTCGAAAACCCTTTAAAGAGCCTGTTCATGCGAGAATTCCTCGCCTGTCCCCAGAATCCTTGTAACCTGGGAGTAAACATCTACAAAGCCCTCCATCGTGACGGCTGAAACAGGCATAGGCTTGTTTAAGCCGCTTAAGAGAGACAATGCTCTTGAAAGCTCTTGTCCAAGCTTCAGTTTCTCCCCCCTGTAGGATCTAGTGATAGCCTCATACAGCTTCAAAGGGTTGGAATACCATTCTTCAATCCTCTTGACTATACGGGGGCTGGCTAAATCAACTTTGTTAACAACGTTAAGCTGCGGCATTGTGAGGGAAGCGTAGACAGACATGCTTAGGTATAGTGAGGCTAAGAAGCCTAATGGTTCAAGCATTAGGGCGTAGTCGAACAAGTATATCACCATCCTAGGCCCTTTAAGGAAACCCTCTGAGAAGGCTCTCCCAACCGGTCTGAAAGCGAAAAGCTCTATCTGGCCGGGAGTGTCGATTAGGGCAAGCTCATGACCCATTTCCTCGATCTCCTCACTTATCTCGTGAACCTTAACTGCGATAAGGTCTGAAGCAACCGTCAGGGCGCTGTTGGGCCCAAGCCCGATATCCCTCATCAGCTTCTCAGTGTCAACGTACGTTCTAACGTCAAAGTCAGGAGAATAAGGTAGGCTTACAACCCCTGGATCCAAGTTAATCCTTGCAACATCCACACCCTTATCCTCCATCCATTGCGAGAAGTTTTTTACGAAGGTTGTTTTACCGCTTCCAGCAGTACCTATTAGAAAGACAGCTTTCATACAACCAGCCTCCTAGTTAGCCTCGCCTCAACACTCATGCCGTGTAGGGGAAGCCCCTCTGCACTGCTTAGGACCGCAACATGCTTGCTAACCGATTTCACGTATTTCAGGGTAAAACCCTGGTAGGAGACGAGTCTCAAGTAGTCAAGTATTGTTACTCCGCCTCTTGCTTTCGCATGCCCCGCGGTTGGTAGAATATGGCTGCTCCCTGAAGCATAATCCCCCACAGCCGGTGGCGAACATCCGCCGAGGAAAACTGTTCCGGCGACCCTCAGCTTCCCAGCTATTGCCCTAGGGTTCCCCACGTGCAGGGAAACATGTTCCGGCGCAAGAAGGTTGCATTTTCCCACGCCTTCCTCGATGGAGTTTACCAAGTATAGGTTCAGCCTTACTTTTAAACGCCTTCTTTCTGAAAGCTCCCTGAATGTTTTCACAACGGATTCAGCTATGCGACGCGAGTCCGTGACAAGCGCCGTAAAAGCATCCGGCGAGTGTTCAGCCTGCGCCGCCAGGTCTAGCGCTACTAAACCAGGGTCTGCGCCCGAGTCCGCGAGCACCACGAGCTCCGAGGGTCCTGCAGGAATATCTATTGAAACACCGTAGCTGCTTGCAATCATTTTCGCCGCAGTGACGAACCTGTTTCCTGGGCCGAATATCTTGTCAACCCTTGGAATTGACTCTGTGCCGAAAGCTAGAGCACCCACTCCTGCAACCATGTTGCACCTGTAGACTCTTCTCAAGCCCATTAGCTTGGCAGCGTAAAGTATCGCCGGGTTGACGGACCCGTCTGGCCTAGGGGGCGTTAAAACATGGATTTCCTTAACGCCGACTAAGACAGCCGGGTAGGCAGCCATGACTAGAGTTGAAACGTATGATGCTCTTCCACCCGGAACTAGGACACCGATTCTCTCAAGCGGGTATAGGCGTAGAGAATACTCAAAACCTCCTTCCCGGAAGGAAATTGGTTGGAAAGCCTTCCTTTGCAGCCTAACTATTTTCTCGATGCTTTTCATCAGGAAGAGGATTGCCTTCTTGACTTCAACTTTTACCCTCTGCTCGGATTCCTTAAGCTCCTTCTCGGTGACTGTGAGCCGACTCCTGGTGAGCTTGACATTGTCAAAAGGCTTCGGGCGAGAAGTATAGTCCAAAAGGGCATTGTCACCCCTCTTCTTAACGTCAAGCATTATCCGCTCAACGTACTGTTTTTCCCCGCTGCTGAAGCTGGAAAGCCTAAAACGATCAGCTGGATCAGCCATTCTCGTTAATAGACTCGGAAAACGCTGGGCTTTTAAAAATTACTCATAATTCTTCTCAGATTGCCCCCTCCAGGGGCCCGTTTAAAAACAAGGCTCCGTATGCTTAATCAACTTATTTGCATTTATTTGTTACACTGTTTTCAAACCCGTTGATGAATAAATTCAATCAGGAGCATTGGGGAGGAACTAGGCTACTCCTCCTCCGACTTCTCGCCCAGCCACCATTTAACGACTTCCCGCCTGCGTTTCTTCCTCTTTTCCTCATCGCTCTCCATAACGGATTTAAGGAACCTTTCCTTAGTGGTCTTAAGCTCTTCAAACTCGTAAACCCTTCCACATGCCTTGCATACATATAGCTTGGTGGCAGGCTCGTATCTTAACTCTCCTCCGCAGTCTGGACAATAGTAAGCGGGCAACGCCGTAGAGGGTGAGGAAGTAGGCGTATAAACTTTTCGCATAGGAGGCGGTGGTGAACTTGACCTGGGGCTTATGCGGACGCGTAAACAATGGGGTCGCCGGGATTTGAACCCAGGTCGCCAGCGCCCCAGGCTGGTATCCTAGACCAAGCTGCCCGTTTTAACTCTAGACGACGACCCCTTGCTTCAACACTTTTCAAGCAGTTTAAAAACTTTGTTTCCAGGCCGCATTTTCATCCCTATTCCCCTGAGCCGGCTTCTTTGAAAACATTCTGAGCCATGGAGTATTGAGCCTAATCTCGTAATGCTTAATGGAAAACGGTGAGGGTGGGGGATGTCCTCACGGATATTTAGAATCAAGCAATACACGGAGGACGACCCTCACCGTTTCCCCCATAGGAGCCCAAGGAGATTTATATAAAGTTTACTCGGAAAAAACCTGTTTAGCGACCTTTTTTGTTCGCGTTTTCTTAAGAACCCTGAACCCGCAATAGGGACATCTAACGTCCCCTCTAAATTCAGACATTTCTTCCTCGCTTATAACCCTGTTGCAGGCTAAACACTGAAGCTCCGGCATCACCTACCCGGTTCCCTAGGCTCCTTAAAAACATTACTTATTCACCCTACTCTCCCCCTCACCAGTTTACATTCGCAACCTAAAAATAAGCAGCGTGGTAAGATGTTTCCAGTATAGGCCTTGGAGAAAGCCGTAGGTAGGGAAACAGTCCGGCTAAGAGGCGAGGAGTATGGAAAGATATGGATGCTTCTGAAAATGTTCATGGAGAGCGAGGACCCTTTAACCGTAATAGTCGTAATATGGGGAGGGCCGGGAACCGGGAAAACAACTGTTGCAAGGAGGCTTATGGATAATGCTAAGCATGCTTGGAAAAACCTTGAGCAGATTTACCTGGATCCTGAAGCCGTTGGGCGCAGAGGATTGTTCAGTGCTCTTCAGCACGCATTCGGCCTAAGAGGATACTCTGGACTGGAAATACTCCGCCTTTTAAGAGACAGGCTTCTCATCGTGATCGACAACGTTGAAACGTTTTCACCCGTAGATAAACAGGTTCCTACAGTTTTAAGGATAGGCGAGGCCTTCCCCGGAGTAAGCTTTTTCATACTGTTAATTTTCAGATCGAATAGTGTTCCGATCGACGTCAAGATGGTTCCACCGCCTGCTTACACAATATATTTTAGACCGTATACTTTTGAGGAAATTCGCAGCATGCTTATAGAGTTCCTAGAGGGTTTTGAGGGTTTTTCTGTTGAAGATAAAGCTTTGAACACCATAAGTAGAATAGCTGGTTTTAGCGGTGACGCTAGGCTTGCCCTCGCGATTCTAAAAGCCTCTTTAAACACTTCAAAAGATAAGCGTGTTGATGAAAAACATGTTTTAAAGGTTTTGAAAAAACTAGCGGATAATCCTTTAGCGTGCATGAGTGTGAGTCTCAGCGATATTCATGAGAGGGTTATTATGAAGATACTTTCAGAACACTCTCTGAATATGCGTTTTAAAAACCTTTTTGAAGAGTACAGGAGCATGGCTAAGGAGAATGGGGTTAAGCCCCTGAGCTACACGCAGCTTTGGAAAAGAGTAAGGATTCTGGAGAGAAAAATGCTTCTGGATTTCAAAGTCTCAAGCTTCGACGGTGGGAGAACAGGAATAGTTGGGAGGAGGGATTTAGACTGGGCGACGAGATTATAAGCATGCTTGAGGAGGTATCGAGCTCTGTGAGCGGCTCGAGAATATTCTGGAGACTGCTTAGAAACGGGGAGATGAGCCTGTCTGAAATAATAAGGCAGACTAATCTGAACCACAGCGTGGTGAAAAAGAGGGTCAGCAGGATGGTTGAAATGGGGCTGGTGAGGGAAAAGTCTTTCGGAAGAATTAGAATATACGTGTTAAACCAGGGGAACCCGAATATTCGCCTGCTGCTGAGCCTGGTTAAGAAAACCTCTTACGAGCCTCCCCGAGAATAAGCGAGCTGTAAAGCTCTTTTAAACGCTGGTCAACCAGCCGGTTAAGCAGACTGCTTCTAAAATCTTCGTTCTTAGAGAGGACGCGGAGCAGCGGGATGAAATCCCTTCTGAAAGCAGACCTGCCTACGTGAAGCTCCTTCGTGAAGAAGGATTCGAGTTCTCTCAAGTTTTTCTCATGCTGAAACCTTTTAAACCTCTCCCTCATTCTGTTTGGAAACGAGAAGCTAACCCTGCTTTTCTGGGGTATAACTAGGAAGGCACTGGCCAACTTGTGATAGAAGCATGGCAGGATCCTCCACACAGAGTTTTTCGATATTTGTTTAAAAAGCGCGTCGGCCTCGGCAACGTATCTTAAAGACTGGTAGAGCGATTGTCTGGGTGAAACATGGGGGATGTTTTCAAAAACCCATTCGAGCATGTCTTCAGGTCTCTCCTCTGCAGACGATAATGATGTTGAAGCTTTTTCCAGGTTTGAAGCGAAAGTAACCATTCTAAGCGTTTCAAAAATGTTTTGCTCAACGTTCCTGTAAGATAGTATTCTCTCCGCTTCCTCAAGACCCGCTTCTTCATGAGATGAATAAAGAAGCTCCAGGTCTTCTATCGCAGCCCTCATGTCTCCTTCTGAGCGTTCCGCGATTAGCATGAGAACCTCCTGCTTACACTTAACTCCCTCATTCCTGCAAATATCCCTAAGTCTTTTAACCATGCTTTGCGCTCTTACCCTGTGCATTTGAATCATGTACACCCTGTCCCTTATTCTATACAGGTTTTGAGACCAGGGGTCGTTCGCAGCCATGACGATCGGCACCCTAGACGACTCTATAAGCTCAAGAATAAAATTTAAGGCACCCGAGTCCTCCCTTGAAATACCGTCTACCTCGTCGAAAAATATCATCAACCTACTGCTGAACAGGCTCCTGTTGAAAGCCGCCGGCTTAATAACGTTCTCCAAGTAGTCCTCCCTCCTAGTGTCGCTTGCATTCGTCTCTATCAGCCTGTAGCCGAGCGTGGAGGCTGCAACCTCGACCAGTATTGTTTTACCAACGCCGGGTGGTCCGTGGAGCAAAGCAGCCTTGCCGCGCTCATCCCATTTTTGAAGCCAGTCTAGAAAATCCTTCTTCGCCGCGTCATTGCCAACTATCTCGTCTAGAGTCTTCGGCTTATATTTCTCCACCCAGCTTAGTTTCGAACCGCTCATTTCTGAAAGTCAGTCGCCAGAGCAGCCAATACGGTGCTTATCTGTATCTCAGCATCAGCACCCATTGACACTCTGAAGTTGGCTTCACCCAACGCGTTTACAACCTGAAGCCTCTTCCTCTCGTCCATGTCAACAGACAATAGTTCAGTATTCATTTCCCTTAGAATATCGTTTGCCGATAAACCGTCATCGAATAGAAGCTTAGCAAGCCTCTTCCTTGCAGAAGCAAAATCTCCCTTCAACGCCTCATTTATCATCTCCCTTATTTCCCTAGGGTGAAGAACACCCACAACCTGCAGGATGCTCTCCTTCGTGAGCCTCTTAGAACCGCCTGATGCAGACTGGGCTATATTGATCGCTTTCCTCATATCTCCTCTTGAAGCCTTAATTATTTCTTCCAAAGCTTCTTCAGACCAGGAGGCTCCCTCTTTTTTAAGAACCCTTATCAAGCCCTCTCTTATATGCGTGGGGCTCAATGGTGGAAATCTGAAGACTGCGCATCTAGATTGAATAGGCTCAATTATTCCCCATTGATAATTCGCTAGGAGGATAAACCTCGTTACAGAAGCATACCTCTCCATTATTCTCCTAAGAGCCTGTTGAGCATCCTGAGTCATATTGTCGCTCTCGTCCAGTATCAGGATTTTAAAAGGAACGCCTGTCGAAGGCCTGCTTCTCGCGAAATCCTTGACAACCTCCCTTATCGTGTTTATACCCCTCTCGTCAGAAGCGTTAAGCTCCAGGAATCTTCCAGACGAGGAACCCTGGTACAGATCGTTTACAAGAGCCAGTGCTGCAGTTGTTTTCCCAGTGCCTGGAGGTCCTACGAAAAGCATGTTTGGAACATTGCCTATTTTAATGAAGGATTTGAGCCTGCTCACAACCTCCTCCCTGTCGATTATTTCATCGAGAGTCCTTGGCCTATACTTCTCCACCCATAGGAGATCAGTTACGCTCATCGTTAGCGGAAATAGTGGTTGTTTAAAGTTAAATGTTTCGCTTACACGGTTAAACAAGGTTTGGCCAGCGTGGGCATAGAGTTGTTGGAATGGGTGATAAGCAGCGAGTTAAAGAGGATAAGGCTTGAATACGAGCTGGAGGAGACTGTAGCGATCCCCCAGGTTGATTCAAAGAGCCTTAAACTACCCGGATTGGGAGAGCTCCTCATTGAGAGAGGGAGGGCCATAAGGGTTTCTAGGGGAATAGCGTGCCAGCTGGCAGATTCGGGCTTGGTGAGGCTGGGGGAGGAGCCTTTAACGATGAAAGACGTTGCTGCAATGAGGTGGCTCGAGGCCTCTGAGGAAGGGCTCATCAAGCTGCCTGATTACTTTTACATAAGAGCTGCTAAACTTGCGCAGACGCATAGGGACGATAGGAAAACCGTGATTCAAAACGATCTCCAGGAGATAATGGATATAAGGGTCCGGAAGATAATTAAACTAGTGTTTTTAAAGGATCCTCCTACGGGTCTTCTTGAAAAGCTTCAGCCCGAGGAGAAGTTCCTCTATAATCTTTTAAGGGAAGCTTTAAACGGGTGGCGTCGGGGGTTAATGTATACGGATGAGTAGCGGAGTTAAAGCCAAGACGCCTGTCGAGAGCCTCTTCCTCGACTTTATTCGCAATTTTAGGGATGAGAATGGTGAGAGAAAGTATTACGAGCAGATAGCTTCCCTACCGTCCCTGGGGGGAGCCTCCATCGTAATAGATTTCCAAGACATGCTCTCCTACAGCAGGGAGATGGTTGAGGAGCTCGTTGAAAACCCGTCTATCCTGGAGGAAATGAACAGGGTGGCTCTCTCCCTCCTGAGCAGCTTAGACAAGGATTATGCTTCAAAAATACAGGGGGTCTCAGTAAGGGTAAGGGGTCTTGGCAAAAAGATCTCGATAAGGGACATAAAGTCAAGCCTGCTGGGTAGGCTAGTTTGTTTCGAGGGGGTTGTAGTGAGAATATCTGAGATAAAAAGCATACTTTCCAAGGGTGTTTTCCAATGTAAGACGTGCGGCAGGGTTTACGAGGAGCCTCAGACAGGGATGATCCTGAAGGCGCCTCGCTGCGAGGTCTGTGGGACAAGCAGGCTCGCGAACTTCGAGTTGCTTCAAGACCAATCCAGGTTCATAGACTATCAGGAGATAAGGGTTCAAGAGAAGCCTGAGGACCTTCCTGCCGGGGTCATGCCTCACAGCATAAGCCTCAGGCTGACAGGTGACTTAACAGACAGGGTTAGGCCTGGCGACAGGGTTCAGATAACCGGTGTAGTGGTTGCAATGCCTGATAGACACCCTGTGAAGAACCTTCAGTACAGTACTTTCACACTGACGATTGAAGTCAACTACATAGAAGCATTAACCCAGGAGCTTGGAGAGGTTACTGTCAGCCCTGAGGAGGAGAAGAAGATTAGAGAGATGAGCAGAGACCCCTGGATATATCAGAAGCTGATACGCTCCATAGCCCCCTCAATCTACGGTTTGGAGGAGGTTAAGGAGGCGATTCTTCTTCAAATGGTGGGCGGGGTCAGGAGAACATATCCTGACGGTGTCACTGTAAGGGGTGACATAAACCTGCTTCTCATAGGGGACCCTGGGACGGCTAAAAGCCAGCTTCTCAAGTATGTTCAAAGGATTGCTCCGAGAGGACTGTATACTTCCGGTAGAGGTGTTACAGCAGCAGGCCTCACGGCTGCTGTTGTCAGGGACAAGACGGGAAGCTTCACGCTGGAAGCAGGAGCAGTTGTACTTGCTGACAAGGGGATAGCTGCGATAGACGAGTTTGAGAAGATGAAGGCAGAGGACAGGGTTTCAATACATGAGGCTATGGAGCAGCAGACAGTTAGCGTAGCTAAGGGGGGGATAGTGGCGACTCTGAATGCGAGGACAGCGATACTCGCGGCGGCGAACCCGGTTTACGGCAGGTATGACGACAGCCTTAATTTCAGCGAGAACGTTGATCTCCCCTCGACACTGCTTTCAAGGTTCGACCTATACTTCATAATAAAAGACAGACCGGATAAGGAGGGGGACGCTAAGCTTTCAGACCATATTCTGCAGCTTCACATGGAGACCTATGATTACGGTGACCAGACCATACCTCCAAGCATGCTTAGAAAATACTTGGCCTACTGTAAGAAAATAACCCCGAAACTGTCACCTGAAGCCACTGAGAGAATCAAAAACTTTTTCCTACAGTTGAGAAGCAGCAGCCAGGAGGCGAATGCACCAATACCCATAACTCCAAGGCACCTCGAGTCTCTGATAAGGCTTAGCGTTGCGAGGGCCAGGGTCCTGTTGAAGGAAGAGGTTACTGTGGAGGATGCAGAAGCAGCAATAAGGCTGATGGACTATAGTCTGAGAACAGCCGGGCTGGACGTCTCCTCAGGGAAGATAGACATAGACATACTTATGACAGGCAGGTCTAGGAGCAGGTGGGAGAAGATGCGAATAATTCTCAAGGAGATAGAGAATCTTGAGGCTGAGATTGGAAAAGCCTCTTTAAGCGAGCTTAGAAGAAGGTGTGTAGATAAGAAGATTGAGCCGGATGAATTCTACAAGCTTATAGAGCAGATGAGGGAGCAGGGTGTGATAATGTTTCCGGATGAGGATACCGTTAGGAGAATAAAGCGTTGAGATGGATCTAGTAGAGCTGCCGGTAAGCGAGGAGGCTAGGAACGAGCTTCTTAAGGCGGGTTTTAAAACGCTTTACCCGCCGCAGGAACAGGCTGTCAGAGCAGGGCTGTTTAAAGGGGAAAGCCTTCTGCTGGCTGTGCCAACAGCCTCTGGTAAAACGCTGGTAGCGCAGCTGGCTGCAATACACAAGCTTGAAAACGAGGGTGGTAAAACAGTATACCTGGTGCCGCTCAGGGCAATAGCTTGGGAGAAATATGTTGATTTCAATATTCTCCGGAAGATTAAGGGCTTGAAAGGAGGTGTTAAAGTAGCTTTAGCGACTGGGGACTATGATTCCAATGCGGAGGAGCTCGCCGATTATGATGTGATTATTGCAACCTATGAAAAGTTCGATTCCATAATCAGGCATAGGCCCAGATGGATAGGTGAAGTAAAGCTCGTAATATTTGACGAGATTCATTACGTTGATTCTGAGGATCGAGGCCCAGGAATAGAGACGCTAGTATCCTTCACTAGAAGGATTCTTCCTAAAGCACAGCTCATAGCTTTAAGCGCAACGGTTTCCAACGCTGACGAGGTTGCGAGATGGCTTGACGCTAAATGCGTTGTCTCAGACTGGAGGCCTGTTAGCCTTAGGGAAGGCGTTTTCTACGATTCGAAAATTGTTTTTAACGATGGGAATATTGTTGATCTGGATGGAGGCTTCAACGACCCTCTGCACACACTACTTGCCTATTCACTTAGAGAAGGAGGGCAAGCCCTCTTCTTCGTTGAAACAAGGAAGAAGACGGTATACTTGGCGAGAAAGCTTTCCTCAGTAGCTTATCTACACCTCTCGGAAAGGGAGAGGGAGAAGCTTAGGGAGCTTGCTGCAGAGATAAGGGAGAACAGCGAGTCGACGATAATCGGTGAAGACCTTGCAAGCGTCGTTGAAAAGGGGGCTGCGTTCCACCACGCGGGGTTGACAACATTCCAGCGTAGAACGATTGAGAAGGCTTTTAAAGAGAGATTTTTGAAAGTCATAGCAGCAACCCCCACGCTCGCTGCAGGCGTTAATCTTCCTGCAAGAGTTGTTTGCGTAACCTCTGTAAACAGGTTTGACCCTGAAACGCACGTTAGCAACATGATAACTGTTATGGAGTACAAGCAGATGGCTGGTAGAGCAGGGAGACCAAAATACGATAAGTTTGGCGAGGCAGTAATCTACGCTAGGAACGAGAATGATGTTGACTACCTTTTCGCAAGGTATGTTGACTCATCTGCTGAAAAAATAACCTCTAAACTCGGCCTAGGAACATACTTCTCGACAGCAATACTTGCATGTGTAGCTAGCAGGATAGCTACAGACGTTAAAAGCATACTTGAGGTTTTCCGAAACACCCTGTACCATGTTCAGAAGGGGAAAGGAGTTTCAACCCGTGTGAAGCGAGTGCTCAAGATTCTGATGGAAGACGGGCTTATCGTCGAGAGGAATGGTTTTCTAGAGGCAACGCCCCTGGGTAGGAGAATATCAGAGCTGTATATCTCTCCCTCCACTGGAATAATGTTCCTCAACGGTTTGAAGAATAAGCCGCGTGTCTTCACCGAGGTGAGCGGGCTAAACCTCGTATGCGCTTCTCCCGATATGAGGCCGAAGTTCAGCGTAACCGGGTCCACCGAGTCCTTCGTGGTGGATTTCGTAGGCAGGCATGAGGAGGAGCTTTACGTGGACGTAGGAGATGTCGACCCGATGGAAACCTATAAGACGGTGGCGACACTCTGGATGTGGATAAACGAGTATAGCGAAGACGATATTTACCTTAGGCTGGGTGTTGAGCCGGGGGATCTTTACGCCTGCAAGGAGACGGCTCAATGGCTAGCTTACTCGGCGAGGGAGATAGCTAGACTAGTGAAGGATTTTGAAGCTGTAAAAAGATTCGGCGAGCTTGAGGCAAGAATAGAGTACGGCGTCAAGCCTGAGCTTGTTGAGCTAGCATCCTCGTTAGAGGGGGTTGGAAGGGTTAGGGCGAGGAGGCTTTACAACCATGGTTTCAAAAGGGTTTCAGACATAGCCTCGGCCAGTGTGGCGGAGCTTTCAAGAATACCAGGCATAGGTCAAAAACTCGCTTTAAGCATTAAGAAGGAGGCTGGGGGGATGATACGTGGCGAAGAATGGGAGAGGAGGCTTAGGGAGGAGGGTGTTCAAACAAGCCTCAGCGAATTCAGCGATTAATCAATAAATTACTATTCGTCTTCAAAGAGGTGGAGGAAGGATGTCAAAAATATTGTGGCAAATTATCAACGCCTTTTTAGAATTATGTTAAATAAACACGCGTAAACAATCCTTTAAGGATGGATAACGGCAGGATTCTAGGCTTACCCGTCAAGGATGTTTACGACAGGGAAATAGGAACACTCGTCGGCTTCGAAATAGACCCGAGGGGCATGCCTTCAAAATTCTTCATAATGATGCCCAACGGGGGCTTCATAAAGGTGGATGGGGAGGCTGTGGAGGCTGGGAAAGACTACGTGTTGCTGAAGAACTTCTGGAAGATGAAGGCGGAGAGCCTGATAAGAGGCGTTGAGATAACGAGGAGAAGGCTTGAGGCGCTTGAAAACCTGAGGCAGGAGCACCAGATACCTTCAAACATATACGACGAGCTTAGGGGAACATATCTCAAGGATATGAATGAGCTCAGCAACAAGATCGTCGAATTGTCTTCAGAGCTCGGCAAGATGCAGGAGGAGCTTAAGCAAAGGTTGGACACGCTTACAAGAGTTAGATCAATAAATAAGGTTCAGCTTTCAACAGGCGAGGTGGATGAGATAAGCTATAAGGCTGCTGAAACAATGCTGGAGACCAACCTGGACATAACTCTTCTGGAGATAAAAGAGACCGAGTCTATACTAGCAAGGCTGAAAAACATGAGGCAGAAGATGTCTCCTGAAGTAGTCACGCAGCAGAGGGTAAGCAACTTCATAGAGCTGTTGCGAGCAATCAACAGTAGCAATAGGCAGCGCGATACTGATAGCCCGCTTGTAGTAAGGCTTCAAAGCGTCATGCAAAACCAGCAGTAAGCCGAAAGACGAGGCAAACGGCTGAGAAACCTATTTACCATTATTCTTCTTTACCGTTACACTCCCTCAGGACCGATGTAAACAGTGTCCTCTGCCTCAGGGCCGGTGCTGGCTATCGTAACCGGGACGCCGGTTTCATCCTGAATCTTTCGCAGAAAGCGCAAGCACTCGTTTGACAGTTCCTCTCTCCTCCTGGCGTGTGAGCACTCTGGGAACAAGACATCTAGTTTCGTAACAGCTATTTGGGTTGCACTGTTTACAATGGCTGCACGCCTAGCCATCTTAAAATTGAACGGGGCGGCTCTCCTAAGCCTGCCAGTTACGGTTCCTCTTTCAACGAAGCCTCTTCTCTCAGCCTCTTCTTGGGAAAGCTCCCCCTCAAGTGGGCCGTTCCCAACTCTAGTCACAAAGCTCTTTAAAACGAGAAGCACCTCGTCAACCCTCTTGGGGCCTACGCCGCATTCGCTGCAAACTGCTGCAGCCGTAGTGTCTCTTCCAGTCACGTAAGGATATGTTCCATGGTAGAGGCTGAGGTAGAAGCCCTGTGTACCCTCTAGATGAACGTTCTCCCCTTTGTCCAGCGCGGAGTTAACCTCCTCAGCAACATCCGTAACGTGGCTCTTTAGGCTTGGGACATCTTTAACAAGCATGGCTCTCCTAGCAACCCTGTCGACCAGTGCTGGAGACACTCCCGTACCGGTTGTGCCTATGAACTCTCTGAAGAAACCGTTGTGCCTATCTGCTTCAACATGCTTCTCCTCGATCACCGACGCGTTTCCATCTATGAAAATTCTTCCCTTGACCCCGAGTAAACCAACCTCTTCCGTGAAAACCTTAGGATCCACGTTTGCGCCAGCGCCTATCAGCAGCCTTGTCTCTGGGACTATGAATGAGCAGGGTACAAGCCTAAGCCTATATGTCACCCCATGGTATACTACAGTATGCCCCGCGTTAACCGAGCCCATGCGAACCGTTATCTTCGGGCGCTCCTTAAGCGCCAGGAAGGCTGCGACCTTTCCCTTCCCCTCATCGCCGAAGAAACCCGAAACGATGACCGTGAGCATTTTTCCAGCACGCTAATTCCCTGGAAACAGGTAGTATTAAGCTTTCCCGGGGGAAAGGTTTAAGCAATCAGGTAACAATAGTATTCGGGTTGAGCCTGGTAAAGGTTGGTTGCTGCGGCTACCCTGTCTCAATGCAGAAATATTTCGCCGAGTTCCGCCTAGTTGAAACACAGTCGACGTTCTATAAGCTTCCGAGGGCTGAGACGGCTGAAAAATGGAGGGTTCAAGCCCCTGAAGGCTTCGAGTTTACGGTGAAAGTCTGGCAGGGAATTACACACCCGCCTGAAAGCCCTACTTGGAAGAGGAGTGGCTTAAGTAAAAACGAGCTTAAGGGGTATGGCGACTTCACTCCTTCAAGGAAAACCTTGGAAGCATGGGCGAGAACCCTAGAGATCGTTAAGAAGCTTGATGCAAGAATAGCCGTGTTTCAAACACCCCCGAGTTTCAACCCTTCGCCTAAAAACATTGGCAACATGAAGAAATTCTTCGGTGAAATAGATAGAGGAGGGGTGAGACTGGCTTGGGAGCCGCGTGGAGAATGGCTTGAAAAGAAAAGCCTGACGAAAACCATTCTGGAGAAGCTTGACCTTATTCACGTGGTGGACCCGTTCTGGGACCCGCCTCTTACGAGAGGCGTGTACTACTTTAGGCTTCACGGACTCGGGAAACGCTACAACTATGGATACGCGTATAGTCGCGAAGATTTGAAAAGGCTGAAAAAATTGATAGAGAGGCTTGAGGAGGCGGAGGAAGTATACGTCCTGTTTAATAATGTTAAGATGCTTGATTCCGCCAAGCTTTTTCTAACACTTATTTAGAGAGCCATGGAAAGGGATTGATACATTTCTCCAAGAAAGACACGTAGCCGGGGTTTTCAACAGCATCCACAATGCTTTCTCCAGACAGTATTGTAGATTGGGAGAGGGACGCCACTATTTTTTCGGAAAACCCCTTCAAGGACTCGCTTGAAGAAAGGAATTTAGAGATAATGCTCCTGGCATCCATTACTTTAGGCTTGAGAACTGTCCACCATCTTCCGTTTCTTGGAAACGGGTGGATAAGCGTCCTCTCACTGCTTAAATAGGTTTCGACAAACCTGGGTACATTGCTGCTGAAATACGGCGGGCCCATGTGAAGCGTCGCCGCCCTCTTCTCAACTTCCTCCAGTAGGAAGAGAAAGACGATATGCTTCTCCTCGTCGCTCCAGGCTTTCTCCATCAAGACTCCGAATTCATTCTCCTCAAGGAAGCCGCTGAGCCTTGAAAGCAGCCTGTAGGCTTGGCCCCAGAGAATGTCCGGGATATTCGTCCAAGCAGGTATTGTGATTGAAACAACGTTTAGCCCCCTGCTTCTCAAAGTCTCCCTGAGCTCTTCTTTAGAAGCCCTGTAGACAGGGTAGAAAAACTCTATAGAAGGTTTTTCAAGCATCATGTAGGCAGCGTACTGCGCTATGCTGAGGCTCTCGCCGCTCACCGCCGCGGCCACGTTCCTAAGCTCGTCAACAGGGTCTATGACGCAGAGCAGGCTTCCCCTAGCCCTCCTGGCAAGCTCCTCCTCCCTATTCTTGTAGAGCCCACCTGGGTCCAGTGTGAGAGGAGGCTTAAAGTCCCTAAGCGCCTCCAGGGTTTTCACGAAGCCTCCGAAAGAGTATACGAGGAGCTCAACCAGGAAGCCGCTGAACCCTCTCGTCTTTATCTCAGCACCGTAAACCCCTATTCCTTTAAAGAATCTTTTAAGGAGGCGGGCCTCATCCCTCAGCTCTAGGCTCAGCTTCTCCTTCACGAACTCCGTGTGGAAAACAGTTCTGTCGGTTGCACTCTTGTAAAAGCCCTTCTCAACCTTGTAGCATGGAACAATATCCACGTTAATACTATCCGCCCTAACCGTTACGTACGGGTGCTCCGCAAACCTGAGCCTGCATTTCTCAGGGCCAAATACCTTTTTAACACTCTCTATCAGCGTTTCCCCCATTTCGTTCTTCTTCCATTTAACAGGGAACCTTACGAAAACATCTGCATCTGTCTCGCCGCTGAGCCAAGTGCCTTTAGCAACGGATCCTTCGATGAGCACCTCGGCCTCGGGCTCCAACCGTTTAAACTCATCCCTAAGAATTGAAACAGTTTTTGAAAGTATCCTGTTAACCTGCTCCTCCTCCTCTAAACTGGGCTTAACCCTTCTCAGAGCCTCCTGGACAACCTCTTGAAGACTATTCGGCATATATTGTTAACACGGGCGCCTGCTAATCAAGTTTTTCCCAGAGGGTTTCGTATACTGGCCCCCGTGGCGTTAAAATGCTCTTTTTAAGCCTGAGTCTGCTCGTAAGAGCCTCACCTATAAAAATATCCCCGTTACTCTTGATGAAAAGGGTGAGCTTATCCATGTTTAAACGGCTCCTAACCCTCGCGATAGTCAGGTGGGGGTGGAACTGCTCGTTCATCCTGAAGCCTATTCTAGACAATGCTTCTGAAGCCTGTTCCGCCCTTTCAACAAGCTCCCCGGCGCCCTTTCCGATTTTCGCGAAGACGACTCTGGGTTGCGAGACGGTTGGAAATGCCCCGAGGCCCCTGAGCTCTATTTCAACAGGGCTTCCCTTAACCCGGGAAAGGCTTTCACATATTGTGTCAACCATGCTTTCCGGGACCTCCCCTATGAAGAATAATGTCAAGTGGAGGATGCTCGTGTCCACCAGTTTCAGGTCAGCCCTAGTGTCCGCCATTCTTCTTTGAACCTCAAGTATTCTCCTGCTTACATTCTCGTTTTTAACATCCATTGAAACAAAGACTCGCACCATCCCGATGTGAAGCGGGTGAGAATTTATATACCTTACCGTCCTACGCCTAAACCAGTCGTTGAAGCAGCTGATCCTTATCTCGGGAATGCCTGGCTCCGGAAAGACGACTGTCGCGAAGCTTATTGGCGGACACGGGTTTACAGTGGTCTCTATGGGGGACGCTGTCAGGGAGGAGGCTGAAACCCGGGGGGTAGGCGGAGACATAGAGTCCATGAGCAGGTTTATGGTTGATCTTAGGAAGGAGCTGGGTAATGATGCTGTCGCCAGGCTTGTGGAGAGGAAGATTGAGGAATCAGATAGCAAGATCATTGTGGTGGACGGGTTAAGATCATTAATGGAAGCGGAATACTTCAAGTCTAAAGGATACTTCGTAACCCAGGTTGCGGTGCTGGCTCCAGTGAGCCTCAGGTATAACAGGCTTTCTAACAGGGGTAGGCTAGACGACCCCAAGATTCTTAGGGAGCTTGAGGAGAGGGATAGGGTGGAGCTCTCCGTCGGGCTTGGGGAGGTAATTGCGTTAAGCGACGTCTACATATTGAACGATGGAAGCCTGAAGGATCTTGAAGAAACCGTTGAAAATAAACTGAAGGAGATTCTTTCAAAAAATATCGATGGATAGGAAGTCTTCAGCAATCTGAACGTCTTTGAAAAACCTCTTGGACTGCTCAAGCAGGATTGAAGCATCACCGTATCTAGAGCTCACATGAGTAAGTATGAGCTTCTTAACGCCTGCAGCAGCCGCAAGCTTAGCAGCCTCAACACAGGTAGAGTGTTGAAGACTACCCGCTTCGCTGCTCATGCCCTCGTCGAAAGTAGCCTCGTGAATAAGAATATCAGCGTTCACGCAGAACTCCTCGAATCCGGGAGTATTCCCCATGTCACCCGTGTAAACGATTTTAACCCCGGGCCTCGAGGGCTCGACAACCTCCTCAGGCCTTATAATCCTACCGTCCTCAAGCCTAACCGGTTTACCCTCAACCAGCATGCTCCTCAAGGGCCCGGGCTTGACGCCGAGCTCCTCAGCCTTCTCGACTTTGAACCTGCCAGGCCTATCATCCTCCTTGAAACAGTAAGCGTATGACTCGACAGAATGCCTGACCTCCCGCGAATAAACCTTATACTTCCTACCGGAGGCAACTAGGCCGCCCCCCACCTCGCTGATGCTGATTGGGAAACCAGGCTGGTAGAATATCATCGGCAGGCAGGACTCGATGAACGGCCTAAGCCCTTTTGGACCATATATGTTAAGAGGCCTCCTCCTGTTTTGAAGAGTCATCGTCATTAACAGCCCCGGAAGGCCCAGAACATGATCCCCATGCATGTGGGTTATGAAAATACTCGATATCCTTTCGAAGCTGAGGCTGGCGCTCATCAACTGCCTCTGAGCGCCCTCTCCACAGTCGAAGAGAAGTATCTCCCCCCTCCACCAGAGTGCTATGCAAGGATGGCTCCTGCTGACCGTTGGGACTGCTGCAGACGTTCCAAGGAAGACTAGTCTTCCGAACGGCTGGCTCTTCTTCAACACGTTTCTATCAATAGCCTCGCGGAATATAACGTTTAACTTCATAAGGCTTATAATAGGTCTTCCAAATACTTGTCCTTGAGCTGATAGGCATAGAGTTCACCCCCTGAAAGCTACCAGTAGCTTCCTAGTCAGATTAGAGTGAACCTCTATGAGAAACGTTTCCTTAAGCCAAAAGCCGTTGCGCTCCAGGATTTCTTCAACAGGCAGCCTGCTGGGGGATAGGAAGACAAGCCGCCCTTTATCTCTTAGAATCCTCGAGGCCTCCTTTATGAACCACTCGTAGAGCCTTAGGGATTCAAAGCCGTGTGTTGAAGCCCTCCTGCCGTAAGGCGGATCCGTAACCACAGCGTCGGCGCGTCTGAAAGGCATGTGTCTAGCATCCCCTAAGACTTGGAAGACGAGTGTCTGAAACCACCTGTAGTTTCTACGGGAGGAATAGGCCATCAAAGGATCCACGTCAAGCCCTATCGGATGGGTTTGCAGCTCATGCGCCTCAACCAGAACCGTCCCGGTTCCGGAGAACGGGTCCACAACTATATTGCCCTCCCTAACCCTGGCGAGGTTCAGCATTGTTCTTGCAAGCTCAACCTTAAGGCTTGAAGGATGGAAGAACGGTTTCCTGCCGCCGCTCCTAGTCATTATGCTCCTCCTAGCGCTGCTGCAAACCCTCCTGCCTACGATTATGAAGCCGTTTGAAGACACAACCTCCAAATTATTCTCAGGATTCTCTAAGTCTACGATGAGGCGCATGGTTTTCGACGCTTTTCTGTTCAACCCTGTTTCAAGAGCCAAAGCCTCCTCAGGGGAAATACTGCGCCTTATCCTCCTAACCCTGAATGCGATGCTCCCGTTTAATCCTGCTTCCACTACTGCGGCAACTATTTCATCGCAGGAAATCCCCCGCTTGAAAACGCTTATCTCCTCGCACAGGAAGTGCGATAAGGCTAGTCTTCTGAAGGCTTTTGAAGCAGGCTCCAAAGGTGCGGTGAACCTGTAGACCTGTGTGAAGCCCTCTAGGACGACCCTGGGAACATTCTCAGCCTCGAAGACGGCTTCGACCTCGGCAGCTGGAAGCCTGTCGTGCTCGCCAGACAAAACTGCGAAAAGCCGCGCCCAGCCTTGTTCAACACTCAGAGCCAGCTCTTCTCCCTGAGTGCTCTAACCACGTCACCCGCGACAGAAATGTTTGAATACGAGGTTTCAACCGTGTCTGAGGAAAGTATGCTTGAAGCACCAGCATTCATAATCCTCTCGTAAGCATTGCCTACGAAAATGCCGTGAACACAAGCCACGGATATCTGTGAGGCCCCCTTGTTCTTAAGCAGCTTTATTGCCTCTATGATCGTCCCCCCTGTGCTTATAATATCGTCTATAAGGATTGTTTTCCTACCGGCTGGGTTAAGTTCCCCTTCGCTGGAGGAGACAAAGCCGGTTTCCTTATCCCTGGTTTTCTCAACCCACCCGACTTCCCCCTCAATGATTTCTGCAAGCCTCCTGGCTCTTGGAGTAGCATTCTTATCTGGCGCAACCACATAGGCTTTTTCAAACCCGTTCTTCAAATAATGTTCTGCAAAAGACCTTGTGACCTCTATCAGGATGCTGTTTCTAAAGCATCTGGCAGCAGTATCGCTATGCGCCTCCACAAGCGCAACCCTGTCCGCCCCGGCAGCCTCAATAAGCCTGGCTACAAGATGGGCTGAAACAGGCTCCCCTGGGAGGAACCTCTTGTCCTGACGGGCATAAGCCATGTATGGAATCAACACAAGCGCTTCCCCGCCGCCGTTCGTCTTGAACGCGGATATGAGTTGGAGGAGAAGCATCAGGTTCCTGTCCTGGGGCGGAGACAGAGACTGTATTATTAAAGCGTCAACTCCTGTAACATCGTCGAGCAGCCTAACATACAACTCGCCGTCTGGAAACTGTTTGAAGGAGAAACGGATCTTCTCCAAGCCGGCTAAGGAACATATTTTCTCGCCGAGCCCAGTGCTCGCCGGGCCCACTATGGTTTTCAAGCTTGACAAGGCTCACGAATAAGGCTTTTTAAACTCTTCTAAACCCTGAAACACTCCTTACCCGGCTTATGAACGGTAAAAACACCTAGAATTAAAATCTAAATGACACTTCTATAATTAGATGCCACTGCTTTTCTCGCGCATTCTGGCCAAAAGTTAGCGCGCGCGCTCCAGCCGAAGCGCCAGTTCTCCTCATCAATATACATGCGTGCTAAGTTGTTTGGACAAACTACGAAGTTCGGTTTAGCTCTGCGAACTTATGAGCCTCAAAATATCTTCCGAAAGCCTCGTCCAGATGTATGAAGTCAAATCCGACCCGCTGGACGAAATCAAGCTGGGAAAGCATCCATTTGGAGAAAGTCAAGGGGATGGGGAGATCCTTGTTCCACTCAGAGGAGGAGTCTCTAGCACCCCAGAAACGCTCCCTTGCACCATGCCAATAGTGACCTGCATAAGCCCTCGTGAAATCATCCGTCCAGTTCTCTTCAGCGTCTGGAAGCAGTGCGATGTGATGGCCATCATGCCACCGCTCATGTATGTTCCAACCCTTCTGCCTTCAGCATGATGCTTCTCTATTAACTGGATTCCGTCAACTGTTGGCCTGCAGCTACACCTGCACCAGAATGACTGTGTTCTAGGAAACCCTTCTAAAGCCCATTCTCTTCCAGACATGAAAACAACTCCTCTATGCGCATCCAGAGACTCCACGCCCTCCCTGCCCCACTCGGCATCCATATAGTAATACCGTAGGTCTTTTACCCATCTTGGGAGTTTCAACGAGATTAACGCTCCTTTAGCCCTTAGAAGATGTTCCACCGCTTCAAGAAGAAGTCTTTCCCTATCCACGTCGAAGCCTAAATCATAGTTTTCAGCCCTCCCCCAATAGCCTTTCTCCCAGCTCTTTGTAGACCTGTATTTTCTTAGAAGGTTTTCAGCTTCTTTCAACGCATTGCCGACGTCAAGTGGTAAATAGCCCTTCCCCCTGGCTTCGGCAACCTCCTTTTCAACCCTGTCTTTCAGCCTCCAGACTCCGGCTTCATCCATGTTGATCTGGCGACTGCATCCGCTTTCTTTTAATTCCATAATAAATGGAAAGTTTTAAACAGCTTTAGGATTCACGGGTAAGGAAGTGGCAGCCTAGTGTTCGATTCACAGCCGATTGTTTCAGAGTCGCTTGCATGTTGCCACTACAGTAGTCTCGACAGGGTGATTAAACCGTCTTTAAAGATATAAATCCTGTTTCATCTAAGGATGGTGGATTGTCCGAGGATGGTTTCTGGGGCTTGGATCTGGATTCAATCGTGAAAGAGCATGGGACCCCAACATATATTGTGAACCTTGAGCTGGTTAAGAGGAATTTTGAAGCTCTTTCAAGCACGGTTAGACGGATCTACAGTAGGTTCAAGATTTTCTACGCGGTTAAGGCGAACCCGTTGGTAAGTATACTGAGGCTCGTCAGGGAGATGGGAGGCGGGGCTGAAGTGGTTTCCCTAGGTGAGCTCGAGGCTTCGAGGAGAGCAGGCTTAAAGGGTGAGGAAGTATTGTTCAACGGGCCTGGTAAGACTGAGGTGGAGATTGAGAACGCGATAGGTTTCAGAGTCTACTCGGTAAACGTTGAATCTGTTGAGGAGCTTAGGGTAGTGAGGGAGGTGGCTGAGCGGCTCGGGGTCGAGGCTAGAGTGGGATTCAGGGTTAACCCGGGTGTAAAAGCCGCTACTCACAAGTATCTTGCGCTGGGTTTCCAGGGAAGCAAGTTCGGGCTTGACGCTAAGTCTTACAGGGCAGCGTTGCATGAGGCTAGGAGAACCCGAGGGTTTTTGCCGAAGGGGATTCAGATGCATGTTGGGTCGCAGGTTTTCAGGGAATCTGATTTCCGGAAAGGGTTCCTAAGCCTACTGAGATTCATGAACGTGTTTAAATCGGTTCTCGGCTTCCGCCCGGAGTTCATCGACATTGGGGGTGGAATAGGGCTTAACTATGAGACTGGGGACACCTCTGTCTCACTGGACTGTTTTTCCAGAGCCCTGTCTAAACTAGTCGGGGATCCTGATTGGCCGGATGGCGCTAGCCTCGTACTGGAGCCAGGCAGGGCCCTCGTTGGAAACGCTGGAATCCTGTTGACGAGAGTCCTCTACGTTAAGGAGTCTAACGGTAGGCGGTGGGCTATTGTCGACGCTGGGATGAACGACTTCATGAGGACCGCGCTATACGGTGTTAAGCATAGGACTGTAAGCCTCGCGCCTAGACGCGGGAGGCCTGTCAAATACGCGTTAGGAGGCCCAATATGCGAGTCCAGCGATGTTTTCGGCGAGTATGTTCTGCCCCCGTTGAGGAGGGGTGACCTGCTGGCTCTGCTGGATGTTGGAGCATACGGGTGCTCAATGTCCAGCAATTATAATGGGCGGCCTAGGCCTCCAACCCTTGTTTCGCGGTCAGGCCGGGTTCGCTTAGCCGAGAAGCGTGAAAGCATAGGCGATGTTTTCAGAAGGCAAGTAGAATGTGAATGCGTATGATATACTTGAAAATTAGTGTTTATAAGCCAAGTAAAGGCGGGCACAAGTAGCTACAGTTGCACCATCTCCGATACACGCGGGTACTATGTCCTTAATCGTTGAAGCGCATCCGCCGGCTGCGAAAACTCCTTCGACATTTGTTCTCCCAAACCCGTCCACAATTATGCATCCCTGCCTATGAGTCCTTATGCCAGCTTCCCGCAGAACTGAAACAAAAGGTTTAACACCTCCCATTACGAGGATTATATTTGTCCTCAAAGTCTTTTTTACAGAATTTTTAACATGGTGGAGCACAAGCTCTTTGAATGGCGGCTTGCCCCTGGCCTCTCTCCCGACAAAATCCTCTATCAAAGCTACATTTCGCGCTTCCTGCTTCCTCCTTTCTCCAATACCGATGCGTATCATGTTTGCATGGTTAACCAGCTTAACGCTCCTAGCGATCTTCGTTAAACGTAAAGCTTCATCGACCGCAGTGCTAACACTGCCGACGACAACTATCTCTTTTCCCTTAAAGCAGGATGTGCTGCATTCTGTGCAATAGGCAACACCTCCTCCAATCCATGTCTCCCACTTCATGCCTAAGCCTTTCATCCCAGCACCTGTTGCAAGGATCAGGACTTTGCATCGATACCTGCCCCTCGTGGTTTCAACAACTTTTTCAGCCTTATCCAATAGGAGGCAGACGGCCTCCTCTGAAGTATGGATTTCAGCGCCATTCCTCTCCGCTTGAAGTGTCATTTTCTCCATAAGCCTTAACCCCGAGATCTTACTTGGAAAACCAGGATAATTAGTTATTCCTCCTGCTCGAATCGCTATTCCGCCTGTTTTCCCAGCCGCTTCTAAAACCAGTGTGCGAAAGCCGAAGTTCGCAGAATGAATTGCTGCAGATAGGCCAGCTGGTCACCGCCAACAATAATAACATCATACATGCTATCTTCCACCAAGTTTCCTTTAACTCCCGGCACGAAAATATTGTTACAATGTTTTCATATTTAACTATTAGGTTCATGGAATGTTTGAAAGAACATGGAGCATTGCCTTTACGAGCCAGACTCCTCCTTTTTATATGCATTCGAGAAAGAAGATTTATTGGGGAGTAATCTAACAGCTATGCATCATTCTCGCATCTAACTAGGAGCAGGTACGCCTGAGGGCCTATTTGAAATACTAATGCTCTGGGTTCCAAACACGGAACCATGAGCCTTATTAGTGTTAATCTTAATAATCCTGACATATTTCCAGCTGGCTTTGCCTGCGAATAATTATGGAACGCGATAATGATGTTGCCGATTCTACTTTCTTCCGCTACATATGCTAGTCTAGTAAAAAAGGAATAGGATGAGTGAGGCAGAATCGGCACTATATTGATTTCACCATCTTTAAACTCAACCCTAAAGGATCCAGGGTAAACTATTGTTCCCACTATAAGTTTCTGCTTCAATCGGGTAATGTTGCTTTTCAGTGTCACATTTACGTGAGCAGGATATGAAGAATACTTGATATAAGTAAAAACTGCGTCATGAAAAGCTATCCTGGTACCGTTCCTTACATCGCTTGCTGCCAATATCATGTAGTAATATTTCCTCCCATTTATTTCCAAAAAGTTCTTCGATAAATCAAAGGCGCTGAACAATGGGATTGATCTGGTCAACAGGGAATACTCGTAAAACACTACGATTAGGAGAAGGATGCTTGCGAGGATCGGCGTAAGCCAACTTAGTTTCGTTTTAACCGGTCCTCTCAGTTTAACACCTGTCCGAATTGTTTCATGCTCCAGCCGCATAATGTCAAGGAGCCTAAGGGCTTCTCTAGCGTCATCAGTCACTGCATACTTGCCGTCATCAGTCTTCTTAATCAAGTCACCCAGTTTCCCCAGATGGTGTTGCAGGTTTCCACTGCTATCTATCCCCAAGACTCTCTTAAGGTCAGCAAAGCTCAGGGGCTGCTTCTCCAAGACTCTCAATATTCTCACACGAGTCGGGTGGGCCAGGGTTTCGAACAATTCTGCCCTTCTCCAGGGTTTCTCAGCCTCCTCCCTCGCGTCGCCCATTGAACCAATAGGGGTAATAATCCTTATTTAATACCTCTGTTCTTGACTACTCGTCAACAATAGAATTCAACGGCTTTAAAGACCTTGCCGTGCCGCGTAAAGCCACGAAGAAGACTGTTCACGCGATCCTCCGCATAGATAAATATTGCCTGCCATGCTTCTAGGTGGACTTGAAGGGAGGAGCCGGCAGATGGGCGGGTTAAGATTTCAAAAAAGGGTTATCGGCATAGTGGACAATTCCCCTGCTGAGTTCAATACTTTTTCCGCAGTCGGCGACATAAATGGGGATGGGCTTCCAGACGTTGTCGTCGGTGGCAGAAGTGGTAGGATGGTCTGGCTGGAGAACCAGGGTTTCGACGGGCTTTGGGCACAGCATCTCATCGCCGAGGTTGAAATGCTTGAATGCGGCGGCAGTGTTTACGATATTAATGGGGACGGCTTGCCTGATGTGGTGTGCGGCGGAGACTGGAGGTCTGACGAGGTCTGGTGGTGGGAGAATCCTGGTAGGCCTGGGGCAAAGTGGTTGAAAAGGCTTGTCGCTAAGACTGGGCATACGCAGTTCCACGACACTGCCATAGGTGACGTAACTGGAGATGGAAAAGTCTCGCTTGTTTTCACAAATCAGCATGGCGACGGTGGTACAAACATATACCGTTTGCCACTGCCCAAAGACCCTTCAGCCGGCCCATGGCCAGGCTTGGAGCTAGTGGCCGAGGGCAAATGGGAGTATAATCCTAAGAATAAGTGGCTCCCGGATGGTCGTCAGCCAGAGGAGGGCCTAGCCATAGGCGATGTCGACGGTGATGGTCTAAACGAGATTGTCTGTGGAACCCATTGGTATAAGCACTGGGAAGGCGGATGGTTAAGCCATAGGTTTGCAATCGGCTACATAACTACGAAAGTCGCTGTGGGAGACCTGGATGGAGACGGGAGGCAGGAAATCGTCTTGTCCGAAGGAGACCCCTGCATCTACGGCCGTACGGAGGGTGGAAGGCTCGCCTGGTTCAAGCCAGGTGCCGACCCTGAAACATTTTGGGAGGAGCATGTAATTGGGGATGGGCTGATGGATGCTCATTCGCTGCAGCTGGGCGATATCTCTGGTAATGGTAGGCTGGACATCCTCGTTGGGGAGATAGGTTTAGCAGATCCGGAGACCGACATGTACATCAACCATCCGCCTAGGCTCATCGTCTACGAGAATAGGGGAGGAGCCGTGTTCACCCCGCACGTTATAGATGAGGGCACGGGTACGCATGATGCCGTCTTAGCGGAATTAAGGAGTAGGGGTATTCTGGACATCGTTGGTAAGCCTTTACATGCATCGGAGAAGTGGCGTGTGCACGCTTGGCTTAACCCAGGGTTCCAGAAAGAATGAGCTGTGCTAAGTATACTCGTTAACGTTTAAAATTTCGGGGGCTTACTTGCTAGCGACCATCACGTTTCGGAACCTGAGGGAGGGTGCTGAAACACCGTAGTCGTGTCTCGTATCGTTACCAATCATGTCTAAACCTTCTTTAAGCATCTCGTAGAAATTGCCTGAGATAACCCCGTTCTTCACAGGCCTAACTAACTCTCCGTTCTCAACCATGTAAGCATGGGTTATCGTGGCGTTCAAGTGTCCGCTCACAGGGTTAGACATCCATTCTCCTATCGTGCTCATCACTAGGACACCATTCTTAGTCTCCTCGAGGAGTTCTTCAAAAGTCGCGTCCCCGGGTTTAAGGTGGAGATGATGCGGAGAAGGCCTTGGAGCGGTGGAGTAGCCCCTAGACGCGTTTCCCGTGGATTCCCTCCCCTCCCTGTTTGCGGTGTAAGTATCGTAGAGAAACGTTTCTAAAACACCCTTGCCCACTACGGTCAGGTTCCTCGTAGGGTAGCCCTCGTCGTCGAAGGGCTTTGAGCCAAGCGTGTTCACACTGGCACCCAGGTCTTCAACAGTAACCCTGTCCGACATTATTTCTAAACCTATCTTGCCGGCGAGGGGTGACCTGCCCTCCTGAACGTTCAAAGCTGAAACAGCTGGGTTAAGCATGACGGGCAGCAGCGAGTCTGAAACCCTGTTAAGCGTTATAACCCCATACTTCCCGTTGGGTATTGCGCCTGCTTTAACGAACTCCCTTGCTCTCGAACCTGCTTCAACACCCGTCTTCCTAGGCTCAAGCTTCCTGTAGCTTCTAGCTATGCTGTAATCCGAGTAGGTGCCTACTTCACCAGCCTCATCAACCCTCGCATCCACATATAGGAATGCCAGAGTCTCCCTCCTTTCAACCGGCCCCCCGTAAGTATTCGCATAAATCACCTCCACGGCTCTAGACGTCAGGAATCCGCGCACGGGCTTTGCTTCCCTGCAACCCTCCTTAACAGCGTCCAGGAGCTCCCTAGCAATTGGGAGCAGGTCCTCCGGAGTAGCCTCGGCAGTGGTCTTGTCAAAGGTTTCTCCAACGTCCCTCATGCTGATCTTCTCGTTCATCCTTACCCATCTCGGGTCCGGAGGAGAAACCCTTGCTATTGAAACAGCAGAATTCACAGCGCTCTCAATACCCGTGTCGCTCACATCCTGAGTGCCGACAACGGCCGTAGACTTTCCAACTACAACCCTGATCCCGAAGGATTTCAGCCTAACGGTCTTCGAAGCCTCCACTTCCCCCGCCAAGGTTAACGATGTTTCAGCCGTGCTCAGTAGGAAGGCCTCGGCCTCGGAGGCGCCTATTTCAACAGCCTTCTTAACCGCCTTCTCAACATCCATTTCAACCACCTCCGACGATGAGCTCCCTAATCATCACGTGGGGCCCTCCGTCTCCAACCCTGGCGAGCTGATTATCCTTGCCGCAGCCGCCGAAGGCTGAAGTAGTTATCTTCAGGTCTCTCCCAACAGCCTCCACCCCCTTCAGCGTCTCAAGTATTGAGCCGGAGATGACCACGCCCCTAACCAGCTCTGCAAGCTCCCCGTTTCGTATCATTCTCGAAGGCCCCGCGGAGAAAGTGAAGGTCCCGGAGGCTGTGTCAACCTGGCCTCCCATGGCGCCTCTTCCAACAATGTATATTCCCTCTACAGCCTCCCTAATAATCTCTTCGAAGCCATAGTCCTTAGGCATCATGAAGAAGTTTGTCTGCCTCACAATCGGGAAGTGAGTGAAGTCCTGCGCCCTACTGTTACCTGAAACCGGCAGGTTAAGAATGCCGGCTGTCTCCCTACCAGTCATGAAGGATTTTAGAACCCCTTCTTCAACAGCCACAACTCTCCTCTTAATGCTACCCTCGTCGTCGAACGGGACGAAGTACCCTCCCTCAGCAAGACCATCGTCAACTATCGTGACCAGGGGTGAAGCAATCTCGCCTCCAAGCTTACCGGATAGTATTGAGTCCCCTGAGGAAACCAGGTCTCCCTCGCACGCGTGTCCAAAAGCCTCGTGAAGTATCAGGCCAACCATCTCCGGGTCAGCCACCGCCTTAAGCCTGCCAGACGGGGGTAGTGGTGCTTTAACAGCCTCCTTAGCCAGCCTGCTGACACTCGTCGAGAACTCGTTCCAACACTTGCCCTCTATGAACTCCCAGCCGGCTACAGCGGACTCCTGGTCGCTAACCCTCTCCATCGCCCCTGCTTCGAAAGCCACGCTCATATGTGCAAGACCCAGCAATGATGATTCATATTCCAAGTCGACTCCGTCGCTCGTGGCAACGTACCTCCAGTCACGCTGAATGCCGAGCCTTGTAACAGCAGACTTTATTCCCTCCAAGCTCAGCCCAGCCTTGTTAGCCTCTAGGGTAAGGCTTACCTTAGCCTCGTCGGAAACGTCCTCAGGCTTTTTTCTCCAGGCTGATTTGAAAACACCCTTGCAGGCTTCTCTTTCACCCAGCTTCTCTACGCGTCTAGAGGCTTTAGCTGCGGATATGGCTTTCTCAACAGCCTCCCTAACGCTTTCACGGTTAAGATCGTTCGTGGAAGAGAAGCCGAACTTAGTGTCGTAAAACACTCTAATGCCCAATCCGGCGGAGAAAGTTTTAGAAAACTCCTTGAGAACCCTGTTGTCGATGGTGATCAACTCGTAGTTTGTCCGTTGGACCCTGGCTTCAACATAGGTCGCTCCTGATTCCTCGGCTGTGCTCAACCCATAGGCCGCCAGCTCCTTCAACATTTCAACCATCAGGAAAAAGCTTAAACAGGCTATTAAGCCTTCCTTAGGCAACGCTTGCGTCACCTTAGAGTATCTGGCCTTGGAGTTTTAAGTGAATATAGCTTTATATCTGGTCTCCGCATCAGAGTAAGGGGTGAGCGTTGGCTGACACCACGTGTGGCGCTCCAGTTTCAGAGGTAAGGCAGACGAGCGGGGAGAAAGGTTTCGGTTTTTCCTCAATTCTTAAGTCTCGCAGAAAGATGCTGGCTCTGAGCCTCATGATCCTCCTGCTTTTCTCCACCATGTACTTTCTGGTAGGCTTCGTCACGAGGCCCAGCATAATAGGGCTTCTAGAAGTAGAGGGGGCACTGGTGACAGGCGACCAGGCAGCAATATACTCTCAGGCGATAATGGAGGCTATGCTGAACGAAAGCATAAGGGGAGTCGTGCTTAAAGTGGATTCTCCAGGAGGATACGCCGACCTTGTTGAACAGGTTTACCTGGGCCTTCTAGAGCTTAAAAGCAGGAAGCCGCTTGCCGCCTCTATCACAATGGCCCTGTCGGGCGGATACTACATTGCTGTCTCCTCAGACTACATATATGCGCATCCCAGCTCAATGGTTGGAAACATCGGGGTTATAGGGGTGGGCCCACCGGTTCTAGTGCCCTCGGAAACGGTTCTGGAAAGCGGTGTGCACAAGGTAACCGGATACTCGAGACTACTGTTTTCCTTCAACCTGAGCCGGGCTCTCGACAATTTTGTCAACGCTGTTGAGCGTGGAAGGAGGGGAAGGCTTAGGCTCCCTCTTAACGTGCTCCGAAGAGGCTCCATATACATGGGGAGCGAAGCCTTGGAGGCTGGCCTCATAGACGAGCTGGGCTCGGTTGAAAGCGCTCTTAAGAGGGTTGCTCAGGAGGCCGGAGTCGTTAAGTATTCTGTCGTTGACCTTGTGGAATCGGTGAAGAGCAGGCTTGCGGTGCTTAAGCCCGGAGTGGAAGAGCAGGCTCCTTGGGTTAACCTGACGGTGGCTGAGCTGAACGAGATTCACCCTCCACCCTCGATCTATTATCTTTACCTGCCTACTAACGCCTCGCTCTACTCGTCGTTACCGACTATTCAAACTCTTGGCGGATGGGCTGGCGGAGAAAGCAAGAGCCTAGTTTTAATAGACAAGTCGCACGGCAACCTAGTCTCCTACTGGGACCTGGAGGTTTTAGCGAGGGAGCTCATGTTAAGGAACGCGACCATCTCCTTCGTAACGAGCTGGAGTTCGCTGGAGTCTAAGCTTGACTCGGCTGCAGCAGTGATAATAGCCGCTCCGACGTTGGAGTACTCGGAGGAGCAGGTTGAGAAGCTGAAGAGCTTCGTGGAGTCCGGGAAGACGCTGGTAATAATGTATGACCCTGCCGAGGAATACGTTAGGATTCCGGATCTAACCTGGCCGGTGAACTCTCTCTCAACGCGTTTCGGCGTCTTCTTCAACAGCGGCTATCTCTACGATGAGGAGAGGTTCTTCGGCATGTATAGAAACATATATGTCGAAGGCTTCCTGAACCATACGCTAACCACCAACATCTCTAGAATAGTTCTTTATACTTCAACCAGTATTTGTTCAGCTGGTAAAGGTGTCGCCTGGACCTTTAACACTACTTTCTCATCAGTCGCGGAACGGCCAAACAAGTATGACGTTATCAGCGTTGTTGAGCTGAACGGGATTGTTATAGCTATCGGCGACCTCTCTTTCATGCAGGAGCCCTACTGCTACGTGGGGGACAACTATAGGCTTTTGCAAAACCTGGTTTCCATAATGACCTCCAGGGTGAAATAGGCCGGGGCTGACGCAAGCAAGACGCTTAGTAGTACGCGCCAGCAGCCGCGCGAATTGGAGAAACAGGGCTACTCTCTGACTTGTCAAGATGGAGATTGCGTCACCTGTGAAGCAATAGTGCCTGCTGAGGAATATGCAGTCGTTAAATCATTAATAGATGGAAATATGGCTGCTAATACTAGATGAGGATGGTTCGCCGAGAATAACTCGGCTATGTTACTGTTTCTTCGAGCCTATTGCTATCTGCAGCATACTTGATCTCCAGCATTGGCAGGTCCATTGGGGTCTCAACCTTTTCCAAACCATATTCCTTCAGGAGGCCGAGGTATTTCAGCGTGAGCCTACGCATCTCAGGGGAAGTCGGCCCCACGCAGGGGCATCCAGGTATCCTCGGGCTGACGTCGAAAACATAGAACTCCAGCCTCTTCTGCTCAGGGTCCTCCGAATCATATGCTATCGCGCCCTGCAGCGCGAAAAGCCCTATTATCCCCGGCGGATACTCTTTTTCGCATATTCTCCTGAATCTTTCCGCAGCCCTGTAGACGAGGGGCTTGAGAGATTCCCTCATGGTTAAGCCGTAGTGGCCAACCTCCTCATTCTTAACAGGCGTGTCGAGGGACATCTGGTCTCTGGCTGGGAGCCCGAGTATTCCGTGCAGGTTTGTCTGCTTCCTGTCGTCGAACCCGAGCAGGTCGAAGTCGTCGAAAACATCCTTCAAGACCCATCCTTGGAAATTAGCGTTAAACTTCTGACCCAGCACATACTCTTCTATCCTGGCTTTCCCCAATCCTTCCTTGCTTATCACATCCTTCCTAACGAGCTCCTCAGCCCTCCTGTAGTATTCCTCGGGTGAGGAAGCGTAGAAGAATGCTCTTTCAAGCGGCTTCTTCTTCTGCTGAACCTTAACTATAACCAGCCTGTCAATCTCCTCAGGACTATTGAACTTCCGCGGCGCCTTTATCCCGGCTTTCTCGAGAAGCCAGTACTGATTCCTCTCCTCGTTACGCTCCTCAGCCCTCAGGATCATCCTGTTACCGTATATTGGAACCATAAGGTTGTTCTCAATATTAGCATACCCAACGTAGACGGAGAAAGACCTGTTCGGAATGAATATGGTGCTGAGGCTCCTCATCTTCTCCTGAACCTCTTCCCTAACAATGTCTGAAAACTTGTCAACCATTACCACGTGGTCGAAAAGATGCCTGTTATACTTCACGTAGAGCTCCTCCCTGCCTTTCTGACATACAACGAGTGTCTTGAACCCTAAGGATTTAGCAGATATTCCCACTTCCTCCGCGGAATGCGAACCCAGTACGCCAATAGTAATATTCTTAGCATCGTATTTTGAAACAATACTCTGGATTTCCCCTCTCTTAATTACCATTCTGCAGCACCACTATTCATCTGTTGTTGCCCGCCTTAATATTTCTTCTTTTCCTCGCCATATTTGTCCTTGAAGCACGGTTCCTACCTGAGGCCATTAGGGTCAGAGTTCAAGATACATTCTGATTACGTCATCATACCCTTCTCTTGTACGCGCCATTTTAGGTATGACTCCTGCTTCCCTGAATCCAACTTTCTCATATACGTGACGCGCTCTAGTATTCGAAGACAATACATCCAGTATTAACAGCTTTAAGCCCGCTTTTCTCGACTCCTTTATAAGAGTTTCCAACATCTTGGTTCCCATCCCCCTATTCCTATATTCTCTCGCAACAATGATCCCGAGAAGCCCCACGTGGCTTTGATGCCCTCCTGGTCTGTTCATCTCCGAGTTCCCGATAACTTTACCATTAACCTCTGCTACAACCATTATTGTTCTGCCTTTTTCAATATTCGCTAAACGGCCAGCTAGCCACTCCGCCTCCTCCTCCCTGGTAATTATCCTGTCCATCGTGATGGGAGCTCCCTCTTCAACAAGCGAGTTGATAAGCTTCGTTAGGTCGTCGAGATCCTCCCATCTCGGGCTTCTCAAAACTACCTTGGAACCATTTTCCAAAAAGAATTCGCCGTATATTCTTGCCAAGCCTCTTCTCCTATACTTTAAGACTCCTCATATTTTTAAAACTTAGCACTATCCTAGTATTTCTTTCAGCCTACCCTGCTCAATAGCCTCCCGTATCTCCAGGGCTATTCTCCTGCCCGTAGTCATAGGTATGCCGTGCTTCAGATAAGCATACGGGGAGCCCTCCATAAATACGTTCGTGCCGGCAACTATCCTGGCTGAAATCTCGAAAACGTAGAATTTCAAGTCCGGTGTGACAACCGTCTCCAGGCAGAATGGCCCGAATATGCCTGGCTCGCAGACTTCCCTAGAGGCTTCGACAACCCTCTGCCCCATTTTGAAAACCTCCGGCAGGAGTGATTCACGCAGGAACAGTGGGAAATTCCCGACAATAGTGTAGGTTACGTCAATTCCCTCCTGTAGGCCAGCAGGAATCCTTGATATCGCGTCAACATTCGACTCGTACCTTCTGTCGAAACCCATCAGCTCAAGCTCCCCCCTGATTACGGAGTAGAAGTAGTGAATGTAGACTGGGATGCCTACCACGTACTCCTGGATAGAATAATCCTTTAAGGCCCCTATCTTCTGGCGGAACTCCTCGCTGCTTCTCGCCAGAAAATACCCCTGCCCGCCTTTAGCGCCTTGAAACTTAACTATGCACAACCCATCTATCTCATCAGGATCCTCGTAGACCCTAGGAAGGTTAAGCCCAGCTTTCTCCAGCCATTTCCTCTGCCTATCCCTGTCGCTCTCCCATAATAGTATTCTCCTGTTACCGTAATAGGGGACCCTGATCTTCCCAACAGCATCCAGGCTCATGTACGCTATTAAGGACGCGTGGGGAACTAGGATTGCGTTCTCCTTTAAGAGCTCATCCTCCACCGTGGGGAACTCGTCGTACGAGTGGATCTCTAAAACCTTGTCGGCTACTCTGAAATAACGATATATCTGGCAATGCTCTTTTTTACAAACAACTATAGTCTTGAAACCTTCGTCTTTTCCTCCCCTAAGGATCTGGAGTGCTGAATGGCTTCCAAGGGTTGCGATGGTGTATTTACTCTTCACAAGCAGTTTAACGAAGCTCCCTAATTTTAAATCTTGCTTAGAAAACGAGTTGCAACGCGGGTCGGATTAGCATGAATGCTTAAGCATTTTAGGAAGCTTAACTGGCGAAGCATCCTTAAGGGTTTAGCTTTTCCACTCCCTTTGACGCACGTATCGCCTCAATGTTTTGGAGAATCACCCTTCATTGTTCGCTTTCTGCTTTACAAGTAGATTTATAAATGAGGTTTTTTTGTCTCCAATGGCCTACGTAAAGGAGAGAGAGGGATAAGCCATGGAGTGGTTCCAGATAACGCCGATAGCCGGCTTGGCTGCCGTAGGGTTGGCTGGCTACCTCTACAGGTACGTTGCGAAGGAGGAGAGCGGCACTGAAAGGATGAGGGAGATTGCAAGCGCTATAAAAGAAGGTGCTAAAACATATCTTAAGAGGCAGAATTCCACTCTGGCTGTTTTCGCCCTTGCTATGGCTGCTGTTCTAGGGGTGCTCTACGCTTCCCAGATGAACATTTACTACGGGGCTAGCGTCGCCGCGGCCTATCTCCTCGGCTCGCTGTGCACAACAATTGCCGCCTACGTGGGGATGATGGCTGCTGTTGAAGCGAACGTTAGAACAGCAAACGCTGCTAAGCAGGGTTTGAAGAAGGCTTTTCCAGTGGCGTTCTACGGCGGAGCGGTCATGGGGCTGTTCGTCGTCGGCCTAGCTCTCCTAGGCATAAGCGTTCTCTTCTACCTTTACAATATTGTCCTGGGCTGGAGTGCCTCGGACGCCTCAAACATTGTTCTAGGGTTCAGCTTCGGAGCCAGTGCCCTCGCGCTCTTCGCTAAGGCTGGTGGAGGAATATATACGAAGACTGCTGACATCAGCGCCGACTTGGTTGGGAAGGTTGAGCTTGGGATTCCTGAGGACGACCCTAGGAACCCGGCTGTGATCGCTGACAACGTTGGGGACAATGTGGGAGACGTTGCGGGAATGGGTGCTGACCTGGTTGACTCGTACATTGCAAGCATCGTTGCCACCATGATCATCGGCTCAGAGCTGGGCGAAGGCGTGTTGACGACGCTTCCATTGATGATAGCTGCCATAGGGCTTTTCGCCTCGCTCATAGGAGTCTTCGTAGTAAGGCAGAGCATAAGGGGGAACCCTGGTGCAGCGCTAAACAGGGGCTCGTTCGCCACATGGCTGGTGTTCGCAGTATTCCTCCTAGCCGTAACTTATTTCTCGGGTTTAGAGAGTAACCGGTGGCTCGGAGTCTTCCTTCCCACGGCTGCAGGTTTAACAGCCGGGGTAATCATCGGAATCACTTCCGACTACTTCACCTCCATAGACAGGATGCCTGCTCAGAAGGTGGCTCAGGCCTCGACAACCGGGGCTGCGATAAACATACTCACAGGCTTCTCCTACGGGATAATCAGCATAGTTCCCCCTGTAATAGGAATCTGCGCCGCTACTCTCGCAGCCTGGTACCTTGCTGAGGCCTTCGGCGTAAGCCCGTTCTACGGGATCGCGATATCGGCTGTTGGAATGCTTGCAACAGTAGGCATGACTATCGCGGCTGACGCCTATGGGCCTGTTTCAGACAACGCGAAGGGTATTGCTGAGCAATCTGGCTTGGGCGAGGAGGTTATTGAGGTTGCTGACAGGCTTGACGCTGCAGGGAACACTACGAAAGCCATCACAAAAGGCTTCGCAATAGGTGCCGCTGCGCTTACTGTTCTAGCGCTTTTCGCAGCCTATGCTCACCTAGTCGATATTGAAACGCTTGACCTGATGAAGCCGGGGGTTGTAGCCGGGGTTTTCCTAGGCGGAATGATGCCGCCGCTGCTTTCAGCCCTCCTAATCCTGGCTGTAGGCAGGAACGCTGAGAGGATGGTTGAGGAGGTTAGGCGCCAGTTCAAGGAGATACCGGGGTTGATGGAGGGCAAAGCGAAGCCGGACTACGCTAAATGTGTAGACATCGCTACCAGGGGCGCGATTAAAGAACTTATGCTACCGTGTTCCCTAGCGATAATAGTTCCAGTCTTAACGATGATACTTCTCGGAAAAGAGGCGCTCGCAGGCTTCCTAGCGGGAAGCATCGTTACAGGGATAATCTTCGCTCTTTTCATGGCGAACGCTGGAGGACTCTGGGACAACGCTAAGAAATACATAGAGTCTGGGGCTCACGGGGGTAAGGGTTCTGAAGCCCATAAGGCTGCTGTAACCGGGGACACTGTCGGAGACCCGTTCAAGGATACCGCCGGCCCATCGTTGAATACTATGATTACAGTCATGTCGCTAGTTGCTGAGGTCTTCGCCCCACTAATACTTCTATTAGTTTCCTAAAATCACGGATTGCTGAGAGCCTGGAGTAGGGTGCGCACGTGCTAGACGGAGAAGCTGCTCAATGTTTACTTTCGCGCTCAGCTCTTGATTCATAAACCGTTTTTCACTCAAATCCAAATCTACAGTTGCAAGTTCGTTTATTTCTTCCACTTATTCTGCGGGGTTTACGTATACTAAATGGAGTTCGAGAATTTTAGTTTTAAACTTAGTGAGATACCTACTGGTGTTGCAAGCAGCGGGTTTAGTTGCCTTGATGAAAACCCCGCTTGTATCCATCTGCTATCTACCTATTCAAAAAGCTATCAATATTCTCTGCACTCTGCAAGCCGCTGAAGCTCCGTTAGAATCTTTTACTGGTTCCACGTTGTAACCGCAACAGTTAATCTTATAAGCGGGTTTTTCTCACAATGCCGAGGACTGGAGAGGGATTAGGATGTCTAGGCCTTGGCATGCTATGAGCGTCGAGGAAGTTTTAAAAGAGCTAGGTGTGAGTCGCGATGGCTTGTCTTCACAGGAGGCTTCTGAGCGTCTTAAAAAATATGGGCCTAACGAGATCAAGGAGGTGAAGCGTAGAACAGCTTTGCAAATGTTCTTGGATGAATTTAAAGATGTATTTATTATTCTACTGATCGCCGCTACGATTTTCTCCGCCATAGTTGGTTACTACGAGATGCTTCAGGGCGGTGAATTCATGGAGTCGTTTGCGGACGTTATAACGATAAGCGCTATAGTTGTTTTATGCGCAGTCACGGGTTTTGTTCAGGAGTATAGGGCTGAGAAGGCTGTTGAAGCCCTTAAGAAGCTGGCTGCTCCGAAAGCCCGGGTAATAAGGGATGGGCGAGAAATATTTATACCGGCAAGCGAAGTGGTTCCCGGAGATATTCTCGCACTTGAGGCGGGTGACCATGTTCCCGCCGACGCTCGCATCATTGAAGCCGTTGAGCTGAAGGCGAGTGAAGCAGTTTTAACCGGAGAATCCACTCCAGTTGGAAAAGAGTTAACGGTTCTGAAGGAGGATGCTCCAGTATCTGAGAGGAAGAACATGGTTTTCTCAGCGACGCATATTGTCTACGGCAGGGGGAAGGCTGTTGCCGTAGCAACAGGCATGAACACCGAGTTCGGCAAGATCGCTGAGATGGTTCAAACAGCTGAGGAGGAGGAAACACCTTTACAGAAGAAGCTTGACAGGTTCGCCAGTAAAATAGCTAAGGTTGTAATCGCCGTCTGCGTATTAATTTTCGCCCTTGAAGCCTTTGAAGTAATTATGCAGATGCATTTTGAAATCGAGGGCTTTATCCAGGCCTTCATGTCCTCAATAGCCCTAGCTATTTCAGCAGTCCCAGAGGGGCTTCCGGCGATAGTCACCATAGCACTCGCCCTAGGCGCCAGGGAGTTTGCGAAGCGGAACGCAATTGTGAGACGGTTGTCTTCAGCTGAAAGCCTAGGCGCGGTGACAGTGATATGCTCAGACAAGACTGGGACAATAACCAAGGGGGAGATGACTGTCCGCCAAATATACGTTGACGGAAAGCTTGTTGAAGTAACTGGAGTAGGGTACGAGCCTAAGGGAGATTTCAGGGTCGGCGATGACCTTGTTGAACCAGGGGGAAGCCTCGGCCTTCTCCTAAGAATAGGCGCGTTATGCAACAATGCCAGCTTGAGGAGGAATGATCAGAACAATACTTGGGAGGTCTTCGGAGACCCTACGGAGGGGGCTCTAATCGTCTCAGCCGCTAAGGCTGGGCTTTGGAAAGAGGCTTTGGAGAAGAGTTTTCCAAGAATCGGCGAGATCCCGTTCACCTCCGAGCGGAAACGCATGACCACCATCCATAAAACCCCGGAGGGAGAAGTTCACGCCTACATGAAGGGAGCGCCAGAAGTCGTTTTAGAGAGATGTAGCCGTATTCTTGAAGACGGTGAAGAGAAGATTTTGACAGAGGAGAGGAGGAGAATGATTCTTGAGGTTAACGAGAAACTGGCGGGGAATGCTCTGAGAGTGCTTGCAATGGCGTATAGACGCCTACCGGAAACGACGGCGGAGCATCATGATGATGAGGCTGTTGAAAGAGAGATGGTTTTCGTCGGGCTCCAGGGGATGATTGACCCTCCTAGGGAAGAGGCTATTGAGGCGAATAAGCTTTGCCAGAAAGCAGGCATAGAGACCGTTATGATAACCGGGGACCATAAGCTGACAGCAGTTGCCGTAGCTAGGGAAGTAGGAATCTATAAAGAGGGAGATTTAGTTTTAACAGGCGGGGAATTGGATAAGTTGAGCGACGAGGAGTTTGAGAAGATTGTTGAGAAGGTGACGGTTTACGCTAGGGTTTCCCCTGAGCACAAGCTTAGGATCGTGAACGCTTTGAAGAAGAAGGGTCACATTGCCGCGATGACCGGCGACGGGGTTAACGACGCGCCCGCGGTTAAAGCTGCAGATGTCGGAGTAGCCATGGGGATAACTGGGACGGATGTTACTAAGGAGGCTTCAGACCTTATTCTTATGGATGATAACTTTGCTACGATTGTTAAGGCTGTTGAACAGGGCAGAGTGATATACGATAATATTCGGAAGTATGGGCGTTTCCTGTTGGCATGCAATTTCGACGAGCTGCTTGTGATAGGAACGTTCGCAATACTCGGCGGAATATTCGGTGAAACAATGTTTCCACTCCCACTCCTACCGGCGATGATACTTTGGATAAATCTTGTTACAGATGGTGCGCCAGCAGTCGCTCTAGCGACTGACCCGCCTGATGTGGATGTCATGGATAGGCCGCCGCGCAAGCCTGAGGAGAGCATACTACATGGGATGGGAGCGTTCATTATCGCGTCCTTCATACTGCAAGCCACCGGAACTATTCTTGTTTTTTGTCTAGAATACTATGTGTGGCCTTCTCACCCTTGGATGCTTCCAGGCGGGATCATAGATGAGGTTGCTAGAGAACTTACCTATAGGGAGGCCACTACAACGGCTTTCGTGCAAGCGGCGATGTTCGAGCTCTTCGTCGTCTGGAACTGTCGTTCAGAGAAACACAGCGTCTGGAAAATGGGTAGGAAAGCATTCGAGAACAAGTTCTTCGTCATAGCTGATTTAGCGTCTGTAGTATTAACTCTTGGAATAACCTATATACCCATAACGCAGCAACTATTCCATCTAACAGGTCTAAGCCTAATGGACCTAGCATACGTTATAGGCGTAGCAAGCTGGGGACTCTTTATATTCCCAGAGCTATTCATGGGTAGGAAAGTCTGGAAGTGGGAGTAGTCCAAGGCTAATACCGGTTTCATACCGTCAAGATTTATAATTAAACTGTGAACCTAATCAAATCAGGTAGGTATACCTTCTTAGCGCGCGCTATTTCTCGGGTGAGTCTTGGATGGAATCCTAAGCAGGAGCTTAGTTACTTCAATGCTGGCTAGGGTTATTAACGATAGGCCAATGGCCCACATGAAGCTAGTTAAATCTGGTTCAACGATTCCAAGCGCCTGTCTAGAAAGTGGGAAACTGATTAGAATTAGCATAAGTAGTATTTCCCAAGAAACGGCTGCTAACAAAAACTTGTGGGGACGCGTTTCTAAAATAGTATATTTCAATGAACGGCAAGTTAGTGCTAGAACCAATTCAAAAAGAATGAATGTTATGAAAACTCTTGAGCGAGCAAATTCTTCATTTGGGAGAGATGCTGAGAAAAACCAAATGAGTAAGGGTACTTCCACTATCAATGCACGCAGAAGAAATGATTTAACTTCTCGAGTGAATATTGTTTCCTTTGGATCTCTAGGAGGTCTCTTCATTACGTCTGGGTCTGGTGGGCTTACACCTAAGGCTAAGGCGGGGAGACCGTCTGTGGCAAGGTTCACGTAAAGGATTTGTACTGGAAGCAGTGGCATGGGGAACCCGAGCAGAACCGCTACTGAAAGCATTAATATCTCAACCAGATTCGCCTGCAATAGGTAGGTTAAGTATTTCTTGATGTTGTCGTAAATCCATCTGCCAAGTTCAATTGCATTCACGATTGTTGCAA
>Ga0315298_1001425_pt1 | contig 43761 bp, 48 predicted proteins | sample WHS_1_MG_FD_203077 | JGI IMG/M metagenome (GOLD analysis project Ga0315298, IMG submission 203077) | Extremophilic microbial mat communities from Washburn Hot Springs, YNP, Wyoming, USA - WHS_1_MG | ecosystem: Environmental > Aquatic > Thermal springs > Hot (42-90C) | place: USA: Wyoming... | reverse complement strand
TGATAGCCGGACGGATACCGGAGTTAAAGAGGTCGGTTTCCAGATAGATCTGGCCATCGGTGATGGAAATCACGTTGGTGGGCACGAAGGCCGAGACGTCACCCGCCTGGGTTTCGATGATGGGCAGGGCGGTCAAAGAACCGGTTTTGCCCTTCACTTCACCGTTGGTGAACTTCTCGACGAAATCGGTGTTGACGCGCGCCGCACGCTCCAGCAAACGGGAGTGCAGGTAGAACACATCACCCGGATAGGCTTCACGGCCAGGCGGACGGCGGAGCAACAAGGAAATCTGGCGATAGGCCCAGGCCTGCTTGGTAAGATCGTCATACACGATCAGGGCATTCATACCGCGGTCGCGGAAGTATTCGCCCATGGTGCAGCCGGCGTAAGGCGCCAGATACTGCATGGCGGCGGACTCCGATGCGTTGGCGGCGATCACCGTGGTGTACTCCATTGCGCCGTATTCTTCGAGCTTGCGCACCACACCAGCGACGGTCGAAGCCTTCTGACCGACGGCGACATAGATGCACTGCACATCCTTGCCTTTCTGATTGATGATGGCATCGACGGCGACGGCGGTCTTGCCGGTCTGACGGTCGCCAATGATCAACTCGCGCTGACCACGGCCGATTGGCACCATGGCGTCAATCGCCTTGATACCCGTCTGCATGGGCTCATCAACGCTTTGACGTTCGACCACGCCGGGCGCGATTTTTTCGAGAACGTCGTATTCCTTAGTGTCGATGGGGCCTTTACCGTCGATAGGCTGGCCCAGGGCGTTCACCACGCGACCAAGCAGTGCCTTGCCGATGGGAACCTGCATGACCTTACCGGTACACTTGACGACGTCGCCCTCTTCGAGGCCGGAGAACTCGCCGAGCACTACCGCGCCGACGTTATCCTGTTCCAGGTTCATGGCCAGCGCGAAGCGGCCGCCGGGGAGCTCCAGCATTTCACCGTACATCACGTCTTCCAGACCGTGAATGCGAAGAATACCGTCACTCAAGCTGATGATGGTGCCCTGCGAGCGCGTTTCGACACGGCCTTCAAAGCCGGCGATCCGTGCGCGGATCAGTTCACTGATTTCCGATGGATTCAGTTGTTGCATACTATTTCCTCAAGACTTAGCTGCGAAGGGTTCGGGCAAGTTGCTGCACTTGTCCACGCACGGAAGCATCTATGGTGAGATCACCCGTATGAATAACTAGGCCACCAATCAAAGCGGCGTCCACCGATTCCCGGAACGCGACTTTGCGACCGGCAAAACGGCGCTCCAGCGCCGATTGCACGGTCGTCTTTTGATTGGCGTCCAGGGCGATGGCGCTGGTGACCAGAACGTCGACAATGCCTTCTGCGTGACGCAGGGCTTCACCGAAAAGCGTGCCGATCTCGGCCGTCGCGGGCCAACGATCATGGTGGATCAACAGGGTCAGAAGTGCCTCCCAAGCCTTGCTATCCACCTTCACTGGCGCGGCACTGAGCAGCGCCACTTTTTCGGCCTCGGCACGCTCGGGATCATTCAGAAAAGCCTGCGCCTGCGTATCCGCGATTACTGCGGCAAGAACCTGCAGGGCATCCGCCCAAGCCTGTTCCTGGCCGCTCTCTTTCGCCAAACCATAAAGCGCCTCGGCGTAGGGGCGCGCCACCGTGATCAGATCGGCCATGGGAGTCTCCTCACAATTGGCCGACCATACGGTCGATGATGTCGCGATGGGCCTTATCGTCGATTTCCCGATGCAGGATGCGCTGGGCGCCATCGACCACCAGCTCCACCACCTGACCGCGCAGCACTTCACGCGCCCGGTTGGTTTCGACGTCGATTTCAGCGCGTGCACCGGCGATGATGCGGTCGGCTTCCTCACGCGCCTTACCCTGTGCCTCTTCACGCAACTCCACACCACGACGCTCGGCGTTGGCGATAATTTCTGCCGCCTTTTCTTTGGCTTCGCGGAGCAGCTCTGTCGCACGCTTTTGCGCCAGGGCCATTTCTTCCTTACCGCGTTCCGCTGCCGCCAGACCGTCGGCAATTCTCGCGCGACGGTCGTCCATGACCTTGCGCAAAGGACCATACATATACTTGTACAACAACGCCACCAGGATGACGAAGGTGATCAACTGAATGATCAATGTTCCATTGATACCTACTGGATTCATGACTACCTCACTTGCAAGTGGGCCGGCTCAGCCGGCCCAGCATCAGCCCAGGAACGGGTTGGCGAAGAGGAACCAGAAACCGAAGGCCAGAATAATGAAGGGGAAAGACTCCATCAAACCGGCAAAGATGAAGGTATTCACCAGCAACTGCGGGCGCATTTCCGGCTGACGGGTGATGCCTTCAATGGTCTTGGAGGTGATAAGGCCCCAACCAATGGCAGAACCCAGACCAGCGGCGCCAAAAATGATACCTACGGCAATGGCAGTAGCAGCAACAATGATGGTATGTGCGTCCATGATAACTCCTTACAAGTGTCGCAAAGTGGAATAATAAACTTGTTAATGATCCTGCATATTCGCCATGCCGAGGTACACTACGGTCAGCACGGTAAAAATAAACGCCTGCAGGATGATGATTAAACTTTCGAACAAGGACCAGACTTCGCCCATAACCATCTCGCCCCACCAGGGCAGCATGGCCAGGAGCAGGAAGACCAGCTCACCGGCAAACATGTTGCCGAAAAGTCGCAGACCAAGGCTCAACGGCTTGGTGATCTCTTCAATCAGCGACATGATGATATTCATCGGCGCCAGCCAGATACCGAAGGGATGGGTCAGATAGGTCTTAAAGTAGGAGAACCCCTTGACGCGCAGATTGGTCGCTATCATGAGCAGGAAGATCGCGATAGCCACACCCAGCGTCGTATTCAAATTGACGGTCGGGGTGATGCGGAACTCCGTGATCCCAAACCAGTGCGCGACCATACCGGGCAGGTAGGCGGGGATAACATCCAGGCTGTTCATCAACAGAATCCAGAGAAAAACCGTTATCGCGACGGGCGCGATCAAAGGATCTTTAACGGGGAAACTGCCTTGCACCAAGCCATCAATGAAGTCGACCACGCCCTCCAGCCAGTTCTGCATCCCGCTGGGGGTGCTGGCCTGCAACCGTGAGCCAACCACCATGGCGGTGATGACCAGAATGGCTGCCATGACCCAACCCATGACGATAGTGTCGAGATTAAAGGTCCAGAAGCCTTCGCCGATGGACCAGTTTACGAGATGATGGGCGATATCGCCTGATGCCACGCTTAACTCCTTTGCCTGGAACGTTCCCGCACCAGAAATGCCAAAAATACGAAATGGGTCAGCAAGAATCCGGCGACCAGCCCGATAACCGGCAGGCGCAGCCAGAATATTGCAAAAATCAGTCCGAGGATGGTGATAATCCAGCGCTGCAACACCGCTCCGCCCAAGCGCCGTGCAGCGCGTTGCGTGGAGACGGGGAGCGCGATAAGGCGTCCACCCAAAATGAGCATATTGATTACGCTCAAAAATGCGGCAAAGAGTACTGCGTAGGCTTCTTCTCGCCCCCAGCGCCACGCCACTATGGCAGCCAGCAGCAGGGCCAACGTCAACACTGTTGCAGTCACTCGCCCAACGTAGGACGAAAAATTCACCATCTCCGTTTGTTTTTCTTGCTCTTTCAACGGGCGGGTCTTGAGTACGCGCAGAGTCTAAACAGGCTGGTGCAGCCCGTCAAGAGAGGAATATCAGCTTTCATCATCATCGAGCGACACGCCCAGGCGCTGAAAAAGCACTGCCTCCTGTTCCGGATCATCCCAGCGAATCCGCAACTCGCCGCCCCGCCCTTGCGCACGCAGATCGACGGACAGCCCCAGACGCGCGCTAATCCGGGCAGAAAGCGCCGCAATATTGGGGTCCGGCTCTGCCTTGGGCGGCTTGACCCGGCTTTCGGCCTGCACCAGACGTTCAGTGGCCCGCACACTCAGGGCTTCGCGGACGACTCTATCCGCGAGCCGCACCTGGCGCTCGTCCGTTAACGTGAGCAGGGCCCGGGCATGGCCAGCACTGAGCGCCCCATTTTCGACGTGGATATGGAGGTCTGAACAGAGGCGCAGCAGGCGTAACTGGTTGCTGATGGCAGCGCGGGAACGGCCGAGGGATTCGGCCAGCGCTTCGTGACTGAGGCCGAACTCGTCGAGCAGGCGTTGCAGCGCCAGCGCTTCTTCCAGGGGGTTGAGGGCTTGGCGCTGAATATTCTCGATGATGCCGATGGCGAGGGCTTGTTCGTCACTGCATTCACGGACCACGGCGGGGATGTGTGCAAGGCCGGCCAATTGCGCAGCGCGCCAGCGGCGTTCCCCAGCTACGATCTCATAGCGGCCGCCGCCGATGGCGCGAATGACAATGGGTTGCACCACCCCCTGGCTACGGATGGAGGCGACGAGTTCTTCCAGAGACTCCTCGCTGATCAAACCGCGCGGCTGGTAGCGTCCGCGTTGCAGCAGGTCGACGGGAACCTCGCGCATAGCGCCGCCCGTTGTTCCTTCACTAGCAAAGAGGGCGTCCAGTCCGCGCCCGAGACCAACCCGCTTCACTCCACCCACTCGCGGCGTAAAAACTCGGCGGCGACACCCTGATAGGCCCGCGACCCGGCACAGGCCGGATCATATTCCAAAGCAGCGCGGCCAAAACTGGGGGCTTCGGCCAGACGGATATTGCGGGGAACCACCGTACTATAGAGCTTGTCCGGAAAATGACGCTCCAGCTCCAGCCCCACTTCGGAGGAGAGGCGGTTGCGGTTGTCGAACATGGTTCGCAGCAGGCCATGCACTTCGAGGTGGGGGTTGAGCTGCGCACGCACCCGGCGCACGGTGCCGAGCAATTGGGTCAGGCCTTCAAGGGCATAATATTCGCATTGCATGGGGATCAGGACGCTATCCGCGGCGACCAATGCGTTAATGGTCAGCATATTGAGCGCGGGCGGACAGTCGATCAGCACGTACTCGAAGTTACTCACTGCGGTCAGGGCATTTTTAAGATGCCGCTCACGGTCTGGTCGGCCATAAAGCTCAACCTCCGCACCGGCAAGATCGGGGCTGGAGGGTGCGAGAAACAGCCCCGCCGGAGAGGCATTCAACAGCACCGCGCTCAGCGGCAACTCACCGAGAAGGACGTGGTAAATGGTCGACACCGTGTTGCCGCCGAGACCGAGGCCGGTAGTGGCGTTGGTCTGGGGATCGAGGTCAATCAGGAGAACACGCTTGCCCACCTGGGCCAGTCCGGCGGCCAGATTGACGGCAGTGGTGGTTTTACCCACCCCTCCTTTTTGGTTGGCGATAGCGACGGTGCGCATGGTGACTGGGCGGTCTTCCATCTTCGACAATGATTTCTCTTAGGATACCCCGTAGCGGCGCAGGGGGCTAGGGCGTGGTTACGGGTACACGCCAGGAAAGCAGCAGACGGGGCGGCAGGTTGGGGACGGCGAGGCCCTGATGCGTGATGCGGAGGGTGGCGGCGCGGGGCCAGTCGGCCAACTCCGCCTCGACGCCAGGACCTTTCTGGGCGAGCACCTGCGTGTGCGGGCCCTGTAAATGCCTGGTCATGGCGTCGAGACGCGCCAAGGGCGCGGTGGCACGGCTGATAATGACATCTGGCAGGAGGTCGGGGCGGTAATCCTCACTGCCCTGTGCGGCGACTTGGACGTTGGTCAACCCCAGGTCAGCGATGACGTGGCGGAGGAAAGCCACCCGCTTGGCGGCGGGCTCCACCAGAGTAAAAGCTTGCACCGGACGGCAGATGGCCAGGGGGATACCGGGCAATCCGGCACCGCTGCCGATATCCGCCACCGCCCCCTCCGGCAAGTAGGGTAGCACCGCCAAGCTGTCCAGCAGATGGCGAGGCACCATCTCCAGGGGATCGCGCACTGCCGTCAGGTTGTGGGTGACATTCCAGCGCTGCAGGAGAGCGAGATAGCGGATCAGCAGGTTACGCTGCTCGGCACCGACACTGTCCAGACCGAGAGCCACCAGTCCAGCATTCAGAAGGGCGCGCAATACTTGCGAGGATACCTCCGGCTTGGTCATCGCATCAGCCAACCTGCTGCAGGCCGCGACGTTTCACGTGAATCAGGAGCAGGGAGATGGCGGCCGGAGTCACACCAGGGATACGGCTGGCCAAACCGATGGTCTGCGGCCGCTGCCGGGCGAGACGCTGCATCACTTCGGTAGAGAGCCCCCGCACCGCAGCGTAGTCCATGTCGGCAGGGATATCCGTACCCTCCCAGCGTGCGGCGCGGGTGATCTCATCGTGCTGGCGGGCGACATAGCCGGCATATTTGCATTCGATCTCCAGTTGCTCGCGGGCCTGCGCATCGCTGCACGGAACGAGGTCGAGCACCTGGAGCAGGCTGGCGTAATCCCAGTCGGGGCGGCGGAGGAGTTCGAGAGCGGTGACATCGCGGGAGAGGGGCTGATCCGTCTTCGCCGCAATACGCTCGGCGATAGCGCTGCCGGGATGGATACGTAAGCCTTCGAGGCGGGTGCGCTCCGCCTGCACCGTGTCCTGTTTGGCACTGAAGGCCGTCCAGCGCGAGTCATCGACCAACCCCAATGATCGGCCATGGGGAGTCAGACGCAGATCGGCATTGTCTTCGCGCAATTGCAGGCGATATTCGGCGCGGCTGGTGAACATGCGGTAGGGCTCGTCGAGTCCGCGGGTGACAAGATCATCCACCATCACCCCCAGATAGGCTTCGTGGCGACCGGGCGTCCACGCCGCGAGTTCGCGCGCGCGGCGGGCGGCGTTGACTCCGGCGAGCAGCCCCTGCGCCGCGGCTTCTTCATAACCAGTGGTGCCGTTGATCTGGCCGGCGCAGAACAGACCCGGCAAGCGTCGGCTTTCCAGACTGGGGTGGAGCTCGCGGGGATCGAGGTAGTCGTACTCGATGGCGTAACCGGGACGCAGCAACACGGCGTTTTCCAGACCGCGCATGCTGCGCACCAGTTCGACCTGGACACCGAAGGGCAGGCTGGTGGAGATACCGTTGGGGTAGACTTCGTGGGTATCGAGGCCTTCTGGTTCCAGGAAAACCTGATGCGACGCCTTATCGGCAAAGCGCACGACCTTGTCCTCGATGGACGGGCAGTAACGTGGGCCCACCGACTGGATATGACCACCATACATGGCCGACTGGTGCAGGTTCGCGGCGATGATCTCATGGGTGCGGACGTTGGTGTGGGTGATGTGACAGGGCCGCTGGGGGACTTCGATGCGCGACGTCATGAAGGAGAAAGCGGGCGGCGGGGTATCGCCAGGCTGCGCCTCCAGCACGCTATAGTCGATGCTGCGACCGTCGATACGCGGCGGGGTACCGGTTTTCAGCCGCGCTACCGGGAAGGCCATCTCGCGCAGGCGCTGGGCGAGGGCGTTGCTGGGCGGATCGCCAGCCCGGCCTGCGGCGTAGTTCTGGTCGCCCATGTGCACCCGGCCCCCGAGGAAAGTCCCCGTGGTGAGGACGACTTGGGCGGCACGCAGCACCAGACCGGTTTCCAGGATGACGCCCGCCAGCCGGTCGCCTTCCATGAGTAGATCACCGACCATGCCCTGGAACAGTTGCAGGGCGGGGATGTCTTCGAGCAGGCGACGCACCGCGCGTTTGTAGAGGCTGCGATCCGCTTGGGCGCGGGTGGCGCGCACCGCCGGACCCTTGCTGGCGTTGAGGGTGCGGAACTGGATGCCCGCCTGATCGATGGCGAGGGCCATGATGCCACCGAGCGCATCGACTTCTTTGACCAGATGACCTTTGCCAATGCCGCCGATGGCCGGATTGCAGGACATCTGGCCGATGGTATCGAGATTCTGGGTGAGCAGAAGCGTGCGCACGCCGAGACGGGCGGCTGCCGCAGCCGCCTCCGTCCCAGCGTGACCGCCGCCGACTACGATGACGTCAAATGAATTTTGCATGGCGGGATTATCCGCGTTTCATCCGGGTTTTGGCAATTTCCCCTTCACCGGATAAGGGTCGGCCTATTTGAGGATGGCGGCGGAGAGAAACACGGCGTGCGGCCTCACCACCGCCAGACCCCTGCCGCCCGATCCATATCCTCCTGCAATTCCAGTAAAATCAGCCCCGAAAATGCCCCCGCCAACTCCCCCAACTTCAGCCGATACTCCGGATTCTGCGGCCCGCGCCCGGCATACGCCCCCGCCCACGTCTCATAAAACAGCAGGCCACCCGGTCGCAGCGCCGCCGCCAGGGCCGGAAACAATGGCCGGTGCAAAAAATGTGCGACGACGATCACATCGAAAGACTCCGGCAGCGGTGGCCGGGCCGTCACATCCCGGCATTCCACCTGCAGGAGCAAGCCGTCCGCCCGCTGCCGCAACCCGGCTACGGCACTCTCCGCATAATCCCAAGCCCAGGTGTCCAGCCCGCGTCGCGCCAGAAACAGTGCATTTCCGCCCCGCCCGCAGGCGAGATCCAGCGCCCAGCCCCTGGCAGGCAGCAAATCCGCATGCGCCGTCAAAAAAGGCAGCGGCTCCGGCTCCACCGCCTCTGCCTCTGCCTGCGCATAGCACGCCTCCCAGCGCGCCCGCTTCTCGTCCTCTGCCATTATAACCCCTCAGTGCTCGTGCCGGATGCGCGGCAGCAGTTCGCTGAGGTTGCAGGGACGGTGCCGGATATCCAGTTGCGGGACGATGATGGCCTCCATGCCGAGGCGGACGCCGCCGGTGGAACCGGGGAGGAGAAAGACGATGGTGCCGTCGCAGATGGCGGCTTCGGCGCGGGATTGGATAGTGCTGGTGCCGATCTCCTGAAAGGAGAGCATGCGGAAGAGTTCGCCGAAACCGGGGATGGGCTTGCTGATGAGGGGGGCGAGGGCTTCGGGAGTGACGTCGCGACCGGTGACACCGGTACCGCCGGTGGCGATGATCACGTCGATGGCGGGGTCGGCGATCCAATCACGCATTTGCGCGCGCAGGGTTTCGGCATCATCGGCGATGATCTGGCGGGCGGCGATCTGGTGTCCGGCCTGGCTGGCGAGTTCGGCAATTTTGTCGCCGGATTTGTCGGTTTCCGGCGTGCGGCTGTCGGAGACGGTAAGGATGGCGACGGCGAGAGGTAAAAAGGCTTTGCTTTCGGGTGGCTGCTGCGCGCTGCTCACGGCGGTATTCCCTTTACAGGTTGACGGAAAGTCCAGTATAAGAGGCTCCGTCCTGCGGTCCAAGGGTCACGGCGTGCGGCGCTCTCCATAGGCGCGGATTCCGGACGCTGGCACCGAAACAGCCCGCTTCTGATCAGGAGAGCGTCATGGATGTGTCCCTGCCAGCAGATCCGCACCATACCCCCGCATCAAGCGCCGCGCTGGTGAACGAGGGCGGCTGGCAGCATCTCACGGCGCCGCGCCCGGCGGACTGGGAACGGGTGGGGCAGTTGGCGGACGACTGGGATTTTGCCCAGGATATTCTCGATCCCGATGAGCGCTCCTGGCTGCGCCGCGATGGCGAACGCGTCTTCATCACCTTGCAATTCCCCGTAAAAGGCAATGACGCGGATACCGATAGCTGGGAACAACGGCCCTTGGGCATTATCCTGCAAGGGACCCGGATTACCACGGTGCTGGCCCGGGATTTTGCGCCATTATCGCCTTTTTTCGAGCAGATGGAGCATCTTTCCAGCCCACCGGAAAGCGTCGAAATTCTCGCCGCTATCCTCAAGATTCTGGCGCAGAGCTACGAAGACGCCCTGCATCAACTCAATGCCGCCATCCACGATAACGAGCAGCAACTGGACTGGACCCAGAGCAATGGCGACTTTTTTACCCTGCTGGAAATCAGCAAGAGCCTGACCCGCTTTGAGGTGGCACTGGTCGGCAATATTGCGACGGCGTTCAAAATTTCCCGCTTGCCGGAAATTCGCGACGACCTGCCCGCCACCCAGCAGATCGACACCGCTCTGCTGGAATTGCAGGTGGCCCATGAGCGGGCGCGGGTCTATGCCGGGACCAGTACGTCGATGATGGACGCCTACGCAGGCATGGTGCAGAACAACATCAATCATGGTCTGAAGGTGGTGACCGTGCTGGCCATGATCTTTTATGTACCGAGCCTGCTGGCGACCCTCTACGGCGTGAATACGACACTGCCGTTTCAGAAGACCGGCTGGATTTTTTGGGTCGTGCTGGCTCTGGGGGCGAGCATTTCTACGGGGCTGGCACTGATTTTCAGGCGGAAGGGCTGGATATGAACGGGCTGACGGACGCACGGAGGGGTCGGAATGCTGCATTGGTTTAACGAAAAGACGGATGCTGAACTGAAGGTCGCCGCGGACTTCCAGTGGCCGCCGACGGCAACCTGGATTCAGGTGGTAGCGCCGACGGCTGCGGAGCTGGATTTTGTCGCCAAGCATTTGCAGGTGCCGGATTATCTGTTTCAGGACGTCTCCGATGAGGATGAGCGCCCGCGTCTGGAGCGGGAGGGCGATATCGCCCTGATCATTCTCAAGGTGCCCGCCCCCATGCAGGCCGACGCCGAACTGCGCTTCCGTACCCTGCCCGTGGGGCTCTGGCTTCTGCCCCAGCAGATGGTGACGGCCAGCGCCCAGCCCCTCGCCCTCTGGGAGGAGCTGCGCGGACAGCGCCAGCGCGGCAAGGCCCTGCATGTGCGCGGGCTATTGGCGGAGATTTTTCAGGCCATCGCCCGGGACTATCTGCGTGCTCTGCGCATCATCAATGCCGAAATCGCCGCCACCGAGAAAATCCTCCGCGACTCCCAGAATAACCGGGAGTTTTTCCGCCTCCTGGCCCTCAATAAAAGCCTCATCCTCTTTTCTTCGGCGCTCAAGGGCAACATCTCGGTGGCGCAGCAAACCATGCGGCTGCCGCTGCTCAAACAGGACGAGGGTGATCTGGAAGACATCGCCGATGCCCTCATCGATCTTCAGCAGGCGCGGGACATGACCGAAATTTACGCCTCCACTATTACCAATATGATGGATGCCTACGTCGGCGTGTTGCAAAACAATATCAGCAACACCCTGAAAATCATCACGGCCTGGACCGTGGTCGTGGCGGCGCCGGCAACGATGGCGAGCATCTACGGGATGAACGTACCCCTGCCCCTGCAACATTGGATCTATGCGTGGCCGGTGCTCATGGGGGGCGGATTTACGGTATCCGGAATACTGTTCATGGTCTTCCGTAAGAAAGACTGGATCTGAGCGCGCGCCATGGGTTGCCAGTTTTACGATAAAACCGCAGGGGCCTGGATCGCCGCCGAACGCTACACGGCAGACGGCCTTTTTCTGCTGACGCCGGAGCAGGTGCATCTGTGTCCGCAATTGGAAGCCGCGCTGCGGCACGGCGTAGAACAACGTCTTTATTGTCACAACGACGAGATGACCCTGCGCCTGCCCGTAGCACTGCTGGAGGAAGATGTGCAATTCGGCACAGTGGCGCGTATGGCGCACTTGACCCTGCACCATACGCCGCAGAGTCTCGCGATTCTGGGTGAGAAGGGGCTGATCCAGCCGTTGCAGCAGGACTGGCTGGGCGAGTTACGGCAAACCGCTATGGGCGAACTGCTGCAACGCGTGCTGCTGAATGCCATCTATAGTCACGAGCGGGTAGCGCGGGTGCTGGTGGAACGTTTGCAGGCGCTGCGCATGGCCCTGAAAACCGCCATGGGCAACGCGGAACTGCGGCAGATTGTCGCCCTGAATCGCGACCTCGGTGAACTGGTTATCGCTCTGCGGGAAACCGGCCTTATTCTCCGTGATGCGCTGCGCGCCACACCCGGTGAGTCACCGGTCTATCCGTTGCTGGACGCGGCATTGCGCGAGCAGCACCGGATAGAGGACAGTGTGAATCTGATTCATGAACGCTATCTGGCCGTGACCAATGCCTATAATGGCATCATCCAGAACAATGCCCATACGGTGATGAAGGTCATGACGGTATGGCTGGCCCTGCTCATGATGCCGATCGCCTTTATCATGCCCTGGCACATGATGACGCCGCTGCCTCTTGAGCATTGGCATTATCTCTGGTTCGGATTACTTGCCTATGTCTTTGGTGTCACTTTGCTGTTCGCGCGCTGGGCGCGTAAACACGGCTTTTTTTCCATGTGAGGGCAACTCCATGATGCGCATCACCCGCGATTCTCTGCTGTCCGGGAACGCCAACCGGCGGAGTTGGATGGCATTGGTGGCCCCCTCGGCTAACGAGCTGACGCAGGCGGCGGCGACCCTGGATATCCCCGAGAGCTTTCTGCGCAAACGCCTGGAGGGCGAGGCGTCGCGCCCGCTGATCAAAGAGGAGCGGTTGATTTCTCTGCAATTCCAGGTGCCCATGCCGGAAGCGGGCGTAGCGGGACAATTCACGCTGGTGCCCCTGAGTTTGTATTTCGTACCCGGCTATTTTGTCACCCTGACCGAGCGGGAGATTCCCTTCCTGAGCCGATTGATCGATCCGCAGAAACCACGTAAGCGCTGGGAACTGGTACTACGCATCATCGCCGAAGTCACCCGCAATTATCTGCCTACCGCGCGTTCAGTGGCTCGGGAGATGGTTGTGGTGGAGCGGGATCTGCGCCAGGCCCAGCGCCATGACGTGGTGTACCGCGGCCTGGATATTAACGACCGCCTGCTGGCGCTCGATCTGGGCCTGCTGCAACTGGAATATGTGGTCAGTGAAATCGGCCATTTCTTGCCCGCCGAGGATGCTGACTTGATGGAGATCCATGAAGACACACGCATTGAGCTGTCCCAGGTGCGGGATCAGGTAGACAGTGACCAGGCGACTATCAGTGAATTGTTGGAATCGTATGCCTATGTAGTCCACAACAATGTAAACCACCTCTTCAAGTTCATGGCGGCACTGATTATTCTGGCGACCATACCGCTCTTCATACCGGGAGCTGTGGCCATGAACGTGCCGCTGGGGCCTTTTCCGCACTGGCGTTACGGCTTTGACGTGGTGACGGGCGGGCTGGTGCTGGTGGAGGTGCTGACGGCCTGGGTGTTTTACCGCAAGGGTTGGTTGCGGTTGGATTGACCGGCACGCGCTGCGCAAAGAGGACGTCGCCTCTTTCCGTAAGCGGTTGCGGCAGGGTAACGACGTCCATGGGCTGCCCATGATCCGTATGCGTATTTATTTTTCTGGTGGTTGATTATTTTAGTATATGAATTTTTTCCGCACAGTTTCCTTTACGGCCCTCTTCCAGACTCCCCGCTGCGGGAAATTCATCCAGCTTATCCTGGTGAATGGTAATCCAGGCCTGAGTCAGGATAGTCCCTTGATGTTCCGTTTCATGGGTATGTCGACCCGGCGTTTCACAACGTAATTCCAGAGCATCCCCGTTTTTGACTTTGAAGCTTTCCGCGAAAGCATGAAGGATGGCGTTGCGAGAGACCCATTGGCCTCGATGATTCCGAATAAATGCCGTAAAGGACGTCGCATTGAGCTTGTCCAGCAAATTCAGCTCCTTCGGAAAGAACTGCTCTGGAGTCTCACCGAAACAGGCGACGTGCTTGTAGTATTCATGACGATCCAGGCAGATATTGGCCATAGGCATATGCGTGTATAAACGCTGATGCAACTGAGTCGGTATATTCAAGGCGGGATTCGCGCAACTGTCCTTGGGCAAAGCGTGGTTAGGATTAAACCAGTAACAACCATAGTGCCACCAGGTCGGACCGTTCATGCCGGAGGCCATCAATTTCTGGGGACGACTCGCCCAGAGGCCATGCATCGTCCATTCCTGATTGACTTTGGCTTCGGGCGAAAGATCTTTGCAAGCGGCACCGGCATTGGTCCATGTGGCGCAAACGCCGGGATGCCACATAACCGCAAACGTGTAGTGATTGAAATCCTGCATATCGGCAGGCGTTGCTGCCGAAGCCACAGTGCCTGTGGTCGATAACATGAACAACAGCCCCAAACAAAGCAAATGCAGCTTGCTAAGACGCGAACGCATGGTAAGCACGGAATCTCCTGGACAGGTCAAGATTAAAAAAGCACGGGTGCAACATTGGCAGGGGCACTGAAACACTCCTGACCGTTTTCGATGTGTCCGGCCAGCCGCCAGTGATGTTTGGGCGTCTCTATTTTCAGATCGTACCAGTGATGGCTGGCTTTTGACATCAGCAATCCAGCCGATGCCCGACGGGGCGTGCTGCATCACTGGTGATGAACCACGCGACAGAAATGTATATCCGTGTATTTACACCGCATGGCGAACATCCTACACTGACCTCTACTTAGACTGCGGATAAGTATGATTATGACTACGACTCGATTGTTCAAAAACGGGAATTCTCAGGCAGTGCGTATCCCTTCCGGGATGGCTTACACGAGGACGGATCTGGAATTGGAGATTGAACGTGTAGGTGATGAGATCAGGATTCGTCCAGCCCGTCGTTCTTTGGCCGGGGTGATGGAGAAATTCTCCAGATTTTCCTTAGAGGTGACGGCCCAGGCACGGGAAGAACAGGAGCAGAAAGAGCGGGAATCACTGTGATGCCACGCTACCTACTGGATACTAATATCTGCATCTACCTCATGAAACACCAGCCGGAAGTGGTGGCAAATCGCTTCGCGCAGTGCTATGCCGGAGATGTCGTCATCTCGGCTATTACCTATGCGGAGTTGGTGTATGGCGTGGAAATGTCTACCCATCCTGAACGGGAGTTGGCCCACCTGTCTTCGTTGATCGAGGATATTCCGGTTATGCCTTTTGACGTTGCGGCTGCGAACGCTTACGGTCCCGTGAGGCTGGCGACGCGGGAAGCCAAGAGGGATCATCTCGACAAATTGATTGCCGCGCACGCGCTATCGTTGAAGGTGACGTTGGTTACCAACAATGTGAAGGACTTTGTGAAATATCCGGGGTTAGTAGTGGAAAATTGGGTGGAAGATCAAGAATCCTGAGTTTCAAACCGCATGATACAATACCCTCATGATGACCAATGGATAACCCACACACCCGAGTCGTCGGGCCAACCTCAGTGCCGGTTCCTTCTAAATCTTTCGACCAATCAGAACACATGCCTTAGCCCTTGTCTCATCCAATTCTTGTGGTGTAACCCGACCTTTGAAGCGGGCTTGACGTTCTTTCCAGTCCATATTCTTCACCTGATCTGCGAGTGCCACGCCAGGGCTTTTGCCCGTTATCTGCACCTCGAACGGGTATCCCTTGGTCTGCGTCGTCATCGGGCAGCAAACCATAAGCCCCGTTTTACCGTTGTAACTCGCCGGAGTCAGGACAAGAGCTGGCCTGTGGCCCTTTTGTTCGTGACCAGCCTGTGGATCAAACTGCAACCAGACAATATCTCCTGCTTCCGGGATATAGGAGCCGCGCATCAGAGCAGTTCCTTGCCCACCGCAGGCCCGAAATCAACCGCCCCATGCACATTCTCAGGCGTAATGGCCGCCACCATTTCGTCCAGGTCAAAACCTGACCGAAGCGGCTCGATGATGATACGCCCACCTTCTTCCCGCACATCAACGGCTTCGTCCAGGTGTAATTTGGCTGCATCCATCACGGCGGCGGGCATACGCACGGCTGCACTGTTTCCCCATTTCTTCACAATCACCCGCATGACAGGTCGCCCCCATATGTATCGTCGTTGTTTATACTATAACCGTCCTTTGTGCTGTTCAACCTACTGTTGACATCCTCTTCGCCCTCAGCCTGTGGCTGTCGCTCTTGAGAGCGGGAATGATGAGGATTCCTTCCTGCCAGCAGCGGCCCTACTTCAGCCGCTTCGATTGACCCATTCCCTTTGTCCTCGATGCGAGGGGGGCCAATCCACGCCCGGTTTATAAGCCGGGCGATACATGCGTGGGGGCGGGGAGTGTGCCTTGAGCGCGGGCGAAGAGCAGTCTGAGGTTCGCCGGGCGCCTTCCGAATCCATCCTCTGAAGAAAACCTGTTTATTTTGTGCTATTCTGAAGAAAATCTTCGGAGGCTGAAGAAAAAATGGGTCAAACTATAGGTTATTCATTTTTGCGGGATCACTGGCGCTTGCCGGTGTTCCCCATAACGCAACCTGCGAGAACTGCACCTGTGACGCGGGTAACACCTGAGCCTGATGGTCTTCTGGTGCCAATCGGGGTTGCTCCGAAAAGCGAGTCTCCGCTGGACCACGTTTTGTTTGCGCTCAAGTACGAAGGCGTGAACTTGCCCATTCTTCTCGGAGCCATGCCGCACATTTCCGCCGATTCATTGCAAGATGCCTTGTGTGGAAAACCCAATAGCGCCTATCTGCGCATCACGGCCTACCTGTGGGAACATGCAACTGGACACCGATTAACTGATGTGCCAGAGATTACAGCGCCTACGGTGCCGCTTTTTGATCCGGAACGCTATATCACTTCCTGCGTTTCGCAGAAAGACAGTCGCTGGCGGATAGCCTTCAACGGATTAGGCGGTTTGGACTATTGCGTAACCGTTCGGCGCACGGAAGCCATTCAGCAACTTCTGGAAGAAGATATCCTGGGGCAGGTGCGATCTTTTTTTGAGAATACGGATCAGCGGATTGTGGACCGGGCTGTTGCCTGGGCCTACCTGAGCGAGACGGAAGGCTCTTTTGCCATTGAGCGTGAGTCTGTGCCGTATGACAAGGCCCAGGCGTTTGCAGATCTGCTGCAGAAGGCTTTCGATCCCGATGTTTGTGATGAAACCTATTTAACTGGCCTCCAGAACGCGGTTATCACCAATCCTTTTGATCGTGCCGCCGGTTATCGCGGCACCCAAAACTGGCTGCAAAACGGCTTGCGCGGGGCAGCCAGCGTCTCTTACATTCCGCCATCACCGGAGTTGCTGGATGAGATGATGCCGCATATCACGCGCATGGCAGATACATTGCACAAAAAAGTGGATCCTTTGGTGGCGGCCAGCGTGGTGTCTTTCGCCTTTGTTTACGCGCATCCTTTCATGGATGGTAATGGCCGGCTTTCGCGGTTTTTGTTCCACCGTACACTGGCGCAATCCGGGCAGATGAAGAGTCCCACGGTTGGCAGGATACTACTGCCTGTGTCCGTCGCCATGAAACGGTATGAGCAACGGTATTTGCAGTCTCTGCAGAGTTTCTCTGTTCCTGCACGTAACCTTTGGGATGTGCGCTGGATCGATGAAGATCGGTTTGAGTTCACGATGCGCGGTGACGGGACCGCCTACCGCTATTGGGATGCCACCGATCAGGTACGATTTGGTCTGGAAATGGCGAAGTCTGCACTGCAGGAAGATTTGCGGTCGGAAGTCGATGCGTTGCGGTGTTACGATGCCGTATATGCTCAGGTGGACGCCCATCATGATGTGCGTAACAAGGATTTGTCCGTCTTGATCCGCTCTTGCATGGAGAATGCCGGCAGTGTCTCGAAAAATCGCAGAAAGCAGTACGCTGCAACGGTGCCAGAGAAGGCTTTTGACGCCATCGAGGACGCCTGGGCATCGTTCATGGCGGACCGCGATGCCGTGATTGGCGATTCACAAGAAGACGCCTTGCCGGATGAGGCGGCGCGAAAGAATGGGCAGGATGATATCTGTGGACGGCGGGATGCTTGAGGCGATTTTTATATAACAATCTGTATTTGCAAAAATTTTATAGTAAAACTCGCCCGGCAAACCAGCCGTCCGTCCAATTTGACAGGCGGCGCCACAAACACATAACTGATCAACGTATTGATGAGCACCACGAGTTTCAATCCACGCCCGGTTTATAAACCGGGCGATACCCTTTTCCCCCCTACCCCTCTTCCCCGATTAACTGTTTCAATCCACGCCCGGTTTATAAACCGGGCGATACCTTCGTAATCGCCGGGCTGCAACGCCAAAGCTTCAGTTTCAATCCACGCCCGGTTTATAAACCGGGCGATACGGCGCAGGATGAGGACTTGCTTCGGGTGTTCCGCGTTTCAATCCACGCCCGGTTTATAAACCGGGCGATACAGCCGCTCGGCTTTAAGCATTTCTACCTTCACATAGTTTCAATCCACGCCCGGTTTATAAACCGGGCGATACTGTCCGACGAGTCGCAGTGGAAGGCCCCTTCTAAGTTTCAATCCACGCCCGGTTTATAAACCGGGCGATACTCCTGTATGCGTTCCACGGTCTCGACGGGCAGACGGTTTCAATCCACGCCCGGTTTATAAACCGGGCGATACAATCCTTGGGATCATCGAGAGGACACCACTTGTCAGTTTCAATCCACGCCCGGTTTATAAACCGGGCGATACGTTTGCCAATGGTGGAAAACACGCTCCACCTGCGCCGTTTCAATCCACGCCCGGTTTATAAACCGGGCGATACGCGCGACAAAGCGGCTGTGGTGGCGAGATGAATGTTTCAATCCACGCCCGGTTTATAAACCGGGCGATACTGGCCGCGCTGGGCATCAGCGACAGCAACGCCATGTTTCAATCCACGCCCGGTTTATAAACCGGGCGATACCCCCGCTGTGGGCCTCTACGCGCTGGTGGTGGCCGTTTCAATCCACGCCCGGTTTATAAACCGGGCGATACCATGAGTTAGGCATTGTCCCCATTGTTTGGATCAAGTTTCAATCCACGCCCGGTTTATAAACCGGGCGATACACGATGTTCAACATGGAGATGGTGAGCATCAACCAGTTTCAATCCACGCCCGGTTTATAAACCGGGCGATACCGTGATCCATCCACGGTGCTCTCATGCGCGAGACGTTTCAATCCACGCCCGGTTTATAAACCGGGCGATACATCAAGGGTGTGCAATGGCTCTTGGGCGTCAAGGTTTCAATCCACGCCCGGTTTATAAACCGGGCGATATTGACGCGGGGATCATGAGCCGCGAGACCGCCGTGTTTCAATCCACGCCCGGTTTATAAACCGGGCGATACGCATTGTTGTAACACATTGTTAATGAACAATTTTCTTTTCGCGTACCGCGAATGGCAGACAGGTCCGCCTGAAAACCTATAAGGACCCCAAGGACTTCTAATAAAAACGATGATAGAACAGGAAGATACGCGGCGCGCGAAAGGACGGGCTTTGAGACGCCGATCCAGGTTCGCGCATCAAACCATGAGGGGACCATTAAAGTCGATAGATCGGAAGGTTCCATATTGCTTGATACGCAGTTCGGCGGGTTCTGTGAGACGATAGAAGCGTAGATTATCCTCTTCTTCGTCTATTTCCGCCAGCAGCGTGCGTTCAAAAGCCTCGTACTGCATTTGATTGACCTGACATTCAAAAACAGATTTCTGCACGCGCTGGCCAACCCGTTCGCAGGCCTTGGCCACGCGGCGCAGGCGCTTGCGCCCCGCCGCCGTTTCAGTAGAGACATCGTAAGTGACGATGATGAGCATGATTACGCCTCCTCAACGGCTCAGGTATGGCAGATACCCGGTGGTTTCCCCGCGGATGGCGCGCGCCATCAACCGTGCCTGCACAAAAGGTAACAGCCCAATAGGCACCTTCTGCTCCAGGAGGGGATGGGTAATTTCTTCCTGTTTACGCTCCTGCCAGGCCGCGACCACCTTACGTCGACCTTTATCACCCAGCAGGACAGCGCCACCCTCACACGCTTCAAAATCTCCCTCGCTGAGTTGCCCTCGGTTCACGAGTGTGAGTGCGAGCCGGTCGCAGACGGGAGCGCGAAACTCCTCCTGCAAATCCAGTGCTAATGCCGCACGCCCAGGGCGGACTACATGTAAAAATCCCAGTTGCGGATCAAGACCGACGGTTTCCAGCGCGCTGCGACAGTCGTTCATCAGCATGGAGTAAAGAAATGACAGCAAGGCATTGATCCGGTCCAACGGTGGACGCCTGGTGCGCCCGCTCCACTGGAACTGCTCGCGCATGGCGGGCTTGACGATGCAATTGAACGCCGAGAAATAACTGCGTGCGGCATCGCCTTCTATGCCGCGCAGCGCATCTATGGTGGACGCTTCGGCGGCAGCACGCAGCGATGCGGCGAGGTGATTGGCAGCCCCAGTGAGCTGCTTAGCGTCGTCCGCCTCTTTCGCCTCACGAGCAGCACGCAGGAGCACGGTTCTGCCGTTACGGATTTTCCCGGCGACGCAGGCACGCGCCAAGTCTCTGGTAACGTCAACATCGCCCGCTCCTCGATGCTGGGCCTGACGCAGCAGGATATTTCCGGAAACGGGTCCTTCCAGACGCGCCTTGAAGCGACCAAAACGATCCAACAAGACCAGCGACTTCCCCTCTTCCGCCAAGCGGTGCATGAGGGCAGGCGATACCATTACGTCACCAAAGCATACCAGTGTACCGACATGATGCAGCGGGACTTGCAGGCGCTTCTCATGGTCCACATCCACACGCAAGGTCGCGTTGTCTAAATGCACGTAGGACAGGGGGGTCATGACGTAAAGGGTGTTTTGAATTTGCTGCATGGTGGGATCCCTCTACATCACGGACTGATTTCGTCATCCGGCGAAAACAGATATTGTTTCAGCCGGTCCATTTGGGTTTGCTGCGCCAGCATCTCCGGCTGGCAAATTTCTCGCAGTGAGCATTCCCGACACCGCGCATCGTTTACTGGCGGCGGGAGGATGCCGGAGGCGAGCATGGCGCGAATCGCGTCGGCGGTCGCACTGACAAGAGCGCGCAAATCCTCGGTGATGTCTACTTCACGCCGTCGGTGACTGCTGGCGTGATAAATAGCACCGTGGGGTACAGGGCGCCCGAGCATGTCCTCCAGACACATAGCCTGGGCGGCAACCTGAATATCGTCATGGATGCGGCCACGTTTACGACCATGCTTGAACTCTACGGGATATATCCTGCCATCCGGGTGAAACTCTACCAAGTCTGCCTTACCGATCAGACCAAAACGATCTGACCAGAGGGGCAACGCCCGCTCCACCCGCACGCCGCGCTTCACCTCATATCCCGGCGTATCTACCAGATGATGCACCGCCTGCCCCCGTGCGGTGTGGACGTTGTCCTCAAACTGCTGCTCCAGATGGATCAACCCGCACTGCCGCGGACAGTAAATCCAGTGCTGGAGGGCAGAGAGGGGAACGGGGTCTTCGGTGGCTTCCATGATCAGGCCCCGTCATCTCTCAAACAACAAATCCAACAGCGCCTCACGACTGACGCCGCGATGTGCGGCCACGGCGTCCAGGATGGCAGCCAGTGTTCCCAGGCGAAGTGGATCGTGACGGGGAACCGTAACGTGATGCTCGCCTTGTACCGCACAGGTCAGGCGCATGTGGCTTCCGGTCTGCCGCGTGACGGTATAACCCACACGCCCAAGTCTCTGCACCAACTCAGTACCGGTGAGGTCACGCGGCAGTCTCATGCCACCAGCACTTCTTCGCGGGTAATATGCAGGCGAATAAGGCTGGGGCACTGCGCATCCTCAAAATGGCAGTGCACCGCATCCCGCACCAGCGCATGTAACGCAGGCAGATCGTCGGCCTCGGTGAAAATGTCCGCACCAACAGCACGGGCTATGAAGCCACCTTCCGGGGCCTCTTCAACGATAAAGTGGATTTCGGACATGGTGTTTTCTCCTCATGTTTTACGAAGCAGCGTGACCCCTGATGGCATTGCGGCGTCGTTCACGAACACTTCGTAATCGGCAAAGCTGCGCGGGACATCGGCGGTGCGTGTTACATGAATACGCTCAAATAGGGCATGTGCTGGCGCATTTCCCAATTCAGAATCGTGCCGAAACACATATAAACCACGCGTAGTCATTTCGCCGCGCGCGGCGGAGCGGTCGTGCTCAAACATTTGCGTAAGTGCCTGCCAGAGTAACTCCAGATCATCCTCGTCGAAACGCGTCTGCTTAGCGAGAAAGCTGGACACGAAACCGTGTGCCATATACAGCCCGTAAGGTACCGTAAATTTACGGCCCATGGTGCGGTTATCACCACTTTGCTTTTCTGCTTCCGCCTCCGTCGCCACCGCCATACGGGTAATGGAGTGCTCCTGCGCGATTATGGGATCGACGGATCGGGCGAAGGTCATTTGTACCGGCCCACGCACCTGCCCGCAATTGACTCCCGTGGACATGACCGCGCCAAAGGCACGAACATCGAAGAAATTCTGACACATCCAGTCGCGGGCTTTGTTTACATCCTCACCACTACCTTTGCGCTTTTTGTCCTTGGTCGCTTTTTTCTCAGGGACGTCGTCTGTCGCAGATTCAGCAGGCTCCACATCCAGCTTCAGCGCGGAATAAGCGCGCTGGTTCTGCTGATTGAGGATGGCTTTTTCACGCACATAAATCTCGGAGCGCTTTTCACCAGGCTGTGGGTCGCGTGCCTCCTGATCGCGTGTCATGGTCACGAAATTGCGTATTTTGCGTTTGAGCGATACATCAGTCACCAGGCCGTGGCCGGTCTCGGCATCTAGGCGCGGCAGGTTTCCGGCATCCGGATCACCATTGGGATTACCGTCTTTCACGTCAAACAGCAGCACAAAGTCGTAGCGATTACTGAGGCTCATTGGGTTTCCTCCGGGGTCTTAGGTTCTGTTTTAGCGAAAAAGGCTTGGCGTTGCTGGTAGTAACCGAGAGCGAAACGCGCCTGATCCGGAAGGGCAAGATGACGCGGCGGGAACGTATCGGCATCGAAGCCGTCCATGATCTCGCCGATAAGTCGCTCACGTGTGATGGCGAAGCCTGCTGAGAGCTTGCCGAGGTGGGCCTTACTCAGACGCAGCAGGGTCGGAAATACGGCGGCAGGGGTACTGGACGCCGCACCATAATATCGGTCACGAATGGTAGCGTTGAGCTTTCCGGGGCCACCAGCGGCATCCTCCTGGACACGTTCAAGCGTAGCGAACAGCCGTCCCAACCGATAGGCGGGATTATTGTTGGAGGGGTCGAGCATGGGCGTGAACTCCTTCTCTGCGGTTTTGCGAAAATGGATATGACGGTTGAGGCAGGCCTTGATAACAGCGGCACGCGCATAGGTCGGTTTTTGCTCTGCGCGACAACGCACTACAGCCAGATTGAGCAGTATGGCCGGATAAGGCAGGCCTTCGAGAATAGCGCGCATGACTTCGCCACCAAGGTTAGGCGGGATATTGTCGGCCTTGTTCAGTAATGCCACACCGGTCAGTAGTCGGAATAGCGACAGATATTCCGGTTCATGCGGTGCATGCACCATGGCTAGATCATCGAAGTGCTGCCTGATGCGCTGCGCCAACTCGGCGGCTGTGGCGGTTTCCCAGAAGCGGATGCTGATGCGGGCGGCGTTGGGAGCTAAACCCAATACATGGAAGCGTGTATCGGGTCCGCCGACACTGAACTGTCCCGCTGCGACGGCAGCGTAGAGTGCCTTGATGGCGTCGGTGTTTTTATGGGGGTTGTCTCTGGGCGGATCGCCGAACAGATCGGCCATCGCGTCCTCTAGTTCGTGCGCCTCCTCGGCCCAGAACACCGTGGAGGTATCACCGACCTGGATGCGTTGACGTGAATCACGAGCCAGCAAGTGGTTGAGCGCCGTGGTGTAGGCAAATACAGCGGCCTTGCCCAGCGGTGCATTCGCGCCCTGCGCCTTGCCGTAGGAACTGAAAGCGTCGAGGTTGAACGACACGATGTTCGCGCCCGAAGTCTGCGCGCCCCACACACCCTTGATCGCAGGATGCAGACGCTCGATGGCGGCAGGCGCGCCGCTGACCAGACACATGCCGTCGGGCACTTCTTCGGCTTGGTTGGCGGTAGCTGCCACCACGGCAGGGCGTTGGCAAACCAACCCCAGATCGCTGTGCAGGCGAAAGCTCATGACCGGATTAGTGGCCTGGATGTCGGCGAACGCAGGTGAACCGGCGAACAATTCCGGGCTGAATGCATCAAGAAAAGCCAGTACGGCGCCGATGCCTGCGTCCTCGCGCGCAGCATCTGGCAAAGCTTCAATGCGTGCGCGAAACGCAGCATGCTGTTCGGCAACACGTTCGGGTTTGTCACGCGTGTCGATGCCCAGAGCATATTCCGCAGTGTCCCATAACAGGTTGGCCGCCACGCCCGAGGTTTTCTTGACACCTTGAGGCACCAGAAAATGCTGGCCGACTTTCTTCTTGCCCTCTCCGCTGCGGGTGTCGGTGATGTTGATCAGTCTCCCATCCTCATCAATGTCCAGCACGAAGGGAATTTCCTTGTCTTCCAATCCAAAGCTCGGCAGGCGTTTGGATGGATCCGGGTCCATTTGCTTTCGGCGATAATAAGCATCGAGTGTTTGCAGAATCATCCTCGTACCTCCGCGCTGTCCCAGTCAGGAACACGAACCACACCGTGCTCCATCTGTGCACGAAAAAAACGCGGTTGCGGGTCAGCCGGATTGGAAAAATCCAGATCGTGCAGCATGAAACCCAAGTCGCGGGAATCATCGACAGGCTGGGGTTCGGTAGTTGTATCGTTAATGAGCCGGAAATGGGCTGCGAACTCGCGGGTGCCGAGATAAGGCTGATTGACGCATTGGCCCCTGGCGGCGCGGCGCTCGAACATCTCGCAATATTTCATCGCGTTGCCACTGGGATCGTGCGCAGGGAGAAACTGCAGATCGGCATGCACCCGGTAAGCCACGTCGCGCAAGAACAATCCGGCGCGCTGCTGACGCTCATCCTCAATATAAAGGGCGAGATCGCCGTGGCCATTTTTCATGGCCGTCTCTACATTGCGTGTGGATACTACGCTAGCCACCTCGTTGCGGCGTAGATTGACCCAGCGGATGGGTTTGAGCACTTCGATCTTGCGCACCTGCCAGCGGATTGCCGGTTTCCACAAAATCGCCTCGAAACAGGCACGGGCGGCGGACGGCGTCATCACGTCGTAGCTAACCCTTTCCACCTTCATTTCCGGGCGGGTGAAGCAGGCCCAGGGGCCGGAGAGTTCTAGACAAAAGGTTTTCAAGTGCTTCTCCTTTGCGTCAGATGGCCAGTATCTGAGCATGGCCGACCTTACCGTACTCTCTGATTTTGCGGTCAGCCGTGACTAGACGCAGACCATGAATGCGGGCCGCTGCAATGAGGAAACGGTCGGCAGGATCCCCGTGTGGATTGTCGGGGAGCTGAGTGCTCTCCAATGCTGTTTCTGCATCCAGCAGCAGCAAGCGCAAACCCGGCATACCGAGGGCGCGCCGTACCCATTCGCCGACCGGTGCAGAAAGGCTGATTTTTTCTTTGGCGCAAAGCATTCCTATCTCCCACACGCTGATGGCGGAAACGTAGAGGCGGTTACCCAGTCTGGCCTGGTCAATGGCAGCCAGTACGGCAGATGGTAATTGCCTTGTAGTGCCTTCTGCGTACCAGACCCAAACGTGCGTATCGAGTAGTAAAGCGTCGCTCATTTTTTGCCATCGCCCGGTCGCAAGCCGGCGTAGAGATCATCTTCATCGCCACTTTCCGCTGACCACACCTCGTCCAGCGGAGCGACGATATCCCCATGGATCGTGACGGTGCCCTTCATATAACCAAACATGCTTTTTGGCATTTCATCGACGATAGGAACCAATTTGACCACTGGTTTGCCGCGCTTGCTGATGACTAACGGCTCGTGCGTTGTAGCAACTTCGTCAATCAGTTTCAGACATTTGGCTTTGAATTCGGAGGCATTGATATTCATGGCTCACTCCATATGACCACTATAGATGGTCATCTTAGGCCGATCTGTGCCGAGGAGCAAATGGCAACGCGCTAAGCACCTCAGGTGATGAACCGATCCGCCTGCATCGGTTTACCCTCAGGCAGCAATCCAATCTGCGCGTCGTAAAGCCAATCGCTCAACTGCACGAAGAGCCCTGGCATAATTTCTTCGATATCGCCTTGCCCGAGCAGTTGCATGGCTTTCGAGCAATGCAGATTGACGGTATAGCGCTGCAGTTTGCGCATAAGCCAGCGCTGCGGGCCTTCTTTACGCAAGATAATCAGCCACTTATCGAGGCTACCATCCTGTTCGTCACTACCGTGGTAGCGCACAATAATGGGTGCGCTATCCTCGTCCTCAATGAGGCGGAATTTTTCAGCAGCACTACGGAAATTTACAGCCAGTTCGCGTCCGTCCAAGGTATTTCCGGCCATACACAACTCATCGCAAATGCGCTTTTTGTCGAGTTCGCAGGCGTGGTACAGATGCTGGAAATAACTGGCGAAGCGTTCTCGCGCCAACGGCTGCTCGGTGACGTTATATAGGACGCTACGACAGGCATCCTCACCACGACGCAACAAGCCCGGTGGAGCAGGCTTGGGAGGCACAAAAACGACCACTTCTCCTTTTCCGGCTAACCGACCCTCACGGTTGCAACGACCCGCCGCTTGGGCAATGGAATCCAATCCGGCCAGAGCGCGATAGACCACAGGAAAATCCACGTCTACACCCGCTTCGACCAATTGCGTACTCACCACGCGCGTGGGGACACCTGCCTGTAAGCGCACCTTGATATCAGCAATGACCTGCGAACGATGCGCACCACACATCAGTGCAGATAAATGCAGCGTGCCTTGGTCGTACTTCTGCATCTGCTCCCACAACGCATGAGCGTCCTTACGGGTGTTGACGATAGCAAGCGCGGAATCGTGTTCGGCGATATCGCCCGCAAGCGTCGGCCAGTCGGTACTGGTGTGCCAATCGGGAGGTAAACGCACATGGACACGCTCCAATGCAGCGTAAAGGGCGTCAGGGTCATCCATGAGCTCACGCACATCCTCCAGGCCACGCAGATTTTTGCTCGCATCAAAGTATTCTCGGGTACTCAAGGCAGGTTGGGTGGCAGTGGACAGAACGACACTCACACCGTAATGCTGTGTCAGCAGGTTAAGCACGTCGAGCATGGGTTGCAGAAATTCCGGCGGCAACAGTTGCGCTTCGTCGAGGATGACGACGCTGTCCACCAGATTGTGCAATTTGCGGCAGCGCGAAGTCCGTGCGGCGAATATCGACTCGAAGAATTGCACATTGGTGGTGACGATAATGGGTGCATCCCAGTTTTCACAGGCCAGGCGCGAAGCGTGGTTTTCCCGCTCGGGATCAGATTCGGCGTTGCTGTGATGTTCGATTACCGCCTCGCCGAAGATGCTGCGGAAGGTGTCAGCGGTCTGCTCAATAATGCTGGTGTAGGGGATGACGTGAATCACCCGACACTTGCCGTGAATGCGTGCATGTTCCAGGGCAAAAGCCATACCCGAAAGCGTCTTACCACCACCGGTGGGAACGGTGAGAGAGAACAAGCCGGGAGTCAGTGCGGCTTTTTCGCGGCACTGGCGCAGTACGTCCGCGCGCAATGTGTTGACAAGGGTAGGTTCTGCGCTGGTGACGAGTTGGGCCATGTGGTCGTCAAACAGCGTCGTGAGTTCAGACAGTGTGCGCCATTGGTTACGCCGCGCAAATTTGTCCGGGTCCATGTAACGCTCGGTATCCAGGAAATCCGCATCGACCAGGGCTGAAAACAACATACGTACCCAGAGCGCGAAGCCATTTTTGCCGCCGGGAATGGTGCGCAAATCCGGTTTGAAATCACCCGTATCAAGCAATGCAGCGGGCGGGTTCGCCTCCAGAGACTCCGCCAACTCTGCACGGCTGTCAGTGCTGGTAAGGCGCACCTCCAAGCCACCGAACCAATCTGCCAGTCCGGCGTGATGTCCGGCAATAATATACGCCAACACGCGCCCGGCGTTGCCGAAGCGTTCCGTCGCCAGCATGGCTCCCGCAGTCGAGTGGGGTGCCTTGCCACCCACCTCACCCAGGATATGTGCATCCGCCTCGAAGCCACTGGCTTGACGGATATAGTGTTGGAAACGCGGCCGGTATTTGCCAAGATCGTGCCAACGTCCAGCCAAACGCGCCCAATCAGAACCATAACGCTCTGCAAAACCCGTAGCCAGCGCACCCACTCCGGAGAGATGTTCAGCTAGATCGTGCGGATCCCGCCACGCGCCCTCTGAATCCCGCGCAGCATGGGCTATGGCTGAGGGATTCACAGATTCTCTTTACCCCTCCCCCTCATCCCCATCCTCGCCCGCATGCCGCTCGCCCTTCAGGGCAATACTCAGATTCTTCAGCTTGCGATAGAGATGCGTGCGCTCCAGCCCCACCACTTCCGCCGTTCGCGCGATATTCCACTCGTTACGCGCCAAGTGGTATTCGAGGAAGGCACGCTCAAAACGCTCCCGCGCGCGCTTCAGGGTGCCGCCAAAATCTTCCCCGTCGAAATTAGTGTTGGCGAGGACGAGGCGATTATCCAGACCCAGCGCCCCCTCCACCTCTTCCGCACTGATCTCCGGCCCTTCCGCCAGAATCAGCAAGCGCTCTACCAGATTCTGCAATTCGCGGACATTGCCCGGCCAGGGATAATGCCGTAGCACATCCAGGGTTTCCGGGGCAAAGTGGCGCGCGGCCAAGCCATCGCGGGCGCCATAAAAGCGTACAAATTCTTCTATCAGTGTCGGAATATCTGCACTCCGCGCGGACAGCGGCGGCACCTTGAGGGGCAGGGCACTGAGGCGGTAATAGAGATCGCTGCGGAACTGCCCGCTCTGCACCGCGTGCGCCAAATCCTGCGCGCTTCCGGCGATCACCCGTACATCCACGGGCACGGGCGTCGTCCCACCCACCCGGATGATGCGCCGCTCCTGCAAGGCCGAGAACAGCCGTGCCTGGGTTTCCAGGTCCATGTCGGCAATTTCGTCGATGAAGAGCGTACCGCCATGGGCCACTTCCAGACGCCCACGGGTCAGTTTGCCATGATCTTCATTGCCGAAGAGCTCAATGGCGACATTGGGGCGAGCGATGGCGGCGGCCCGCAGGTCTACGAAAGGCCCCTGTGCCCGTCGGCTTTGCCGGTGCAGATAACGCGCGGCCACTTCCTTACCGCTCCCCGGCTCGCCCAGCAGCAACGCCCAGGAGTCCACCGCTGCCACCCGCTGCAACTGTTCGCGAAACTGGCGGATCGCCGGGCTCTCGCCGCTTGGCCGCTCTATCCAGCCAGCCTGGGCGCGCAGATCGCGGTTCTCGCGCTGCAAACGACTGGATTCCAGGGCATGGGTGACGGTAAGCAGGGTCTTGTCCAGCGACAGCGGCTTTTCGATGAAATCATAGGCGCCCAGCTTGGTCGCCTGCACCGCCGTTTCGATGGTGGCGTGCCCGGACATCATCACCACCGGCTGCTCCAGACCCGCTTCGGCCCAGCGCCGCAAGAGGCTGACGCCGTCCTCACCAGGCATCCAAATATCCAGGAGGACGAGGTCCGCCATCTGATCACGCAGCAGCACTTCGGCGGCTTCCGCACTCCCCGCGGTATGCACGCTGTAGCCCTCGTCCTCCAGAATTTCTGCCAGGGTCGCGCAGATATCGGGTTCGTCATCCACCACCAGAATATTCAATCGTGCCTCTTCCATGCCGCCTCCTGAACGCTTGCTTCAACCCAACGGAAAATCAATAACGATACGCGCGCCGCCCTGCAAACCCTGATTATCGGCAATAATCTGCCCGCCATGCTCCTCAACGATGCGCCGGACGATGGCGAGACCCAGCCCAGAACCCTTCACCTTGCTGGTGACATAGGGCTCAAAAACCCGCGCCAGCAACTCGGCCGGGAAGCCGGGTCCGTCGTCTAACACACTCAACTCTAGCACCTTTGCCGGGCCGGCGTCCGTCAAACGGGTGCGAATCAGGATATGCTTACCATCAGAAGATTCTACGCCACCCTGTAGAGCATCCATGGCATTACGCAAGAGATTGTTGAGGATCTGGCGCAGGCGATGCACATCGGCGCGCAGGGGGGGCAGGCCCGCACCCAGTTCAGCCCGAATCTCCACCCCGCTCTCTTGCCCGCGATACAGGTCGAGCACGTCCAGAATCAGCGTGTTCAGATCGAGCGGGCGCAACTCCAATTGCGGCTGCCGGGCATACTCCGAGAAGGCATCCACCATCACCTTGAGGGCATCCACCTGATGGATGATGGTACGGGTGGCGCGATCCAGGGTCTCCCCCTCATCGCCAAGGCGTTCCAGATATTTGCGCCGCAGTCGCTCGGCGGAGAGCTGGATGGGGGTGAGCGGGTTCTTGATCTCGTGGGCCAGACGCCGCGCCACCTCACTCCAGGCGGCACTGCGCTGGGCGGCGACCAGCGTGCTGATGTCGTCAAAAACCAGTACGAAACCCCGACTACCGGCATCATCCGCAAAATGCGCGCCATGCACGATAATGGTTTGTGGCCCGTCGGAACGCTCGATCTGCAACTCTTTCTGCATCCCGTTACGGGGGTGTTCCACCCAGTCCGCCACCAGCTTCCACAGGGGCTCCAGCGCGGTGCCGTCATGCAATGCATCCAGAGCACTGCCTCTGGGCAAATCCTCCTGAAGGATATGGGTCGCCGCGGCGTTGACCTCGGCCAAATGGTTTTCGCCATCAAAGGTCAGGATGCCGCTGGAAATCTGTCCGAGCACGGTCTCCAGGTACAGCCGCCGCTGCTCCGCCTGCTCCTGCGCCGCCGCCGCCTGCTGCTTGGCCCGCGCCAGTTGTCGGGTCATATTGTTGAACGAATGTATCAGGACACCCAGCTCGTCGTGACTCGCCACCGTCTGCAAGGGAATAAACTCGCCGCGCGCCACCGCCTGGGTGCCAGCCGCCAGCCGCGCTATCGGCGCTGTCAGGCGCCGCGCCAGATGCAAGCCCATCCAGACCGCCGACAGCACAGCCAGCAGCAAGGCCACCGCCAGGCTGAGCTGAAAGGCCGTTTTCATCGGCTCGCGCATCAGCATCAACTGGTGATAACGGGTATAAGCCACCTGCACGGCCTCCGCCGCCTGGGTCAATTGCTCAGGAATGGGCTGTTCCACATAGAGCATGCGGTTGCTCTCCCCCAGATGCGGGCTCAGTACCGGAATCAGCACCTTTACCAGCAGGCCGCCTTTGGGTTCCGGCTCGATGGTGGCCGTCGGATGGCTCTCATCCATGGCGAGGATTTCCCGGCGCGGCAAACGCGGCGCCAGACTGAGGTTATCGCTGCTGGTGGCGATGATCCGGTTATCGCTGGAGAAGAGGGTAACACTACTCAAACGGTACTGATCGCGCAGGGCAATCACGGTGATTACGGCGTTGCTGTCAGACTCCCCCACCAGGGCCTGGGCAATGCTCTCCGCCGCCAGCAGTGTGGAATTACGGTAACGATCCACGCCCGCCTTGGCCACGTTCAGGGCCTGATCCAGCGCAGTCTGCACCGCACCGCTAAACCACGAGTCCACACCCCGATTCAGATATTGCCAGGAAAAACCGAAGACGATGACCGCCGGCAGGAAACTGAGCAGGGTGATGATGACCACCAAACGAGTGGCGAGTTGACTGCCCACCTCGCCGCGCCGCAGGCGCAACAGCAGCGCCACCACCGAGAACAGCACCAGAATGAGCAGAAAGAGGACGATTCCTGCGGAAATCACCAGCATGGGCACAAAATAATGGCTCAGCGGCCCCCCGGCGCTGGTGAAAAAGTTGATCCCCAAAAAGGCAACGATAGCCAACAGAAGCAGAACAGCGCCCCAGCGCGGCCCCACCCGCTGCTGCTCCGGGGTGGTGCCGGCACTCAGGGCACGCAGCCAGTTTCTTAGTGCGAAAGGGGCGCGCTGACGATCCATGGGGACTCCAGTTTCCAGTGGCCAAGCAGAGAACGTAAACGCAACGGCAGGGGTAAGGCCTGGACATCAATATACACCCGCAATGCCACCTGACCGCGCGCCGCACCGTGGACCAGCGGGAGCATGAAATCATGCACCTGGGCCAGTGCCGTGGCGACCGCACTCCAGTGCGCGTACAAGGTGAGCGCCCCGTGCTGATCCTCAATGGCGTATTGGTTAGTCAGGGGATAGTAGTGGATGCGCCAGCGCTCCTCCCCGTGTGCATGTACACCCACACCGGGAATGAAGGAGAAGGGTTCGGGCTCCCGCCACTCCGCCTCCACCACCCAGACCAGGGTCTGCCCCTGGTCGAGGATCTGTTGCAAGAGTGCTTCTTTGCCCAGTTGCACGCTGGCATTGATTTTGATGGCATCGCCGCAGGGCGTTACCTGCAAATGTTCCACGTGAAACGCCGGATCAGCCACGGCGATCCCTGCCAGACCCCAAAAACAGTAAAGCCCAACCAGGATAACGACCAATTGCTGTTGCCAATTTCTGCTGATGGGCAAACGCAACGCGCCATCCTGGCTCACGCACCCTTCTCCAGCAAGGCATAGAAAAAGCCATCCATGTTTTCCTGTCCGGGCAGGCGTTGTCCGGTCAGCGGGTGCGCAGAGCGGCGCGCATCGGGATGGCGCTGGAGAAAAGCGATGATTTGTTCCTCGTTTTCTTCGGGCAGCACCGAACAGGTGGCATAGAGCAGCCGACCGCCGGGGCGCAGACAAGGCCACAGACCCTCCAGCAGGCGCGCCTGCTGCGCTACGGCCTCGGCCACCTCTTCCGGCTGGCGGCGCAGACGGATGTCTGGGTGGCGACGGATGACCCCGGTGCCGGTACAGGGCGCATCCAGAAGAATGGCGTCATAGGGCTCGCCATTCCACCAGGTAGCGGTTTCTGCGGCATCGGCCGCCTGCAAATGTACCGTACCGCCTTGTCTTTCCAGGGCCTCGCGCACGCGGTTCAGCCGTTCTGCGGAGCGGTCCAGGGCATCCAGGCGCGTCGCCCCCAGTGCCCACAGGTGGGCAGTCTTGCCGCCAGGTGCCGCGCAGGCGTCCAGAATCCGTTCCCCCGCCTGGGGCGCGAGAATGTGGGCCGCCAGTTGTGCCGCTCCGTCCTGTACCGCGACCCAGCCGGCATCCCAGCCCGGCAGGGTCGCTACCGGTACACTGGCGGGCAGACACAAGGCCGCATCACTCCACGTCACGCCCTCGGCCTCCAGGCCTTGTTCTGCCAGCAACTGCCGATATTTACCGGGATCCACCCGCTGCGTATTCACCCGCAGCCAGAGGGGCGGCGCGGTGTTATTGGCCGCGGCAATGACGGGCCAGTCTTGCGGATAGGCCGCGCGCAAACGCGCCGCCAGCCAGGCCGGATGCCCGAGATCGCGATCGGCCAGTGCCGCATCCAAAGCCTCCCGCTCACGCAAATAACGGCGCAGAACGGCATTCATCAGACCGCGCGCCCAGGGTTTTTTCAGGGCCTCTGTCATCTCAACCCAATCATTGACCACGGCGAAGGCGGGCCGTTGCCCATGGCGTAACTCAAAAAGGGCCAGACTGAGCAGAAAACCCAAATCCGTATCTTCCTCGCGCCAGCCTTTGCGCAGCAATTGAGCGGCCAGGGCCTGCAAGGGCAGATACTCGCGCAACGTGCCCAGAACCAGCCATTGCAAGGTCGCCCGATCAGCACCGGTCAACGCCACCGGCAGCAGGGCGGCATCCACCGTCTGCCCGCTATCCACGCCCCGCAATACGGCAATAGCGGCCTTGCGCACTGCCACACCCGATGTGCTTTTTGCCCGCTCAATCCCCGTCCGCTCTTCCCTCATCCCAGCACTTCGCCAACTCGCGGGCGATAACCGCGGGCGAAATCACTACCACTGAGTACGCCCTTGCCCGCCGGCTGCACCGCCAGCAACTGCAATTGATCTTCGCCACAAGTCACCACTACCCCGTCTTTTTCCACGGCAGTGATGGTGCCGGGCGCCTGACCGCCCTGCACAGGCAGCACCCGCGTCTGCCAGACCCGCAAGCCTTTGTCGCGAAAAAGGGTATGGGCGACAGGGCTGGGGTTGAAAGCCCGCACCAGACGCTCCAGCGTCGTCGCGGGGAGCCGCCAGTCGAGCAGCGCCTCTTCTTTCTTCAGCTTGCGGGCATAGGTCACCAGCGCCGGATCCTGGGGCACGGGTTTGAGCCGATTCGCCCAGAGCCGGTCCAGGGCCTGACGCAAGGCATCACTGCCCAGCCGCGCCAAACGGTCATGCAGGCTGGCCGCCGTGTCATCGGGGGCAATGGGCACGCGCTCCTCCCACAGCACTGGACCGGAGTCGAGCCCGGCTTCCATCTGCATGATGGCAACCCCGCTTTCTTTGTCGCCCGCCGCGATGGCGCGGGCGATGGGCGCCGCACCGCGCCAGGCGGGCAGGAGACTGGCGTGGACATTGATGGCGCCACGCGTCGGCAGGTCAAGAATCGCCTGGGGAAGAATCTGACCATAGGCCACGACAATCAGCAAATCCGGCGCCAGGCTCCGGAGCAGGTCCAGAGCCTCGCCCGTCTTACAGGATTCCGGCTGAAAAACGGGAATGCCTGCGGCCAAAGCCTCCTGCTTCACCGGGCTGGCCTGCAACGCCCGCCCCCGGCCTGCCGGGCGATCCGGCTGGGTAAATATCCCGACGACTTCTTCCGGCCCTTGCAGCAATTCGGCCAGAATGAGGCGCGCGAACTCCGGCGTCCCGGCAAAAACAATGCGCTGCTTTCTAGTCACCGAGCCGCACCCTTTTTTCCGCCTTACGGCGAATCAGGTTTTGTTTGAGGCGGGACAGGTGATCGACAAAAAGGGTACCATTGAGATGGTCGATCTCATGTTGCAGGCAAACCGCCAGCAGCCCATCGGCCTCCAATTCAATGGTCTTGCCCAGTACCGTGGTCGCGCGCACCGTCACTTTTTCGGCGCGCCGCACCGTCTCCACCACACCGGGTACCGATAGACAGCCTTCCTTCATCTCTTCTTCACCCGTGCTCACAATAATTTCCGGATTCACCAAGGTCAGCAGATCATTGCGATTTTCTGAAACATCCACGACAATCAGCCGGTGACCCGCGGCCACCTGCGGCGCGGCCAAGCCGATACCGGGTGCATCGTACATGGTTTCCGCCATATCGTCGGCGAGTTGCTGTATCTGTTTGTCCACCCGGACTATGGGTTGGGCCATGCCCTTGAGGCGGGCATCGGGGAACTCCAGTATCTTCAAGAGGGGCATTTCGTCACCAAATTATTACCATCCGGCAAAAATCGTATCTTGAACTAATACTATGCCCTGCGGAAGTCCAGCGGAGATCATTCATGAAGAACATCTGGCGCAACACCCTATTTTGTCTCGGCCTCAGCGTCATGGCCCCGGCAATGGCGCAGGCTGCGCCGTCCGGCATACAGCTACGCAGTGAACACAGTTATACCGTCAAAGCCGGTGACACCCTCTGGGGCATTGCCGCACATTTCCTCAAAAATCCCTGGGACTGGCCACAGATCTGGCACCGGAATGCCTATATTAAAAATCCCAATCTGATTTATCCGGGTGACCGCATCGTGATTATCCGCGGGTCCAACGGTCAGCCAGAACTCCGTGTCATCTCGCTGCATCCGCAGATGACTGCGGGACCCTTGCCCACGGTGGCCACCGGCGAAGTAATGCCGTTCCTCGGCACACCTGGTGTTATCGCCAACAAGAAGGCTTATGACCAACTGCCCTATCTTGCCGCCAGCGCCAGTGAGCATATCGTCTATACGGTGGGTGACAAGCTCTATGCCTCCGGCTTGGCACAGGCGCCCATTGGTGCCCGTTACCAGATTGTCGCCCTCGGACCGAAACTCTATCGCCACGACGGCAAAAAAGCCCTCGGTTATGCGCTCCGCGATCTCGGTAGCGCAGTCGTGCGCAGCAACGGCACCCATCCCGCCGTAGAAATCACCAATGCCCTGAAGGAAATCTCTCTGGGCGACCGGTTGGTACCTACCACGGACCGTAGCGCGCCCCACTACTTCCCCAGCGCCCCCTCCCACCCGGTAAATGCCCAGATCATCGCCAAAATGAGTAGTTATCCAGAACTGATGGTCGGCCAGGTCGTTATCGTGGATCAGGGCCGGGACAGCGGCCTGAGCGCTGGTAATGTGCTGCAGGTTGACAGGCCCGGAGGAGAGACGAAAAACGCGGTGACCGGCAAACCCTTCGCTCTGCCGCCGCAGAAGGTGGGTACCGTCATGCTGTTCCGGATATTCCCCACGGTCTCCTACGCCGTGATTACCACGGCGACACATGGCATCCTGGTGGGTGACCAACTGGCCAGTCCGCGCCCTGTAACAGCCAGCGACCGCTCTGCAGGAAACGGGTGACGGACCGGGCCTGGCTCGCCCTCGGCCGTATCCCCGGCCTCGGCCCGGTCCGCCAACGCGCCCTGCTGGAGCGCTTTGGTGCGGTAGAGCGCTGTTTTCAAACCGGCGCCGGCGCCCTTCAGGACCTCGGTTTGCAGGCCGCGCAAATCGCCGCCTTGCAGAAGGCGCCCGAAGACATGCTCACGCCCGCAGACCGGCACTGGCTGGAAAGTCCCGATACCGATCTCTGTCGCTGGACGGACAGCGATTACCCACCCCTGCTCCGCCATATCTCCGACCCGCCCCTGCTGCTCTATTTACGCGGGCGGCGCGCCTGCCTGAACCAGGCCATGCTGGCTATCGTCGGCAGCCGCAGCCCCACCGCGACCGGTGTCGCGACGGCCGAAGCCTTCGCCCAAAATCTGGGTGAGGCGGGCCTTATCATCAGCAGCGGCCTGGCCCTCGGCATTGACGCCGCCGCCCATCGCGGCGCCCTCCACAGCGGCACCGTCGCCGTACTCGGTACCGGCGCCGATCTCATCTACCCGCGCAGCCACCTGCAGCTCGCGCGCCAGATTACCGGGCGGGGCCTCATCCTCAGCGAACAACCCCCCAATACCGGTCCGCGCAGTGGCCTCTTCCCCCGCCGCAACCGCATCATCAGCGGCCTCAGCCTGGGCGTACTGGTCGTTGAAGCCGCAGAGGGCAGCGGTTCACTGATTACCGCCCGGTTGGCAATGGAGCAGGGCCGCGAAGTCTTTGCCATCCCCGGCTCCATCCATTCACCGTTGTCGCGCGGCCCGCACCGCCTCATCCGCGACGGCGCCAAACTGGTCGAGAGTGCCGAAGACGTGCTCAGCGAACTCGGTCCCCTGTACGCCGTGCTGCGGAACGGTCAGGCGACAGCACCCGCAGCAGACTGGCGGCCCGAAGATCCGGTCCAGGCCAAGGTCTGGGCCGCCATGGATTTCGACCCCCTCGCCCCGGAACAGATCGCCAGCCGCTGCGGATTGACGCTGACCGAGCTTTCGGCCATCCTCTTGGACATGGAATTACAAGGTTACCTCGCGGCCTGTCCCGGCGGCCGTTTCTGTCGCCTCCCACCTGCTTCCTAGGGCCAAAGCATGGAAGACGTCATAGACATCATTAGTTATCTGCTCGACCATCTCGACGACGAAGACGACGACATGGTCGAAGACCATTTGCGCGCCGTCGGTTTTCCCGACGACGATATTCAGCGCGCCCTCGACTGGATGGAAGGCTTTGCGGTAGAGGAGCAAGACGAGACCAGCCCCCGCTCACTGCGCGCCTACCATCCCTATGAACAGCAAAATCTTTCCGTGGCCGCCCGCGGTCAGCTCCATGACTGGGAGCGGCTTGGCGTCATCAACGGCGCCATGCGTGAACGCATTATCGATCGCCTGCTCGCCCTGGAACTGGACGACACGGATCTCGAAACCCTCGACTGGGTGGCCTTCATGGTGATGGCTAACGACCCCGGCCCCGAGGCCTTCTGGGTCGATGCCTTGCTCGGTAGCGACGGCGCACGGATTCTCCACTGACCTATGGCACACCAGCTCGTTATTGTAGAATCACCGGCAAAAGCCAAGACCATCCAGAAGTATCTGGGGGATGATTTTCAGGTGCTCGCGTCCTATGGCCATGTGCGTGATCTGCAGCCCAAAGAGGGTGCCGTAGATACGGAGCATGATTTCGCCATGCACTACGCCGCCATCGAGCGCAATGAGCGCCATGTGGACGCCATCGCCAAGGCACTGCGCGGCGCCGACAAGCTCTGGCTCGCTACCGATCCGGATCGCGAAGGCGAGGCCATCTCCTGGCATCTGGTGGAGCTGCTGCGCGAACGTCACCTGCTGGACAACAAGCCCGCGCGACGCGTGGTCTTTCACGAAATTACCAAAAAAGCCGTGCAGGAAGCCATCGCCCATCCCCGCGAAATCGCCATGGACCTGGTCAATGCCCAGCAAGCGCGCCGCGCCCTCGATTATCTGGTGGGCTTCAATCTGTCGCCGCTGCTCTGGCGCAAGGTGCGTCCGGGCCTCTCTGCGGGCCGGGTACAAAGTGCCGCCCTGCGCCTGATCTGCGAACGCGAAAATGAAATCGAGGCCTTCGTCAGCCGCGAATACTGGACCATCGCCAGTCGCCTGCAGCAGGCCGGCAGCGAATTCACCGGTCGTCTGACCCACTGGCAGACGAAAAAGCTCGAACAGTTCGACGTCACCAATAGTGATCAGGCCGAGGCCATCCGCAGCGGCATGGAAGATGATCTCAGCCGCCAGGCGCTACGGGTCCGGGAAGTGGAGCGCAAGAGCCGGCAACGCCAGCCTGCCGCGCCCTTCACCACGTCCACCTTGCAGCAGGAGGCCTCGCGCAAGCTTGGCTTCAACGCCAGCCGGACCATGCGCGTCGCCCAGCAACTCTACGAAGGCATCAATATCGGCAACGAGACCGTGGGCCTCATCAGCTACATGCGTACCGACGCCGTCAACCTCGCCGAAGAGGCCATCGCCTCTATCCGCGACTTTATCGGCAACCACTACGGCAGCGAATTCGTCCCCGAGACCCCGCGCCGCTACAAGACCAAGACCAAAAACGCCCAGGAAGCGCACGAAGCCATCCGCCCCACGGACATCGCCCGCAGCCCGGAGGCCTTGCAGGGCGTGCTCGAACGCGATCTCTGGCGCCTTTATGATCTTATCTGGAAGCGCAGTGTCGCCTGTCAAATGGCGTCCGCGCGTATGGATCTGGTCGCCGTCGATATGGACGCTGGCACCCATTGGACCCTGCGTGCCAACGGCTCCACCGTCACCTTTCCCGGCTTCATGGCCGTCTATCAGGAAGGCAAGGACGACGGTGACGAGGATGAGAGCAATCGCATCCTGCCGCCCCTCAATACCGGCGATGAACCCCAAGTACTCGGCATTGATCCCGAACAGCACTTTACCGAGCCGCCCCCTCGTTACAGCGATGCCACCCTGGTCAAAACCCTGGAAGCCCACGGCATCGGTCGTCCTTCCACCTATGCCAGCATCATTCAGACCCTGCAGAACCGCGAATATGTCGCCGTCGAGCAGCGCCGCTTCCGCCCCACCGATCTCGGGCGGGTAGTCGGTCGTTTCCTGACCAACCACTTTGAACGCTATGTGGATTATGGCTTCACCGCCAGCATGGAAGACGAACTGGACGCCATTTCCCGCGGCGAAAAGCAATGGCAGCCGGTGCTCGGCGCGTTCTGGGGACCCTTCCGCGCACTCCTCGACGAAAAAGCCAGCGTCAGCCGCACCGAAGCCACCAGTGAAGCTCTGGATGAAGCCTGCCCACAATGCGGCAAGCCCTTATTCCTGCGCCTCGGTCGGCACGGCCGTTTTGTGGCCTGCTCCGGCTATCCCGAATGTAATTATACCCGCCCGGTGGAGGGTCCTCGCGAACCCGCCGAGCCCGTAGGCCGCGACTGCCCGGACTGTGGCAAGCCGCTGGTGTACAAAACCGGGCGTTATGGCCGCTTCATCTCCTGCAGCGGCTATCCCGAATGCAAGCATATTGAGCCACTAACCCAGCCCAAATCCTCGGGGGTGACCTGTCCCCAGTGCGGTGCGGGCGAGCTCGTCGAAAAACGCAGCCGCTACGGCAAAATATTCTACTCCTGCAACACCTATCCCAAATGCAACTATGCGGTGTGGGGACCCCCCGTGGCGCGCCCCTGTCCCCGTTGCGCCTGGCCGATTATGATCGAGAAAAGCGGCAAGCGCCTCGGTGAACAACTCGCCTGCCCGCAGAGCGAATGTGCTTTCCACTTCCCGGTGAACGCCAGCGACGCGGAAATCGCCGCCATGCTGCCCGACTACACCCCGCCGCCGCCCCGCGAAAAGCGCGCACCGCCGGCCAAGAAGGTGGCCCCTGCCCGTAAGACTACGGCGAAAACCACCAGGAAACCGGCCGCGAAGGCGGCAACGGCTACCGCTAAAAAGCCCGCGAAAGCCAAAACGACGACGACGGCGAAAAAACCAGTCAAAGCCAAAATAACGGCGACAAAGAAAACCGCGTCGTCCAAAAGCACGGCCTCATCAGCCAGCGAGACTGCACCGCCTGCACCGCGGAAGCGCTCTGTAAAGGACGTCACCAGTTCATGACCTACGTCGTTACCGAAAATTGCATCCAGTGTAAATACACCGACTGTGCGGAAGTCTGCCCGGTCGAATGCTTTCATGAAGGGCCGAATTTTCTCGTCATTGATCCTGACGAGTGTATCGACTGCGCGGCCTGCGTGCCCGAGTGTCCCGCGGACGCCATTTTCGCCGATGACGACGTTCCCAGCGATCAGCGCGACTTCACCGCCCTCAATGCCGAACTCAGCAAAGACTGGCCGGTCATCCTCCGTAAAAAGGCAGCACTGCCCGACGCCGAAACCTGGAATGGCAAGGGCGACAAGCGTCCTTTGCTGCAGCGCTCATGAAGCGCGCGCTTCGATGTTTCACGTGAAATATGGCTAACCCCCGCTCCCCCGGCACGGAATCCAGCGCCCCCCTACGCGTGTCCGGAGGCGTTTTCACCCTCTCCATCCTCCACTTGGAAAGCAATAACCCCCAACAACTGGCGCAGCGTATTGCCGAAGAACATCAACGCCACCCCGCCGCTGCCGATTTCCATCGCCATGCGCCGGTGGTCCTGGATCTGAGTGCCATACCCGAAGAAGCGCCTTTGGCTTTGTCCGCAATCCTGGAGGTATTGCGCGCCGCCAACTGGTTCCCTGTCGGTTTACGCAATGCCGCGCCCGGCCACCAGGCCCTGGCGCAAGATCTGCACCTTCCCATTTTACGGGGCCAGGATCGTAACGCCGCCCCGCAGCCGGAGACGCCCCCGCCAACGCAACCCGTCCCCGCAAGTCCGGGCGGCCTGATTATTGATCACCCGATACGCGGTGGCCAACGCAGCTACGCCCGGGGTGGCGATCTCGTCTGTCTTGCCGCCGTCAACGCCGGCGCCGAAATCATGGCCGACGGCAACATCCATGTATACGGCCCCTTGCGTGGCCGCGCCCTTGCCGGCGTCAACGGGCAGGATACTGCGCGAATTTTTTGCGTGAGCCTGGAGGCAGAACTGGTTTCTGTCGCGGGTCTCTACCGGACGCTGGAACCTGGTTATCCCCTCTGGGGCAAAGCGGCACAGATTTACAGCCGCGACGAGCAATTGCATATTACGACTTTAAACATATAAGTCTTGGAGAAAAGAACCGTGGCCAAAATCATTGTCATCACTTCCGGAAAGGGTGGGGTCGGCAAAACTACCACCAGTGCCGCCTTTGCCAGCGGCCTCGCCCTGCGCGGCTATCGTACCGTCGTCATCGACTTCGACGTGGGTCTGCGCAACCTCGACCTGATCATGGGCTGCGAGCGACGGGTCGTGTACGACCTCATCAACGTCATCCAGGGTGAGGCCAAACTGCAGCAGGCGCTCATCAAGGATAAGCGCTGTGAGAATCTCTACGTGTTGCCCACGTCCCAAACCCGCGACAAAGACGCCCTGACCACCGCCGGGGTAACGGCGGTCATGGATGAACTGCGCAAGGAATTCGATTATATCGTTTGCGATTCACCAGCGGGGATCGAGTCGGGCGCGCTCATGGCGCTCTACCATGCTGACGAAGCCATTGTGGTCACCAATCCGGAAGTCTCCTCCGTCCGCGACTCCGACCGCATTCTCGGCATTCTCGCGGCCCGCTCGCGGCGGGCGGAACAGGGGGAGGAACCGGTGAAGGAGCATCTGCTGCTGACCCGTTACTCCCCCAAGCGGGTGGAAGATGGGGAAATGCTTTCCCTGGAAGACGTGAAGGAACTGCTACGCACTCCCCTGCTGGGCGTGATTCCCGAATCCGAAGTGATCCTCCAGGCCTCCAATCAGGGCATACCCGCCATTCACATGGAAAACAGCGACGTGGCTGAGGCTTATAAGGACGTCGTCGCCCGCTTCCTCGGTGAAGAGCGCCCCCTGCGTTTTATTCAGCCGGTCAAGGTGGGTTTCTTCAAACGACTCTTTGGAGGCTGATATGTCCTTTCTTGATTACTTCCTCGGCTCCCGCAAGAAAACTGCCCATGTAGCAAAGGATCGCCTGAAACTGATCCTCGCCCACGAGCGGGATGCCGACGGTCCCGACTTCCTGCCGGCATTGCAGGAAGAACTCCTGGCGGTGATCGCCAAATACATCCCGGTGGACAAGGAAAACATCAAGGTGAGCATGGAGCGGCGGGGAGATTTTGAAGTGCTGGAATTGAACATCCTGTTCCCTGATCAGCACTGAGCACGGCAGCCACTCAAAACCTATAAGCAAGAGGTCGGTGGCCCGAAACCGATGTGGTAACCCCGTAAGTCAATGCGATGACTTGCTGACGATAAGCCAGAACCAATAGGGCACGATGAGAACAAAAAGCGTCCTTGGTGAAAATTATAGGGGTGATGCCTTGTATATAAACCCAAGCACGAATAGGATAATAGCATTATGCCCACCATTGATCGTATAGACACAACGCGGGTAGTGATCTACCTCAACGATCATCGTCCCGCTCATGTGCATGTGGTACAAGGGGATTGTAGGGCAGTATTGATATTGCATTGCCCGGACGGGCCACCTGAGCTACGGGAGAATATCGGCTTTTCCAGAACGGAGATGCGTCACATTTTGGAAGAAAGCATATCCCGATTGGCGTTGTTCTGTGGAGAGTGGGAGAGACACCATGGACCAGATAGACAAAATTCTTGAGCGCGACTGGGACGCCGCAAATCAGCGTGGACAGGAGACGCTTGCCACTGGCCCGCTGGCGGAGTCCGCCTACTATGACCAACCTGCGGGAAAGGTCGTGGTCGAGCTGAATAACGGCGTTGGCCTGCACATCCCACCGGCATTGATTCAAGGCATGGAGCATGCCACCCCCGCAGACATGGCAGAGATCGTCATTGAAGGGCATGGCTTGGGGTTACGCTTCCCGCGACTGGACGCTGATCTGTACGTCCCTGCATTGGCGCGGGGAGTTCTCGGCACATCCGCATGGATGCGCAGCCTTGGACGGAAAGGGGGTATATCAAAAAGTCCCGCCAAGGCAGAGGCAGCCAGAAAAAACGGACGGCTTGGCGGGCGTCCGCCATCAACGGAAAAGAAGGCCGTACCGTAATAACGGGATGAACCTCTCCTTCCCCTCAGCCTTGGTCCAATGCCACGATGAGGGGGTCCACTATAGACCGCCCCGACTTTCTGCCGGCATTGCAGGGGGAACTCCTGGCGGTGATCGCCAAATACATTCCCGTGGACAAGGAAAATATCAAGGTGAGTATGGAGCGGCAGGGATAACCGCCGGGTTTAGGATCATCAGTCAGTACGTGACCGTTACCGTAATGGTGTCGATGTAGGCGCCGGGGCTTGGCGCCTGGAGGGCGGGAATCCGGCCGTAGACGGTTTTGCTGCTGGAGCAGGACCCCATGCTGCCGGAACATGTGCCCGAGACGGTGGAAGTGCCGCCCGTACCATCGCCCCACACCTGGCTGTACGTGGCATTAGTATAGAGCTGTCGCGCCGAGGCCTGGCCAGATAACAGGCCAAGCGCCAGCGTTGACAGTATGCCGAGGCAGGCGAAGAATTTTTTATGAATCTTTTGTCATGTTCCCCCGCTCATGACGTAATCCAGCCACTGACTGGAGATCCTTTCCAGCAAGCGATTCTGACTCTGCCGGGCGGTAAGGTTATCCAGATCCACCCAGGCCAGGGGCTGATCCTGCTGCGCACAGGAAAATACCGCCTTGGTGCGC
>Ga0315298_1001423_pt1 | contig 43793 bp, 43 predicted proteins | sample WHS_1_MG_FD_203077 | JGI IMG/M metagenome (GOLD analysis project Ga0315298, IMG submission 203077) | Extremophilic microbial mat communities from Washburn Hot Springs, YNP, Wyoming, USA - WHS_1_MG | ecosystem: Environmental > Aquatic > Thermal springs > Hot (42-90C) | place: USA: Wyoming... | reverse complement strand
GTTGAAACAGCCATATGGCGCCTAACACAGCAAGGCCAAATATACCAGCCAGAACCAGGAAAAATAAGAAAACTGTAAAAAGGATTCACTTAATTATTTAATTGCATACCGCCCGGTCCACCATTCCGTTGTCAAGTTTTTAGCTGATTTAGTACCTCTTCTAGTGTTTTTGCTGCATTTTCGATTTTGGTTTGCAGTTTGCTGAGCTTCTCTTGAAGTTCAGCCTTTTCCCGCTTTTCCCTTTCGATTTCAGCCTTCAGCCTCTCAACTTCCTCTTTTGATGGTGTGGTTTCAGCCTCTCTAACCATGAATGTTAGGACCTTTTCGCCTTTTAGGAGCATTTCGTAGGTTTCCCTCACAAGTTTTCCAGCCTCAGTTTTCCCTGTTAAGTGGGCTCTTACGGTTTGCTCGCCCCTGCCGAGCTCGTCGGCTATCCTTGGCACGGTCATCCCAGCTTTTTCCCTTGCTATGGCGCCTGCCGCAACAGCTAGGGAGTCTATCCATGTTATGCGGTCTTTCGGGTCTGCACTGCGCATTTTTTCTATAACATCCTTTCTTGAAACCGTTCCTAGGAGGAGAACTGCCTCAAGCTTTTGGATGTCCTCCCGCCCTAAAGGTTTTAGAGGAACCTCTATTTCGCTCATACGCTTTCTCCACCTCCTTCAAATAATCCTTTCGGCGTAACTTTCACGGTTTTGTCCGGATAGACAATTATTCCCTTGCTTGTTATGTCGAAGGGGTGCCTCCTCATGGAGTGCCCGGTTCCCCGCATCTTCCAAATAATTATTGAACGTTTAAGCTCACCTTGGAACTCGTCTAAGTCAAGCCTAATAATCCCGTCAGCAGCGTGCTCAACGCCTGGTCCGCCGAATCCCCGGTCTGTCACGCTCACCTGCGAAACAAGAAAGCCCGTACAGCCAAGACCGGCTAAAACCTTTTTTATAAGCATTAATGTTGACCGCGCCAGCATAGGCTTAGTCATATAAAGGGTTGAAACAGAGTCTATGACGACTCTCTGCGCATTCAAATCTGTTATAGCTTGTCGGATAACGTCCAAAAAGCTTGGGACGTCATCGGGGTCCTTAACCACATAGCGTTCCCTCTTCGCTGACTCGCCAACACCAGACGTAAAAGCATCCACAATTGCAAACTTCCCCTCCTGCTCATACCTTCTAGGCTCCCAACCAAAACTATCCATGTTAATCCTAACCTGAACAGGATGCTCCTCCAAAGTCACAAGAACGCCAGGCTCGCCAAGCCTAAAGCCAGCATAAAGAAACTGCTGACCAAAAATAGATTTGCCAGTGCCAGGCCCACCTGACAAAAGCACAATATTCCGCCTCGGTATCCCACCATAAAGTATTTCATTCATCCCCGGAATACCCACATCAACACGGTCGCTCATACAAAACACTCCCGAACGCGTTTTATCGCTTAATCAACTGTTATAAATAAATTTTTACCCGTTAAAACCAACGTAAAATTTTAAAATTCAAATTTCGCGGAATATTTTTGGCGATGAGGATATGCTCCTCCTCTCATCGGCTGATAATGGGATGAAGAGGGGGCATACACCCGAGCCAAAATTGTGCAAGACATGAGAGCTTATATGACCATCTGGATTACTATTAAGGCAATTATCAGCGCGGCGAGAGCCTTCATGGCTTTACTGTTAAACTTTGTGGCTTCTTCTGTTTTCTTGGCATCCACAAGTTTCATGATGTAAACGGATGCTGAAAGGTTATAGAGGAATATTATGTAAACTGATATCATCATTCTATCCGCAAACGTCAAATAGCCTATGGGCGGTATGCCGCTGAGGAGGGATAAGTGGAAGGCTGTAGCCGACATCAGTGTTGTTACGCCTAAGCCTATTCTCTGACCGAAGTTTTGGGGCGATATGAAGAATGTAAGAAGCGATATTGTCGTTATCACAATTATTGGCAACACACTTTTGACAAAAGATGACAGCATGGGACGCCTCAGCTGAATGCTGAAAATAAACCTCGAATAGGTTTCATCCCCGTAGGAGTGTTCAGTTTCTGTGGAATTATGTCCCCCTATCTCCCAACCAGCAATATTAGCGGCCTCATCTATTGTAGAATTCTGGTCTGCAACATAGCGCAAGCGGGATATGTCAAGCTCTTTATGTTCCAGCTCTATGGTAAGCGTGTGGGTTTCAAAGGGATACTTTGTGAAATCAAAGGTTTTTATGAAATCTCCTTTAATGCGGTACTCCACATAACCACCCGTCTCATTCTCCTCAATGGGCTTGAACTCTGCGACCGGACCGTTCACAAACTCGAATTTCTTCACATCTGCAAGGCTAATTTCAGAAGGGTCAAATCTGAACCATAAATAAAAGTCTAGTCGGTAGCTGCTGGCGGCTAAATCCACCTTTTCAACATTCACAAGCCAGACTCCAACATAGACTTTTGCTGGACTTGTTTGTGGTTCGAGGCTTTCAGCCATTGCCTTCGGCGTAAATGCTAACGCCAATAATAGTGGCAACATGAAAGCAAATGTTAACGGAAACAGATAATTCTTCTTCATGCACCTCACCAATCGGATTTCATTCCGAACATAGAACTTAATATATAAATGTTAGGGTTGGCGAGCAACTGATTTTGGCATGGATTTTTATTGTTAATAAGTATGTTTGGCTATTCCTATTGATACATTTTGAGGATTCGCTACCTTTATTTATATAAAATGGCATTGAATAGGTTGAGAAAATAGGGAGACGAAACATCATGTCTAAAAAGGCTCCATCAAAGGACGACGCGCTTGAAGCATTAGACTTCATAATTAATGTTTTAAGGGAGCATGAGAAGGATTTAGACCGCCTCATAAACGAGTTGGGAAAAATAACCGAAAGGCTTGGGGAGGCTGGAGAGCTAAGCGGCAAAATAGAAAACGTCGAAGATAGGCTTACAAACCTTCAAAATGAAATATCAAATCTCATCTCCTACCTTTCAACATCCCATGAGGCGCCAAAAGCATCTGCACCACCAACCGTGCAAGCTCAAAAACCGCAAGTCCTCGCGGCTGAAGTACGGGGCCCACCAGTCATTTTACGATGCAAACAGTGGGAGGATTTCCAAACCCTAGCCCGCCAAGCCCAAGCGCTTTCATTCCTATATAAGGAGGCTGAGAAGACTTTTCAGGCAGATGCCTTGAAAAACAACCAGATTATAACCTATAGTGGGGAGCTTCCAAAGCCAACAGCCCTTTTGAAGAGTTGGCTTTCTAAGCAGTTGGATGTTCCTGAAGAGAAAATTCTTGAGGGCATTTTGGCCGTCGGCTAAAGGCCTTTAGAAAAGTTTGTCTGTTTTTGTTATGTAGTAATGTTTTTATATTTGCATGAGTATTAAGTCTTACGATGCAGTATGGGGCGGAGGTTGAAGGCTGAACAAAAGCAGCCAAAATCGGTTTTTCCGTTTTCGAAGCCTTCTCCTTTCTCCTCGATGACGGAAATGGCTGCTTGTTCAGCCAAAAAACAATGAAAGCCCCAAACCAAGCCCAAAACTGATGGAGGCTAAAAGGGTGGAGGAGAGCAGAAAAACCATAGAGAGGCTTTATGAAGAGTTTGCAAAGTTCGAGAAAACCATGGAGGAGCTGCGCTTTCTTAGGCTTGTGGCTCAAGACCTTAAAAGTTTTAGGAAAATGTTAAGTTTTAGAAAATACGATTAGACATAGCCAAAAGTAAAGCCTTTAAGCATTGTTGTCACTATCATTTTGGACTGGATATGAAGCCAAAGGGTGGAGAAATTTTCTTCTTTAACACTTTGACGCGGAAGAAGGAGAAGTTTGTTCCGCTGGAAGAAGGAAAAGTTAAGATTTACACTTGTGGCCCCACGGTTTATGACTATGCCCACATTGGAAACTTTAGGACTTTCGTTTTTCAAGACTTGTTGAGGAGATGGCTGGAGTATAGGGGTTTTAAGGTAATACAGGTTATGAACATCACGGATGTTGATGACAAAACAATTAGGGGGGCCAGAAAAAGGAACATTCCTTTGAGGGAGTACACAGACTATTATATGAAGGCCTTTTTTGAGGATATTGAGGCTTTGAACCTTGAAAAGGCTGAGTATTATCCTAGGGCTACTGAGCATATTCCTGAAATGGTTGAGTTGATTAAGAGGCTTATGGAGAAGGGTTACGCCTACAGAGGTGAAGACGGCTCCATTTATTATGACATTTCAAAGTTTAAGGATTATGGGAAACTTTCAAAGTTGAAGATTGAAGAGTTGAAGCCCGGTGCCAGAGTGAAGGTGGACGAGTATGGGAAGGAGGAAGCCCGTGACTTCGCCCTTTGGAAGGCTTGGGACGAGGAGGATGGCGATGTTTTCTGGGAAACCGAAATTGGTAAGGGTAGACCGGGATGGCACATTGAATGCTCAACCATGGCTATGAAATATTTGGGCGAAACCATAGACATCCACAGCGGAGGCGTTGACCTAATTTTCCCACATCACGAGAATGAGATTGCCCAGAGCGAGGCTGCCACAGGCAAGCCCTTTGCCCGTTACTGGCTTCATTCTGAGCATTTGCTTGTTGAAGGCAGGCGCATGGCAAAAAGGTATGGCAACTTTTACACTTTGAGGGATCTGATAAAGATGGGCTATGACCCAAAGGCTATACGCTATTTGCTCATGTCAACCCACTATAGGCAGCAATTAAATTTCACCTTTGAGGGGCTTGAAGCGGCTAAAGGCGCTGTTGACCGCCTAACAACTTTTGTGAGGAGATTGTTGGAAGCGGATGGGGCGGGCTGTGGTGAAGAAATAAAACGTTTGATGGCTGATGTGCAGAAGCGTTTTGAAAGCGCCATGGATGACGACTTAAACATAAGCGTGGCTTTAGCCGCCCTCTTCGACTTCGTTAGGGACGTAAACAAGCTTATGGACGAGAATAAACTGAGCAGAAAAGAAGCCGAAGAGGTCTATGGCTTGATGATGAAGTTTGACAAAGTTTTGGGAGTTATAGGCGAAGTCAAAGCTGAAGAAAAACTGCCCCCAGAGGCTGAAGAACTAATTAGAAGACGGGAGGAAGCTAGAAAAGCCAAGGATTGGGCGACTGCCGACAGGATTAGGGAGCAGCTTAGGGCTATGGGCATAATATTGGAGGATACGCCTCAAGGAGTTAAATGGCGCATAGAAAAGCGTTAGAGGCGGCACAGCCTTTACGCTTTTGTTCTTTCGAAATTGTTATTAAGGTTGTGGGGCTTTTCTGCTTTTGTTATGAGCCCAGCTCGAAGAGGTGAAACTAAAACAATGGATGGTGATGGTGGTGAAAAGCCAGAATGTCAAGTCTTCAAGCATCGGCGAGTCTTTGGGCTGGGCTCTTCCAAGCACTGAAGAGATTTTAACTCTGCCAGTTGAAGAGCTTCTTAGACGTTTAAACACTTCTTTGGCTGGGCTTTCTTCCGAAGGTGTGGAAGAGCGTCTTAAGGTGTTTGGCTACAACAAGCTTGTTAGGAAAAAGAAGAGGGCAGCCATCATTGATTTCCTCTTCCATTTCAAAAGCCCGTTAATCATCATCCTTCTTATAGCTGGGCTGATTTCAGGCTTTTTTGGAGAAATTGTGAACACTGTTATAATATTCTCCATAGTGGTGTTCAGCGTTGTCCTAGACTTTTATCAGGAGTCTAAGGCTGAAAGGGCAGCTGAAATGCTTAAGCAGAGGGTGGCGACAACAGCCACTGTTTTGAGGGATGGTGTCAAACGGGAGGTTAGGCTTGCCGAGATTGTTCCAGGAGACATAATATATCTTTCAGCAGGCGACATTGTGCCTGCAGACGCCCGAGTCATAACTGCTAAAGATTTGTTCGTTAACCAATCCGCTTTGACTGGCGAGTCTTTCCCCGTTGAGAAGACCGCTTTGCCATTGAAATCTTTTGACCCGTCGATAATGGAGTGGAGCAACTACCTTTTTATGGGCACCTCTGTTGTAAGCGGAACGGCAACAGCTGTTGTTGTGAAAACTGGCAGCCTAACGGAGTATGGGAGGATTGCGAAGAGGCTTGTGGAGAGGGAGGCTGAAACCGAGTTCCAGAGGGGCATTCGAAGTTTTGGCTACATGATAATGCAAGTAACTTTTCTACTGGTCATATTTGTGTTCTTCATTAATGCCCTTTACATGCGAAGCGTTTTGGACTCGCTTCTCTTTGCTGTGGCTTTGGCTGTGGGCTTAACGCCGGAGCTTCTGCCTATGATAATTTCAGTTAACCTTTCTAAGGGCGCCATGGCTATGGCTAGAAAGGGCGTTATTGTAAAGCGGTTAGCCTCTATACAAAATTTTGGAAGTATGGATGTCTTATGCACGGATAAAACTGGAACCTTGACAGAGAACAGGATAAAGCTTGTGCTACACGTTGACCTCAAGGGTGAGGAAAGCGACAAGGTTTTACTTTATTCCTATCTTAACAGTTACTTCCAAACGGGATTGAAAAGTCCCCTCGACGAGGCAATATTGAATTTTAGGGATATAGATGTTAAGGATTATCGGAAAATCGACGAGGTGCCATTTGACTTTGTGCGCAAGCGCTTATCGGTTGTGTTGGAATATCAAAACCAACGCTTTATGATTACCAAGGGCGCCCCTGAGGAAGTTGCCAAAGTCTGCGCTTACTATGAGGTTGGGGATGTCATAGCCGACATAACTGACGAGGTGCGCGGAAAAATTGAGCAGAAATATGTCGAGCTTAGCGCTGAAGGCTATAGGGTTTTAGGCGTGTCCTATAAACGTCTGAGGGAAGACAAACCCGTTTATGCTGCTGGCGACGAGAAGGAAATGGTGTTTTTGGGTTTTATTGCTTTCTTAGACCCGCCTAAGGAAACTGCCAAGGAGTCGCTTCAGCTTTTGAAAGGTGCTGGTGTGGAACTGAAAATTCTGACAGGCGATAATGAACTTGTGACTAGGAAGGTTTGCGAATACTTGGGCTTTGAAATAAAGGGAATAGTCACTGGAAGCGAAATTGCCCAAATGCATGATGACGCCCTTGCAAGGGTTGTTGAGGAGGCAAATGTTTTCTGCAGAGTGACGCCGGCGCAGAAAGACCGCATAATAAACGCTTTGAGGAATAACGGTCATGTTGTAGGGTTTTTGGGCGACGGGATAAATGATGCGCCATCCCTTAGGAGTGCAGATGTTGGCATATCTGTGGACAACGCTGTTGACGTTGCGAAGGAATCCGCAGACATAATTCTCTTGCAGAATGATTTGACAGTGCTCCACGACGGCGTCTTGGAGGGAAGAAAAACCTTCGGCAACACAATGAAGTATATCATGATGGGTGTGAGCTCAAACTTTGGAAATATGTTCAGTGTTGCTGGAGCATCCTTGTTCTTGCCGTTTTTGCCCATGCTGCCCATACAAATACTTCTTAACAATCTTCTCTATGATTTTTCGCAGTCAGCGATACCTACTGACGAGGTTGACCAAGAATACATTGAAAAGCCAAAGAGGTGGGACATACACTTTATCAGACGGTTTATGGTGTTCTTAGGTCCGGTCAGCTCCCTCTTCGACTTCTTAACATTCTTTGTGATGCTTTTCGCCTTTAACGCCTCTGAGCCGCTGTTCCAAACAGCATGGTTTATTGAATCCCTCTCCTCGCAAACCCTTGTAATTTTTGTCATAAGAACCAAAAAGTCGCCATTCTGGAAGAGCAAACCAAGCAAGCCCCTACTTCTAAGCAGCATGGCGATAATTGCGTTTGCGTTGATACTGCCATATACGCCGTTAGGAGCAATTTTCCAGTTTGCAAAGCCCCCAGCAACCTTCTTCATAGTCCTAGCCGCAATTCTAGGCTCATATTTAGCTTTGGCTGAAGTTGTTAAAAGATGGTTTTATAAGAGGTATGGCTACAGGCTGGAGCAGGCTTTGATACCGCCAAGGAAAATTGGAATTTATTTGAGCAAAACTGCCAAACTGGTGCAGAACATGGTTGCCGTAATATGCCTACGCTTTGAAAGTGAAATTTCAATAGACTCTCTCATTGAAGATTTGAAGGAGTGCTTAGGCTATCCATTGGATGCGGAACAGATTTTCCACAATTTGAACTATATGCGCCGCGGTGGATTAATCAGCATAAATTGGCACGCGAGAACCGTAAAGAGGGAAAAAGCCATGAAAGAATACGTGATGAAACACGTGATGGGCGAGTTGTGGCCAAAAATAGCTGGGGACTGGCAGAGGGCTAGTGAAATTTTAAAAGTCAAATATGGAAGGTTTAACAGCGAATACTTGGAGCTTTTGGATAGGCAACTTCACCCTAAGGCTTAATCAACTGGCAAGACCCTTTTCCGTGCAGGTTCCATTCCTTTGTGGCGTATTTTTCCCTACAAAGCTTTTCGGCTAGCTCCCTCTCGTGTGCTGTTAAGTCGCTGTTTTCAAGCCTTGTTTTTAACGCTTTTTGGAAGCCTTCAACTAGGGCTTTCAGCACTGCGGTGTGGGAAATTTCTTTCCCAAGCTCCGCCTTTATTGAGGTTATTTTGTTTTTGGCTTTGCCAACAACTTCCATGCATGTTTTTGCCCATGGAACCCTCAAGAAGGTGAACATTTTTTCTAGATTGACCTCCACAAGTATTGTGCCGTGTTGTAGGACGACGTCGGATTTGTGGCACTGGGCGCTTCCAGAAATTTTCCGCCCACTTATTGTTAGGTTTGGGCATGCCCTTGCGTCGCCCTCGTTGAAGTCCGCCTTTAATCCGAGAATTTTTAGGGCTTCAACTATGCCAGCATAAATTTTTGCGTAAACCTCTGTTATGTCCTTAGCGCCTAAATCCTCCTTGCTTGCGACTATGCTGTAGGTTATTTCGCCCTCCGCGTCATGGTAAACCGTGCCCCCACCAGTTATCCGCCTAACAACGTCAACGCCATACCTCTGACAGTTTTCCAAGTAAACCTCATTCTCCACCCTTTGAAAACGCCCAATAGACACCGCCGACGGGTTCCAGCGGTAAAACCTCACAGTGTTGGGCGCCAACCCCCTTATTCTCGCTTCCAGCATGGCTTCATCAATAGCCATATTCATGTAAGCGTTATACGTCTCAAACTTTAGCAGTCTCCAACCAGCCATTTCCGAGAGACTCCAAACAGCACCAGTCTTAAAGGTGCTTTCCTTATTTAGAAAATTTTTGGAGCTTTTTCAAGCCAATGGATGTCTACCCCTCTAGATTTTCGGTTTTATGCCACGTTCAGTTTAAATATTAGATGTGCGATTAGACGTAGCGAGAGGAAAAAGTAGGCTATGGGTTCAAAGTCTCCAAGAGGCGAGTTCGCCGCAAGACAACTCATTGAAAAACGGAAGAAGTTCCGTTGGAGTAGCAGATACTATAAAAGGCGAATGTTAGGCTTGGATGTTAAGGCTGACCCGCTTGAAGGCGCCCCAATGGCGAGGGGTATAGTCCTCGAAAAGGTGGGCGTGGAAAGCAAACAGCCCAACAGCGCCATAAGAAAATGCGTCCGAGTTCAACTAATCAAGAATGGTAAGGTTATAACTGCCTTTCTGCCCGGAGACGGAGCCCTAAACGTTGTAGACGAACACGACGAGGTAATAGTTGAAGGCATCGGCGGTTCTCGTGGAAGAAGCATGGGCGACATCCCAGGCGTCCGATGGAAGGTCATAATGGTCAACGGCGTTTCATTGAAAGAGCTTGTGCTTGGTAGGAAGCAGAAGCCAATGCGGTGATGAAGGGTGAGCAAGGAAAAGAGAGAACAAAAAGAGGCAAAAGAAACAGAGCAGAAGAAAGCAGAGCGAAAGGCTGAGGAGGAAAAGGAAATAAAACTTTTTGGAAAATGGAGCTTTAAAGAAGTTGAGGTTAAAGACCCCGGGTTAAAGAGGTACATATCACTTAAACCCGTTGTTGTACCCCATAGCATGGGGCGTCACGAGCACAAACGCTTCGGAAAGGCAAACGTCAACATCGTGGAAAGACTTGTAAACAATCTTATGCGCCCCGGGAAAAATGCTGGGAAAAAGGCAAAGGCCATAAACATTGTTAAGCACGCTTTCGAAATTATCCATTTGCGAACTGGAAGAAACCCAATAGAGGTTCTCGTTAGGGCTGTTGAGAACTCTGCACCGTGCGAGGACACAACAAGAATAGCTTACGGTGGCATAGTCTACCACCTTTCAGTGGATGTTTCACCCCAAAGGAGAGTTGATTTAGCCCTAAGGTACATTTGCGAAGGAGCAAGGCAGGCGGCAATGCACAATCCCCGCTCAATTGAGGAGTGCCTAGCAGAGGAGCTTATCCTAGCGGCTAACAACGACATGAAAAGCTACGCTGTTTCAAAACGCCACGAACTTGAAAGAATAGCCATGGCCTCAAGGTAGCATAGCCACTGCAGCCTATTTTGTATGGATTTCAACAACATCCCCATCTTCAAGGATGAAGGTGGCTCCAACTTTTTGGGGGCTGAAAACGAGGCGTTTGGCCCAAACCCTTGCATAGGCGAATTTCTCGCTGAAGTCGCTGTGAATATTCCTAGCCAAATCATAAACAGTTGAGCCCCTTTTTAGAACGAATGGTTTGTCTGAAAAATCCCTTTCTCCAGGCTCTTTAGTATAAACGCGAATTAAATCCAAGCTTTTGAATAAGGCTTCACCGATTTTATTCAAACCCATCCCAGTTCTGCATGAAGTTGCAATTATTGGGAGTTGACCGCCAACATAATCCTCCAAGGTTTTTAGTTTTGCCTCCGCATCTTCCACGTCGCTTTTGTTTGCAACTATTATGGCTGGCTTGTAGGCTGTGCTCTCGAAAATGGCGTCTTCAACATCGTCTAAAGTGGCTTCGCCGTAAATCTTCACAACGGCATCCATGACCCTATAACTTTTTAGAAGTTCTTCCACATCCCTAAAAGTGCAGTCTAAAAGCCTCCCAAAAACGATTATCCGTAAGCCGGCGCCCATAAACTTCCTCTCAATTTCAACCCGCGCCTTAGGCCTGCTCACAAGTATCCGCGTCTTCCCCAACTCTCCAAGGATAATGGACAGTTGCTCAACGGGGTTTTGCGCCAAATCCACCATTAGGATTAAGCCGTCGGCGTTTCTAGCCAAAGCCAAAGCCAAAGTTTGAAGACCCCAAGCCTTTCCGTCTGCTGCACCCTCCATTAGGGCTGGAGCCTCAACCAGCTGAAACTGAATATCCTCGTAGGGAAGCATTCCCGGAATAGGCTCCCTAGTAGTGTATGGAACTGACGAAACCTCAACCCTCGCATTTGTAGTTGCCGCCAAAAGACTGCTCTTCCCAACATTTGTTAAGCCTAAAATGACTATTTGGGCTGCACCCTCCTTCTCTATGAAAAATTTTGGTCCGCCCCTGCCAGCCTTTCGACGCCTTCCTTCTTCAATTTCTCTTCGCGAGACAGCCATCTGCTTCTTAACTTGGGCACAGAGTTTGGCTGTTCCCTTATGCTTTGGCACTAGGCTTAGAAACTCCTGCATGAGCTGAAGCTTCTCCCTTGGGTTTCGTGCAGCTGAAACCTCAGCCCACTTCCGCTTGGCTTCTGCTGGCAAATTTGTTGGCATAAACCTTTACGCGTCCCAAAAACCTATTTCAAGGTGAACTCTAATATCCATTTCGAAAAGTATGCATAGCAACGACTTGCTTTTCAAAGCCAAAATAGTGCAGCTCATCCTAGTGGGGCAAGTTGAAGAAGCCCTATATATGCTAAGCCGTCACTACAGCGTTGAAACGCCACGCTTAATGGTTGGAATGCCCAAAGGGCATCATGGCAAAGTTGGATGCTACGTTCCAAAAACCAAAACCATCCATGTTGTTAACCAAGAAAAAATTGGAGACCCCTTCGTAATCCTCCACGAATTTTATCACCACCTTAGGACTACCGTTGGCGGAAAGCATAAGGGAACAGAGAAAAAGGCTGACGAATTTGCACAAGAGTTCATCGAAGCCTACAGAAAATTTGCAAACATTGCATAATCAACGCTTCGAATGGTTTTATCATAAACTTTTAATAATTGAATGAACAGTTGTGTAAACGAATTCACTAAAAATGGGGAAAATTTAAAGGTTTAAAGTTGGAGGAAAAAGGATGAGTAGACCAGAAAAACCCCACCTAAACCTAGTGATTATGGGACACGTTGACCATGGGAAGTCAACGACAACAGGACATATGTTGTACTTGGCTGGTGTTGTCGACGAAAGAACAGTGAAAGCCTATGAAGAGGAAGCCAGAAAACTTGGAAAAGAAACCTTCAAGTTCGCATGGATTCTCGACAACCTAAAAGAAGAGCAGGAAAGAGGGCTAACAATAGATCTTCGATTCCTAAAATTTGAAACCAAAAAATACTACTTCACAATTATTGATGCGCCAGGCCACAGAGACTTCGTCAAAAACATGATTACCGGTGCAAGCCAGGCAGACGGCGCCATACTCTTTGTATCGGCCAAAAGAGGAGAATTTGAGGCTGGCATAGGTCCCGGTGGACAGACAAGGGAGCACGCGTTTTTGGCTTTCACTTTGGGCGTTAACCAGCTTGTAGTGGCAATCAACAAGATGGACGACCCTACAGTTAACTGGAGCGAGGAACGCTACAACGAGGTTAAGAATGAAGTTGCAAGAATGCTAAAGATGGTTGGTTACAAGGTTGAAAAGATTCCATTTGTGCCAACCTCCGGGTGGACAGGAGACAACCTCGTTAAGCCCAGCGACAAAATGCCATGGTACAAGGGACCAACACTGCTTGAGGCATTGGACACCTTTGAGGTTCCGCCAAAACCACTGGACAAGCCTCTGCGAATTCCGATACAGGATGTTTATAGCATAACAGGTGTAGGAACAGTCCCAGTTGGCAGGGTTGAAACAGGAGTCCTCAAAGAAGGCGACATGGTCATATTTATGCCGGCCAACAAGCAGGGCGAAGTTAAGTCAATAGAGATGCACCACACAAGGATTCCTAGAGCTGAACCAGGCGACAACATAGGCTTCAACGTTAGGGGCATAGCGAAAACAGACATACGCCGAGGCGACGTCTGCGGGCACGTCAACAACCCGCCAACGGTGGCAAGGGAGTTCATAGGACAAATAATCGTCATATACCACCCAACAGCCATAGCCGCCGGCTACACGCCAGTCCTCCACTACCACACCGGGCAGATGGCATGCAGATTCACAGAACTGATAAGGAAGATTGACCCGCGCACAGGACAGGTTGTCGAGGAGAAACCGTCCTTCCTAAAGACCGGGGACGCCGCACTCGTGCGAATGGAGCCACTGCGCCCAATAGCCATAGAAACCTACTCAGAGTTTTCAGAGCTTGGAAGGTTCGCCGTAAGAGACATGGGCACAACCATAGCCGCTGGTATAGTGAAGGAAATCACTAAGAAGGGGCTTCAATAGCCTCATCCTCTCTTTTTATCTATTAAGCTTTAGGCAACATTTTTCTAGGAAAGGAAAATCGATAAAGCTTCTGAAGGTAGCTATTAAAGCCTTTTACGAAGTTTTTAGTCTAGATTAGGGCAATAAAGTTGAAAAGCAAATTTTAAGCGTTTATAACGTGGTGTTTTCTTATGAACGTTGTTATTTTAGGCTGTGCTGGCTGTGGCAAGAGCCTACTTACGGGAAGTTTTGGCAAATATCTGTTGAGGGAGGGCTACTCTGTTAGATTTTTAAATCTTGACCCCGGATGTTTGTCTCTGCCTTACAAATGCGATTTTAATGTTAGAGAGAGGTTTACTGTTGAGAGTATAATGCACAGTGAAGGTTTAGGACCAAATGGCGCTATGTTGAGGGCTATGGAACTGCTTAGTGAAACAACGATTCCGGTGTTTGATGGAGATTTTGTGCTTATTGACACACCCGGGCAACTTGAAATCTTCGCCTTCCACGCTTCTGGTCCAAAAATTGTTGGTCAGCTGGAGAATCCTGTAGGCATCTTCATCATCGACGCCACTATTGGTGTTGATGATCTTCCAGCAGCCTACCTTTATTCGCTTGCCACATCGTATAGGCTTGGAATAAACACCATAATGGTTGTGAATAAAGTGGATTTGCTGGACGAGTGTGAACTTAGAAGTTTTAAGGAGTATTTGCAGAACCCAAAAATTTTGGCTAAAAATGTTAAGGCTAGGGGAGTTTTAGCCGACATTTACACGCCTATTCTGAGGATTTTATGTAAAGTCATCCCTGCCCAGAGGATTCCGCTGGTTTCAGCAAAAACCGGGGAAGGCTTCGATGAACTATTAACAATGCTTTATGAGGTTAAATGTGTTTGCGGAGACCTAACCTAGCATAGCTCAACGTCGCTGCCTGTTTTCGTCTTCTTCGCGTACTGGTCTTGTGGAAATCTCCCTTATGAGTGGTTCCTGTTTGCCCCCTTCAATTTCTATTTGCGCCCCGGGATACTGCTGCTGAAGCCTTTTCCTAAGCATGTTTACATCAACATCTTTTCCAACCTTCGCCTTGACTTTTGTCCCTTTTGGTGTTTGGGTTACACTTATTGAGTAGCCGCTGGCAATTTCGTCTTCTGGGAGCTCTTTGAAAAGCTCATCTATCTCGTCAAAAAGTGAGCCTCCGAAAAGCTCGTCTATTATGCTTTTCTTACGCCTCTTTTCATGTGCCATCGGGAGGCTTCACCTCAAAATTAAAGCGTGAACGGGGTGGCTTAAAAATTTAATTAGCCACTATGGGCTATTTAGGGGCGTGTAAGGTGGAAGAGGATGGCGAAAATGGCGGGAAAAGTTGTCATAATTATGGGTTCTGAAAGGGATTTGGAATTCGCCAAGGAAATAGCCAAGCATTTGAAGGTCTTTGGTTTAGAGTTTGAGTTTCGAGTGGGTTCTGCCCACAAAACTCCGGAGAAGGTTCTTGAAATCCTCAAGGAGTATGAGGGTGAAAATGTTGTTTATATAACTGTGGCTGGGAGGTCTAACGCCCTAAGCGCTTTTGTGGACGCCCACACTACAAAACCAGTTATTGCTTGTCCGCCGTACTCGGAGAAGTTCGCCGGCGTGGACATTTTTTCATCGCTTAGGGTGCCCAGCGGCATAGGCTCTGTTGTAACTATTGAGCCTGAAGGTGCAGCCTTGGCTGCGGCGAAAATTTTCGCATTGAAGGATAAGGTGCTTGAGGAACGAGTGAAGGACTACCAGAAAGCAAAAAAGGAGGAAATTGTTAAGGCGGACGAGTTCGTTAAAAAGTTGAAAGTTTGAAAACAGTGTGTATGGTGGCGTGTGGCGTATGGGTAGCGTTAAAGACTTGGAAGTGGTGAAGAAGCCGACGAAAACGCGGATGGGTGTTGGCAGATTCCACTTTTCAGACCGCTACTCAGTTTTCGACTGGGGGGAAATGCCAGACCACATTGAAGGGAAAGGCGCATCCCTATGCCTAATGGGGGCTTACTGCTTTGAAAGGCTTGAGGAGAAGGGCATAAGAACCCACTATCGGGGGCTAGTGAACGAAAAGGGCAAGGTTGTACGTTTCGACGAGTTAGAGAAGCCAACAAACATCATGGAGTTCCACCTAGTAAACGTTTACAAGCCAAAAGCCTACGTGGAAGGCGGCAAACTAAAATACGATTATAGCTTTTACACGCCAAAACTAAGGAACTTCCTAATACCATTGGAGATTATTTACCGCAACGGCTTGCCAGAAGGCTCATCAGTCTTCAAAAGACTTGAACAAGGCTTGGTGACGCTTGAAGATTTGGGCTTAGACCATTACCCAAAACCCGGCGAGAGGCTTGCAAAACCAATTTTCGATGTAAGCACGAAGTTTGAGGAGAGCGACCGCTACTTGACGTGGCGGGAAGCCCAACAGTTGACGGGTTTAACAGACAGCGAAATTGAAGAGATTAGAGCAGTACTCCTAAAAGTTGATGAGACAATTACGGAGATTGCAGCAAAAGCCAACTTGGTAAACGAGGATGGGAAAATAGAGTTAGCCTTCGACGAGGAAAGGAAGCTTATGGTGGCAGACGTGGTTGGCACGCTGGACGAGTGCAGATTCACATATCAAGGATTTCATGTAAGCAAGGAAATAGCCCGCATATACTATCGGCAGACAGAGTGGGCGAAAGAGGTGGAAGAGGCTAAACGGAAAGCCGTAGAACAAGGCGTAAAAGACTGGAGAACCCTCGTTAAAGCGAAACCGCCAAAACTGGAGCCAAAACTGAAAACGCTGATAAGCCAAATGTACATGGCAGCAGCCAACGAGATGACAGGGAAAAAGATGTTTGAAGTTCCAAAACTTGCAGAAATAATGAGGAGCGTCCTAGTATAGGTTTATGCTTCAAAACAACATGGCTGCCGCGCCTTCTAACAATTCTAAAGCCTAAAAATGTAGAATTTTTATCACTTTTCTGTTAAAATTTTTGTTTTTGCGCTAAGTTTAACTTGTTTTTGCGTTAATTTTATATATAGAATTCTTCTAGAACAAAGGTCCACCCGAGGGGGAAACCTTTTTGAAAGCCAACCTTTTCCTCTTGAAGGTGGCCCTCGCTCTTAAACTTTCAAGGCTTGGTTTTGACGCCGCCCTATGCCACCGTTGTGGCAGAATTTTTGAAAGAACCGAGGCGGGAGAAACCCTATGCCAAGAATGCAAAAGCACGCTAAAACAAGAAAAGCTAACCCACCCTCCTTTTTCTAACCCATAAAACACCACATTTGCCCCAGTTTTGCACTAGAAAATAACAGTGCCGCAGCTCCTAAATTAGATACCCCCTCCCCTCTAGGTTTTCTCCAAGATGCAAGTCTGCTGATCGCGGCTGCATGTGTCAATTTTGTTGGCTGGTGGGAACTGCAAAATTGGACAGCCCTAGTTTTTGTGGAGAAACAGGAATTCAGGCTTGCTTAATGTTTTAATTTATTGTTCTTCTTTGATTGTTATGCTTTTTAGTTCTTTAACCCAAGGCATTGTTACGGCGTCTTCTTGGAACCACTCAATAAGCTGTTTTTCGACAAAGTCGTCTTTTTCTTCGTTAGCTTCGTCAACTAGTTCCACAACCATTATCGCGGTTTTCCGCTTCACATTTATGCCTCCTTTTGACACCAAAGGCGAGAACTTTAGCTTTTAAATGTTATGCCTTTAAACATGCGTTTTAAATGTATCACAAATTAATAAGGCGGATTTGCTTTGCAAAGGAGAGCTTGAAAGGGTTAAGGAGTTTTTGCGGAACCCTAAATTTTGGCGAAAACTGTATGGCGAAGGGGGTTTTACATCGCAGCAGCCAATGAGATGACGGGGGAAAGATGTTTGAAGTCCCAAAACTCGCAGACATTGCAAAAATATGAAGAATATAAAAATTGATTACTAAGAAAAGAAGAAATCTTGGAATGTATGCTTTAACCTCGGTTCTTTTTTGTCTCACCACTAATCTCATAAGACTGTTTTATCAGTTCCATTGCGTAGTCTATTTGATTCTTATCAGTTATTTTGAATGCTCTTTCTTGTCCTTGTCTGAAGAACCATGGTTTGTATATTTTATCTCCAGTCCATTTCTTGGGGTCTTTAAATGTCTTTGGGTCAGTTCTTATACCAACTTTAAGAGCCTTTTTTCTAAGCATAAAAGCCGCAAAAATAGACTTCGTGCTTGGTGCTCCCTTATAGAAGCAATAATCTTCTCCGCTAGGTTTATGTGTGATTTCTCCAAGTTGTAGTATGCGATTAGTCAATACGTTCACAATATCTTTTATATTATCATCAACCCATCTCAGCCTCTTTTCCCAACTTTCTTTCTTCTCCTTCGTACCTTTTTCAGAAATCTCTTCAACAACGTAAAGTGGTTCAAATAAATGAGCATGAACATTCGGAGCATCTTCTCTAACAAAAGTCTGAAACTCTATGATTTCCGTGTCAGCTAATTTCTTCAAGCTTTTACTTGCTTTTTCCACTTCTGGCGTAATCTTATCAATTATGAGTGCTATTCTTGGCGGTTTTGACAGTAATTCAGTTAAGAAACGATAGGGGTCTTGTCCTGTCTTCTTTTCGATGATTGCCTTTGAGACTATGTCTTCGTTTATCTCTTTGTCTAAAATGTCTCTGATATCCCTCTGAGTTTCCAATTCTTCAATGGCGTCTACAAATTTTGATATTTGTGGAACTATGTGAGAGTATACGGGGTGTGAGGATAATTCATTTTCAACAATATACCATTTATAAGGCTTAGAAAGAGTAATCACATAGGCGTCTGGAATTGCAGCAATCCCCGACTTAGATGAAAGCTTGTGCTTAATGTCAAAATAAATAGAGTCTTCACCGAATATCTCTTTTGAATGTTCTCTTACCATAGGATGAAATTCTTTCTCTTCATCTTTAGGTGTCCAAGGCTTGTACTTAATACCATCGATAATCAGCATATTTCATCTATTTATATTCTCTGTAATGCATATTTAAAGTTAAACTCTTTCAACTCCTCTGATATGTCTCCATATATTTCTGCCATCTTCCTAAATTTCTATTTGTATCTTCTCTAAATCCTTTTAACTCGCTTCCAAAACCTTTCAGTTCACCACTAAAGCCTTTTATTTAGCCCCTAAACCCCTTCATTTCATCTCTGAAGCCGATGAAGTATAGTTTGCCGAACTCATGGTCTTCAAACGCTATCCTGTCAATTGCAAGCAAATTATGTTACTATTTCGTGGAGTTGTTTTGTTTTCCATGCCCGCCTAATTTCTAGGGCTATGCGGTCTCCTGTGCTCATGGGCTTTTTGTATTTGGCGTTGGCGTATTGGGAGCCTATGCCCATGTGAACGTTTGTTCCTCCACCGTGGCGTAAGGCAACATCCTGCGTTACTGGTATGTGCATGTATGGGTCTCGGGCTTCTGGCACGTCGTATAAGCCATAATCTGCAGCTGTTTTTGCTTCCACACCGCTTGTGTAATCCAGTTTTATTGTTGGTTTTAGCTCGTATTTTGATATGCGGTCCCATGTGATTAGCGTCTGCAAGCACCATGCGCCAATTATTCCCGGCGGTTCGTGTTCTCTGCATGCCAGTAGGAAGCGGTCTGCGTAGCGTTGCACATCTTTTAGGAGGGATTCTCTTAGGCTTAGCATGGCGTGGGCGGTCACCTCAAAGGATGGAACCCTCTTCAGCTTTTGCTGAACCTCTAATGGGAGCCTCTTCAAACCGTCTAGTATGGTTTCTCTTCGCTCATCTATGGATAGGAACTGGTTGGCTAGGCATGTTCTAGCTTCTTCGATGGTTACGTTGTAAAGCTTTGAGAACCAGTCGTCCACGTCACCCCAGTCGCTTTTGGCATCTAATGGCGAGAAGAAGAAGTTAAAGTTGGCGTGGGGACCGAGAACAATTTGCTCCACGCGTGCGTTTCGAAGGGACTCCTCGTTTAGGTTTCCAGTCTTAACCTCTTTTTCAACCTTCTCCTCCAAATCTTTCGAGTCCGCCGCGAAAATGAATTCTCTTTCGAATTTTCTGTAAGCATGTTCAGCCTTCAAAAGCATCGGCTCATCAATAAACTCCTTGAACCGTATTCCGCCCTTCCGAACCTCAAACTTGTAGGATTTAGGATAGGGAATTCCAGCTTGCTCTGCAAACCAGTAGTAGTCCTTTTCAATTTCGCCTCTGTTCTCGATTTTTAGGAGGGTTCTTGAGCCAACAATTGGGACGGCAAACTGGTTTTCAATCACGCTGCAGTACTCGTCTCCGCCCACATAAACAGAAAAAGCCCTATTCGGAATCTGCAAACACTCCAAATCCACAAGCTCATCCACATACTTAACAATGTCCGAGTACTTATCGAGAATGAGGATTACGCTTTTCCAGTCGCCGTTCTTCTTTATGTCCTTCGGGTCGTTTACAACGCGGATGTCCCGCCTAACAAGGCTTGGCAAATCCTCCACTGGCTCGTCTGGCTTTCCAACCATGGGGTTTTGGAGGTATATGCGGGCTCTTCCAGGCGTTGTGTAAATTATGCTTCTTAAGCCGTAGTTGCGTTGTCCCTGCCAAGCATCCAGAGCCGAGTGGGAGCCCAAATTCAGCCCGACTGGTTCTTTGTATTTTTTGGCTATTTCCTGCATTTCCTCTCTTCTTATAACCATTGGAACACCGTGGCTAAATTCATGGAAAGCCAGTTTTAAACCTTTTCAACACGACCATTAAAACTGTCCATAAGCCTTTCCAATAGAAGATTCTTCCATACATAGTTATAAAATGGTTAGCACTTTTCCTTCAATTGGAGAAAGGGCGAGAAGGGAGAGAAAACCCTTTGGCTGAATCCTACGGCTGGCTGTTCATCGATTTCATTCCACTTCTTTATGAGAAGAGGAGGGTTGCCAGACAACTTCAAGTTGAGACTTGGCTGGACTTAACCCAGCTCTTGAACGAGTTAAAACTTGAATTGGTTGATGATGGAAAAAGCGGGCGAAATGCCAATACAAAGCCTAAAATTGACTATGTCGCTTAGAGACCAAAAACAGATACCAGTGCCTCAAAGTTTTGACGGCTTCCATCAGCCTTATAACGCCTCAAAGCCGCAATAACCGCATCTTTATCTTTTTCACCAAGTTTTTGGGCTATTTTTTGGGCTACTGTGCCGCTTATGAAGAGAAACTGCGCAATAGACGTCACGTTTGAGGGTTTGCGGTTCTGGCTTGCAGTTTCAAAGTCCACTATGAAGGGCTTTCCATGGCTATTCACAATTATGTGTTTTGGGGCGTGGCTCAACTCGCCATGGTCCAAGCCAATCTTGTCAAGACGCCAACACTGCTCCAAGATTTCCCTCAAAACTTTTCTAAGGCGTGTTTTGCTTCGGCACTTTTCCAGCCATTCTGGAAGCAAATCGCCCTCAACAAACTGCATGACAAGAAAGTTCCCACTAACGCCCAAAAAACGTGGTCCAACACCAACAGAATTAGCTACCTTCAACATTTCAGCCTCATGCAGCATCATGGCACGGTCAGCATCCACCCTTCTGATTTTTAAGGCAACAGCCTCGCCATTTTTCATGCAAGCTTTTACGACTATGCCGACGCATCCTTTGCCCAAAACCTTCACGTTAGAAACTTGTTTTTCTCCGCAAAATTCCAACGTTGTAACACTCAATTTTTCCAGCTCTTTTAGGCGTTTTTCCAGCTCAGCTTTGCTAGGTTTTGGATAGCACAATATCGAGGCAAAGGGCTCTTCAAGGAGACCTGCAAGAGGAACCCGTAGGCTTTCAGTTCCCATTTTCACATTAGACATGGCTAAGGCTAGCATTTAAAAGAATATGCTAAAAAGAAGTTTGAGAAGGAAAATGGGATGTTTATTCTTCTTCGCAGAACTCTTCTGGTCTAGGCGGCGTTGGCGGCAAGCCCTTTCTTTCGCGTATCTGTCTTATGACTTCTGCCTGCATTGATTCTGGCACTGGTGCCCATCGGCTGAACTGGGTTGCCCAGAAGGCTCTGCCCTGCGTTGAAGAGCGAAGCTCGTCGGCTATTCCGAAGGATTCTGCCACCGGAAGTTCAGCCTTAACAATAACCATGTCTTCCTCGTTAATCATGTCTAAGATTTTTCCTCGTCGCTTCTGCAAAAGCGTTATGACTGGGCTGACGAAGTCGTTGGGAACCTTGCATTCGAAGCTTAGGATTGGCTCTAGAAGTTTTGGCTCGCTTAGGAGGAAGGCGCCCCAAATTGGTCGCCATGTCATGGGTAGAATTTGGGCTGGTCCTCGGTGGACTGGGTCCTCGTGGATTAGAATGTCTTCAAGGTTTACTTTAAGCCCGTACATGGGTTCTTTCGCCAAAACGCCTGTGGTGACAGCGTCTCTGAAGCCTGACCTAACATGGTCTAGGACTTCTTCAACGTATTGCCTACCCTTAATCCTGTTAACCAGCACGTTTGTGCCTTCGATGGCGATTACGTTTCTGGCATCTTCAGTGGACCAGCCGAACTCCTTCATTAGGATTTTCTGGCGTTCATCACGGCTTTGCATCTCATTAATCTTGCCAGTCTTAATGGCCTCTATAACTTCTGGCTGGAGCCTTTCAACGGTTACCCAAAGCCTGTTATGCTTGTTGGGGCTCTTCCCCATAACGGGTGGACCCTTATAGTCGCGGCTTATGGTTTCACGGTAAATCACAATGGGCTTGCTCATCCTAACCTTCAAGCCAGCTTCTTGCATACGGTAAGCCGTAACCTCCAAGTGGAGTTCACCCATCCCGCTTAGAAGGTACTGCCCGCTTTCCTTGTCTATCTTAAAGTGGAGGTTCGGGTCCTCAAGCGTCAGCTTATGAATAACCTTGTCGAAAAGCGGCAAGTCTTTAACATCTTCTGGCTCAACAGCCACCGTAACAACAGGGTCTGAAACATACTTTAAAGCTTCAAAGGGCGCTGTTTCCACGCCTTCTTCCGCTATTGTTTCGCCAACGTGGATGGATGGCAAACCAGAAAGTGCCGCAATGTTTCCAGCTGGAATCTTTTCCACTATGACTCTGTCTGTTGCCATGCTCATGTAAACCTGCTGTATGCTCCCCTTCTGACGGCTTGTTACAAGGCGGACGGTTTTGCCCTTCTCCACAGTGCCGCTGAAAACCCTGCCAATGGCGACAACACCACTGTGGGGGTCAACCTCAATGAAGGTTATACACATCAAAAGCGGACCGTTAGGGTCAACTTTAGCCATGGCCTTGCCAACTGGGCTGTTTGGGTCACCCGGCCAGATTTGGCTCTGCCTGTAGGGCTGGGCCTCCAACGGGCTTGGAAGGTGCTCGCAGAACATGTCCAGCACTGGCTCGTATACGGGTATGCGTTTGCTTAGGGCTTCAACCTTCCGCCCGATTTCCTCTGGCTCGCCAGTATAAGCCTCAATAATGTCTTTGAAGGTTACGCCCTTAGCCTTCATATGGGGCAGGTTTAAACCCCACTTATGAAGTGCAGAGCCAAAAGCAACACGTCCGTCCTCAACTTTAACTTGCCAGTCCTTCTTATGCTCCGGAGGCGCGTATTTCTCAATGATGCTGTTTATCCTAGTGATTATTCTTGCAAATTTCTTCTGAATCTCTTCTGGTGTGAGCTTTAACTCTCGGATTAGACGATCAACCTTATTTATGAACAGTATTGGTTTTACCCTTTCGCGGAGGGCTTGCATTAAAACGGTTTCGGTCTGGGTCATGGGACCTTCAACGGCGTCAACCACCACTAGGGCGCCGTCAACAGCCCGTAGGCTTCTTGTTACATTTCCGCTGAAGTCTATGTGTCCAGGCGTATCTATGAGGTTTATGAGGTAGTCAACGCCCTTAAAGGTGTGAACTAGGCTTATGTTGGAGGCGAAAACTGTCATCTGCCTCTTCTGTTCAAGCTCCCAAGAGTCTAGGAAAAGCTTCTGCCCGGCGACTTGCTCGCTAATTATGCCGGCAGCTGCCAATAGGCTGTCTGAAAGCGTAGTCTTTCCATGGTCTACGTGGGCTATTATGCTTGTGTTTCTTATCCTCTCGGTGTTATTCATCAGTTTAACTATTTCCTCTATCTGCCTATAACGTCCCATGGTTATACATACCCCACACTAACCAGAAGTTTGAAAACTGGAAGTTGTTTGCATAGTTTCCAGCAAACATTGTTATCCTCTTGCTGAGTTGGGCTACATGCAAATGAAAAATGAACCATATTAACTTTTTGCACGTAACCCATAAGACTTTTAAGGTTACGGAAAACCTTGTCTTTTGACTTATAAAATTGGGAAAAGCCAGCGCTTGGTGATTCTACACTTGCCAAAGTTTAGGCAGACCGCGGAGATTCTAAGGCTTATGCATAGGAAGGAGGATATCCGCAACATTGGCATAATAGCCCACATAGACCATGGAAAAACAACTATGACGGACTCTCTTTTGGCTGAGGCAGGCTTGCTTTCGCCGAAAATAGCTGGAGAGGCTCGGGCGCTGGACTATTTGGAGGAGGAGCAGAAACGCGGAATCACCATCAAGACGGCTAACATTTCGCTCTTGCACGAGACTGGAGGACGTCCCTACATCATAAACTTGATTGACACGCCAGGGCATGTGGACTTCACTGGTAAGGTTACGAGGGCTTTGAGGGCTATTGACGGCGCAGTGGTTGTTGTCGACGCTGTAGAGGAGGTTATGGTTCAAACAGAAACTGTTACAAGGCAAGCCCTAGAAGAGAGGGTGCGACCAGTTTTATTCATTAATAAGGTTGACCGTTTGATAAAGGAGTTGAGGCTTACCCCAAGCGAGATTCAGGACAAGTTTTTGAGGATTATCAGAGACTTTAACAATTTGATAGAGCTTTACGGCGAGCCAGATTTCAAAGATAAGTGGAAGGTTGACCCGCAGAAGGAGACTGTGGCTTTTGGTTCGGCGCTGCACCGTTGGGGCTTCACCCTAAAAATCGCCCAGGAAAAGGGCGTCAAATTCAGCGACATAATAGAGGCTTACATGCGGGGCGAGCACCAGAAACTTGCGGATTTGATTCCGCTTCACAACGCCATCCTAGACATGGTTGTGAAAAACATTCCAAACCCTGTGGAAGCCCAGAAGTATAGGCTGCCAAGAATATGGAAGGGTGACTTGCAGTCTGAAGTTGGGCAAGCCATGCTCAACTGCGACGACAACGGTCCAACAGTTATGTGTATAATAATGGCTCAGATGGATCCCCACGCTGGTTTGGTGGCAACTGGAAGGATCTTTTCAGGCTCGGTTAAGGAAGGCGACCAAGTCTATTTAGTTGGAGCCCGCAAAGACTACCGTATACAACAGGTTTCCATGTATATGGGCGCCTTTAGAGAAGTTGTGGATAAGATAACTGCTGGAAACATTGCGGCACTTTTGGGTTTGGATTTGGCACGGGCTGGGGAAACCCTTGTGGACTTTGCCCACAAAGACGTCATGGTTCCCTTTGAACGCATAAAATATGTTTCAGAACCAGTCATAACCATAGCCCTTGAGCCTAAACACCCGAAGGACCTGCCGCGTCTAGTGGATGCCATGAACAGGCTTTCCATCGAAGACCCAAACCTTGTAACCACCATTAACAAGGAGACTGGCGAATATTTACTGAGTGGAATGGGTGAGCTCCACCTCGAAATTGCCGTCAAATTCTTAAGGGATTATGGCGGCGGACTGGAAATCATAACCTCCCCACCGATAGTTGTCTATAGGGAAGGTGTTGCTGGAAAAGGCGTGGTGGCCATGGCTAAAAGCCTCAACAAGCATAACAGGTTCTGGGTTCAGGTTGAGCCCTTAGAGGAGAAGGTCGTAAACCTAATAGAGGCTGGCGAAATAGCCGAGGAGATGGGAAGAAAGCAGATTGGCAATATACTTTTCAAGGAGGCTGGATGGCCTGCTGAGGAGGCTCGGAGTGTTTGGGCTATAGACGAGCACCGCAACATATTCGTAGACGCCACCAAAGGCGTCCAATATCTTCGGGAAGCAAGAGAAATGATAATCGCTGGTTTTAGATGGGCTTGCAAGGCTGGACCACTATGCGAAGAGCCCCTCCGCGGAGTTAAAGTTAAGCTTATAGATGCCCAGCTTCACGAGGACCCAGTTCACCGGGGACCAGCCCAAATTATGCCGGCTATTCGTCGTGCAATTTTTGGCTCTTTTTTGACGGCTAAGCCGGTGCTTCTTGAACCCGTCTATAAGATTGGGGTTTCTGTTCCAGCCCAGTGGGTTGGGGAATGCACAAGCATAATAACGCGAAAGCGGGGAAAGATTTTGGCTTCGGAGCATAAGGGCGTCCTAACAATGATTACTGGCTATATTCCCGTTGCTGAGACCTTCGGCTTGTCGGCTGAGATGCGTTCAGCCACCTCTGGGCATGCCTTTTGGCAGTGCACCTTCGACCATTGGGAAAGGGTTCCTGAAAACATAGCCTCAGAAGTTATTAGGCGAATACGCGAGAGGAAGGGGCTACCGCAGGAAAGGCCTACTCCGGACATGTTTATAGACGAGGAATAAGGGCGTAAATGCTGTGTGAAGTGAGATGCCATTAAAGATTGTTTTGGAGCCGTCCCAGCCTTTCAGCTTGGATTTGACGCTATGTTGTGGTCAAGCCTTCAGATGGGAGAAAGTTGGCGACTGGTGGTACGGCATAGTTAGAGATGCGCCCTTGAAGATTAGGCAGACTGGCAACATACTCGAATTTGAAAATGCCAACCCCAGCCTTGTGAAAACCTATTTTGGATTAGGCGACAACTTGCCAACAATTCTTTCCCAAATCACAAAAGACAATCATATTGGGGAGGCTGTTAAAGCCCTTAAGGGTTTAAGGATTATACGCCAAGACCCTTGGGAGTGTCTCATCTCCTACATATGTGCCACCTACAAGAACATTCCAGCCATAAAGAGGATGCTCAACAACCTTTCAAGAAGGTTCGGAGAAAAAACAGTGTTGGACGGCTATGCGCTTTACACTTTTCCAACAGCAGAAAAACTTGCTAAGGCAAGCCTAGAACAGCTAGCTGAGTGTGGTTTGGGCTACAGAGCCAAATATGTGGCTGAGGCTGCCAAAAAAGTTGCCGATGGCGAGATTGAAATTGAAGAGTTGAAAAAGAGGGGCTATGAGGAAGCCAGAGAAAGGCTTTTGGCTTTGAAGGGCGTAGGCCCAAAAGTAGCGGATTGCGTGGCACTTTTCTCCCTAGAAAAGTTTGAGGCTTTTCCAGTGGATGTCTGGATGAAACGCGTGATAGTGAGGCATTACGCAAACCATTTTGAGAGAGAATTCATCGAGAAAATTTCGCTTAAAAAATCGTTGACTAGGGCGGATTATGAGAAGCTTAGCCTTTTTGGACGGAGGTATTTTGGCGTTTATGCTGGCTATGCCCAAGAATATCTATTCCATTTTGAAAGAATAAAGGCTGGGCAGGACACGGGCTAGATTAGGTTTTTCTCTTTAAGGGTTTGCGCCGCCCAGTTTCCATGGGTCACAGCCATGGAGATGGCTTCTGAAATAAACCTCTGGACAATTGTGTAGTTGTGCAGTCTCACCTGTTCTGCAGCCTTTTGGAGTTTTGAGGCTATATCCCTAAAACCCTCAATTTGCGAAGCGTTAGCTGCAATATTTACCTCAACTATTAGGGCGTTGAGATAAGCCACCAACAATTTTTCCGCGCCGGCGATTTCCGCTTCGTCTTTTATTCCGCCCAGAAGCTCTAGGAGGCTTGAAGCCATGATAAGGCTTGTTTTAATCTTCTCAGCATAGTTGAAAACCGTCACAGCCCTTTTAACATCTTCCAAAGTTTTCATCTCTTTTTTCCGAAGAGGCTCTGGCACGCCACTTCTCCAATCTTTTCCGGACTTCTTCTTCAAGTCTTTCCTTGGAGATGAGGCGTCCGACAACTATGACTTCGTCGCCCAAAACTATGCTTGGGGTACTCATGATTTGGTGGGCGAGTCCCTCAACCAAGCCTTCCTGGGTGTTCATGTTAACTTCGCGGTACGGCAAACCAAGTTTTTTAGCGACTTCAATGGCTATTTGCTTTGCTGCTGGGCAACTTGAGCATGTTGGCATTGTGAAAACTTTGAGTTCCGGAGCTTTAAAGCCAAAGCCTTCCATAGTTCTAAATTAGCGGTGCAGCGTCCTTAAAATTGTTTTGATGCTGACGCCTCAAACACTGTAAAACTTAACCATTTTGGCTATGTTGGCACGCGCTTCAGCCTTTAGGCTGGATGACTGGGTTTTGAAGGCTTTCATGACATGTCCCCAGGAGCGGGCTTGGAGGCATCTCGCTATAAGCTTGGCTTCCAAGTCAACATCCAAGTCCATTCTGGCTTCGCCAGAGCACATAAAATGATGCTTCAAAAGCTGTTTAACTGCGTCGCATGCCCCCTCGTAGGCGAGGTTTCCATCAGCATACTGAAGGAGACGTCCCCTCTGGGACTGGGACAAGTTTAAGGTTTCCATGCTTGTCCAAACCTGCTTTTTAAGAAGCCTTGCAGCCACTTTAGGTTCAAGGTTAAAATAGGTGTCTGGAAGAGCCTCCACAAGCCTAAGCTTAAACTCCCTATGAATTTCTCTGATGGTGCTTTCCACCTGCTTATTTAATGGTTTGACGACTATGACGCTGAACTCTCCGGAAGCCACATTCCTCATTGGACTTATGTGCACCGGCATGAACCCGTTTTTAAGCCAGAAGTCCACAAGCTCAGGGTTTGCCCCAAAACTTGCCCCAACCCATTCAAAACCTTCTTGGGCGGCTTCCTCGCAAAGCCTTTTTAGGGCTAGGCTTCCCAAACCTTTGCGCATAAGCTCGGGATGGGTTGCAATCCTAACAACTCTCAAACCCCTAAGCTTTGAAAAATCCCTATGGTGTGGATTATACTTCACAATGCAGGATGGGATAAGATGTCCCGATGGAGGCTTGCCTGTTAAAACTTGCTCCACAAGCTCATCGCTCATTCTTCCTTCTTCGTCAACCTGCAAAGCCACAAGAACCTTGCCTGAACGCGAAAAAACCGCCCTTGCCGAGTGGTGGGGTGCATCCCCAAGAATTAGCAGGTCGTCTGGTCTATTCCTATAGTGGGCGAGAACGTATATGCCTACAAACTGGCGGAGGTGCTCTTCGTCCTTGTCAAACCACAAGTCTAGGTTTGGCTCAGCGTAGACGCATTCCTCAAGGCTTATTTGTTCGCCTTCCAGTTCTGCTGGCTCTGCGTTTAGAAGCAGTGTCTCATAAAGCCACTTTTCAACGGGGTCTTCTGGGGCGTATCTTATTGGTTCTTTAAGCTCAATAATGTAGGGCTTAACATCTTCAAGCCTCTCAATGGTTTTTAGGAATCTTAAGGAGAAGCCTCTTCCGGCGCCTTCGTAGCCATGCACCGTTGAGGCGAAAACAGCCTTTGGAAATTTTTCCGCTATTTGGAATAGGAGCGAAACGTGGATTCCCCCAGCTTCGTCAACCAAGATCGCGTCGGCGTTTTCTCCCAAAGTCTTGTATGGCGGAATAAACTCCAAAACTCCGCGCTTGCATGTCAGCCGGTAGGTTAAGTCGTTTATGCGTTCGCTTCTAACCCGTTCGCCTATTGATGAAAGCCCCTTCTCAGCCATCTCAAAAACCGTTTGGGTTTCCTCGCAAGCGGGAGCCGTGACAATTATCTTTTCAAAACCTAGGTACATGAGAGCGGCTGCTCCAAGTCCCAGAAGGGCGGATTTTCCCCTCCCACGGTTGGATGTCAAAACCATTATACCCCTCTTCTTGCTGGCAAGCAACTCGAAAGCCCGTAGGGCTTCCATCTGCTCCCGAGTCAGCACTTGCCCAAAAATTGGCTGGGGGATTTTGCTTCTCTTCGGTGGAATGGGCTTCTCTCTAACAATTTTCGGCGGGTTTAGGAGGTTTCCCTTGACAATTTTCCAGTTTTCAAGAATCCAGACGCTGGGGTCTTCGAGAATCTTCCTCACAAAAAGTCTTTCAAACCTGTTTTTCAAGTCCTGCATGCTGTATGGCGGGGAAGCCAGCTTATAATGGATGCTTGTGCGCCATGGTTTTTCAGCCTTCAAGTCGAGATTGTAAAGCGCCGCCAGTCCTCCGCCCCGAACGGTTTCTATCAGGCGTCCCAAATCGTTTGGTCTGGCTCCAGCGCTCATGTCGAGGATTAGGACGTCGTTGGTTGTCCCCATAATTCTGTGTGTATCCTCAAAAGTGTGGTGCCTAACATTAGCCATTGGATACGCCGTTCCCTCAAGCTTCTCAACCAACTCTTTGAAGGCTTTTGCTTCACCTTCCTCATCGCTATGCACAAAAACAACTTTTTCTTCGCCGCCGCCCCTAAGCACATGATGCCTCAAAACGACATAAGCCAAAACTTCTGAGGCATTTTCGCCGCAAACAACGAGGAGTCTCCTATGAAAGGCTCTTAAGGCTTCCTTCATCATATCTGTTAAGGCCCGCTCAACTCTAAGTTTATCCTCAGCGCCCATTTGAACCCACGCACCTCTCTAAGCTTTGCAAAGCTCAATAGATGTGGAAAAGCGTCAGCAACAAATATTCCAGCTGCAAATTCCTAAAAAGGATTCTCGTGCAAAATCATCTTTTAACCGTAAAACTTTCATAATGGCGCAACAAATTCTATCAACCGTGGGGCCCGTAGCTCAGCTAGGTTAGAGCGACAGGCTCATAACCTGTTGGTCGCCGGTTCAAATCCGGCCGGGCCCACCTTTGCCCACGTGAAATTTAAGTTTTCAGCTTTTTAACTAGGGCAGCTGTTCTTTTCCCAAGTTCGCGGCAGTATTCTAGCTCCTCTTTGTCTGGCTTTTCAACGGCTGCCGCGCCATAATGCTTGTCGTCTGCTCTTCCCTGAACTATCATTCCATGGATGAGCATGGCTTTTAATATGGACAACAGTGTTGTTTCTGCCCCTGTGGCTGTTCCGCCAGAACTTGTGAAGGCTGCGCCCACTTTACCCTCAAGCTTGCCGTGGATTTTCACAGACTCGTCTATTAAAGCCTTAAGCTTAGCGGACATTTGCCCATAATATGTTGGAGAACCCATTATGATGCCGTCAGCAGCCAACAAATCCTCAAGGCTTGTTTGGTCAACCTTTTTTACGGCTACCTCGACGCCTTCCACCTGCTTTGCGCCTTCAGCCACTGCGAAAGCCATCTTCTCAGTGTTCCCGGTCTTGGAGTCGTAAACAATAAGGATTTTCGCCATACACGCACCAGCCAACCACGGCAAACTCTCATTTTAAAGGGCTTCAGCTTTAAATTTTGCTGGTCAAGGGCGAATAGAAGATTCTTCCATAAGCTATAAGAAGCCAAAACGTGCTAAATTTCTGGGGAGAATGGTGGAGCCTTTTTAGAGGGGAGAAAGGAGAGAAGGGAGAAAATCAAAACTCCACCATTCTCCCCATCATCCTTCCATGCGTATCTCCAATGTTGCTTTTAAACTTTTCCTTCCATCTCGAATTAAACCCGTATTCTGTTGCAAGGTCCTCTGCACCGCTTGCCTTATTTCCGCCTTCCCATGCATGGCTTTTGCCTTTACTTTCGGCTTTTCGCCATTTCCCCTATGATTTCGTCAACAGTCATTATTTTTGCGTTGTAAACATACTCCAAATAACGCAAGCCTTGCTCATGATCCTCTTGTGTAAAGGCTTCTACGCCGTCCTTTGCAACAATTATTTTGTAGCCTCTGAAGAAGGCGTCTGCAGCAGTATGTCTAACACAAATATGTGTGTGTAAACCGCCCAAAATCACTGTTTTTACGCCTTCGCCGTTGTATAGGCTTCTTAGAAGCGGGTCCAAGCCAGTCTCATAAAAGCCGCTGTAGGTTCGCTTCTCTACAACAAAATCCTTCTCCGACGGCTTAAGCTCCGGAATAACCTCAGCGCCCTTAGTGCCCTTTATGGCGTGGGCTCCCCAGCGGTGGACAACCTCAAAATCGTTGGGATAGTGTGCATCATTACTGTAAATGACTGGGATGCCGTGCCTGCGGGCTGCCTCAACAAGCCTCTTAAGATTCGGAATTATGTTCTTAGCCCTTTCACACTTCAAGTCGCCAGTGACAAAATCATTAAGCATGTCAATTATTATGACAGCCGCCCTTTCCAGCATACCCCTCAGCCCAACATAATGTTTAACACTGCAATAATATTTAAAGAAGTTTATCTCATCGCCCAGCTTCTAGATTGTACCAGTCGTCTGTGAATTTTTCTGAACCATGCTCCTTTACAAGCACGGTGTCCTCTATGCGGATTCCGCCAAAACCTACAATGTATATGCCTGGCTCAACGGTCACCACATTGCCAACTGCCAGCCTATCCTTGCTTTGTTGGCTTAGGGTTGGCGGTTCATGCACTTCTAAACCTACGCCATGCCCTAGGCTGTGGACGAAGTGCTCGCCGTATCCAGCCTCCTCAATGACTTTTCTTGCTTTTGCATCTATGTCCTTTGCCTTTACCTTGGGTTTTATTGCTTGGACTGCACTTTGCTGGGCTGTTTTCACTATTTCGTAGAGGCGTTTCTGTTTTTCTAGTGGCTTTCCAGCCACCAGCGTTCTCGTCATGTCTGAACGGTAATAGCGGTAAGAGGCGCCTATATCCACAACAACCAAGTCGCCTTCGTGGATCTCCCTATCCGTGCAGCCTCCATGGGGATAGGCTGAGCGCACACCAGAAGCCACTATAGTGTCGAAGGCTGTCCCCCAAGAACCCTTCCTTCGCATGGCATATTCTATTTCAGCTGCCACCTCATACTCGCGCACCCCTGGCCTTATGAATTCATAAGCGGCTTTCATCCCTTCGCATGTGAGTTCTCCAGCCTTACGCATAAGCTCAATTTCTTCAGCATCTTTAACCTTACGGAGCTCCCAAACAAGCTTGCCTTGAGGTTTAAGTTTAGCCTTGCCCCGCAGAAACTTTGCTAAACCACGATAATTTTCGAAGGTCAATGCGTCGAAAGCAAGCTTTCTTATTCCATAATCCTTTACTTGGGCGGCAACCTTCGCCGCCAAGTTTTCATCACGCCTAACAAGCTCAACGCGGAAACCTTTGCCCTCGGCTTTCGCCTGCTCATAGTTTACGCCATAAACATAAAGGATGTTCTCGCCATCCCTTGGGAATAAAAGGCATGTGGCTCCTGGGAAGCCAGCAAAATATAGCATGTTCGCCTCGTTTGCTATTAGAAAGCCGTCAAAACCCTTCTCCTCAAAGGCTTTCTTTTTTAGGGCGTCTACCCTTTTCAAGGCTTTTCACCCTTTTGAAGAGAGTATGTGCTGCTTGTTTGGCTTATAAAATGTTCCATAAATTTTGAGGCTTTAAAAGTGGTGGAAGGCTTAAGTTTTAGCCGCCACTAACAATCGACATTAAGATTACATGGTCTCCATGCTTAAGCTTTGTTTCCACACCGCCGCTAAGCTGGTTTAGCAGGTAGCCATTAACCGTGATGATAAAGCTTTGTTTCACGTCTGAACCGCCGGGTTCATAGACGGCTTTACGGAAGGGCTCGCCATATTTTTCAGCAAGCATGGAAAGCAAATCTGCCAGCGAGGCGCCTTCAGCGATTTCTAGCTCCTCTTCTCTACCGCTGCGGATTATCTCCTTAATGTGCCCAATGTATTCGACCTTAACCCTCAATTTCGTTAGCCCCGCTTCTACGGATAAATGGTGTAGAATTTTCTTATATTTGTTTCTTGAAAGCTTTCCGAATAACCATTTATATGCTTTCCATTAATGTAGTTTTGGTGCATTCGCCTTGTTCGACATGAAATTGCTGGAAAAAATTCAACGCGAAAAGGAGCGCTGGGAAAAGGAGACGGTGGCAAAAAGCCTTCAAAGGCTTCCAGAGCGTGGCGAGTTTTTAACCAGTTCTGACATACCAGTGAACCGCCTTTACACACCAGCAGACATTGCCAATCTTAACTATTTTGAAGCGCTGGGTTTTCCGGGGGAGTATCCTTTCACTCGCGGTGTTTACCCCACCATGTACCGGGCTCGCTTTTGGACCATGAGGCAGTATGCCGGCTTTGGCACCGCTGAGCAGACGAACCAGCGTTTCAAATACTTGCTAAGTCAGGGGCAGACCGGGTTAAGCGTAGCCTTTGACTTTCCAACACAGGTGGGTTATGACTGTGACCACCCCATGGCAAGGGGAGAGGTGGGCAAGGCAGGCGTCAGCGTAAGCACATTAAGGGATATGGAAATTGTTTTTGACGGAATCCCATTAGACAAGATTACAACTTCTATGACGATTAATGCCCCGGCGGCTGTTTTGCTTGCCATGTACATTGTTGTTGGGGAAAAGCAGGGGGTACCGCAAAGCGTGCTTGATGGCACTGTTCAGAACGACATTTTGAAGGAGTATGTTGCAAGGGGCATGTATATTTTTCCGCCAAAACCCTCCATGCGCCTAGTAACAGACATTTTTGAGTACTGTGCCAAAAACGTGCCTAAATGGAACACTATAAGCATAAGCGGCTACCACATTCGGGAGGCTGGCGCAACGGCGGTCCAAGAAATAGCCTTCACCTTTGCCAATGCCATAGCCTACGTGCAAGCAGCCATAGACCGAGGCTTAGATGTTGACAGGTTTGCTGGTAGGCTCTCCTTCTTTTTCGCAGCGCACAACAACTTGTTTGAGGAGGTTGCCAAGTTTAGGGCTGCTAGGCGTTTGTGGGCTAAAATAATGCGGGAACGCTTTGGAGCCAAAAACCCAGCCTCTTGGATGCTGCGTTTCCACACGCAAACCTCTGGGGTTTCGCTTACGGCTCAGCAACCCCTAAACAACATCATCCGCGTAACCATTCAAGCTTTGGCAGCAGTTTTGGGCGGAACCCAATCATTGCACACAAACTCTTTTGATGAGGCTTATGCCTTACCCAGCGAGCAAGCCGTCGCCATAGCGCTTAGAACCCAGCAGATAATAGCCTACGAAAGCGGTGTAGCAGACACAATAGACCCGTTGGGCGGCTCCTATTATGTAGAGTACTTGACAAACCAGATTGAGGAGAAAGTAGCCCAATACTTAGAGCGGATAGACGAGTTGGGCGGGGCTGTTGCAGCCATAGAAAAGGGCTTCATGCAAAGAGAAATAATGGAAAGTGCTTATCGCTATCAGAAGGAGGTGGAAAGCAAAAAACGCATAGTTGTGGGCGTTAACGAGTTTGTAAGCGAGGAGAAAACACCCATCAAAATTTTGCGGATAGACCCTGAAATTGAGAAAACGTTGGTTAAACGCCTAAACGAGGTGAAGAGGCAGAGAAACAACACAAAAGTCAAGGAAGCCCTAGACAATCTGCGGAAGGCTGCGGAGAAAGAGGACGTAAACTTGATGCCCTTCATAATTCAGGCTGTTAAGGAATACGCCACTCTAGGCGAAATATGCGACACCCTACGCGAAATTTTCGGAGAGTACAAACCGCCATCCATATTCTAGTCCTAGCCAATAACAAAAAGCGGGTCGCCCTCGCTCACGGAGACACCTTCAGAAACAAGGATTTCGCGAACCGTTCCAGCCACCGGCGCCGTAATCTCATTTTCCATTTTCATGGCTTCCAAAATGCATAGGACTTGTCCAGCCTTGACTTGCTCGCCCTTGCCAACTTTTATGGATATTATCTTTCCAGTCATCGGCGCCGTAACAGTTCCAGAAACCGCTTGCTTCGGCTTCGCTACTCTTAATGCCGGCGCTGGAAGTGCCTGCTCCATTGCTTGCGGAACAGCCAGCCTAGCCAAAGTGGGCGTTTTAAACTCCACCTTGAAGGTTGCCTCTTCAACCCTAACCGTGAAGGGTTTTGTTTTGCTAATATCCTGCAAAGATACGGCATACGCCTTGTCGCCAACCTTTATTTGGAGTTCTTTTCCAAGCTGAAATTCGCCGTTTGAAACCTCCACATGGAGGGATTTGTCTCCAAGCTTTACTGTGAAAGCCTTTTCACCAGTTTTTGAAACTTCGATTCTCAAAGGCTTTCCGTTTACAAAAATATCATATGTTGGCAATTTACCCACCATGCTCGGCTAGGTTTTGCCTTCCAGCCAAAACCCAAGGCGAAATTCCACGCTTAGCCCTTTGAAGGGTTAGGGCTTTCACCTCGCTTAGGCTTGTTGTGCAGGCTGCGACTGCTGCAGAAATCGCTGCCACTTGCTCCAGTTCCGACAGCCTTTCAGGCGGCACGCCTATTTTTGCTTCTTCTTTTTTGGCTTTCCGTTTTTTGAAGAATTCTGGGGCTATGGCTGGAAACAAAGCGTACGTTAGCATGTCCTCCTCGCTTTCAATGTAGGGCTTAACCTCGTCTGGAATCTTGTCCAAGGCTGGTTCAAGGAGGTCTGCCGGGCGGCAATTTATTGGTTCCTCATCGCCGATAATGAGCCTCTTAACCTCCTCGTCTATGGGGGCTGGAGGCTGCCCATAAAACCCCTTAACATAGTCCCTAATCTCCTTTGGCACTATGCTGTAACGTTTTCCAGACAAAACGTTGAGCACTGCCTGGATGCCGACAAGCTGGCTTGTAGGCGTAACCAGCGGGGGATAACCAAGCTCCTTTCGCACTCTCGGAACTTCTTCGAGGACCTCCTTAAGCCTGTGAAGGGCGTTCTGCTCCCTCAACTGTTCAAGAAGGTTGGAGAACATTCCGCCCGGAATCTGGTGAACCATTATGGAGGGGTCAACCCTTTCGGCTTTGGGGTCTATAAGCTCTAAGGGGTCGTAGTACTTTTCCCTAAGCTCTCGGAAGTATTCTGCAATCTCTTGGAGAAGACTCATGTCGAATCCCGGGTCGTAAGGTGTTCCCTTCAACGCTGCAACAACAGACTCCACTGGCGGTTGGGATGTGCCCCAAGCCAGTGGCGAGAAGGCTGTGTCTATTATGTCTACTCCAGCTTCGCATGCCCGAAAATAGGTCATCATAGCCATTCCGCTGGTGCAGTGGCAGTGGAGATGCACTGGCAAGCCAACCTCCCTTTTTAGGGCTGTTATAAGTTCGTAGGCTGGTTGGGGCGCAAGCATCCCAGCCATGTCTTTAATGCATATGGAGTCACAGCCAAGCTCAGCCAGCTTTTTGGCAACAGCCACATAATACTCTATGGTGTGGACTGGGCTTATGGTGTAGCATATGGTGCCCTGCGCATGCTTGCCCACTTTTTTAACGGTTTTTATGGCGACTTCCATGTTTCGGACATCGTTTAGGGCGTCAAAAACTCGGAATATGTCTATGCCATTTTCAGCCGCTTTCTCAACAAATTTTATGACAACATCATCCGGATAATTCCTATAACCAACAACATTCTGCCCTCGCAAAAGCATCTGCAGTGGCGTTCGCTTTATGTGGCGCTTTAATTGGCGGATTCTCTCCCATGGGTCTTCGGCTAAGTAGCGTATGCAAACGTCGAAGGTGGCTCCTCCCCAAACCTCCATAGAGAAAAAGCCTACACTATCCATTTTCTCAGCTATTGGAAGCATGGACTCTGTCCGCATTCTGGTCGCCATCAACGACTGGTGGGCGTCGCGAAACGTTGTATCCGTAATCTTAATGGGTTTTAAAGCCATAAATCGCTGCCTCTTTGAGGATTTTGAAGATGGTTAAGCTACTATTAATCTGTGATGGTTAGATTCAAGTTCTTTTTAGATTATTTGCGTTCATATTTCTTTTCAAGCCATTGGACAGCGAAGTTAACGAAGTCTTCGGCGTCGAAAAGGTAGGATTGGGCTTCTCCAACCTTTCCGACACATCCTCTACCGGAAGCAAAATATTCTCTTGGTATTGCCTCAAAGTATTCACGAGCATTCGGCAGAACATTTCCACAAGTGTCAAATTCTTCAATCTCAACCCAAACTTTTCTGCCCTCATGTAATATTGGCACTTTATAGCGTATGACAAGTTTGTTGGGTACTCTGGCTAAGTGTTCTGCGTAATGCAAAAGTGTGATTGAGTTGAAAGGCGCGCCGAGGAGCAAGACTTTGCCATTAGCCTCGCATAACTTGGCAAAGGGTGAGCCTGGTCCATAACCATATTGAAGGGGATGGTTTTCAGTTAGCCACTTTGCTTTGGCACCGGCAGCCGCACATGAGGCTTCTGGATTGGCACTTCTGTAGGCACCCGGCCATGTTCGTAGGTACTCGGTTAATATGCTCCATCTTCTATGTGCTCGAGAAGTGGCTGGATTAAAGGGAGGAAACTCCTCTAGGTATGCTCTTTGCCACTCCTCCGGCCATTCTGCAAATACGTAGGGTGCTTCCCAAGGCGAGTCTTCCCAGCCTACATACATCATTAATGTCCCTTCATTGCCTAAGACTTCTAGCAAGGCTTGTATGACAACATCTGGACCGCCCACAACCCAGCCAACAGCCTTGACGGAAGCATGAAGCATTAGCGTATCCCCTAAAGCCACTCCAAGCCTTTTCAAATCTGCCACTAGTCTGCTCTTTGTTATTGGAGGGACTCCGCTTTTTATCGGCTGTTCTCCCATATCCAACACCATTTATAATGGGATGTTTGCATGCTTTTTGGATGGTCTAGGCTCCCGTTTTGTGCTCAACATTTCAAGAGCACTAATCAACTTTGGCCTTGTTTCAGCCGGCTCAATAACATCGTCAATGTAGCCCTTCTGCGCCGCCACATAGGGGTTTGCAAACTTCCGCCGGTAATCACTGACAAGCTCTAGGCGTTTCTGCTCGGGGTCTGGGGCTTCGGCAATCTCCTTACGGAAAATTATGTTTATGGCGCCTTGGGGTCCCATGACGGCGATTTCGGCTGTTGGCCAAGCATAGTTTATGTCTCCGCCAGAATGTTTTGAGCCCATGACGTCGTAGGCTCCGCCATAAGCCTTGCGCAGTATAACCGTTATTTTTGGAACCGTTGCTTCACAGTAGGCGTAAAGCAACTTTGAGCCGTGGCGGATTATGCCGCCGTGTTCTTGCTCTATGCCCGGCAAAAAGCCTGGCACGTCCACGAAGGTTATTATTGGTATGTTGAAGCAGTCGCAGAAACGCACGAACCTCGCGGCTTTTGTGGAGGAGTTTATGTCCAAGGCTCCAGCATAGTAGGCGGGCTGGTTGGCGACTATGCCAACCACATGCCCATTCAGCCTTGCGAAGCCTATGACTATGTTTGGCGCCCACAGCGGCTGAACTTCGAAGAATTCGCCGTTGTCGACGACGCGGTGGATTATCTCCTTAACGTCGTAGGGCTTGTCCGGGTCGTCTGGCATTATGCGGGCTAGTTCCTCGTCTGTCCGGTTTGGGTCGTCTCCCGTTTCCATGTAAGGCGGGTCTTCAAGGTAGTTGCTGGGCAAGTAGCTCAAAAGCTTCTTAATTATTTGAATGCAGTGTTCCTCATCTTTTGCTATAAAGTGGGCCACACCACTGGTTTGGCTGTGAACCATTGCTCCGCCAAGCTCTTCGAAGGTGACCTCCTGTCCCAAAACTGTCTTAACCACGTCTGGTCCAGTTATGAACATGTAGCTTGTCTTATCCACCATAATGATGAAGTCTGTTAGGGCTGGCGAGTAGACTGCGCCGCCGGCACATGGTCCCATGATGGCGGAAATTTGTGGTATGACGCCTGAAGCCATAACATTGCGGAAGAATATGTCGCCATAACCAGCAAGGCTTGCAACACCTTCCTGGATGCGTGCCCCTCCAGAATCGTTTAAGCCTATTACTGGCGCGCCAGTCTTCATGGCTAGGTCCATGAGTTTGCAGACTTTCCTTGCGAACATTTCGCCTAGTGAGCCGCCGAAAACCGTGAAGTCCTGCGAGAAAACATAGACAAGTCTTCCATCTATTGTTCCATAGCCCGTTACAACGCCGTCGCCTAGGTATTTGCGTTCAGCCATGCCAAAATCGGTGCACTGGTGGACTACAAACTGGTCAAGCTCGTTGAAGCTTCCCGGGTCTAGGAGGAGGTCTATGCGTTCTCTGGCTGTAAGCTTGCCCTTGGCGTGTTGCTCCTCAATGCGTTTAAGTCCACCGCCGAGTTTGGCTTGCTCCCTCATTTCCCTTAAACGCTTAATCTTCTCCTCAACGGTTGGTTCTCTAATCTCCACCACAACTGACACCTTCCAGCTTGCTAGAATATGTGGGGGCAATCAGTATTTAGGATATATGCAGCCCCGCCCAGAAAATTATATCTCATTTAACAGCTTTTAGCTCAGAGCTGGAAAGGAGCGCGCATGCGTGATGGAGCAAAATCCGGTTATTCAGACGCTGCTGAGCCACAGGTCCATTCGCAAGTATAAGGAGGAAATGCCCCCAGAAAATGTTATACGCACCATTGTTAGGGCTGGGCAACAGGCGCCTTTCGCCTCTCAAGCCTACAGTATACTATTGTCGCGGGATAGGGAGCGCCACCCCTACAAGGCACCTCTGCTATTCACTATATGCGTTGACTATTACAAGTTTGAGAGAACTATGGAGAAGCGGGGCTGGAAAATGGTCACCAACGATTTGGTGCTGCTTTTCTTCGGGATTCAAGATGCCGCCTTAATGGCTGAAAACATGGTTATCGCCGCCAGAAGCCTAGGCTTGGGAAGCTGCTTCCTAGGAGGTGCCATGTTTCAAGCTGAAAAGATAGCAGAAGAATATCAGTTGCCAGAAAGGGTTTTTCCCCTCGTGCAGCTTGTTATGGGCTACCCAGCCGAAGACCCTCCGCCAAGACCAAGATACCCGCTAGGGTTCACACTTTTTGAGGGAAAATATCCAGAACTCACGGACGAGATGGTTTATGAAGCCATGAAGGTTATGGATGAGGGCTACCTAGCCCAAGACTATTATAGGCGGTTAAAAGCCAAAATACCGCTAGAAGATGGACGCCCAGACCCCTACACCTACGAGAATTACAGTTGGACAGAGCACATATGCAGAAAATGGGGACAATGGTATCCCGACCCAAAAGTGCTGCTGGAACAGCTGGAAAAGCGGGGATTCCACATAACAGAGAAGAAAAGGTAAATGCATGAAACCCGCACAAGAAATGTTTATATCTGCATAATGATTTTTTACTGTTTTCAAGGCGATGAAGCTCGCCTTTAACCGCCCTCGCTTCTTTTGCGCGGGGGCTGATAGCTTCTACCCATTGTTAAAAGGCGTGTAGGTGGGTATTGGGTTGCGGGAGGCGGGGCGGTTAACGCTTTTGGCGGATAGGCAGTCCACGGACTTGTGGGTTAGGCGGGTTATTGATTATGTTTTTAATAGGCAGAATGAGGATGGAGGTTACACTTTCTGTCAAGGCACTGAATCAAATGCGCAAGACACCTACTATGGGCTGGCAATTTTGGATTTGCTGGGTGCATCCTTCCCAAATGTTGAAAGGACTGTTGAGTGGCTTCAGGTTTTTGTTCCAGACAGCCTTTACTCGCATTATTATGTGGCTAAAGCTCTCAAACTTTGCGACAAAGAGCCAAATAAGAAACTTCTGAGAAAGTTTATACTTTCCATGCCCATCGTTAATGGCGAGTTCGGAACCGTTGATGTTTACGCCGAAGTCGCCTCAGAGTTTCTTTCCATCTTTATGGTGATAGAGCTTGCCGACATGGTTGATGTGGAAATTAACCGCAAGAAAATTGTAGATTGGCTGCTGAGCTTTAAGAATAACGACGGCGGTTTCGGCGCGCATGAGCATTCAAATCTAAATTCAACTTATCATGCTGTGGCTTCGCTTTCTAAATTGGGCTATTCAATCAATTCGCTAAGAGACACTCTTGAATATGTACGGGCATGCGAGAAGCCCTATGGAGGCTTCACAGTTGTGCCCAACGGAGCAACACCATACATGGAACACATATACTATGGAACATCAACGCTTAATCTGCTAGGCGAACGCTTACGATATCCAAAACAAACAGCCGAGCTCGTTCTGAAATGCCAAAATGCAAATGGGGGATTTGCAAGGTCAGACCTCGGCATATCCACTTTCGAGGACACATTCTACGCCGTAAGCGTACTGCAAACAATCAGCAAACAATGGTGAACACGCATGAGCGCGGATGTAACATATTTCCGCATCGAAAGAATGGTTAGAAGTGATGCAGAGTGCTTTCTATGCGCACTAGAAGACGAAATCGAGAGAAAATACATTGACGCCTATCTATTAGAGCTTGTTATGGATGCAAAAGCAAGAGAAAAACTCGTTGAAGGCGGAGGATTCTGCAACCACCACTTCTACAAGATGCTAGCAGTTGCAACAAGACCAGATAGCTCCGACGGCCACGGAATAGCCCTAATCTCCCAAAGCGTCATAGAAAAAATTATTCAGGATTTACAGAAACAAAGAAAGCGTGGCAAAGAGGTTTTCCGCCAAACAATAGAGTGCCCAGCATGCGCTCACGTAGCCAATCTGATGGAAATCTATAATAGGAAAATCGTGGAACTGCTTTGTTCGCGTAATGAAGAGTTTCTCAAACTCTTTAGGAGCTCTAAAGGTCTCTGCATTCCACATTTCGCCTTATTACTTAAAATGATAAAGGACACGATGGGTGGTCAAAGTCAAGAAATCATTAAAACCATAATTGATGTTGAAGAGAAAAACTTCAGCCAACTAAAATCAGAACTTTCAGAATACATTAGAAGGCAAAGCTACGAGTTTTCAGACAAAGACCGCAAAGCAGTAGAGGACGTGCTGTTAAAGAGTGTTCAAAAAATCGTCGGCAGGCGGGGAATAAAGCATGACAATGCTTAACGGAGTGGAGGGTGTATAAACAGGAAATGTTTAGCCGATTAGTTTTTGGTAAAAAGGGCGAGCCCGCTGTTTTGGAAGCTTTTCTGGATAAATCAGCTTATGAACGGTTCAGAGATTATGTGATGAAGAATCGCCTAAGCGAAAGCGACGCGGTCGTGAAGATTCTGGAACGCGGGATGGCTAATTATTGGCTGTTCGAATTTAAGCAAATGAAGGCAAGCTATATGCGCATAAAGAAGCTATTCGAGGAATTAAAAAAGGACAATGAGCTTCTGAAAGCCATGCAAATGGAGAATGAGCGGCTAAAAAATATTCTGGAGAAAGCAGATTTGAAGGGTTGAGAAATGAAGATTAAGGGGAATCCTCTGCGTGATGACGGACATCAAAAACGTCGAAATGACCTCATAGGCGCCTTAGAGGCTATTGAAAGCCGCGAAAAAGTTCATATAAAGGTCACAATTCCATATGAAACCGCCGAGAGGGTAAGGCTTTTTCTGAAAGAGAAAGGGATACTTGAAGGTCAAGGTATTCCATTGCTTATCCAATATGGTCTTTCAAGTGAAAGTGAAGAAGAATTGGAGAGGCTTAAACGTGAAATGAATTCAAAGGCTGCTCATAACTTGTGGGGCGAATATGCTGTTATGAAGTTTAAAGCTTACGAGTATCTTATGGAGAACAAAGCCATGGTTATGAGGCTTTCTAACATGCTATATGAAAATAGGCTCTTGAAAAGAAGACTCCAACTGAAAGGCTTACAAAAGCTTATTCCTAAGGATGAATGGGACGGTTGGGATGAATCGGTTATAGACAGCTACTACCACAAATATGTCTTTGGAAAATCACCACCAGCTCCGCACGGGAAGCTAAAATGAAAACCCGAAAAAATATGGCGAAAACGAATTCATCGTATGAAGGGAAAACTGTAAAAATCACAGAAGTTCGCACCTACACGCCGCTCAGCCATGATTATGCTGATTTATTCGCGAATCTGGTTGCCGCCTTAGAGTTATGTGCAGCAACCGGGGAACTTTGGGAGATATGGGAAGATAAACTTAAGGATGAGAATTCAAAACAGCTTCTGCAACGCATGATCATCATCCTCTCCAGATATTTGGGATATCCCGAAGGAAGAGCCTTCAGCCTATACCAGCATAGGGGAAAACGCGAATTTCTTGAAATGGCGAAAGAAATACGCGACATTGGAAAGGAGCTGGAAACAATTTCTATTAACAAAAATGGTCTTAAAAGTTTGGAGAGAATTGAAAAGAAGCTTAATCAGTTGGCTAAAAATTGTCGCATGGAAATTGAACGCTTAGCAAAAACGGAGACCATTGAATATGGCCAGTAGGCTGTTGTAGAATACATAAATTTGAAAGCTGAAGTGGATTGTTTACTGTAGAAGAGGGTTTAGGGCTTCCTTAACGCTTTATTTTTAGGGATAGATCTCCGGCAAAAACACGCCTTGTGGAGCCGTCTTTAAGCTTTAAAATTAGTGCTCCGTCTTCGTCAACGTTGGAGGCTGTGCCTTCCAGCCTTTCGCCATCACCACGAACTTCCACTTCACAGCCTAAGAAAGAGGCGTAGCTTTTCCATTTCTCTAGTATGGGCATGAATCCTTCTTTCAAAAATTGTTGGTAGAGGCTTTCCATTTTCTCCAGCAAAGCCTTGAAAAGCTCTTCTAGGGAGATTTTTCTGCCTAAGGCCTTTTGGATTGAGGTGGCCGTTTCCCAAAGCTCTTTTGGAAACTCCTTCTCTACGTC
>Ga0315298_1001422_pt1 | contig 43804 bp, 38 predicted proteins | sample WHS_1_MG_FD_203077 | JGI IMG/M metagenome (GOLD analysis project Ga0315298, IMG submission 203077) | Extremophilic microbial mat communities from Washburn Hot Springs, YNP, Wyoming, USA - WHS_1_MG | ecosystem: Environmental > Aquatic > Thermal springs > Hot (42-90C) | place: USA: Wyoming... | reverse complement strand
AGTGATTGCCGCTAAGTGATTGATTTCATGGTGCTGGAGGAGGGGGTCGAACCCTCATGGAGCCGAAGCTCCGCGGGATTTTGAGTCCCGTGCGTCTGCCAGTTCCGCCACTCCAGCAGCCGGTCTGCACATTAGTATAGCGCCCCGCTGCTTACACTATCAGCAGGCGGTGATCCAAGCACGCGGGCAAGGTTTGCGCGTAAAGCTTATCTATCAGCTCCGGCCCCCGCCAGGCCAGGAAGCTCACCAGAGAGTAAAAGCGCTCCTGCAGGCGCCGTTGCGGGTAAATCAGATTGCACATCCAGCGCGCGTCTGCGGCGGCCCGCTCATCACGGCGCAAAGCCTCCCGCGCCACTTTCCGCTCGATCTTGCCCACCTGATACATGATCTTGCTGCGGCTTTTCAAGAAAGCGCGCGCTAGCGACGCATCGAAGGCGCTGACGCCGACCCCCATTTCATCCAGAAGCTGGGCGATTTGCTGGCGGCTTCGCTCGATCGCCGCGGCCAAAGCAGGGGGCGTCAGGCGGGCTGCTATCCGCTCGCGCAGTGCCTGTTCGCCGCCGAAAAAATCGGAGAACTTGACCCCGTAGCGCTCCATCAGGCGAGCGGTGCGCGCATCTAGCAGGGTCCAACTGGCCCGCGGCAGGATCACAGGTTCGCTCACCCCCAAGCCTTGATACAGGGGCCGCGCCTGCGCCCAGTAAGCGATCTCCGCCGGTCCTAGCACGCTGGCGACCACGGGCAACAGCCAGTCTTGCACTACTGGGCGCAACAGGGCCGCCGGCGAAAGGCTCGTCGGCGATGCCGCCAGTTGGGCCGGGCTGTAGCGCCGGCCTGCGCAAAGGTAATGATCCCCGTTCCGTCTGAGGGGAAGGCGGCGGTTATCCACGAGCATGAAAAACAGGGAACTTCCTGGCTCGAAACGCACTTGCCGCTGATAGCCTGCCTCGATCAGCTCCTGCCCGCGGGCCAGCACCGCCTGGGCCAGCTCGCGCTCCCGCTCGATTGCCTCCGCCAGTAGCGGAGCCATCGCTTGGCGAATCTCCGGCTCCAAAGGGTCCAGGCAAAGCAGGCCTCGGTCGCCCAGCAGATTCCTTAGCAAAGAGGCGAAGGCAGCGCCCAACGTCCGCCCGGGCGCGTAAGCCTGTGCAACAGTGTCGCAAGCCGCCTCGCTGAAGGGCCAGCCGCGCAGCGCGCTGCGCAATTGCTCGAGGGCTTCGTGGGGGACCGTCTGCTGCCCGGCCGGCTGCGGCTCTTCGTCCTGCCTCAAAATCTCCAGCCGGAGGGGAACTCCTGTCTCGCTCAACACCCAGCAATGGTTGATCTCACCCCATTGGTGATCCTCCGTGGCCATCCAGAACACTGCCACTGCCGGCGTTCCTTGTTCCGAGAGATGTTCCGCCAGGCGGATCGCGCTAAGGGCTTTATAAAAGCTGTAGGCCGGGCCGCCGAACAGCCCCACCTGCTGCCCAGTGACAACCACGGTCGTGCCCGGACGCGCCAGCATTTGCAAAGCCGGGCTGTCGCCATTCTGCTTGCGCAAAGCCTCCACCAGCCGCCAGCGACGCTGCTCGGGGTAATCGAGCAGGCTAAGCCGCCGTTTGAGGGCGGAAGGATCGCGAGGATCATAAGGGTAAAAGCGCGCAACACGCTCGAAGCGACAAACGAAGTCCGAATACAGGGCTGAGACGCCCGGCAACGCGCTCGCAGCCAATACGCAGGACGGCATCATTGCAGTTCAAGCGTAGCAGAACAAGGCAATCGCCGCTGGCTAAGCGCGGCTGATGTGTAGTCGAATGGAAGGTTTGGAGGAACGTTTCCGTCATGCTTGAAAAGGTAATTGACCTGCGCAGTGATACCGTAACCAAGCCCACACCGGCCATGCGGCGCGCCATGGCCGAGGCTGAGGTGGGTGACGACGTCTATGGCGAGGATCCCACCGTGAACCGCCTGGAGGCCCGCGCGGCCCAGATTTTCGGCAAGGAAGCCGCCCTGTTCGTGCCCAGCGGCACCATGGGCAATACCATCGCCATCAAACTGCACACTCGGCACGGGGAAGAAATCATCTGCGAGGCGCGCTCGCACGTTTACAACTATGAGCTGGCCATGATGGCCTGGTTTTCCGGCTGCGTGGCGCGGCCCATCCCTTCCGAAGACGGCATTCTGCACTGGGAGCAAATTCGGCGGGAAATTCGGCCGCTCGGGCCGCACTGGGCGCCGACTGGATTGATAGTACTCGAGAACACACACAACACGGCCGGCGGTACGGTTTACCCGCCCAAACTCTTCGACGAGATATGCCACGAGGCGCATGAGCTCGGCTTGAAAGTCCACCTGGACGGCGCGCGTATCTTCAACGCCGCGACTTTTCTGGGCCTTTCAGTGCGCGAGCTGACTGCCGCAGCCGATACTGTAATGTTCTGCCTTTCCAAAGGGCTGGGGGCGCCGGTGGGTTCTTTACTAGTGGGAACGGGCGAAGCCATCGCCCAAGCCCGGCTTTACCGCAAACGGCTGGGAGGCGGCATGCGACAGGCCGGGGTGCTGGCGGCCGCAGGGCTGATTGCGCTGGAACAAATGCCAGCCCGGCTGCACGAGGACCATCGCAATGCGCGCCTGCTAGCCGAGGCCATCGCGGCCCTGCCCGGCCTGCGCATCCCTCACCGCGTGCAAACCAATATCGTCATTTTCGATCTGGGCAACACCCCGCTCACCGCCGCCCAGTTCAGCGCCCGCTTGAGGGAGCGCGGCGTGCTCATCAACCCGATCGGCGAGCGGCTAATGCGCGCGGTGACTCATCTGGACGTGACTTCGGAAGATTGCTACCGGGCCGCCCAAGCGATCAAGGATGTGGTTGAAACCGCCCAGAAGCAGGGCTGAAAAAAGCCCGCTCAACGCGGTTTGCTGGCCTTGGCCCCTTCCCTGGCCAGCCTCAGCTTGGCCCCTTCCAGCTTTTTCTGGACCTTAGCTACCTCATCAGGATCCAGTTCCGCCTTGGAACTGGCTTCCCACTCCTTCAAGGAAATCTGCCACTGGGCGATGGCCTCCTTCAGCTTTCCCTGCCGGAAGTACACATCGCCCAGATGATCGTTAACCGTAGGGTCGCGCGGGACTCGTTCGAGCGCCTGCCGCAGATAGCGCTCAGCTTCTTCCAGCTTCCCCATCCGGTAGTACACCCAGCCGAGGCTGTCCAGGTAGGCGCCGTTGTAAGGATCCAGTTCCAAGGCACGCTGTACGAGCTCCAAGGCCTCCTCCAGCCGCACGTCACGGTCCGCCAGCATGTAACCCAGGTAGTTCAAAGCCGAGGCGTTGCGCGGGTTCTTGGCCAGCAGCTTGCGGAACTCCGCTTCTGCCTGCTCGTACTTTTTCATGCGCTCGTACATGGCCCCGCGCATGAACAGAATGCTCTCTTTATCTTCGTCGGATTCGGAAAGGCGCTCGGCCTGCTCCAGAGCACCGGCCATGCCCTCGAAGTCTTTGGCTTTTTCGCAAATCTGGGCCAGCGCGAGATACGCTTCGCGGTCGCGGTGGGCTTCCAGCAACTTCTTGACTTCGGCCACGGCTTCCTCGCCGCGGCCCAGATCGGCGAGCAAGGAGGCGCGAATGACCCGAATCATGCGGTCGTTGGGATACTGCCGGTAAGCCGCTTCGGCCTCCTGCTCGGCGCGCGCAAACAGCTTGCAAGCGCGATAGGTTTCAATGATCTGTGCGGCCGCGCGCGCTCCCAGCTCGGCGTCCAGCGCCGCCATCTCGCGAAAGGCCTCCGCCGCTTGCTCGGGCTGCTCGTTGGCGCGATAAAGCAGCCCCAACCTTTCCAGCAAGATCGCGCGATTGGCCCTTTCCGGCGGACCGTAGGCAGCCTTGGCGGTGGCTTCCAGAATCTGCTTGAGGCGCGCGATGGCCTCCGAAAGCTTGCCCTCGGCCTCCAGCAGACTGACCTCGTTGTATTGGATCTCGAGGTTACGCGGGTCAAGATCCTTGGCCCGCTCATGCGCTTCGCGCGCCTTGGCCAGCTCGCGCTGCTGGCGGTAGATCTGCGAAACTCGCAGCAGGTATTGCGGCTCGCGTGGGTTGGCGCGCGCCAGCTCCTGGTAAAGCTTCAAAGCCTCGCCCAGTTGCTCGGTGTTGAGCAAGTTTTCGGCCAGCTCGCGCTTGATCTCCAAATCCTTGGGCGCCAGCTCTAGGGCCTTGCGCAGCACTTCTATGGCGCTCTTGTAGTCCCGGGCCTGCTCGTATGTGGAAGCCAACGCCTGCAAAACGCGTGGGCTGGGATTCTGCGCAGCCAGCCGCTGCCACATCTGGACAGCGGTCTTGGTGTCGCCCAGGTCTTGATAAAGCAGCGCCAACCCTTGCAGCGCGTACTCGTTGTCGGCGTCCAACTCCAGCGCTCGCTTGTATGCTTTTTCGGCTTCCACCGAGTTCTGGGCCAGCCGTTGCAAGCGCCCAAGAGTAACCCACGCATCTACGTCGGACGGGTCTTTCTGCGTGATCTTGCCGAATTGCTCGATGGCCCGACGCAGCATCCCTTCGTCGATGCGGCCCTGGCTGGCGTCGCCGATCATGCGAGCGTAGATGCGGCCCAAGATCCGATGAGCCTCGATATTATCGGGATCACGCCGGAGCATCTCTTCTGCTTCCAGGACGGCATCCCGCAAGCGCCCGGCCTGAATGTAAATATCGGTCAATTCCTCGGCCAGAAAAGCGGCGCCTGGATCAGCTTGCATGGCCGCCTTGTAGTGCTCGATGGCTTTGTCCACGTACTCGCTGCGATTGCCATACATGCTGGCCAGTTCGGCGTACAAATGACCCATGGCAAAGTTGTAGTAGGCCGCGGCCCGATTCGGCTCCGGCGGCTTACTTTGCCCTGTTTGCGCGCCCAGCGCAACGGTCGCGAAAAGGCCGGTACAAATCAACCGGCTTGCCTTGCTTGCTTTGCGCATCATTCCGCCTGCCAGCCCATCAACCGGATCTCGACCCGACCCCGGGGGCTGCGAACTCTCGCCTTCAGTATACCGCGACTGCCCGGCAGAGAAGCGGAGGGACCGCTGCCGGCTCTTATTGCGCTGTGTCTACACTGGAAATGAAGCGTGCTCGCATCGGGCAACCGTGCTCTGGTCGCCATCGTAGGCCCCACTGGCGCGGGCAAAAGCGAACTGGCTTTGTACCTTGCCGAAGAGTTTCAAGGCGAAATCGTCAACTGCGACTCCCTTCAGGTCTACCGGTACTTCGACATCGGTACGGCGAAGGTGCCGCCCGAGGCCAGGCGCGGCGTCCCGCATCACTTGATTGACGTGGCTGAGCCCGATGAAGCCTTTACCGCGGGCGAATACGCTCGCCGCGCGCGGCCGCTACTGGGCGAAATTGTCGCCCGCGGTCATTTGCCCTTAGTCGTGGGTGGCACGGGACTTTATCTGCGGGCCCTGCTGGACGGCCTGTTCCCTGGACCGCCGCGGGATGAATCGCTGCGGCGACGCCTGGCCGAGCGCGCAGCCCGCCGGCAGGGCTTGCTGCACCGCTACCTGCGACGCCTGGACCCGGCATCCGCGGCTCGCATTCATCCCGCCGACCAGCCCAAGCTAATCCGGGCACTTGAGGTCTGCCTGCTCACCCGGCGCCCCATTTCGGCTTGGTTCGCTGACGGGCGGCAAGCCTTACAAGGCTACCGCGTACTGAAGCTTGGGCTGAACCCGCCCCGGGCCGAGCTCTATCGCCGCCTGGACCAGCGATGCGCAGAAATGTTCGCCCATGGCCTGCTCGAGGAAATCCGGCGCATACTGGCTATGGGTTATCCCGAAACCGTCAAGCCGCTGCTGGCCCACGGCTACCGACAGGCCCTGCAAGTGCTCCGGGGCGAGCTGGATCTGCGCAAGGCCATTTACTACGCCCAGAGGAACACGCGCCGGTACGCCAAACGCCAGTGGACATGGTTCCGCCGGGAAGCAAATTTGATCTGGATCAACGGGTTCGGCCATGAGGCCCAGACCCGGGAAGCAGCTTGCCGTTACGTGCGCGCTTTCCTGAGCGAACCGTCGCTGGGAGCTTGAGCTGGGCGGCAAGCGGAACCTGTCCCGCGTGGAACTTTTTTCCTGGCCGCTCGTCATCAAAAATGGGAGGACCAACCGGTCCGACCGCCAGAAAAACTTGCCATGCAACCAACCATTGCAGGAGGCCCTATGAGCAAAAAGATCTTGGTTTTGGCGATCGTGTTGGCGGTGGCTGTGGCCAGCGCCAAAACTTACACCGTAACCCTATATCAGCCTTCCCTGGTGGCCGGTACGGAGCTGAAACCAGGCGAGTACCAGCTCGACTTGCAGGACAATAAGGTGATCATCAAGAGCGGCAAGCAGAAGCTAGAGGCCACCGTTAAAGTCGAAAATGCCGGCTCGAAGTTCAGCGCGACTTCCGTACGTTATGCCGCCGCTGAAGGCAAGGCCCGCATTCAGGAAATCCGCCTGGGCGGGACCAATTTGAAACTGGTTTTTGACTGAACTTGTCAAGCTGCGCCGCCGCGTGGCGGCGCATTCGGCAAGCTGAACCGAGCCCGGATAATATCCCTTTGACGGTCGCAGGGGGTCGTCTGCTAAACTCCGAAGAGTAAATGGGGCGACTCCCTATCTTATTTGCGCTCTGTGCCAGTCTGCCGCTGGGAGCCGGACGAGGGGATCGGCAGATGGGCGCAATCGTGGTGTTCCCCTTTAATAACCGCTCTAGCGGGGATCTGGACTGGATAGGTGAAAGCATCGCGGAGCGTGTGGGGGAGGTCTTGGCCTCGGCAGGCTTGTTGGTGGTAGACCGCGATGATCGCTTGCAAGTCTCTCAGCGCTTGTCGCTAAACCCGGACGCGCGGCTGAGCCGAGCTTCCATGCTCAAGGTGGCCGCAGAACTGGACGCCACCCTCGCCATCATGGGGGAATTCCATTTGCGCGACGCCGGGGCTGCTCGGAGCATCCGGATCCAGGCGACCGCGGTTGACATGCAGAAAATGCAAAAAAGGTTCCTCTGGGCCGAGCAGGGACCGCTGGAGCACCTGGGCGTCGCGCAAAACCGGCTGGCCTGGCAGATCTTGCGCCAGCTCGCACCTTCGGCCGCTCCTCGCCTGGAGCAGTTTCTGGAGCAAAACAAACCGGTGCGCTTGGATGCCTTGGAGAATTACATCCGCGGCTTGCTGGCCAGTTCCGCCGAGCAAAAACACCGTTATTTGGCTCAGGCGGCGCGTCTGGAGCCCGGATTCTCACCTGCCTTGTTTCAGCTCGGGCGCATTTATTTCCAGCGCAAGGACTATCGGATCGCGGCCGGCTGGCTCGAGCGCGTGCAGTCCACCCATCCCAACTACTTGCACGCTCAATTCATGCTCGGGGTCTGCCGTTATCACATGGCTGATTTTGCGGGCGCCGAGGCTGCCTTCGAACTGGTCCACCGGCATGCTCCCTTGAATGAAGTGATCAACAATTTGGGCGCCGCCCTCTCGCGGCGCGGCCAGCTTGAGCGAGCTCTGGAGGCGTTTTCCAAGGCTCTTGAAGGCGATCCGGCAGACTCGGATTACCACTTCAACGCCGGCTACGTGCTCTGGAAATGCGGCCGGTTCGCAGCGGCCGCCGAGCATTTCCGCCAGGTGCTTGAGCGGGATCCCGCGGATGCCCAAGCCAAAGCCCTGCTAAGCCGGTGTGTCCAGCAAAACGGCGCTCGCAAGACCGACATGAAGACGGCGGGGCTCGAGCGGCTCAAGCTGAAATTCGAAGAGCGCGCCTGGCGTGAGCTGACGGCCGGCTTTGCTTCCCGCGAGCCTTGAGAGGCGCAAAACAATCGCCTTGCCACGGCACGTGGCGCGCTCAGCAGCGCAAGGGCGCCGGCGAAAGCCTGGTCCCCAACGTGATGCTCCGGCCCGCTGGCGTCGCCTCCCTCCTCCTGACCAGCACCAAGTCTAGGCGGTCCACCTCGGCTGCCACCGAGCGCTGCAACAGATGAACGCTCACGATCACCCGGCAGCCGCCCCGCTCTTGGATCAAGAAACCTTCAAGTTCGCGCAAGGGGCCGCGCACGATGCGGACCCAATCCCCCACCCGCACGTAAGGCCAGGGTTCAACCGGAAGCCCCGAGGCCACCATCTGCTTGATAGCTGATATCTCAGCTTCAGTGACGGGCACTGGATCCTTCTTGCTACCTACGATGTGTTGGACCCCCGGAACCCTCAAGACCGTCACGCGATTCAGCAAGTTGAACCGTGCGAAGGCGTAGCCGGGGAATAATGGCAGTTCCAGCTCTTTAATGCGGTCAGACCATCTTCGCTTGCTGCGATAAAAAGGTACGAACGGTTCTATGCCGGCCCGCTCCAAGTGGTGGCTGACGGCTCTCTCATGCCTGGGTTTGACGCGAAGAGCAAACCAAAGCAGTCGGTCAACTTCCTGCGAGAAAGCAGAGTATTGCGGCACATCGAGAACCTTTTGCTGGTCCGCCATTGAGCGTGCCTCCTGAGCATGCGCAGTCTAAATTATATGCGATTTTCGTCCCGATGATGCTGTTTTTAATTTCAATCATCGCCGGCGCCAACTTTCGGCTTCGAGCGGCTGCGCAGAAACGCGCACTGAAGCGGGGAGTTGTTAGTATAGATGAACGCGAGCTAATACATACGGAATGCTTTGATGACGAAACGTCTGCTGCTGATGGTCTGGACAGCGCTGCTCGGGCTGGTAATCCTGTTCTCGCTGCTGCCCGGCTCAGTGATGCCCAGGCAGCCGTCCGGCGGCGCCGCTGAGCATTTTCTGGCCTATTTTGGGCTGGGTGTGATCCCCGCGGCGCTGATGCGCTCCTGGCGACGGCTGGTGGGAGTGGTGCTGCTGGTGATTTCGATGGGAGCCCTGCTCGAGCTACTGCAACGCTATATTCCCGGGAGATCCTGCGAGATTTGGGACCTGGCGGCTGACGGCGCCGGCGCCATACTGGGTCTGGCGGCAGGGTTGCCTTGGCGCCGCAAGGTATCAGAAAAGCTATAGCCTGGAGTCTATGAAGCTCAGCGCATGCTTGATCGCGATAACGCTGCTCGGAGCAGCCGAGCCCGTGGCCTTTCCCGGCGCCGAAGGCTTCGGCGCACGCACCCGCGGCGGGCGCGGCGGACGCGTCATCATCGTGAGCAATCTGGAGGACAGCGGGCCAGGCAGCTTCCGTGAAGCAGTAACCCAAGCCGGCCCCAGAATCGTGGTTTTTCGCGTCAGCGGAATCATTGATTTGAAGTCCGATGTCGTGATTCGCGAGCCTTTTCTCACCGTGGCCGGACAAACGGCGCCAGGCGACGGCATCTGTTTCCGCGGCGCCGCTGTCATCGTCAATGCGAACGAAGTAATTTTGCGGTATTTGCGCTTCCGGCCCGGCGACATAGCGGGGCGCGAAGTGGACGGATTGTCCATCGGCGGGGAAAGCCGGAACGTGATCGTTGACCATTGCTCGGCCAGTTGGGGCGTGGACGAGTGTTTGTCCGCCAGTGGTGCCATAGCCGACGTTACCGTGCAATGGTGCATCATTGCTGAAGGGCTTAATCGCAGCGTGCACCACAAGGGTCCGCACGGCTATGGTTCGCTGGTGCGGGTAGTAGGTGGCCTGAGCATGCACCACAATCTCTGGGCCCATCACAACGCACGTAGTCCAAGGTTAGGCGATAACTACGGCAAGCCACCTTATCCGACCTTCGACATTCGTAACAACGTAATTTACGGCTGGGGAGGGACGGCCACGGGCTTGGTGGGTGATATTTTGGATGCCAATTACATTGGCAATTACCTCAAACCCGCTCCGACCAGCAATCTAAGCCGCGGCGTGATCGTCTTTACAGCCACCGCACGACCTCGCTTTTACGTGCAAGATAACGTTTTCCCCGAGACAATGAAGCTTTTCAGCAACGAGAGTCAAGTGAGCATTTCCGATCAGCCTTTCCCAGCCCCGCCCGTACGCACCAGTTCAGCCCAACAGGCCCTGGAAGCCGTCCTGGCCCATGCCGGCGCCTCGCTGCCGCGCCGAGACGCTGTGGATGCCCGCATCGTCGAGCAGGTACGCAAGGGAACTGGCCGCATAATTGACTCGCAGCGGGAAGTAGGGGGCTGGCCGACATACCGAAGTGCGCCTCCGCCGGTTGACACCGACCGCGATGGCATGCCCGATGAATGGGAGCAGGCGCATGGCCTCAATCCCCGCGATCCTGCCGATGCCTCTTCAGACCGGGACCGGGATGGCTACACCAACATTGAGGAGTACGTTAACTCGCTGGCATGGCCTCGTGCTGCCGCGCCCGCTGCCTCGCGCTGAGCAACCGATGCACCGCACCTGGGATTTCGTAGCCTGGTGGGAGGTGGGATTGGTGGCCAGGGAGGGAATCGAACCCCCGACGCCAGCCTTTTCAGGGCTGCGCTCTACCAACTGAGCTACCTGGCCCTCAGTGGTATTTTACAGCACAGCGGCCCGGCTAGGGAAGCCGGCTGCGCCCGGCGGGCATTAAAGAAACCGTTGCGTCCCATCCAGCTTTTGCCCGCTGAGCAAGAAACCCGCGCGGGCCAGATGGAAGCGAAGGTCCCGGAAGGTCAGCAGCGCCAGCAAAGCCCGCAGAATTGCTTCGAGCGCCAGCACAACGCGCACCCTGATGCCCGCCAGGACCCCGTAGTGCTTCCATGCAAAACGTGCCGCCCCCAGCGCCCAATCGGCCGAATACAGGGCACGTACGCGTGGATCGCGGCGCAGCTCGGGTAGTTCAGCGGCGTGGACCACGGCGCGCGCTTCAGGCACCAGCAGGATCTTGCGCGAGGCGCGCCGGAGCTGGGCGGCAATTTCGGCGTCCGCCCAACTCTGACCATAGCGCTCATCAATGTAGCGCAGGGCTCGCAGGAAATAGGCGCGGACCATAAACGCCCCCAGGGAAGGGAACACGTCCGGCGAAATCCCGAATTCGGCGGGAGGCGCCGGGGCCGGATCCCAGCGTCCCTGGAGGGCTATTCGCAGTATCGTGCCTGGCTCGGGGAACCTGTACCATCGCGGCTGCGGACGGCCTTCAGCATCAAGCAGCCAAGGACACGCTGCGGCGGCCGCTTCGTGCTCATCCAGCGCCGCAGCGAGTTTGACCACGGCCTGCCGCTCAATTTCCACTTCGGGAGCCAAAAAGAACAACAGCTCCCCCTTCGCCGTCCGCATGCCTATGTTCAAGGCCTTGACAACGCCAAAACGGCGCGGCAAGCGCAAGAAGGTGACGGCTGGAAATTCGCTGTCCAGCCGCGGACACTCATCCTGCGAGCCGTTGTCCACCACCAGGATCTCGAAAGTCTCGCGCGCGGCCGCGTTCTCCAGCGCCCGCAAGCAGCGGCGCAGGGCGGGTGCGTTGTCCTCAGACACGATCAAGACCGAGACACGTGGGGGTAGCTGTTCCTGTTCGCTTTCGCCCATTTGAAATGCAATGATAGCGCAGGCTCTCGCCGCATGTGACCCCTTGCCGCCTTTGCCATAATGTGGGTATGCGTCGCGGGATCGTCCTGGCAATGGCCTTGCTGGGCTGCGCTCTGCCGGCGCTCGCCGATCCGCCCATGACCCGGCTGCGCATCCAGGTGCGCAATTACAATGGCAAACCCGTTGACCGTGCCAGCGTCGTCGTTCGGTTCGTGGAAGGGCGCTCGCCCGCCAAACTGGGCAAAAAGATTATTACCCAGTGGGAGGTGCGGACCAACCAGGAGGGAATCGTCAAGATACCGCCCATCCCACAAGGCAAGATTCTGATTCAAGTGATTGCCAAGGGCTATCAAACTTTCGGCCAGACCTTTGAGGTGGCCGAAGAGGAGAAAACGATCGAGATCAGGCTGAACCCTCCCCAGCCGCAATACTCAGCCCACCAGTGAGCCACCGCGGTTGGCGCGGCGCAGTAAGGGATCAGGGCGCGGGAGCGGTAATCTCGAATTCCGCTTTAAGAAACTGCCAGTCGGGCAGCTCGTATACTCTGAGTTGCGTGAGCAAAGGCGCCTTGAACTCTCGCGCCTGGTAAGGTCCCAGCACGGGCGCCCGGAAGGAAAAGCTGCCTACCGCCTCGCGCTCACCTTTGGGAGTGACAGCAACCAGTTTCACCTCCGCCGCCAGCCCGCTTAAATCCGCGCCGGAATGGTTCACCACGAGAAATTGAATGGTGGCTCGCTGCCGGCTGTCTTCGCTCAGACGCAAGCCACAGATCTCGATGTGGCGGGCCAGCGGGTGCGGCTTGGTGATTGCCGCGGTGCCGGGCGACTCGAGCGTCAGCCCTGCACGCGCCGGCGCGGCAGCAGGCCGGGCCCGCACGCTGCGATAGCCCCAGTACGCCGCCCCTCCAAGCGCTGCGAATCCGGCCGCAAAAATAAGCGTCAGCAACCACGCGGGCAAGCGCCTGCGGCGAGCAGGAGGCGCCTCCTGCGTTCTGGCTGGCTGTTTGAGCGCTGGCTGACCCGCGCAGTAAGGGCACTCGGCCTCAGAAGGCGGCACCTCGCGTCCGCACTGCGGGCAAATCCAGGCGAACATTTCTCCTCTTACTTTAGCGCAGCGCTCGGTCCGCAACCTGTCCGGATCAGCCGCCGTTCGATTTGCGCTATTGATGGAATTGCTGTGACCTTCTTTCAGCGTGCCGCAGGCCGGCCGCAACGGCTCGGCATTCTGGCCGGCAGTTTCAACCCGCTCACACGCGCGCACCTGGCGCTGGCCGAGGCAGCCCTTTCCCGCGTGGACGAGGTGCTATTCGTGTTGCCCCGCGTATTCCCTCACAAGCCTTACCAAGACGCCAGTTTCCAACAACGCTTGCGCATGTTGCAGACGGCTCTGAGCGGCGAAAAACGCTTCTCTATTGCCGCCAGCGAGGGCGGCCTCTTCATCGAGATCGCGCGCGAGTGCCGCGCGGCGTACCCGCCCGAGACGGCGCTTTACTTCATCTGCGGACGTGACGCCGCCGAGCGTGTGTGCAACTGGGACTATGGCCGCCCGGGCGCCATCCAGGAGCAGTTGCGCGAGTACCAGTTGCTGGTGGCACCTCGCCAGGGAGCATGGAGCCCGCCGCCGGAATTGCGGGACCGTATCCACTCGCTGCCACTGCCCGGCGGCTACGATGAGATTTCAGCCACTGAGGTGCGCGAACGCGTTCGGCGCGGCGAACCCTGGCGCCACTTGGTGCCGGAAAGCATCGCCGAGATGGTAGCGCAAATCTACGCAGCGCGCAGGGAAACCTAATCCCGGCGCGTAAGGAAGGGCAGCAACCGCTGGCGACGGCTGGGGTGACGCAGCTTGCGCAGCGCCTTAGCCTCAATTTGACGGATGCGCTCGCGAGTCACTGCGAAATACTGGCCTACTTCTTCTAGCGTGTACTCATTGCCGTCCATCAAACCGAAGCGCATCTTGATCACCTTTTCCTCGCGCGGGCTGAGGGTTTTCAGGACCTCGGCGGTCTGTTCGCGCAGGTTGAGGTTGATGACGGCTTCCGAGGGCGAGAGCACGCCACGGTCCACGATAAAGTCGCCCAGATGGGATTCCTCTTCCTCGCCCACCGGCGTCTCCAACGATACCGGTTCCTGCGCCACGCGGAGCACCTTGCGCACCTTGGCCACCGGCATGTCCAAATCTCGCGCCAGCTCCTCGGTGGTGGGCTCCCGGCCCAGCTCTTGTTGCAGCTTGCGCTGGGCGCGCACCAGCTTGTGAATGCTCTCGATCATGTGCACGGGGATGCGGATGGTGCGCGCCTGATCGGCAATGGCGCGCGTAATGGCCTGCCGCACCCACCAGGTGGCGTAAGTGGAGAACTTGTAGCCGCGCCGGTAGTTGAACTTTTCCACCGCCTTCATCAACCCGATGTTGCCTTCCTGAATGAGGTCCAGGAACTGAAGGCCGCGATTGGTGTAGCGTTTGGCAATGGAAACCACCAGACGCAGGTTAGCCTCGATAAGCTGTTTCTTGGCCCCTTCGGCCTCTTTCTCTCCGCGTTCGATCAAGTGAAGCGTTTGCCTCAGCTCGGTGGCGCTTGCCCCGTACTCCTCTTCCAGTTGTTTGAGCCGAAGGTTGAGCTGCCGCAACTGCTTGCGCAACTCGCGAGCCGGCGCGCCGGGTTCTTCAAGTCGGCGTTGCACGCGAGCGATTTCGCGTTCCAACCCTCTGAGCTCTTCCACCGCTTTACGGACGGCTTCCGCCAGCCGTCGCTCAATCAAGGGATCCAACTGCATGGCGCGCACGCGGCGTGAGACCTGGATTATCTGCCGGCCGAGCGACCATAACAGGGCCCGGTGCTGCTTGGGCTTGCTGCGTGAGGGCACCGCCACCAGTCTTTGCCGCATTTGCTGCGCCTTGTGCAGAAGTCGCTCGATCTCCTCAGCCTCTTTCAGGAAAGCCTGCTTGTGGGTCTCCAACGCTTCTTCGCTGCTGAACTCCGGCAGCGTCAACACGTCCCGAATCGAGACCTGACCCTCGGCCACTTGTTCGGCCAGCTTCAAGATTTCCCGCACCACCAGCGGACAGCGAAACAGGGCTTTGCGCACCGTATGCTGGCCGTGTTCGATGCGGCGCGCCAGCTCGGTCTCACCCTCGCGGGTCAGCAAAGGCACCGAACCCATCTCGCGCAAGTACATGCGCACGGGATCGCTGGTTTTGTCCTCGGCCTCGGGTTCCAGCTCGAGCTCGCCGAGCTCTTCTTCGGGCAACTTCTCGGCTCGCGGCTCCTCCAGGATTTCCACGTCCGCGCTGTCTAGCTGGGCTAGCAGCTCGTCCAGTTCAGGACCGTCACCTACTTCCTCCGGTAATAGTTCGCTTACCTCGTCGTAGAGCACGTATCCTTTCTCCCTGCCGGCTTCCACGAGCTGTTTGAGTCGCTCAGCCCTTTCATCGGGCGCCACTGGATCCCCCACGCCATTCCGGCGGACTCGGTCTCCGCCATTTTACAACACCGTCGCCCATGACCTGCTCAGCTCCGATCAAGCTGCGCCAATTCCTCTGTGAGGCGCAGGGCCTCATCGAAGTTGCCCGCCCGCTCGGCTTGCCTCACCAAAGCTCGCAGGCGGTTGCGCAGAGCCTCGCGCTCACCGGCTTCCAGAGCCCCCAGGCAAGCCCAGGCTTGCTCGAGCGAACAAGCTCCCTCGCTGAGCTCATCGGCCAGAACTACAGAGGCCAGCAGCTCCCGATCGTTCTCCTCCAGGCGACCTTCCAGCTCAGAATACGTCACGCGACCCTGGCCCTCCTCCAGGCCGATCAGCACCTCCAGAATGCGCCGCGTAACAAGCCGCTCGCGCGACAGCTCCTTCAAGCGGGGCACTATCTCGCGCCGTATCTCGGCGCTGGCGAGCAAGCAGTTCAGCAGAAGCCGCTCAGAAGCAGGCACGCCGGGGCGGGGCGCAACCAGGGGCTGGCGCCGCTCGGCCGCTTTGCGGAAGTGTTCCATCACCACGCCCGCTTCCAGTCCCAAATACGCCGCCAGGTCACTCGCTATAGCAGCCCGCTCCAGCTTGTCGGGCACACGTTGCACAGCGGGCAGCAAGAAGCGCAGCGCCGCCAGACGCCCCTCGGTAGTGCCCATGTCCCAGCGCTGCCGCGCCCGGTCCGCCAGCCAGTGAAAGTACCCCGGCGCTTTTTCGAGCCTCAGCAGGTACGCCTCGGCGCCCCGTTGCCTGACGTACTCATCCGGGTCCAAGCCGCCATCCAGCTCCAGAATGCGCACGTGCATGCTCTCGTCTAACAGCATTTGAATCGAGCGCTCGGCTGCGCTGGAGCCTGCTGCATCAGGGTCAAAGTTCACCACCACATACTCGGAGTGCCGCTTCAGCAAACGGACTTGCTGCGGCGTCAAGGAAGTTCCACAAGTAGCCACAGCATGGTGCACTCCCGCCCCCCACAAGCCGATTACGTCCATGTAGCCTTCCACGAGCACGACCTGATCCAGCTTGCGTATGGCTTCCTTGGCCCGATGCAGGTGGTAAAGCACGTGGCTCTTCTGGTAAATAGGCGTCTCCGGAGAATTCAGGTACTTAGGCTCGTCGCCTGCTTGCAGAGCGCGCCCGGCAAAGGCCACGATCTTGCCCGATTCGTTGCGAATCGGAAACATCAAGCGGCCGCGAAAACGGTCCATGAAGCCGCCTTCAGAGCGGCGCAGCAGCAGACCGGAGGCCTCCATTTGCTCTTCGCTGAAGCCCTCAGCGGCCAGGCGGCGCGCCAGACCCGCTCCCGCGCGCTCGGCGTAGCCAAGGCCGAACTCCTCCACCAGCGCCCCGCTGACCGCGCGCTGGGCCAGGTAGGCGCGGGCCTCGGCGCCGGCCGCGTCAAGCAAGCACCGGCGGTAAAATTCTGCGGCCAGCTCGTGCATGCGGTACAAGGCCGCGCGCAGCCGTGTGTCCGCATCCGCGTACTCCCGCTTGGGCAGCGGAATGCCGTGTCGTTCGGCCAGCAATTTTACCGCTTCCCAGAATGTCATCCGCTCGATCTCCATGATGAAGCGGATGACGTCGCCCCCCAAACCGCAGCCAAAGCACTTGAAATACTGATGGGCGCCGTGGACCGAGAACGAGGGCGTCTTTTCAGAGTGAAACGGGCACAGCCCCACCCAGCGCAAGCCGCTCCCGGCGCGCTTCAAGCGCACGTACTGGCCTACCACGGCCACGATGTCTACCGAGGATTTCAGTTGTTCGATGAAGTCCACCGCGCTTGCTGTCTATTATGGCGAGAATCGGGGCGAGCCGGTCGCAGCGGACGGCCCGCCCCTTGGAAAGCTTCAAAAACGCAAACGTGCGCCGAGCTGAATGTTGCGCGGGAAGTTCAACTGTTGCACGGGCAGGATGCCGAATTGCGCGTCGGACGGGTTGGTCGAAGGGGGATCGCCGCGCAGCGGCGTGTTGGTGGCGTTAAAAGCTTCGCCGCGAAACTCCAGCTCATAGCGTTCCCGCAAGCGGAAGCGCTTGGAGAGCATCAAGTCGAGCTGCGGCGCCGTGTGACTGCGAATCTGGCTGAAGCGGGCGGGCAACTGCACCAGCTCGAAGGGCAGCAACTGGCGATAGCAGTTGCGGTCGCGATTGAACCAGTTGTTTTCGTTGCGCTGGACGGCGAGGGGATTGCCGCACAAGAACTCCCAGCCGGTCCAGGCTGACAAAGGCACGCCGGTTTGATAGATCAAGTTCGCATTGGCGCGCCAGTTGCCCAGCAAAGCCTGGCCCACTTTGCCCATGTTGTTCAGCCAGGCGCGGCCCTTGCCGAAGGGCAGGTCCCAAATGCCGGCAAACGCCAAATTGTGTGTGCGATCCTCGGCCGCTATCTGGTTAATGAAGGGCATCCACTCGAAAGTGAAATCCTGGCGGAGTGCGTTTTCCATCATCTTCGACCAGGTGTAGGCCAACACCCAAGTGATGGCGCCCGCCCGCGAGGTTTCCGCCATCATGCGTTTCTCGTAGCGCGCTTGCAGGCCGTTGTACCAAGCGCGGCCCCAGGGATTGGTCCCCATGGACACGCCGGTGTGTTGAGGGATGCGGCGCAACAGGTTGCGCCTGGAGGTCACGTTGGAAGCACCCAGGCCGGTGTTAGTGGGGGCGATCCCATACCAGGGATTGGGGAGCGTCTGCTGGAAGTACATCGGGTCTTTCAGAGCGATATCCCAGTGTTCTTTGCTGGCGTCGGACAGCTGAATTGAACGGCCCTCTTTGTTGGTCAGGCTGCCCACGTAGGAGACTTCCAGCACCATGTTCCAGGGCAACTCGCGCTCGAGCGTGAAAGACCACTGGAAGGTCCGCGGGATGGGACGCTGACGGCCTGGGAAACTCACGCTGGTGCCGATGTTGGTCAGCAGGCCGCCTTTGGCTCCCAGGGGAGGGATCAAGCCGTCCGGGAAGGGGTTTTCCAGCGAATGCGGCCCGGTCAAACCCGCGCGATGAGTTCGTCCGCCGTCCACGGAAGCAATGTAATCGGTACTCTGGTTGAAGCCGGTGGTGATGACGGTCTCGCTGGCCCGGCGATGGAAGATGCCGAAGCCGCCACGCATCACGGTCTTGGAGACGAAGTTGTAGGCGAAGCCGAAACGAGGTTGAACATTGCTGAAGTCGGTGTTGAAAATGCGCCGAGGCTGGCCATCCACGCCCGCATACAACAGCCCGCCGCGTATGGCGTCAGGAGGCGCCGGGTAATTGGCGGTGGTGGCTGCGAAGCGGCGCCAGTTGTCTAAGGCGCGATCGCTGATCGGGTTAATGGTGCTGAAGGCGAAGCCGCTCACCAGGCGGTTGTGAATTTCATAGAAGGGGAACTGGATATCGTAGCGCAGGCCAAGGTTTAGAGTGAGCCGGCTGGCGACCTTCCAGTCGTCTTGGATGAACCAGGCCACGTACGGCTCGCGGCGCAGCGTGCTGTCGTTATAAGGCATGCTGCCGCTGCCCATGTAGCCGAGCAGCAGGTCAGCCACGCCGGAGCCGTCCAGGGGCGTGGGCCGCCGGCGCCCGTAGTGTTCCTGGCTCCAAGTGGTAGCGAAGCTCCAAGAACCACCCACGTTGCCTGAGGCGCGCGTGTGGTGGATCAGTTGGGCCCATTCAAAGCCGTACTTCATGCTATGACGGCCGCTGGTTTGGGCCACATTGGCCTGGAAGTTCACCTGCTGGCGAGAGCTCTCATTCATGAACTGGCTGCCCATGATGGTGGTGTACCCGCTTACAGCCACCTGAGGCGGCAGTTTGCTGGGGTAGGTAGGCACCAAGGGGAGATTCTTGATGCCGAGCTTATCCCAGGTGAACTTCGGATCGGAAACGTTGGGGAAGTTCTGAATAAAGCGATTCACGCTGGCCTGCACGTGCAGGATGCGGGTAGGCGAAAGCAGATGATCAAAAGAGACGATAGCGCCCACGTTGCGCCGCACGGTGCCCGGCATATTCCCCTGCTCGGCGGGCGGGTAAAACCCGTTCTGATTGCGATATTCGCTGCCGTCTTGGAATGTAAATACCACATAGAGACGGTCCTGATCGCCCACCATGTGGTCCCAGCGAGCGATGGGCTGCTCGTAACGGTAGCGCCCCAGGTTATCCGGGCGCAGGAAGTTCTGCTGCAACCTCTGGGGATTGAAGTTGGGCGCGGGGTATAAATTAAGGATGTTGCGGCCAACCGTGCTCAGGCGCGTGGGCGGAATCACGTTGCCCGGGAAGGGCTGGCGCTGGTAGATTCCCCCCGAAATGCAATTGGTGCCAGGTTGCCCGCAGGCTCGTGAGGTCAGAGGATCAAAAATCAGAATCGGGCTGCGCTCGCCGGTCGGTATGAAGTTGAAATTGCCCCCTCGAATCTCCATGGGCGGCACCGTAGTCACCGAGGGAAAAGGCACGCGCTCGCGCCATCCCTCGAAGCTCACGAAGATAAAATCTTTGTCGCGCCGGATGGGCCCGCCCAGCACACCGCCGAACTGGTGCTGGTTGCGGAAGCCGCGCGGCTGACCACCCGCGTTGTTCTGCCGAGTATTGGCGTCCAGTATCCGGTTGCGCCAGAAGTCAAACACGGAGCCGTGCCACTCGTTGGTGCCCGAGCGCAGGGTAGTATTGACGTGACCGCCGCCGGAGCGCCCGAACTGCGCATCGTAGGTATTAACCATGATTTTCATTTCCTGCACAGCTTCCACATTGGGGGCCAGATCGAAGGTTCCCTGGGTGGAAATAGGCGCTCCGTTCAACAGGAACTGATTGGTGCCGGTGCGGCCCCCGTTCATGGAAAAGGCCCCGTTGACGTCCCAGGCGCGGGTCCCAGAGTAACCGGTCGAACCGAAGGTCCTTTGCGTGAACATCACGCCGGGCGACAGCCGCAGAAGCATGTACGCTTGGCGACCGTTGAGCGGAATTTCTTGCACTTTGATGGGATCGAAAACCAGGCCCCGCGAAGCAGTCGCAGTCTGGATCAACTCCTGCTCGCCTACGACCGTGACTGACTCGGTGACCGCCCCCACTTCCATGGTGATGGGCAGGTTGAGCTTTTCAGCGACTTGCAGAATGATGCCTTCGCGCCGCACGGTAGCGAAGCCCTGCGCCGTCACGGTGACGGTATAGCGGCCGGGATCCAACCCAACCAGCGTATAAACGCCCACGGCGTTGGTGACCGTCTCGCGGCTTACGTTGGTGTCTTCCTTGGTCGCTTTGACGGTGGCGTTTGGGATGGCGGCCCCGGAGGGGTCGCGCACTTCTCCCAGGATGGTAGCGCGATACTCCTGCCCCCGAGCCAGAGCGCACCCTAGGAGCAGCGAGCATACGATAGCTTTCCTCATCGTCCAACCCCACTCAAATGTCTTTCGCGCGCGAGGCGCGCACCCATTTTACATCGGGCCGGGGACTTCAGGAAGGCCGGGCCGGAGCCGGCCGCTCGGCGCCCGATCCTTTTAGGTAGGTGCCTCGCTTCCCATTGGGCAAAGTGGTGTTCAGGTCGGTGCGGGCCCGGGCGAGCTGTGCCGCGGTGAGACCACGGGCCCCTCGGAGGTTGGCGCCGCGAAAGTCCGCTGCCATCAGATCCGCGTCGTGGAAACGGGCGTTCTCGAGCGAGGCTCGGCAAAAGTCTGCCCCGCGCAGGCGCGCCTCGCGGAAGTCCGACTCGTCCAGGTTGGCGCCGGCAAAGCAGCTCAGACCGAGGTCGGCCCGGTAAAAACGCGCGCGGAGCAGGCGAGCGCCGCGAAAATCGCAAGCTTGCAGGTGCGAGAAGCTGAAATTGGCCTCATCCAGGCGAGCCGCCAGGAAATAGCAGGCAACGGCTTGCAAATGGTAAAACAGCGCCCGCTCCATTTCGGCGTCGGAGAAGATGCTGTTGGTGAGCGAGGCATAGTGAAAGCTGGCGCCTTGCAAGATGGCGCCCGTGAAATTGCAGCCCTGCACTGCCGCCTCAAGCAGGCGAGCCTCCCGCAGAATGGCGTGGCGGAAGGTGCAATTCTGGATGCGCGCCTCGGTCAAATTTGAGGCCGACATCAGGCAGAGATCCAGCGCCGTGCTTTTCAGTTCGGCTCCGCTCAGGTCAACCCCGGCGAGACTCGCCTGGCGCAAGTCGCATCGTATAAGGACCGCCTGGCTGAGGTCGGCGCCGGCGAGATTGGCCTCCAGGAGGCTGCACCCGCGAAGGATAGCCTTCTGGAGCAGGGCGCCTTCCAAGGGCGCGCTATTCAAAGCAACGGCAGTGAGAATTGCCCTGGCCCCCTCGGGATGCTGAGCCAGCCAAGCCTTATGGGCTTCCAGCAGTCGCTTGACGTTCAGGCGCGGCGGGGGCAACAACGCGAAGGGCGAGGAGGTCCCCGGCAAAGATGCAGGCTTGCGGCGCACCTTCAGAGTGCCTAGATCGTCGTTTCGCCGAAAAGCTTTAGCATTACATGCTTCTGGCAGGCTGCGCCCGCGGGATACAGGCCGCGGCGAGAAAGGCCGGCTCAGGCTAGCGGCGAGAGATGCGGCCCCCTTGCCCGCTCGGCCGGGCGCCTGACCAGAGTCCCTGTTCCTCAACGAGTTTTAACCCTCCGCTCGGCTGTGTTAATCTGTATGTCGGTGGCCGGCCGCCCAGACCAAGCCGCCGAAAGGAATTCGAGTATGCCGGCGCGCATCTTGCTTATAGAAGACGAAAAGCGGGTTGCGGAGCTGATCGCCCGGGGGCTGGCCAACGCTGGCCTCGAGGCGGACTGCGCTGCTGACGGCGCTGAGGGCTTGGGGATGGCCCAGGCCCATGAGTACGATTTGATAATCCTTGATCTGTTGTTGCCGGATATGGACGGGCTGCGGGTGCTGGAAAAGCTGCGCGCGCGCAAGTTCTGCCCGCCGATTTTGATCCTTAGCGCCCTGGGGGCTGTGGACGATCGGGTCAAGGGTCTGGAATTAGGGGCGGACGATTATCTGGCGAAGCCCTTCTCCTTCAATGAACTGCTGGCTCGGGTACGAGCCCTGTTGCGGCGCGCAGAGGCGCTGCGCGAGCGGCTTCAAGTAGCAGACTTGGTGGTGGATGTGGCGCGTCGGCGCGTCACGCGGGCGGGACGGCCCATCCCGCTGGCCCCCAAGGAATTCGGCGTGCTGGAGTTGCTCGTGCGCAATGCGGGCAAGCCGCTGACCCGTTCGGCCATAGTCGAACATGTCTGGGAGACGGAATACGACGGGCTGACTAACATTGTGGATGTGTATATCCGTCACCTGCGCAGCAAGATTGATGACCCCTGGCCGCAGAAGCTGATCCGCACCGTGCGAGGGGTCGGCTATATGATTGATGCCGGCGAAACTGCGAAGGGTGCGCAAGCACACGCGTGAGTCTCGCCCACTGCGTTTCCGCGGCGGAGCCCGGCATGGCCCTTGAAATCCAGCAACGAGAACGGGAAGGTATCGTAATCCTGGATCTGGCTGGCCGCATCACGGTTGGCGAGGAAGCCAGCCGCCTGCGGGATAGCCTGCGCGAGCTGATCGCGGCGGGCAAGACCAGAGTAATCCTCAACCTCGAGCGCGTGGACTACATTGATAGCACCGGCTTGGGCGCTCTAGTAATGGGTTACACTTCCGTGCGCAAGGCCGGCGGTGCGCTGAAGCTAGTCAACCTAAGCCGCCGCAATATTGAGCTGCTAGTCTTCACCAAGCTGGAGACGGTCTTCGAGATCTTCGACAACGAGCTGGACGCCCTCAACAGCTTTTTCCCTGGCCGCAGCGTGCGGCGCTTCGACATTTTGAGCTTCGTCCAAGGACAAAGGCAACACTAAAGGCCGCCCCGGGGGTGCCGAGGCGGCCGAGGAGCAGGTCTCCGGCTGCGCTCAGGCCGAGGCTGCGGCAGCCCCGCGCTTTTCCATGGGCACGAAATCCCGCTGCCCGTAACCAACGTAGAGTTGGCGCGGCCGGGCTATCTTCTGCTCGGGATCGCCCATAAGCTCGTCCCATTGCGCGCACCATCCGGTCATACGCGGGATGGCGAAAAGCACGGTGAAGATGTCGGGCTGGAAGCCGAGGGCCTGGTAGATTATCCCGGAGTAAAAGTCCACATTGGGATAGAGCTTCCGGGAAATGAAGTACTCGTCCGAGAGGGCGATGCGCTCCAGCTCCAAGGCGATGTCGAGCTTGGGATTGCGCCCGGTGACCTGGAAAACCGCATCGGCCGTCTGTTTGATGATGCGAGCCCGCGGGTCGTAATTCTTGTAGATACGGTGCCCGAAGCCCATCAGGAGGCGTTTGCGGTTTTTGACCCCTTCAATGTAAGCGGGAATGTTTTCGACCGAGCCGATTTCATCCAGCATGCGCAGCACCTGCTCATTGGCGCCGCCGTGCAGGGGGCCGAACAGAGCCGCCGTGGCCGCAGCCGCTGAGACATAGGGGTCGGCCTCAGAGCTGCCTACGCTGCGCATGGCATTGGCACTGCAATTCTGCTCATGATCGGCGTGCAGGATGAACAGGATATCCAAAGCGCGCTCAATGACAGGGTTGGGCTCGTACTTGGCCTCCAGGCCTTTCCAGAGCATGTTCATGAAGTTGCCCGTATAGCTGAGGGTGGGGTCCGGGGCTACGTAAGGCAATCCCCGGCTGTAACGGTAGAAATAAGCCGCCAGCGTCGGGACTTTGGCTATCAGGCGGATGATCTGCCGCCGGCGATTCTCCGGATCGCGCACCTTGCGCGACTCCGGGTAAAAGGTGGACAGCGCCGCCAGCGTGCTGGCCAGCACAGCCATCGGGTGCGCGTCGTAGCGGAAGCCCTCAATGATCTTCTTGATGTTCTCAGGCACCGCCAGTTCGCTCTTGATTTCGCTTTCGAAGCGGGCAAGCTGCTCCGCCGTGGGCAGCTCCCCGTTCAGGATCAGGTAGGCGACCTCGAGGAACCGGCAGTTTTCCGCCAGTTGCTCGATGGGGTAGCCGCGGTAGCGCAGGATCCCGCGGTCGCCGTCAATGAAGGTGATCGTGCTACGACAGGAAGCCGTATTCATGAAGGCCGGGTCGTAGCTCATCAGTCCGAAATCTTCCGGGCCTGTCTTTATCTGGCGCAGATCCATGGCGCGTATAGCGCCGTCCTTGATCGGAATCGTGTAAGTGGTACCGGTGCGATTATCAGTGATTGTAAGAGTTTCGTTCCCCATGGCATTTTCTCTTGGCCGCCGCCGGCTGTGGGCCGGGGGCGGGATGAAAGATTAAGGCCTTCCCACGGCTTCAAACAGAAGTCGGGGACCATCGTCGCCTGGCAAGCCGGCGCAAGCCGCGGCCGGCTCACCAAACCAAAAGATAATGCACTCGGCTGGGGAAAAGCAATAGGGCTTTGAGATCTGGTTGACCGTTTTCGCCAGTCAGTCTTCCGCCTGCATGGCTTGTTCCAGCAACAGGCGCAGGCCGTGACTTTTCTGCTCCACGCGCTGCCGAAACTCTTCCAGCTCAGCTTCTAGCGCCCGCAGGCGGTCGGCTAAGTGCAAGCACGCCAGCACTGCGATGTGCAGGTTGTCGGCTTTGGGCGCGCGAGCGGCGATCGCCGACATCAGCTCGTTGACCGAATCAGCCAGTTCCTGTACTTCCCGTTCTTCGCCAGCCGCCAACAGGGTGTAGCTGCGATTCAGGATGGTCACGCGCACAGGGCGCTTATCCGGCTCTTGTCCGGGCATGCCGCCGACCTCAGCCCCCGGTCAACGCGTCAATCTGGCTGAGCAACTTCTCGATGCGGGCGCGCACCTGGCGCCTTTCCTCGCGCAGGGCTTCCAGCTCCTCAGCCATCTGGTCCAGGCGCTGCCGAAGGCGGGACACCTCTTGCACGGCCGCATCGCGCTCTGATAGGGCCGCCTGCTTTTCCTGGCGCAGGCGGGCTACCAGTTCGATGGTTTGGCGGATGCGCTCCTCAAGCGCATCCAACGAGAGCGCCTCCGCTGCCGGCTTCGCCTCCATCAGCTCGCCTTGGCCAGTGCCGCCTTCGCCTTATCCACCAGGCTCGCAAACGCGGGCTGATCGTTGACCGCCATCTCGGCCAGCATCTTGCGGTTCAGCTCGATGCCGGCAGCCTTCAAGGCGCCCATGAACTTGCTGTAGGAAACACCTAGCTGTCGGCAAGCCGCGTTAATGCGCGTGATCCACAAGCTGCGGAAGTCGCGCTTGCGCTGCCGGCGGCCGTGGTAGGCGTAGCGGAGCGCCTTCTGCACGGCCAATTTCGCTGCGCGGTGCAGCTTGCTCTTGGTTAGGTACTGTCCTTTGGCAGCCTTCAGCACTTTGCGGCGCGCTGCCCTGCGCTTGACGCCTCGCTTGACTCTGGGCACGTTTTCCTCCTTTCACTCCCACAGCCCCTCTGGGGCCGTATTGAGGCGGATCGGGCACGTGCCGGGCGCTCCGTCCGCACTCACCTGAGGCCCGGCCCTCGGCGCCGGCCGGGCACCCGAATGCAGCCGCACCTAGTAAGGAAGCATCTTCTTCAGGGCCGCCAGGTTAGCACCCTCCACTAGCACGTCCTGACTCAAGCGTCGCTTGCGCGCTCGGCTCTTGGAGGTCAGCAGGTGCCGGGCGAAGGCATGACGCCTCATCCACTTCCCGGTACCGGTCTTGCGGAAGCGCTTGGAGGCCCCTTGATGTGTCTTCAACTTGGGCATCGGTTTTACCTTGAACCACGGAAGCTGGGCGCGGCCGCAGCCGAAAGAATCCAATATAGCACAAGCCGCTGCTATGGCGCGCTATAGTGAAGGCATGCTCACCCGCGCGGCTTGGGGCTGGCTCGTGCTAGCTGGGTCGCTGCTGGCCGCCGGTTTGGAACCGCGTCCCCGGCCCGGCGACTACCCAGCCCACTTGCAGCTCGCAAAGTTGGCTGTGGGCGCGGATTACCTTGTGCGGAGCTTCACGGCGCGACAGCAAACCTTCGTGCTGCCCTCTTTCTTGGTGATCGAGGTCGCCCTGTATCCGGCTCCTTCCAGCAGGCTGCTCGTACAAGCCGGCCAGTTTAGCTTGCGCATCAACGGGGCCAAGCGCGCACTGATGCCGCAACCTCCCGGAATGGCCGCCGCCGAGCTGAAATATCCGGACTGGGAACAGCGCCCGGAGGTGGTCTTGGGGGGCGGGGTCGGCAACGCCGGCATCGTTATCGGGAGTCGCCAGCCTGTTGAGCGGTTTCCCGGTGACCCGCGCGCCCGCACCCCAAGGTTGCCCGCCCCGCAGCAGGGCGCGGGTAGCGAGAAGGAACCCGAAGACCGGCCCGAGCAGCTCGTTGTGGAGGCCGCTTTGCCCGAGGGGGAAACATCGGGCCCGGTGGCCGGCTATTTGTATTTTCCATACAAAGGCAAGCCGGGCAAGATACGTTCACTTGAGTTGCTCTACCAGGGACCGGCAGGACAGTTCACTCTCCGCCTGAGGTAAGCTCGCCCTCAGATATCAGCAGCCCCCAATTTCGCCTCCGCCCATAGCAGCAGCACCAGCAGGAAAACCATTAAGGTGCCCACCAGCGGCACTGCAATTACCGCCCTGGTGCCCCAGTGCGCCACCAAGAAGCCGAGCGACCAGGGGGCCAGCAATCCTCCGGTGACCGCCAGCGAAAAAACGCCGTTGAAAAAGCCAGGGTGATAGCCGCGGAAGCTACCGCTAATGCGACCTGCGGCCAGCGGATAAACGCTGGCGAAGCCACAGCCTACCAGCAATATTCCAACCACGGCGCCGAAGCGGTTATTGGTGCTGGCCAGGATCGTGCACCCCATAAGCGCCGCAGAGGCGCTGGCGATCAGCAATCTGCCATGCGGGGTTCGCGTCAGCAGCGCCGAGGCCATCACCCGCCCCACCAGCAACGCCAGCCAATACAGCGTTAGCATCAATAGCGAAGCGGCTGGACTGACGCCTACACGCTTGCTCAACAGCAGGGGTAACCAGCCGCCCAGCGACCATTCGTTGCCGAACTGGAAAAACAGAAGCACTACCAGCAAGGCCACTACCGGACCCTTCAGGCCCGCGGCGGTCCACTGCCATCCTGCACCCAGATCAGGCAGGGCGGGGGCGAACGCTTCCTTATGCGTGCGTGCGGCTCTGGCATAGATGCCGCAAAAAAATGCGGGCAGTAGCGCGATCCAAACCAGGATGCTACGCACGGTGTAAACGTAATAGGTCCCGGCGACCAGAAGCGAAATCGTCACGCAGCCAGCTCCGAAGGAAATACCGGCCAGATAAAGGGTGGCGGTGGCATCGCGCCGGTAAAGGCTCGCGACAGCTTGAAAGGCGCCGCGGTTTATCAAACCCGCGCCTATACCCAACACTACCGTGGCGGCCAGCCGCCACCACTCAGAGAAGCCGGGCGGCAGCAGAGCTAGCAGAAACAGGCCCGCGCAGACTGTGGCGCTGCCAGCAACCAGCACCGTAATCACGCTCGACCCCCTCAAGGCCCGTCGAGCGACCAAAGGGGCGAGCCACAGTCCCGCTACCATGCTCAGGAAATAATTCCCTACGCTGATGTAATCCTCCCGCACATGGTAGCCCCAAGCGGGCAGGATAGCCCCCGGGAAAGCGAATACCAGCCCGGAGAGGAAAAGTCCCGCCAACCCAAGACGCGCCAGCAGCGTTTCCTGGCCTAGACCTGGTTGAGCCGCGGTACGGCTGGGCTCTGGCACCACCCGGGTATTGTATCGCTAGCAGGCAGCGCGCTGGACACGCAGCGCACAGCGGAGCTCTAACATAGATAGCGAGAGGAGGTAAAAGTGGCGATTCGCGCTAAGCTGTTGTCGGCTTGCCTGGCAGCCGGTTTGATATTGTCCCCGTGTGTCTTCGCGCTTCAGGCGCAGGAGCAAAAGGAGTCGCCGAAGGCTCCTGGTGCGCTGGGTCCGGCGGAAACTCTATCAGGCACCATCATGATGGTGGAGGTGCAAAAGAAACTGCTGATCGTCAAAGCCTCCAGCGGCGTGCCCTACAACTTCGTGGTGACGCCCGCCACGCGCATCACCGCGGGCAAGGAGCGCTTGAAGCTGGCTGATTTGTCTGCGCGCACGGACAAAGCCGTAACGGTGCGCTTCGTGCCCACCCGTCAGGGTAATCTGGCCCGCTCGGTGGAGCTGGCGCCGTAATCGCCCCCACGCGTGGGTATGGCCGCGCTGTTGCCTGCGCAGGGGTGTTGCCGTTTGCAGCCCGATTGGCAACAGCGACCGTGGCCACTGCACGCGAGCGGGGCCGAGATGCTGCGCAGCGACATCCTCAGGACGAGCATTTTCGCGGAGCGCATGATCTCTACGCGGAACTCCGGATCTGGCTGCGCGCATCGCGGTCACCTGCGACCCAGTACGGCCCAAGAGCGAGCGCACTTTTTCCCGCAACTTTGGCACGGAGTGCTTCGCCATGCCAGCGGTCGGCACCATCGGAAACGCGGCGAAAACCGTGATTCGGGGACCCGGGGTGAATAACTTCGACATCAGCTTGGTCAAGAACTTCCCGGTGCGCGAGCCGCTCCAGTTGCAGTTCCGCTGTGAGATGCACAACGCCCTCAATCACACCCAATTCTCGGACTTGGACACCACCGCGCCGTTTGATGCGCAAGGCCGCCGCTTGAACGCGAACTTCGGGTCGTTTTCCGCCGCGGCCGCCCCCCGCTGTATTCAGTTCGCCCTGCGCGCCCGGTTCTGATTGCAGCCCCAGCGCAGAATCACAGGCACCGGCGCACAGCCGACCTCAAGCTTTACAAGGCTCAAGCAAGGCCTATGCGCAAAAACTTAGTCTTGCGCACTGCATCCTTTGCGCCGGCATGAACGTCAGAATTCTTCCTCGGTTTTCTTCTTCCTTCGGCGCCGCAATATGATGATGCCGACGAGCACAAGCGCGAGAACGCCGGAGATCACCTTCACCCAGGTGTCATCCACGCGCTGTCCCGTTTCCGCTTCCTGAAGCAACCACAACAAGGCGGGCCAGCCAAGCCACATACTGTCCTCTCCCCAAATGGTGTTGAGTTGACCGGCTGCCGTGTGCCTGCCGCACACGCGGCATCGGCCCCGAAACCTTTATAATAGCCTGCTGTGCAACTGCCGGGTTAGAGTTGCCGCCAGAAATTCCGGAGGTCATACAGAGATGCCCGATGGCAAGAGCAGCTTCGCAATTACGCGGCGCAGCTTTGTGGCGGCCTGCGGTGCCGCGGCTCGCGCCTCCTCGCTCCCCAAACCCCCCAATGTCCTCATCCTGCTCACAGACGACCAAGGCTACGGCGATTTCTCCTGTCATGGCAACCCTGTGCTGAAAACGCCGGCACTGGACCGCCTGCACAGTGATAGCGTCCGCTTCACCGATTTTCACGCCGCGCCCATGTGTACTCCGACTCGCGGCCAGCTCCTGAGCGGGCAGGACGCCTTGCGTAATGGCGCCACCTCGGTGACTGCGGGCCGGGCCGTAATCCGCCGTGAGCTGCCTATCATGCCGGAAATCTTCGCTGCCAGCGGCTATGCAACCGGCTTGTTCGGCAAGTGGCACGTGGGGGACAACTATCCTTACCGGCCCATGGATCGCGGTTTCCAGGAGGCCAAGTATTTCCTGGGCTGGGGCCTCAGTTCGGCCCCCGAGTTCGACAACGACTACTTTGACGGCCGTTACCGCGATCGCGGCGTAGTAAAGCGCTTCAGCGGCTACTGCACCGATTTTTGGTTTGATCAAGCCATGGACTGGATGCGGCGGCAGCACGCCGCTGGCCGTCCCTTCTTTTGCTATCTGCCTACTAATACACCGCACGGGCCGGCTTGGGTGGCGGAAAAATACTCGGCGCCGTATCGCAAGCCCGGGGTCCCGGCAGCTTTCTTTGGCATGATTGCCAACCTGGATGAGAACGTGGCCCGCCTGGAGGCGTTCTTGCGCGAGAGCGGTTTGCGTGAAAACACCATTCTCATCTTCATGACCGACAACGGCGGCACTGCCGGCGTTTCTCTTTACAACGCGGGCATGCGCGGGCGCAAGACGCAGCTTTATGAGGGGGGCCATCGCGTACCTTGTTTCGTGCGCTGGCCGGCAGGAGGCCTGCGCGCCCCCGGCGACATAGACGTGCCCGCTCAGATGCAAGACATTCTGCCTACTTTGATCGAGCTGTGCGGGTTGAAAAAGCCGCCGCAAGCGCGCTTCGACGGGCTCAGCCTGGCAGGGTTGCTCCGCGGTAAGGCGTCTTCGTTGCCTGATCGCATGCTCATCGTGCAGTACGGGCAAATTTTGAAGAAGTGGGAATCCTGCGTGATTTGGGGCAAGTGGCGCCTGGTCAACGGGGAAGAGCTATACGATCTGCGCAGCGACCCCGGCCAGCAGCAAAACGTGGCCGCTGGTCATCGGGACGTGCTCTCCCGGATGCGCGAACACTACGAACGCTGGTGGGCGGAGCTGGAGCCCAGACTGAACGATTTCTGCCCCATCAGCATCGGCGCGCCCCAGGAAAATCCCACCACCCTGACCAGCTCCGACTGGCAGGAGGTTTACTGCGACAACGCCAGAACGGTCTTGGAAGGCGGCGGCGGCCCACGGGGCGGCCCCTGGAACGTATACGTGGAAAGGGACGGCGAATATGAGATCGCCTTGGCCCGCTGGCCCTTCGAGCGCGACCTGCCTCTTTCGGCCCCTTGCCCCGAGAAGAAGATGACAGCGGGCGTGCTGCCCGCCGGGGTTGCCCTGCCCATCCGGGCGGCGCAACTAGCGATTGCAGGCCAGCAACTGAATCTGAAGACGCGGCCCGAGGACAAAGCTGCTGTTTTCCGGGTGAAGCTGCGCGGCGGCGTCAAGACCAAGCTGCAGGGCTGGTTCCAAGACGCGGAAGGCAAAGATCTCTGCGGCGCCTACTACGCACGCGTGCGGCGGCTCTAAGGCGCAAGAGCGCAACCCCGTCCCCGGTTTTTCAGCTTTCGAGCCCCGGGCGGCCTGCTCGCTCAGGCCCGCGCGCACCGCGTCAAAAGTAGAACTTCAAGCCAAACTGAATCTCACGCTCGCCCTGGGCGTCGGTGACCTCCCCGAAGGTCGCACTTTGCACAGCCAAATTGGGCCGGTTGAATTGCGGAGTGTTGGTAAGGTTGAACAGCTCGGCCCGAAACTCCAGACGCTTGGACTCGGACACCCGGAAGGACTTCTGCACCGAGACGTCCCCAGCCTTGAAACCGGGTCCCCTCACGACACCGTTACCCGAGCTGCCCAGTGTCCCGGCTACAGGCTGGCGGAACGCCTGCTTATCAAGCCACGTTTTGCCCGGTCCTACTTCGCGAGGACCTTTGCCATCGGCGATGCGGTCGGCGCGCGGCCCGCGGGAACCGGTGCCGGAGCGATCCAGCGCGGTAATAGTCAACGGAAGGCCGCTGCGCAGGTTCAGGATCCCGCTGAGCTGCCACTGGCCCAGGACTGCGTCCAGCGAGCGGCTCCAGTTCGCACCGAAGCGCCTGTTGCGACCGAAAGGCAGCTCCCAAACGCCTGAGTAAGAAAAAATGTGGGTGGCATCAAAATAGCTCGGACTCCACTCTGCGCGCCGGTCGTAGAGGTACTGCCAATAAGCAGACTGGGCCCCGGCCTGCCCGCCTTCCCCGTAGTAACCGATGGAATCGCTCATGCCCTTGGACCAGGTGTAAGAGAGCATGTATTCCAGCCCGGCCCTCCACCGCCTTCGCATGCTCACTTGCAGCGAGTCGTAACGCTGGTTACCGTTCGACTCGGTCCCGCTAATCTGCGCGATGTTGGCCAGCAAGGGATTGCCAGCCAGATAAGGACTGCGCTCGGTACGACCGCCGGGCAGAAGCCGCCGCTGAAAGTAAGGCATGGGAACAATCAAGTGGGTGCCGTGCTGACCGACATAGCCAGCCGAAAACACGGTCTCCTGCGGCAATTGGCGTTCTACAACGAAGCTCCACTGTTGGACGTTAGCGGGGCGGACGAAAGGATCCCACAAACGAATATTGACGTTCTTCCAGGGATCCTGGGCCTGAAGGACGGTCAGGCCTTGACTGGTAGTGGAACCCACTCTAACCTGGCCCTCGTAAATAGCCTCGTACTCGGTGTTGAAGGGCGGGTTCAGCGGCAGGCGGAGGTTGCTGCCGGTGCCCTCCATGAAGGACGAGATAGTGTAAGCGGCACGCAGTACCACTTTCCGGCCGAACCAGGAGGGCGTCCAGGCCAGCCCCACGCGAGGTTGCCAGTCCCGCTTGTAGCCGTAGTACAGCGCTCGATTGTTGCCCTCCTTGCCCGCCAAAAGCAGCTTGCCGCTAAACGGCTCGAAGTTCGACTGGCGGTCGCAAACTTCGTAAAACGGCGTGTGGTACTCCCAGCGGAGGCCGAGGTTCAAGGTGAGGGACTCGGTGGCCCGCCAGTCATCCTGGAAGTAAAAGCCCAGAATATTCTTGCGGTGCCCCCAAGTGCCGGTATCCACTCCTCGCCCCAAGCGCGTCGGATAGCCCAGGAAGAAGTCCGCTTCGGCAATGCCCGTTTGCCGCGCCGGCGCACCGGCAGCCGGCCCGGCGGTGAACTGGCCGGTAAAGCGGATGAAGCCCGTGATCCCGTTGTTGCCGGCAAAGAAATTGTTGGCTTGCTGGCGTAGCCACTGGCCTCCCGTCTTCATCAGGTGCCGTCCGGCGACAACGGTCAAGTTGTCGGCGTAGTGAAAAGTGTTGTTTGCGATAAGGCGCTGGCGCGTCATGTTGGTGCGGCCCAGCGAAGTGGCCAACCCGCCTGAGAATTGCAAGGCCATTAGGCCCGGTCCCCGCTCATTGCCCCGCAGGATGCCCAGCTCCTCCGCGACATTTCCCAGTCCTTTGTCCGCTCCCCCGTCGCTGAAGGCAATGCGATTGACGCCCGCGCGGAACTCATTGACCACGGCTGCGCTCCACGTGCGTGTCCAGTTAAGTACGCCTGCTTGGAAAGGCGCGGTGAAAAAGCTATCGAACAGCAAAAGGAAGGAATTGGTAGTGGGCGCGTCCTGCCGGCTGTTGGAGTAGCGAGCGGAAAAATCGTCCTTGGGCGAAAGCTTGGCGTCTATCTTGAGGTCACCCTGATCCGTGTAGACATAATTGCTGGACTGATTATACGCGTTGAACCGCAGCGAGGAATTGACGGGGGGCGGATATAGCCGGGAAGCGAACAGGTTGCGCGCCACGGTGTCCGCCAGGCTGGCAGGGATCTGGTTGTTGGGGAAAGGCTGACGGCGACCGGAACCATCCAGCGTTAGTGGGTTGTAAAGCTGGATGCCCAGTTCGCTCAGCAGCCGGGAGAAATCACCCCGTCTGAACTCAGGCGGTATCACCGTGATCAGGCCCGGCGCCCCCGGCTCGGCTCGCCGCGCCCCCTCATAGTCCGCGAAAAAGAACAACTTGTCCTTGCGGATCGGCCCCCCGATGGTTCCGCCGAACACGTTGTGGCGAATAGCGGGCTTGCTGGCTCCCTGCCAGTTGCGCGCCCAGCTATTGGCATTGAGCTTGTCATTGCGAATAAACTCAAACAGGCTCCCGTGTAATTGGTTGGTCCCCGACTTGATGCTGATATTGATCACCGCCCCCTGGAAGTTGCCGAACTCAGCCGGGGCATTGTTGGTGATCATCTTGAATTCCTGGATGGCGTCTACGCTGGGCTGGTAAGCGACCATGTTAGAGGTGGCGTGGTTGTTGTCCACGCCGTCCAACATAAAGTTGTTGGCTTCTTCGCGGTTCCCGTTGACGTAAGGCCGACCGCCCCCGGTAGTACGACGGCCGTTGCTGAAGCCGGCTGGGTTCGCTGTCGTGACGCCGGGCGCCAGCAGCGTGAGCCGCACGAAATTGCGCCCGTTGAGCGGGAGATTGACGTTGGTCACGGAGCCAATCACAGCTCCGACTTGGGTCGTGTCGGTTTGCAGCAGCGCCGCCTCCGCCTGAACCTGCACGGTCTCCGTCAGGCTACCCAACTCAAGCTGGATGTCCAGCCGCGCCCGCTGATTGATCTCCAATTGCAGGCTAGGATGCACGGCAGCGCGAAAGCCAGGCGCGGTCACGCGGATCTCATAGCGGCCGGGCGGAATGCGCGGCAATGCGTAAACGCCTTCGGCGTTGGTTTTAGTGGGCCATAAGGTGCCCCGGTCCAAATCACGAGCGGTCACCGAGGCGCCGACCACGGCGGCCCCGGACGGATCGCTCACTTGGCCGGTCACCCCGGCGCTCACCTCTTGACTCAAGGACGGCGAAAGGCCAACCAGACTGCAAGCTACCAGCAGCCAGAGACGGGTTTTCATGGGCCGGTCCCCCTCTCGGGTTTATCTTATAGCACACCCCGGCCGGCTCGCCTCACCCCTAGAACAGCAGTTTCAAGCCGAACTCAAGCACGCGCCCCGGCCCCGATGCGTTGACAGCTCCGTAGTTCTGCGTCGGCCGCCCCTGTGCGTCGAACCGCACCGTCGTGTTAATCCCCGTAAACGAGGGGTGGTTCCAGACATTGAACGACTCGGCGCGGAACTGTAGAGCGCGCGTCTCGCCCAGCCGGAAATTCTTCAGCAGGGCCAGGTCCCATTGGTTGAAGCCCGGGCCGATCAGAATATTCCGCCCCGAATTGCCGAAGCGTCCCGGCTGCATGCGCTCGGGAGGCAGGAAAGCTTCGGTGTTGAACCAACGCGCCAGGGTGCGTTCGGACTTGGGCAGGACGGGATCGGCGATCACCGTGGCGCGCGAAGAGGACACGCCGATCCGGGCCACATCCACCGGCACAGTTACGCTGTTGGGAGCACCGCTTTGGTAAAAGGTTATGCCCGAGACATCCCAGCCCCCGAAAACCTGCCTGATCCAGGCGATCCGGTGCCGCCGCAACCAAGGCAGCTCGTAAACATAGTTGAAATTCAGAACGTGCTTGCGGTGGATGCTGGACAGCCCGTAATCTGCTCGAGCAAAATAAGCGTTCTGAGGGCTGCCGCCGGTGGTGTCCAGGGTCCGCGCGAAAGTGTAACTTACTCCGAAGGTCAGGCCCTGGCTCAAGCGGCGATTGAAGGCTACCTGCAAGCTGTTGTAATTGGAGTTGTCGGCGTTCTCTTGCATACTTATATCGGCGTAACCCAGATAGGGGCGCAGGGCGTTGGGACTCATCGTACTGTAAGGCGGATTCAGGCGCGTGCCTTCGCGGAGCTGGTTTATGTTGCGCGTCCGTGTAAGTCGGCGTCCCAGCGTTCCTACATAGCTCAGGTCCATCACCACTTCGCCGGGCAACTGGCGCTGGTAGCCCAGATTGTAGGAGATCACCATGGGGGCCGGCATGCGCTCCGCAATGGCTGAAAGCGAGGGCGGAAACTTGCGTGCCGCGCCGCCGGCCGGGTTGTCAATGTTGCCGTCGTAAATCGAGGCGCTCAAGGCGAAAGGCGGATTGCCGCTGGTGCCGCCGAGATAGTCAGTCCGCATCAAATCGTAAAAGATACCGAAGCCTCCCCGGATGGCCACCTTTCCGCTGCCGCCCGGGTCCAGTGCGAATCCGAAACGGGGACCGAAGTTGCGGTAATTGGTCTGGAACCCACCCCGCGGCAGCCCGCGGAACAAGGCCCGCAAAGCGGGATCGGCTGCTTCCGGCAAGCGCCCCTGAGCAGCCTTGGGAAAGCCGGAGCCGAAAATCACAATGCCGTTGTAAGGATCCCCCGGCGCCAGGATGGCCCCGTCGGCGGGATTGACCAGCGGCAGCCGGCTGCGATCAAACCAGCGAGGTGCAAAAGTAGTAAAGTTGCCCAGCGCGCTGTATATGGGACCGATGATGTTGTAACGCAGGCCGAGTTCCAGCGTAAGCCGGCGATGAGCGCGCCAGCTATCCTGGGCATAAAACTCCCACTGGTTGAAGCGCGCCCACCACCAGGAATCCTGTTGCCCTTCGGTGTAACTCTGGAAATTACCGAGCAGCACGTCGGCGATGACATTGCGGCTGGTGCGCGCAGCCGAGGTGTTAAAAGTTACAGTGCCGTTGTCGTTGCCGCCGGAGCGGTTCTGGTCCTTCCGGCTGCGGGTAATCTGGGCGCCAAATTTGACAGCGTGCGAGCCGATAACCCTGCTAAAATCATCGCGCCACTGAAAGGTGGTATTCAGGTTCTGGATGCGGTCGCCCACGGTGTAACCGGTAAAGCCGGCCACGTTGAGATTGGGCCCAACCTGGCACTGGTTGACAGGGAAAACCTCGGGGTAAGTCAGGCCGAGCACATCCCGTCGGAGCGCTTCGTTGCGCGGGCTGCCCTTGATCTGGTTAGCGGTGACGCTGAAGCTGAAATAATTCAGGCTGGTGGGGGAGAGGGTGTGGGAGATGCTGGCCACCGTGGTAAATCCGGGGCGGGGACGGCCGCCGGGAACAATGCCCGTGTTGCCGCCCTGAAAGGCGTTCCAGATGTCCCACTCATCGTGCGTCCAGCGATACATCAACTGGGTTTTCGAGGAAAGGTAGTAATCTACGCGCAGCAAATCTTCCCGCGTGTCGGTGCGGCTGACGCCGTTGCGGGAGAGGTTGCCGCCCGGCCCGCTGAAATTCGGCAGCGGGTATGGCTTTAACAGCGCGGGCCCATTCTTTGAGAACCGCGCGGGGGGCACCCTGCGATCAGGAAAAGGCTGGTTGCCCGCCAGCGGATCGCGCGGCACGGCTAGCGAGGACTCCCGGAAGTCGCCTGCCCGCTCGGCGGCCGTAGGCACCGTACTTAGCCGCGTCTCGCCCAGGTGGTTGTATTTCCACTCCTGCCCGGCGAAAAAGAAAACTTTCTGGCGGTCGGCGTTGAACTTTCCTGGTATGAAGAACGGCCCGCCCAGAGTCCAGCCGAAATCGTTGAAGCGTAGCGGCGGCATCTCGCGGGCGAAGAAAGAACGGGCGTCCCAGGCGTCGTTGCGCACGAACTCGAATAAGGAGCCGTGAAATTCACGCGTGCCGCTCTTGGTGACCACGTTGATCATGGCCCCCGCGCGGCCGCCAAACTCCGCGCTGTAGCTCGAGGTCAGGATCTTGATCTCGGCGATGGCATCCAGGTTGGGATTGACAATGGCGTTGCTGTTGCCGCCATTGTCCATGTTGTCGACGCCGTCCATTAAGAAATAAATTGAGTTGCTGCGGATGCCGTTAATCCGCTGGCCCGTGGTGGAGAGGCCGAGATTGAAAGGGTCTACCGTCGTGGCGACAGCTCCCGGTATCAGGCGCAGCAGTTGTGCGTAGTTGCGCCCGTTCAAAGCCAGGTTGCTCAACTGGCGGTCGCTGATCAGCCGCGCCACTTCACCCGAGCTGAGCTGCACTTGCTCGACTGCGGCCGTGACCGAGACGGCTTCGCTCACCGGTCCCACCTCAAGCGTCAGATCCACGACCCGGCGGGAAGCAGCATCCAGCACTATGCCCTTGCGTTCGAGCGCCCGAAAGCCGACCGCTTCCGCGCGCAGATCGTACACGCCCGCGGGCAAGGCGGGAAAGATGTAATAACCGGCTGCGTCGCTGGTGGTGGTGCGCGTGAAACCCGTGCCCGCTTCCCTCAGCGTGATTTGAGATTGCGGCACCACCGCCCCGCTGGGATCGAAGACCTTGCCTGCTATTTGTCCTACGTTACTCTGAGCCAGCGCCACAGACACACTGAGAACGCAGCCGATCACTAGCCTTTTGCACATCTTATTTGTCCTCCCCGACGAAGCCCGGCCAGGCTCCAACCCGGCCCTGCTACACCCATTCCCATTCGCGCAACCAGCGGTAGCTCTCCGCAAGGTTGTTCCACATAGCGGCCGTCAACGCCCGGTGACGCTCGCTTTCTGCCTGGTCGAACTGGCGGCGCTCCTTGACCGCGGCGGCTGCGTTCTTGACCTGATCCACAGTGATCAATCCGGGGATGGTGGCCGCCAGCACGTCACAGCAAAGCACGTAACGCAGCGCCAGGCGCGCCCGCTCGTCGTCTTCCTGCTTGGTCGGCGAATCGGGTACCCCCTTGGAAGCAAACAGCGCGCCGCTGGCGAAGGGCTTGATGCCGATGAAGCCCACGTCGTATTTGCGGAAGGCGTCGAACATGCTGCCCACGGGCTTCTGCTTGCTGCCGGCCGCGTAAGGCGTGATGATCACTTCCAGCTCCGGGTACTTGGCCACTGCTTCGGCGATCCAGGGGCGGTGGTGCGTGGAGACGCCTGTGAAACGCACGCGGCCCGTTTGCTTCGCCCAGGCGAGCGCCGCCACCACGTTCTCAATTTCCTCCGGGGTGTTGCGCGTGGCATGCTCACGGATGGTTATGCGCCATATGTCCACGTAACCGATCCCGCTGGCCTTCAGGGCCTCATCCAACCCTTGCTTCAGCTTGTCCACCGAGCCCGCGATCTTCGGATCGCGCGCCCCGGTGCTATCGAAGCCGAAGTAAATCTCCTCGCGCCGGCCCTTGATCGCCTCGGCGTAAACCATCACCTCCGAGTGAGAACAAGCGTCAATGTAATTGATCCCGTGCTCCAGGCAGGCGTAGATTACCTCGCGGCGGTTCTTCTTGAATTCCTCTGTGCCCGGCTTGTACGGGATGCGTTTCCAATGCCCGCCCATGCTCACTGCGGAGATCATAAGGTTGGTCCGCCCCAGGCGCCGGTACTCCATATCGGGGTTGTAACTGCGCGTCTTGCGAGGATCCGGCGCGGCGGTCATCGCCACCGCTCCAGCGCCGGCCGCGTTCGCCAAAAACTCACGTCGCGAAACTGTCTGCTCGTTCATCGCCATTTACTCCTTAGTCCGCTTTGAGCCGCCAGGCATGCGGCGTAACTTCTTCTATGTTCGGCCGCACTTCGGCCTCCGCGCGGCCCCCGGCCCACGCCAGCCCGCCCGCTACTATGGCCTGGAAAAACGGATCGGTCCAGACGTCCTCGCGATGTCCCAGCGAGGTGTAAAAGACGCGGCCCTGGCCGTGCCGGCGCGCCCACGTGCAAGGGAAATCCGGGCGACGATAAGCTTCGCCTCGCAGATAGCGAGTCTCCTGCACCACAACCACATACAAGTCACGGGCGTAATTCTTGAACGTGTACCAGTGATCGGTGAACGAGATGCCTTCGGCCATGCCCAGCTCACTCACTCCGGGAAATTTCCTGTTCACCATAAACAGCGCAGCCTCCTGCTCCGGACCGTGCACGAGAGATTCGCCGCCGAGCATGGCAATGTATGGATCCACCTCAGCCTGGTTTTCGTCGGGCTTGCCTTTAGAATGAAAGGTATCCGCCGCGGAGTGAAAGCCTACGAACCCTTTGCCGGCGGCGATGGCCTCCAGCAGCCTTTGCTTGCCTCGCGCGCTCATGGGCGGCGAGCCGTCGCGGGCCGGGGCCATGAGGTTCCCGCTGGTGTAAAACGCGATCACGTCATAGCCGTCCAGATTGCCCTCGAAGACGCGCCCGTCCTTGGTGCACTCGACCTCAAAACCGCCCCTGCGACCCATCTCCGTCAGCACCCTCTCGGAGTGACTCAGCCGGCCGCCCTGGCGCCGCACGACAGAATGTTCAAACGCCGCGCTGCGCGTAAAGTACAACACCCTTAAGGGCCGGCTTTGCTGGACCCGCACAGCGACTCGCATGTCTGACATACCCGAGCATTAAAGTTGACACACTGGCCCCCCGTGTGTCAACTCAAGGGCCAACGTGCCTTGCGGGATAGGCCCGAATTGAACCTTACCCAGGACCTGCTGGGGTGAGCTGAGGGAGAACACAATAACAGGGCAGGCAGGGCGAAGACCTTGACATGAACCCAAGGTGCCTGCGCGGCCCAAGGTTTGTTCGGGCCGTGATGGTTGTTGGCCGAGTTGTCCCGTTGGTAATGGAAGCAGAGTTGGTAGCCTCAGGCCTGGCCCGGAAAAGCGAGCACGTCGCCGCGGAAGCGTTGCGACCGATAGAACCACCATTGCATGAGGCCACGCACGACCTCTGCGTCGCCTGTGACGGTTAAGTGGCGGCCCGGCTTGCGCACCGGTGCGTGCCGAATAAGGTTGACTTGTCCGGGAGTCGGAACCTGTCATAATAGGTGTCCACCAAAGGCATGTCGGCCTTGACTGCTGTGGTCTTGCTCCCTTGGCTATTCACCCCCTTGGCAGCCCCAACCCTGCCTGAGAGGTACTTCGCCATCCTAGAGGCGGCTATCGCTTCCCTCGAGGCCGCAAGGGTCCCGGCGGCGCCGGAGGCTCGGCCCCAAGGCCACTATTATCCAGGGGCCTTGATGGTGGCCACCGTGTTGTTCGCCAAGCAGCACGCGGCTAATGCTCGTTTCGGCGATCCCAAGATGCTAGCGCTCGCGATCAAACTCGGCGATCTGCTGGCTGCCGAGCACGAAGCGGGTATTTACCGGCGGCGCCGGGACCACCACCGGGACACATACATGTGGCTGGAAGCTTTTCGCCTGCTGGCGCCGCGCCTGAGTAACGACCGGCGGGCCCGCTGGCGCCAGGCCCTGGAGGATCTGATCGCTGAGATGGCGGCCGACGTGAATGAGCGGAAGGACCGGCCGGCTTACACGTCGCCTTTTGGCGTGCCCACCAACCACACTGCCTTGCGCGCGGCCACCGTCTACTTGGCGGGTCGGCTCTTCGGCAACCCTGAGTGGGAACGGCTGGGCGCCAGTGTGATGCACCGCTTCGCTGCGATGGAGCAATCGCCTGACGGCTATTGGGGCGAGCATTCGCGGGCAGGCCCCACGACCGCCTATGACTATCTGACCGCCGCGGCAGTTGCGCTGTACTATGAGCACAGCGGTGATGCGGCGGCGCTTGAGGCCTTACGCCGCTCGCTGGAGTTTCACAAGCACTTCACCTGGCCCGACGGTCAACCCGTGATGGCCATTGACGACCGACGCCGGCATGCTTACGTGAGTCCCTGGGGGCACTTCGGCTTCTCCCATTTTCCGGAGGGGAGGCGTTACGCGGAATTTTTGACCTCGTGCATGCGGGAGGCCCAGCTTTCCATGGAGCATGTGGGGCGCCTGGCGCAGAACGCCCTTTACTGGCATGCTGGGCCTCAGGCGCCAATACCGCAGGATCAGCCCGAATATGCGTATCGAATGTCGGTGCCGGCGGGCATCCGCAAAAGCGGCCCCTGGATGGTTTGTCTGTCCGGTCTCATCAGCACCCAGGCAGTAACCAGCCAGTATTACCTGGACCGGCAGGCACACCTTGAGGTATACCATGTGAAGACCGGCTTGATCATCAGTGGCGCTAACTCCAAGAACCAGCCCGAGCTGGCCACCTTTCGCGAGAAGATCGCACCTGGCTTGTTCTACTTGCCGCTCGATAGCCGGCTAAGTATGACGAAGAGCGGCGATCGCCTTTGTCTTGCCTATAATTCGTTCAGCGCGGATATCGAGGTGCTGCCACCGAGCTCCCGGCGATTGAGCTTCCGCGTCCTAGTCCGGCGCAAGAGTCCGTCGGAAGAGGCCTATCTCACGCTTCAGTTGTGCTTGAAAGCAGGTGAAGCGCTGGAGAGCGGGGCTTCAGGATCCGAGTTGCTCAGCTCGCGACCCATGACGCTGCGGAGCTTGGGAGGTTTGCTACGACACGGCGGCTGGACGCTGCGGGTGGATCATCCGGGAGCCAGGTTGAGCTGGCCTGTGTATCCCTACAACCCTTACCGGAAAGGACCGGAAGTGGAGCTGGAGTACGCGGTGGGTGCGCTCGTCATTCCTTTGGATTTGAAAAGTGTCCGTGAGCAGTTAGTTTCATTCACGCTGGAGGTGCCGGCGGCGACCGGCCACTGAGAACTGAGCATGCACCGAATCGTCCTGCTGACTGGCCTGACGGTGGCCGCGCTATCCGCACAGGTTGACTGCGAAAACTGGCGAAGCCGGATCAAGGCGACGCTATTTGTGCCGGAGCCTCTGCCTGCACTACGGGCAAAGACCCACGGGCGCTTTCAGGCGGCGCCCGGCGTGGTGGCGGAGAGGGTAACTTACGCGACCCAATTCAACCTGCGCGTGCCCGCGGTGATTTATTTCCCGGCTGAGCGGCGCGGCAAGTTGCCGGGGCTGGTTGTGGTCAACGGGCACGGTGGCGACAAATATAGCTGGTACGCATTCTACACGGGCATCCTTTACGCCCGGCTGGGCGCAGTGGTGCTGACCTACGATCCGGTCGGTGAAGGTGAGCGGAACCGGGAACGCAAATCGGGCACACGCGCGCACGATGCGATTAAAGGGCCTCCGGAGCTGGCTCGCCGCCTGGCTGGGCTTATGATCACCGACGTGATGCAGGCCGTGTCTTATCTCGGCCAGCGACGTGAGGTGGACGGCGGGCGTATCGCCGCCGTCGGCTACTCTATGGGCTCTTTCGTGCTCAGCCTCGCCTGTGCGATAGACAAGCGGCTAAAGGCGTGCGTGCTTGCGGGGGGAGGCAATCTGGACGGGCCGGGAGGCTATTGGGACAAGTCCAAGCCCATGTGCCAGGGCCTGCCTTACCAGTCGCTCATGTTCCTGGGAGATCGGGCGGCCGCCATATATGCCTTGCATGCCGACCGCGGGGCTACGCTGATCTTTAACGGGGCCGAGGACAGCACGGTGGGCATCCCGCAGCACAGGCACGACGCATCGTTTTTCGCTGATCTTCAGCGTCGCGTGGCGGAGTTGCGAGGAACCAAGGAGGGCCTGTTCGATTTTGCCTTCGTGTCCGGCGCCGGCCACCGGCCGTGGTTTGTAACCAAGCCGGTGGCCTTGTGGCTTGAAGAGAAACTTGATTTCCCCTTCTGTACCAAGGCGATCATCGAGGCAATGCCCGAAACGCACATCGGCAGTTGGGCTCGGGCTAATGGCGTGCCACTGGATCCTCTGTACGCAAGCGAGCATCGTGAGGGCGGTACCCTGGCGCTGGGCGCCGGGGTTCCCGCGCTGGCGCGTAATCTGCTGAGCGTATTTAATCCCGACACTTGGGAGCGCAACAAGCGGAACTTGATCCTGGAAAGCTGGCTTGAGCGCGCATGCGCCGCCACTTGCGGATGCGGACCCATGAGCCCATGAGCAGCGTGCCGGCGTTATCCGTTATATGGCAGAGACTGGCCGGCTTCCCATCTGCCCGAAGTGCGCGTGGAGCGGGTAGCATGGGCGCGCTGATCGATTCGCGTCGCGTGCTGGAACTCCCTATAAACGGGCGCAACGTCATCGGGTTAGCCACGTTGCTGCCGGGAGCTTCACAGGTCAGTGCGCCGCAGATGTTCACCGGGGACCGCAGTGGTCCCACGGTTTCCATGTCCGGCTCACGCGGCAACCAGAACCTGTTTTTGTTCGATGGCGCGCACTTCAACGCACTATTTCGCAACACCGGTTTTAACTATCCGCCGCCGGACGCCCTTCAGGAAGTCAAGGTGCTCACCAACAGTTTCAGTGCCGAATACGGGCGGAACGCAAGCGCTGTTTTCAGCCCAATTTCCGGTGCGGATGGAGGTGCGGCGTTCCTACCCCAGGCCGCGGATGTGGGGAGCGGATGCGGCGGTTCCGCTGGGGCCGGTAACGCTGAAAGGAGAGGCGGCGTGGTTTGGCGCGCCTGCGCGACAGAGGGATGAGTACGTGCTGTATGTGGTGCAGGCCGAGCGGCAGGCGGGCGAGCGGGTTTTCGTGGGGGATACGCCGGCGAAGCGGTCACACGCCGGCGACCGGTACCCGGCTTCGCACCGGATCGCGGCCTGACCGAAGCGTTCCTGGGTCGCGTGTCGTATACCATTGACGCCAACCGTAGCGTAGCCCCAGAGGGAGCGGTGCGGCGGAAGGGCGACCGCCTGTGGCTCAAGCTAGAGTACTCGCAGGCGCTAGAGCAGCACTGGCGCGCCACAGCGGCCTTCACGCTGATCCGGGGCGCGCCGACGGATTTCCTCGGCCAGCACCGCCGCAACTCGCACGCGACCCTGGCGCTGCGGTACAGCTTTTGAGACCGGGTGCCCGCTCAGAAGAGCAGCTTCAGCGCAAACTGCATGATCCGCGGGTCCGACGCGCTTTCGATCCGACCGAAGCGGTTCGTAACGTTGACCGCAGCATAGGGATTGCCGAAGTTGGGCTTGTTGAATGCGTTG
>Ga0315298_1001419_pt1 | contig 43845 bp, 39 predicted proteins | sample WHS_1_MG_FD_203077 | JGI IMG/M metagenome (GOLD analysis project Ga0315298, IMG submission 203077) | Extremophilic microbial mat communities from Washburn Hot Springs, YNP, Wyoming, USA - WHS_1_MG | ecosystem: Environmental > Aquatic > Thermal springs > Hot (42-90C) | place: USA: Wyoming... | reverse complement strand
CAGAATGGCAAAAGAAGATTGGCTTAAGGCTGTGGTAAACTAAAAAGGAGAAAGAGCGGCAGACTTCCACGAGGTAGATGAGCTGCCCCTCAAAAAGAAAAGCCTGACTAAACGAGACACTACCGAGAACGAGGGTGACTTGACAAATTTCCAATCAGGCACTTATAATAAAAAAAACTGCCACCTGCGTCCTTAAGTCCCGTGTTTCACGTTTTATCCCGCAATAGAAAGCGACCGGCTATACCTGCAGTCATAGCTGACTCCAGGGAGTTGGTATTTCATCCCCAAAGATGAGCAAGTATATCTTCGTCACCGGCGGCGTGGTCAGCTCTGTAGGCAAAGGGGTCAGCGTCGCCTCCATAGGCAGAATACTTAAAAGCCGCGGCATATCCGTTTCCGTGCAGAAGCTCGACCCCTACCTCAATGTCGACCCGGGTACCATGTCGCCCTACCAGCACGGTGAGGTGTTCGTCACCCAGGACGGCGCCGAGACCGACCTCGACCTGGGGCATTACGAGCGGTTCATCGATGTCGACCTCACCGCCGCCTCCAATGTCACCTCCGGGCAGATATACTCGGCGGTCATCGCCGGGGAAAGGCGCGGCGATTATCTCGGCGGCACCATTCAGGTGGTGCCCCACGTCACCAACGAGATAAAGCGGCGCATCAGAGAGGTCGCCGAGCTCACCCATGCCGAGGTGGTCATCGTGGAGGTCGGCGGCACCGTGGGCGACATCGAGGGACAGCCTTTCCTCGAAGCCATCCGCCAGATGAGAAATGAGGAGGGCAGGGAGAACGTTCTCTATGTGCACGTCACCTTCCTCCCCTACATCGCTACCACTAAAGAACTCAAGACCAAGCCCACACAGCACAGCGTCAACGAACTGAGGCGCATCGGCATCCAGCCCGATATCATCCTCTGCCGCTCCGACCACGAAATACCGCCCAGCCTCAAGGACAAGGTCTCCCTGTTCTGCGATGTCCCCCGCGAGGCAGTCATCCCGCTGGTCACCGCCGAGACCATTTATGAGGTGCCGCTGGTGCTGGAAGAAGCCGGGCTGGGCGACCTGGTCATCCAGCGGCTGGGGCTTACGGCAAGGAGCGCCGACCTCAGCGAATGGCGGGACATGGTAGCCCGTCTCAAGGCACCCAAGGAGCCGGTGAACATCGCCCTGGTGGGCAAATACGTGGAGCTCCAGGACGCCTATTATTCGGTGCGCGAGGCGCTGTGCCACGCCGGTCTGTACCACAACCGACAGGTGAACATAATCTGGGTGCATTCCGAGGCACTCGAGGGTAATGGCAACACAGGGCTGTTGAAATCAGCCCAGGGCATAATCGTCCCTGGCGGCTTTGGCTACCGTGGGATCGAAGGGATGGTCGTTGCCGCCAGGTATGCCCGCTTGAACCACATCCCCTATCTGGGGCTGTGCCTGGGCATGCAGGTGATGGTCATCGAGTTCGGGCGCTACGCCCTGCGCTCCAGCGAGGTAAATTCGACCGAGTTCGACCCCGACACCCCTTACCCGGTCATCTGCCTGCTGCCGGAGCAACAGACCATCACCAACCTCGGCGGCACCATGCGCCTTGGTGCCTATCCCTGTCATCTGGTGCCGGGGACGCAGGCATACCGTGCCTACGGACAGCCGGTGGTGCATGAGCGGCACCGTCACCGCTTCGAGTTCAACAACCATTTCCGCGAGCCCTTCGAGGCGAAGGGGCTTATCGCCAGCGGACTTTCCCCTGACAGGCGGCTGGTGGAGATAGTGGAACTCAGAGACCACCCCTGGATGGTCGCCTGTCAGTTCCACCCCGAGTTCCGCTCCCGTCCCAATAGACCCCACCCGCTGTTCGTCAGCTTCGTCGCCGCCGCCAAAGAAACGCTGGTCGAGGGCGCTCAGGTATCGCTACCGCTAACTCAGGAGCATCTCACCCAGTAAAAAGGAGTATAAAATATGCGTCTGTTTCTGGACACAGCCAACATCGAGCACATAAGGCACGGGGTGAAGCTGGGAGTGGTCACCGGCGTGACCACCAACCCCAGTCTGGTATCCAAAGAGGGCAAGGTGGACTACAAGAGGCTGGTCAAGGAGATCTGCAGCATCGTCCCGGGACCGGTGTCCACCGAGGTATTGAGCCAGGATGCCAGCGGTATGGTGGCTGAAGCCCGGGAGATAGCGTCCTGGGCAGAGAATGTGGCGGTAAAGATACCGGCGACCGTCCAGGGAGTGGAAGCCACCGCCATCCTCGCCAGGGAGGGGATAAAGGTGAACTTCACCCTGTGCTTCTCGGTGAACCAGGCGCTGCTGGCAGCCGCCGCCGGTGCTGCCTTCGTCAGTCCCTTCGTGGGCAGACTGGACGATATCGGCGAGGACGGCATGGGGCTGGTGCGGGAGATAGTGCAGATATACCGCAGCTACCCTGAGATAAAGACCGAGGTCATCGCCGCCAGCATCCGCCACCCGCGTCACTGCGTCGAGGCAGCTAAAGCCGGCGCTCACATCGCCACCGTCCCCTATTCCGTCCTTATGCAGATGGTGCAGCACCCGCTGACAGACATCGGCGTGCGCCGCTTTCTCGAGGACTGGGAGAAGGTTATGGGTAAACGGAGTTAAAAATCTATACTCAGGAGAAATGACATGGTAGTAGAGGAAAGGCAACCACAGATAAGCATCGCCGAGCTGGAGACCAAGACCCGCGATGAACTGCTGGATATGGCACGCCAGCAGGGCATCGAGGGCATCACCGCTCTGAAGAAGCAGGAACTCATCATGCGCATCGTCCAGGCATACACCGAGCAGCAGGGCTTCCTGTTCGTCAGCGGCGTCCTGGACATCACCAACGAGGGCTACGGATTTCTGCGACAGGAGAGCCTGCTCCCCGGTCCCAGCGATGTGTACATCTCCCAGTCCCAGATCCGCCGCTTCGGCTTGAGACCGGGCGATATCGTCTCCGGTCAGGGGAGACCGCCTAAAGAAGGCGAGAAGTACTGCAGCCTGGTGAGGGTGGAGGCGATAAACGGGGTCGACCCCGAGCAGTCAAAGAGCCGTCCGCACTTCAATTCGCTGACCCCCACCTTCCCCAACAAAATGTTCAACCTGGAGACCAGCCCCAGCAACCTGTCCACCAGGCTGATCAACCTCATCGCCCCCATCGGACGGGGGCAGAGGGGGCTTATCGTATCGCCGCCCAAGGCGGGGAAGACCGTGCTTTTGAAAAACATCGCCAACGCCATCACCGCCAACTACACCGAGCCCCATCTGATGGTGTGCCTCATCGGCGAAAGACCGGAGGAGGTAACGGACATGAAGCGCTCGGTGAAGGCAGAGGTGGTGGCAGCGACCTTCGATGAGCCGGTGGACAACCAGACGAGGGTAGCCGAGCTGGCACTGGAAAGGGCGAAGCGGCTGGTGGAGATAGGAAAGGACGTGGTGATACTGCTCGACGGCATCACCCGCCTCACCAGAGCGTACAACCTGGCGATGCCGCCCAGCGGGCGCACCCTTTCCGGCGGCATAGACTCAGTAGCCCTGTACCCGCCGAAGCGCTTCTTCGGCGCCGCCAGAAATACCGAGGAGGGCGGCAGCCTGACCATCATCGCCACCTGCCTGGTGGACACCGGCAGCAGAATGGACGACTTGATCTACGAGGAGTTCAAGGGCACGGGGAATATGGAACTCCACCTCGACCGCCGGCTGGCGGAGAAGCGCGTCTTCCCGGCAATAGATATCCTGCGCAGCGGCACCCGCCGCGAGGAACTGTTGCTCGACGAGAACACCCTGAAGCAGGTGTGGCTGTTGCGGCGCATCGTGGGCATGATCGCCGAGGACTCCTCCAATCCCACCGAGGCTACGGAGAGGCTGCTCGACCGCCTGGCAAAGACGCGGACCAATGCCGAGTTTCTGGCAACTCTGTCAAAGGAGATTTAAGGTGGCTGTCTCTTTAAGACCTCAACCCCCTTTCTGGACAGCCTGATATGTGTTAAAATAGCTTAAAAGATGAATAATAATAATGTAAGAGCCCTTGCGGTAACCGCTCTGCTCCTCTTCCTGCTAGCCCTATCCCTCACCCCACCATCCATCCTGGCTAACAACAGCCTCACGACAAACCCGACACAGGGACCGGTGGGCGCACAGGTGTCCATACCCGGCACCTGCGGCTATGGCTCCGGCACCTACCAGCTCGTATGGGACGATAGCCAGATCATCGCTGAAGGTCAAATCGCACAGGGCTGTGTCTCGGTGACCTTCCTGGTGCCCGAAGCCCCCAGGGGGAAGCACAAGCTGACCCTGAAGGTGGCGGACAAGGTCTTGAGCGGCGAGTTTACCGTGACGGCATCCTTAAGCCTTACCCCGGTGAAAGCCACCGTGGGCTCGGAGGTCACGGTAACCGGAAAAGGCTTTAACAGCAACGAGTCGGGCATACAGGTGTTCTACGACGACGCTGCGGTAAAAAGCGGCGTCACCGCTAGCAGCAAGGGTAGCTGGGAGACCACCTTCAAGGTGCCCGCCAGCGTCCGCGGCAACCATGTGGTCACGGCTCAGGGCACCACGCCGGCTGAAGAGGCAGGAAAGCTCACCTTCACGGTGGTCCCCAGCATCAGCATAAACCCCACCTCAGGAAATGTGGGCACTGTGGTGAACATCGCCGGCAGCGGCTTCACCAGCGGGGAGACCAACATCAGGGTGACCTATGACGGGCTGACCGTCAACTCGGGCATCCCCGCCGATGCCAAAGGCTCATGGCAGTCCAGCTTCTCGGTACCAGCATCAGCCAGAGGCAGCCACGAGGTCGGGGCGGTGGGAGGGGTCACCCCGGAGGAAGAAATCAGTAAACTCAGCTTCAACGTGTCGCCGGTGATAAAAGTGGAGCCGGCATCCGGCTACCTCGGCGACGCCATTTATGTCGGCGATAGCCTGTGGGTCAACGGCATCGGCTTCGAGTCCAAAGAGAGTGATATCAGGATAACCTTCGATGGCACCATGTTAGCCAGCAACATTGGCGCCGATGCCAAGGGCTCGTGGTCAACCAAGATCGCGGTGCCGCCAACGCCTCAGGGCAAACACCTTATCGGCGCCTCTGGTAATGTCAACAAGCCAGGCGAAGTCCCCGAGGTCGCGGTAATCGTGTCGCCCAGGATAGAATTGAACCCCGCCTCCGGCCCCATCGGCGATGAGGTCACTTTAAGCGGTACCGGCTTCGCCCCCGGTCAGCCGGTAATCATCAGCTACGATGGCAATCAGGTGGCGACCTCCGCCGCCACCGACACCAAGGGCAACTTCGCCGCCAGGTTCAAGGTGCCGCCGTCAAAAGCTGGCGACCACGCCGTGACCGTCACCGCCGCCACTTCTGTGTCCTCGGTGAAGTTCACCGTGGAATCAACGCCACCGCCGACGCCCAGCCTCCTCTCTCCTGAAGCTGGTGCCAGGTTCGGCTTAATCGGCAAGACCGTGGTCGCCTTTGACTGGGAGGAGGTCACCGACCCCAGCGGCGTGTATTACACGCTGGAGATAAGCCCCAGCACCGATTTCTCCGGCACCGTGCTGCGCAAGGAAGGGCTGACTGCCTCAGAGTATACGCTGACCAAAAAGGAGGCACTGCCACGGGGTAAATACTACTGGAGGGTGAAAGCGGTGGACGGCGCCGGGAACCAGGGGGAATGGACCACAGGACAGCTTCTGGAAATCGGCGCCCTGCAGTGGTGGGTCATCGCCGTCATCGCCCTCGGCGCCTGTGTGCTGGTGGTCATCGTCTGGCGCATCGTGCACGTCGTCCGTAGCGGTGACCTGGGGGACTGACCAAAACTTGACAATATAGCCATTATGGCTTAATATGGAGAAAACTGAATACGATACTACAATCGTACAGAAAGTGAGGATGTGACATGAGATTAATGATTATCGGGCTGGGACAATGCGGGTCGCGCGTTGCTGACCAGTTTGTCCGGCTGAACAAAAAAGCGCAGGCACAGTGGGGCATCAACATCGTCACCGGCGTTTATGCTGTGAACACCGACCAGACAGACCTTACCGGGCTGTCTTATATTAACTCCGACTATATGCACCGCATACTTATCGGCGGGCGGAAGACCTGGGGACACGGTGTGGGCAAGATAAACGAGATGGGTGCTGAGCTTGCCAGGGAGGACGGGGACAAGGTGATTGATGCCGTGCGGTCAGCCCCCAATTTCTACCAGTCGCATGCCTTCCTGCTCATCGCCGGCGCCGCCGGCGGCACCGGCTCGGGGGCGATCTCCGTCATCGCCCAGATGCTCAAGGAGCGGTATGTGGGCAAGCCGGTGTATGCCCTGGTCGTCCTCCCCTTCGAACACGAGGAGATGACCGAGCTGCGCAGCGTCTACAATACCGCTACCTGTCTCAAGTCCATCCACTCCGTAGCCGACGGTGTGTTCCTGGCTGATAACCAGCGCTATGTGAGAAAAGACGCCAGCCTGGCAATGAACCTGAACCGGATAAACGCCCAGATAGTGGAGCCGTTCTACGATTTGATGTGCGCCGGCGAGGTGATCAAGTATAAGCATGTGGGCGCCAAGGTGCTCGATGCCGGCGATATCATGCAGTCCATCGACGGCTGGACAGCCATCGGCATAGGAAGCGCCGAAATACCCCGCGGTTTCCGCTTCCCCTGGCAGCTGGCTAAGGTGAGCTACAAAGAGAAGAGCGATGAGACCTTGAGGGCGATGCAGGCTATGGATGCCGCCATCAGCGAACTCTCCATAGGCTGCAGCCCGGAGGACGCCGGCAGGGCACTCTACCTGCTGGCTGCCCCGGCAAGGGACATGTCCATGGATATAGCCAAGGGGCTCGGTGACTATCTCCGCGAGCTGGCGGAGAATGCCGTCATCAGGGCAGGCGACTTCCCCAGAGAGGGCTCCATGGTGAATGTCACCATAATGTTCTCCCAGCTCGCCTTCGTGCAGAAGATACGCGATTACTACGATAGGGCTACCGCCTTCGCCCAGACGCAGAAGGAACGCATCAGAGAGACCAGCAGCCGCCTCCGCGATATGGAGGAAGCCGCCAAGGGTCTGCCCAGCCTCATCTAGACTTAACGGTCCAGCAGGACCAGCTAGTCGCGCAGGCTGCCCTGTGCTATCTTCGGGGTGCACCTTTTTGCCGCCTGTACCGTAAGCGCCAGGCTCATCAGATAGTCATCATGCCCGCTAGCCGCATCGACAAAGAAGTCCAGCGTCTGGTTCGGGCGATAGACCTGCTTCGCCTGCCATAGCTGCGACATCAGTTCACCGTACTCCGCCGAACCGTCCTGGCGGTAGACCTTCAGCCTGCCCGAGTTCACCATAGCCAGAAGGTCGAAGGCAAGCTCCGATTTCGTCTTTTGAGTGAACTTGAACGGCACCACCCGACTGCCCAGAGCACTCCTCAGCAGGCTGACAAGCGGCTCACCCACACCGGTGGCATCGCACACCACATACCTCGGTCGCCACACATCTTTAAGCAGCCTCACCAGCTCAGCGAGCAGGTCGGCGTGCCTTCTGCCCACCCAGGAATAGTGCTCCACCACCATGAGTAGCGGCTGCTGCAAGCGGTCACCGGCAGGCGCCGGCACCACCTCAGCCACGGTCATCACCGTGGCATCCCTGCTGCGCCGCAGCAAGACTTCCGACTCAAGCTGCTCAGCCTCGCCGGCAAAGTCGATCCCCACCACATACACCTTCCCCTCTTCAGGCAGACGCCGCCTGGCATGTTCACCCCTGAGAGATGCCAGTTGCGCCGGGTTGAAAAACCCTCCACCGCCCCGTATCGGCAATAAAGCATACTGGGTGCGAAACAGGGGGTGGTCCTCTCCCAGCCTCTGTCTCTCCATCTCCACAAATTTCCGGTATGCCGGGTTATATTTAGCCACCTCCTGCCAGTCATACCTGAAATGCCTTTTAACGCCGTCCCTCTTCTCCAGCTCCAGGTTCGCCTGCTTTATTTCTTCCAGCAGCGTGGAATCGTCCCAGGTCGTCCCGTAGAGTACGGTGGTGGTGTTGTGCGCCGATGCCATCGGTCTGAACTCCTTGGTGTACTTGTCCCTGGAGACATCCTGGGCTTCGTCCACCTCCAGCAGTATATCCGCCGTATGCCCCACCACCGAACTGGTCTCCTCCGCCGAAAGGAACACCCAGCGGACATTGCCCAGCTTGACTAGATAGCCAGCCTCGGAGCTCCAGATACCGCCATAGCCGTACTCGTCCAGTCTCTCCTTCAGCCGGCTCATGGAGATGAGCGTCTGCGGTTTGAATGTGGGACTGCACTTGATGCCGCTGCCACCCTTGGAGAGGAACATGGTCAGCAGCAGCACCTCCAGGTGCGCCGAGAGTTCGTTCTTGCCACCCTGCCGGGCAATCTCCACAGTCAGGGTCAGCCCCAGATTGCCCTCGATGCTGGCAACCACCGCCCGGGCTACCTCCTGCTGGTAAGGTCTCAGCTCCATTTCGATTACTTGACCAGCGCCTTCACACCCAGCGGGATGGCGATCTCGGTGAGCACTTTGGTGATAGCCTGCTTCAGCGACTTTTTCTGTTCTTTAGAGATGCTGTAGCGGGTGCGGACCAGTCGGGCTATGGTACTGGCAGTGTCCAGCGCCAGCCGGACATTCTCCGGATGGCTCTCGATAAGCGAACGCAGCTTCAGGCGCAATAGGGCAATCTCCTCGTCCAGCCCCTCCATCCCCCTCACCTCCTCAAACTCCAGCCTCTCCGCCTCATCGAGCGCCCGACTGTAAAAGCTAGGCTTTCGCTTGCCCGTCCTGCCCTCGGCTCCCTTTTCTATCACCATGTCCTTGCTCCAGCCGCACCTTCACCAGCCCGTACACCAGCACATGCGCCGCTACATCATACCGCCGCCTCTCTAACGCTAACACCAGTAGCTTAGCCATTTCACCAGCTATTATAGTACAAGCGTTCTATTATGCCAAGGTAGACCTGTCGCCCGTCCCTTTATGCAGGTCAGGTGAGGGGGCATGTCCTCTCTCTTCCGCGGCAGAGAGCCACATTCCCCTGTCCTCTCTCCCCCTGCGGGAGAGAGTTAGAGTGAGGGGGAAACTCACCCTCACCTTTATCCTCTCCCGTCAAGGGAGAGGAAAGAGAGGGCTCTCCCGTCAAGGGAGAGGAAAAAAGGTGTCCTCTCTCCCCTTGCGGGAGAGAGTTAGAGTGAGGGGTCTTCACTTTCACCCTCACCTTTATCCTCTCCCGTCAAGGGAGAGGAAAAAAGGTGTCCTCTCTCCCCCTCGCGGGAGAGAGTTAGAGTGAGGGGCTTGTCCTCTCTCCCCTTGCGGGAGAGAGTTAGAGTGAGGGGTCTTCACTCTCACCCTCACCTTTATCCTCTCCCGTCAAGGGAGAGGGGAGAAGGAAAGACTCTCCCGTCAAGGGAGAGGAAAGAGAGGGCTCTCCCGTCGAGGGAGAGGAAAAAAGTATCGCCAATCTACCGGATGATTACCTGAATTTCCGTTATATTTCAGGATGTGTTATACTTGGCTGCTAAATAACCGTGTTCTGTCACTGAAATGGAGAGTGGTATGAAATACAGATATAGCTTTCTTGCCCTCTGTCTTCTGGCATTGCTGTCAGCCTGCCTCCTGCCGGCGTGCGCCCGGGATGGCACCGGGACTCCAGGCAACAAAGAGGCTGACTTTGAACAGCACATCAAACAGGGGACTATCTACGCCTCAGAGGAGAAATGGGATGAGGCTATCGCCGAGTTCACCGCAGCCATCGGCATCAACCCCAAAGCAGCCACCGCCTATAACAACCGCGGCTGGGCTTATGCCAACAAGGGCAGTACCGACCTCGCCATCGCCGACCTGTCCAAAGCTATCGAACTTGACCCCAAGCTGGTGGAAGCCTATTACAACCGCGGGCTGGTGTACCGCTTTCTGGGTGACCCTGAGAAGGCAATCGCCGATTTCACCAAATGTCTCCAGCTCGACCCTAATAATTTCACCGCTTACAACGACCGCGGCTCCGCCTACACCGATGTCAACCAGCTCGATTCAGCGCTCGCCGACTTCAATAAGGCGGTATACCTTAAGCCGGACTATGCCATTGCCTATTACAACCGCAGCCTGGTGTACCGGGCGCAGGGGGAATGGGCACTAGCCATCGCCGACCTGAAGAAGATAATCGAACTCGACCCCGAATCGGCACCTCAGATCAAACAGGAGATGGCACTGATCTACAATCAACGGGGAATCGAGTACGGTTCTAAAGGAGAGATGGAGCCAGCCCTTGCCGACTTTTCCAAAGCCATCGAGCTCGACCCGGAATTTGTCGAAGCCTATTACAACCGCGGCACCATTTATAACGCGCAGGAGCAGTGGGAAAAGGGCATCGCTGACCTCAGCAAAGCCATCGAACTCAAGCCCGATTTCGCTAAAGCCTACAACAACCGCGGCTCAGCTTACCACCGCAAAGGGCAGCAGGAACTCGCCCTTGCTGACCTTAACAAAGCCATCGAGCTTGACCCTAAATATGCGCTGGCTTACTTCAACCGGGGCAATGTCTATGACCAGATGGGGAACAGGACTCAGGCTGTCGCCGATTTCAACAAGGTGCTTGAAGTGTCCCAGGACCAGTCACTGATAAGTGCCGCCAGACAGCGCCTGTCAGAACTGCAGAAGTAACGGCGAGACCATATCTAGCCGATATAGCGGCGGAGGAAATCAGCCACGGTGTGCGCCACCGTCTCCTCGTTCCCCCACCAGAAATGGTCGGCACCGGGGATGACCCTGACCTCCATGGAATCCACTCCCTCCCCCACCTGCCCCACCGCACCCGGCGGTACCACGAAGTCCTCGCCCCCACAGACCAGCAGCTTGGGCATACCACGGTTGCCCAGCTGTGACTTCGCCTGCTCTATCTGCACTCTGTCCATCAGCGGTAGCGACACCAGCGCCAGCGCTTTAACCCGCTCATCGCTGGAGGCGACTGCCAGGGCGACCGTCGCCCCGAATGAATAGCCCACCAGCCCCGTCCTCTCCCCGTCCACTTCAGCCTGCCCTCTCAACCAGTCCATAGCTGACCTGACATCGTCCTGCTCCCCCCTGCCGCCATCGAAGCCCCCCTCGCTACCACCGACACCGCGAAAATTGAACACCAGCGCCCCCATACCCCGCTCCACCAGCGCCCGGCTTATCGCCCGCACTACATTGTTGTCCATGGAGCCGCCGTAGAGCGGGTGCGGGTGGCACACCACGGCGGCGGGGAAGAGTCCATCGCCGCCGGGCAGATAGTACTCTCCTTCCAGCTTTAGTTCCCCGCAGCGGAACGATACCTTTCTCCGCTTCATCCTTTCTCCTTCTTCTCCGGCTTTCTGCCCCACCACCGCTCCAGCCGCTCAGCTATCTCCTTCTCATATCCCAGCTCGCCCGGAATATAGTACCGCCTCCCCTGGAGCCCGGCAGGCAGGTTCTGCTGCTTGACGAAATGTCCCGGATAATCGTGGGCATATTTGTAGCCCTTACCGTAGCCCAGCCTTCGCATCAGGGTGGTGGCAGGGTTACGCAGGTGCAGTGGTACGGGCTCATTGCGTGTCCGCTCCACATCTTCCTGCACCCGGGAATAGCCCTCATACAGCGAATTGCTCTTCGGCGCCGTGGCTAGATACACTGCCGCCTGTGCCAGCGCCAGGTTACACTCGGGCATACCCACGAAGTGCACCGCCTGCTGTGCTGCCACCGCCACCACCAGCGCCTGCGGGTCAGCCATGCCTACATCCTCCGAGGCGAAGCGCACCAGCCTCCTGGAGATGTACAGCGGGTCCTCCCCCGCCTCCAGCATCCGCCCCAGCCAGTAAAGCGCAGCGTCCGGGTCGGAGCCGCGCAACGACTTGTGCAACGCCGAGATCAGGTCATAATGCTGGTCGCCGCTCTTGTCATAGAGCAGGGCGCGATGCTGTAGCGCCTCCTCTATCACCGGCAGCGTTATGCAGCGCCTGCCCTCGGCATCCGGTGCCGTCGCCCTGGTCGCCATCTCCAGCGCATTTAATGCCACCCTGGCATCGCCGTTAGCCATCGTCACCAGATGCCCCAGAGCGTCCGGTTCCAGCTCCACTCCCAGCTTCCCCAGACCCCGCTCCCCGTCCCTGAGCGCCCGCTCCACGATAAGGCGCACCTCATCATCGGAAAGCGAGTTCAGAGTGAACACGCGACAGCGCGAGAGCAGCGCCGAGATGACCTCGAACGACGGGTTCTCGGTGGTAGCGCCGATGAGCGTCACCACGCCGTTCTCCACGAATGGCAGAATGGCGTCCTGCTGCAGTTTATTGAAGCGGTGTATCTCGTCGATAAACAATATTGTCCGCTGCCCGGTCTTCCGCCGCTGCCTCGCCTCCTCCACCACGCGGCGCAAATCGGAGACACCGGCGCTGACCGCGCTCATCGGGCTGAAATGTGACCTGGTGACGCTGGCAATGACATAAGCTAGCGTGGTCTTGCCGCTGCCCGGTGGTCCCCAGAAAATCATCGAGGGCAACTCATCTGCCTCGATGCACCTCCGCAACACCCGCCCTTCCCCCACCAGATGCTCCTGCCCCACGAACTCGGCAAAGCTGCGAGGTCTCATTCTGGCTGCCAGAGGCATCTCGGAGGACGGAGCCTGCTCACCCTCCATCCCCTCCCCCTGTGGCTCCAGCTTATCAAGGTCGAAAAGCGTCATCTCACTCCGCTGGCGCGTCGCTCCCCGCCGCAGCGCTCAACCGCGCCGCCCTCTCATAGAGCGTCTTCACCCTGTCCAGGTAGATAAGCTCGGAGACCACCACCGTGACCTGGACGAAATTTTTCGCCCCGAAGAAGTTGCCATCCCTCAGCTCGGCATTGGGCGCCAGCTCCCTTATCCGGTTGCCCAGCACCTTTATCATGTCCACATTAGCCTGTTTGGGCGGTGCCGAAAGAAGGAACAGCGCTTTTCCGGCATCCTCCAGCTTGCAGTCAACGGACAGGTGCATCAGCGCCATGTTCATTGCCTCGATAGCCCGGAGCGTCTCCGAGCCCTTCTCATCGAAAGACTCCGTCCTCTTCCACGGCAGCAGCGACGACCCCAGCGGTGCTTTCCCCGTGCCTATGGATGTCCAGCCGGCAAATGTCTGTATAATATCGCCGGCATCCAGCACCTTGCTGCCGGAATACTTCGGTCCCATCATCTCACCGGCACAGAGCAGGTCATAGAACTGGTAGACGATCTCACGGTTCGCCTTCTCCATGTCCTCAACGGGCACCACCGTGGTCTCAGTGCCCAGCCCCCCGTTGTCCACCAGTATCACCGCATCGGCTGCCCGGCTTATGGACTTGACACAGACGGCGCTGTTCTGCACAATCCTGCGGTCGCCCAGTTCCGAATCGAATGGCAGGACAACGAGAGCATATACCGGCTTGCCGGCGCGGCGCTCCTTGAGCAACTGTGCCAGCACCGATATCCCGCCTGAGCCCAGACTGCCCCCGGCGGCAGCCACCAGCATGAAGGCATCGGTCTCCACGAAAGCGCCCAGCCTCAGTGCCAGCATCACCCGCTCGCTCTCCTGCCGCATCACATTGGCACCTGCCTCGTTCGACCTGTCCACCGCTGTGGAACCGCGCACCGGCACCGGCTTGAATAGCTCGGGCGCCGACTTGTCACTCAGTGCCTCTAGCATCGCTGCATCATTGTTTATCCCGTAAGCACAGGTGATTATGTCCACATGCCGCTCCGCCTTCGCCACCCTGTTCATCTCGGCAAACTCCCTGGCAATGCGACAGCCACAATCACCGATACCGATAACCAGCAACTTCATTTTTCTTTCCTCTCCTTACCTGAATACCCTCAGGTTATTTCTCTAGCTCCAGAGTCCCATACTTCGTCCATTATGTCAACTTCTATTTCCTGGTCTGGCTGTACCTTTCCACCTGAAAACGGTACAGCTTCACCGGTTCGTCCGGAGCGATGCCCGCTTTAGCCCGACAGATCCGTATCTGCTCCTCCACCGTGTCCACTCCTTCAAGGTCAGGGAGCAACAGCCCGCGACGGTAACCGCACTCCACGATGACCCCGTATTTCTTCGGGTCGAGTTCACTCGCGCTCCGCACTGGCTCCGGCTCAGAGAGCACGTCCACGCTGTACTCCAGTTCCTCCAGTTCATCGGGCGCCACCGGGAAGAACCGCGGGTCATGCACAGCAGAACTGATGGCATTGGCTACTATCTCCTCGGCGATGTTCTCCCTGGTGGGCAAAAAGGTGCCGATGCACCCCCGCAGTTGCCCGCGTTTCTTCAATGACACGAAGACCCCAGCCCGCTTTTTCATCTCAGGCGTCAGCTCGGTGGGCTTCACCACTTTGCCGTGGCGCACGTAGTTCTCCACGGCTTCCTTAGCCAGCTTCACCAGCGGGTGCAGTCCCGTCATGGTATCAACTCCGCTCCCTTTACCTTATATTTATTTTACTATTATTCCCGCGTAACCTACCACACTTGAATAGTCGCCGGAGGTATCACCGCTGGTCTGGTACTTCACCAGCTCAGCCGTCTTCGCCCCCAGTTGTTTGCAGGCAGAGATGAGGCAGGTCACCGGTGCATAGCCGCACATCGAAATATCAATCTCCGTGACCCGCCGCACTAACTCCTCCTCGTCCAGCTTCAAAATGGCATCGATAGCCTGTCTGTCCTTCTTCCTTGCAGACTCGTGGGGCTCATAGTGCGTCATATCGCTGCTTGCCATCAACACCACTTTATTGCCATAGCCCTTTATCGCCTCAGCTAGTGCCCTGCCTATCTCGCGGTAGATAGCCAGTCGCGCCTGGGAAAGCACTATGGGCACTATGCGTATATCTGGTTTCAAATACTGCAAGAACGGCACCTGCACCTCTATGGAGTGTTCGAAGCGGTGGGCAACCTCGTCCTCCTCGATGTAGTCCGATGCACCGAGTATCATCTTCGCCAGCCCTGAGTCTATCTCTACATCCCCCAGAGGCGTCCGCCAGCTTCCCTCAGCCATGATGGCGAAAGCCTTCCCCATGCCGGTATGGTTCGGTCCCATAATCACAAACACGTCTCCCGGTCTTATCCTCGATATCACCGCCCCGGCAACGTATCCCGAGTAGATATAGCCGGCGTGCGGCGATACCGCACCCAGCACCTCCTCCCGCTCCACTCCCTCGTCCACCAGTTTTTTTATCATCGTTCGCAAGCCATCTCTTGTGCCGGGATAGAACTGCCCGGCGACTACCGGTTGTCTCACCATCTCTCCCCTCCTTGAGCTAACTAAAACGGCGTTTCCAGCCCTCCGTCTTGATATTGAGTTCGGCGCGGCAGTACTTGCACTTCGAGCCGTTCAAGCCTGTAGCATGCGTCTCGTAGCCAATCCTCTGCACCACCACCCTGCCACAGGAATAGCACACCGTGTTCTCGGCGCTGTGCCCGGGCACGTTGCCCAGATAGACGAAGCGCAGCCCCACCTTCTTGCCGGTCTCATAAGCCCGCTCCAGCGTGGCTACTGGCGTCGGCGGCAGGTACCCCAGCTTATAGTGGGGATAAAACCGCGTCACGTGCCATGGAGTCAGCTCGCCCAGCTCGTCCCGTATCCAGGTGGCGATGGACTCAAGCTGCTCGCTGTCATCGTTCATCGTGGGTATTATATTGGTCACCACCTCCACATGCATCCCCCACTTCACCAGCGCCCGCTTCGCCATCTCCAGTATGCTCCGCCACTTCGTTATCTTCGCCAGCTCTCGGTACAGCTTATCGGAAAAGCCTTTAATGTCCACCCGCCAGGCATCCAGGTACGGTCCTATGGCGTCCAGAGCCTCCGGGGTGATATAGCCGTTGGTCACGTAACCTGTGTACAGACCGCTCTCCTTAGCCAGCTTAGCCGAGTCCAGCGTGTACTCAAACCAGATGGTGGGCTCATTATACGTCCAGGTGATGCTGGTGCAGTCGCGCTGTTTTGCCAGTTGCACCGCCGCCTCTGGCGACACCTTCCTCGATTCCCCAGCCATCCCCGCAGGCTCCTCCACGCAGGATATCTGCCAGTTCTGGCAGTGCTTACAGTGGAAGTTGCATCCCCAGGTGCCTAAAGAAAGGGCGTAGCTCCCGGGGAAGAAATGGAACAGCGGCTTCTTCTCGATGGGGTCCACCGCCACCGAAGAGGCAAGCCCGTAATTAAGCACCTCCAGCACGCCGTTGGTGTTGCGCCGCACCCCGCACACGCCAAGCTTCCCCTCACCGATAACACAGCGCCACTGGCATGTGTTGCAGCGTACCCTGTTTGAGGAGAGTTTCTCGTAGAGTTGAGCTTCCACCATCGTCATCCCACCTACACAATTATATCACTTCCCCCTCACTATATCTCTCCCCCAGGGGAGAGAGGGGGAGGTGTCCCCTCACTATGTCTCTCCCCCAAAGGAGAGAGGCATCTAGAGATACCTCCCCCCGTGGAGAGCGACCTTGCTTTACCCTCTCCCCGTGGGAGAACTACCTTTCTTTACCCTCTCTTGCGGCAAAGAGAAAACGAATACCCTCTCCCTTGAGGGAGAGGCATCTTTTCTTCTCCCTCTCCCTTGAGGGAGAGGTAAGGTGAGGGTGCCAACTGGACATACTCCTCCCCTATCGTATACAATTGCCCCAAAACAGGGTGGCTGCCATGCTCTTAGAACTCACTGAAGAACAGAAGTTACTGCAGAAAAACGCCCGCGAGTTCATGGAGAGAGAAATCATCCCCATCGCCGATGAGTATGACCGCAAGTACCACCCCCTCCCCCGCGAGGTCGCCGTCGGGCTCATGCGCAAGCTCGCCCCCCTGGGCTACATCGGCGCCACCCTGCCGCCCGAATACGGCGGACATAGCCTCGACCTCGTCTCCTACGCTGTACTGGGCGAAGAGCTCGCCCGCGCCTATCTCAGCCTGGCGATGGTCGCCATGATCCAGGACGGCAGCGTCCTCCCCATACTTGCCCAGCACGGCACACCGGAGCAGAAAAAGTACATCCCGCAGATACTATCGCTGGAGAAAATCACCTGCTTCTGCCTCACCGAGCCCGATGTCGGCTCCGGCGCCCGTGACATCGCCACCACCGCCACTTTTCAGGGCGACTCCTACATACTTAACGGCACCAAGACCTGGATAACCAATGGCGGCATCGCCGACCTCGCCGTGGTCTTCGCCACCACCGACCGCAGCCTGGGGATGAGGGGCATCTCCTGCTTCCTGGTGGACAAAGCCCGTTCGCCGTTCACCGTCAGAGAACTGCCCAAGCTCGGCTGCCGTTCCTGCCCCACCTCCGAACTCAGCTTTCAGGACTGCTCCATCCCCGCCTCCCACCTCATCGGCAGGGAGGGCAGTGGCTACTCGGTGGCGCTCGTCGAGCTGGCGAAGCTCAGGGTTGCCGTTGGCATCGGCGCCGTCGGCGTCGCCCAGGCAGCCCTCGATGCCGCCGTCAAATACGCTAAAGAAAGAAAACAGTTCGGGCGCCCCATCGCCGGCTTCCAGCTCATCCAGGAGATGGTCGCCGACATGGCTATCATGACCGAAGCTGCCCGTTTCCTCTGCTACCGCGCCATGTACCTCATCGGCAAAGGCGAGGTCCCGTTCAAAGAGACCTCAATGGCAAAAGCCTTCAGCACCGAGATGGCGGTCAAAGTCACCTCCCAGGCAATCCAGGTGCACGGCGCCTACGGCATCTCCGAGGAGTACCCCGTGGAGCGCTACTTTCGCGATGCCCGCACCCTCACCTTCCCCGACGGCACCAGCCAGATACAGAAGCTCGTCATCGGCAGGGAGATGCTCGGCATCTCCGCCTTTGTGTAACATCCTGCCAGCGTTCAATCAAGACAGATGGTGGTAATCGGACTCACAGGAAACCTCGGCACCGGCAAGACCACGGTGTCTCAGGTGCTTGCCCGTCTCGGTGCCGCCGTGATCAACGCCGATGAACTGGGGCACGAGTTCCTCAGACCGGACAGCCCGGCATATGCTGATATCGTCTCCAGCTTCGGCACGTCCATCCTCAGGGAAAACGGCGAAGTCGACCGCCACAAACTGGCACAGCTCGTCTTCTCCAGCCCGGAAAGACTCACCAGGCTCAACCAGATAATGCACCCCCGGATGTACCGCGTGGTCGAGGAAAAAATCGCCGAATACCGCCTCAAGGGCGTCAAGGTCGTCGTCCTCGAGGCTGCCCTGCTCATCGAAGCTGGCTGGACGCCGCTGGTGGACAAGGTGTGGGTCACCGTCTCCCCCCAGGAGACCATCATCAGCAGACTGAAAAAGGCGCGCGGGCTTTATGAGGAGCAGATACTCGCCCGCTTAAGCCAGCAGATGCCTTCGGAAGAAAAGGCGAAACACGCCGATGCGGTCATCGACACCGATTGCTCACTTGAGGAACTGGAAGCTAAAGTAATCGGACTGTGGCAGGGACTGCTTGCCGAGGCTACTTGACGCCGGAGTCACGGCTATACAGCCGCTCCTTCCAGCGCACGCCCTGGTTCACCACCTCCCGCCAGCCGCCGTAGAATCCCGCCCCCACCAGAAATGAGAAGGCGATGGGGTGCAGCAGCGTGGACAGCAGCGGTTGCTTGAACCGCTTGTCCACCATCCAGCGAATGAGGAATAGCAGGACTACCTGTGCCAGCACTATGTAGCGCCAGTCAGCCGGCGCCGTGGTGCCGAAGTAGGCGTTCCACAGCCAGTAGAACGGCGCCAGACAGAACACTATCCCCGCTATCAACAGCCCCACCAGCGCCAGCCTTGACAGCCCCGCCACCGAATATATCCACTTGACGAACCCCTCCCAGATACCGCCGACATCGCGGTACATCCGGCAGTACACCAGCGAGGACAGGTCGACCACCTCATGTCTGCCGCCATGCCGCACCACCTCCGCCCCCAGCCACACGTCCTCCAGAATCCTCGACTTCACTGCCTCGTGCCCACCTATCTTCCAGTATGCCTCCCTGGGAAACAGCAGGAACTGTCCGATAGCCAGAGACGGCTTCGGTTCCTCCGAACGCTGCGACCACCACAGGGGCAGCCAGCTCATGATGATGAAGTACATCAGCGGCATCGCCACCTTCTCCGGCACCGAGCAGGCTAGCTGCCTGGGAAAGCCGGACAGCAGCCACGGTCTCCCCTCCAGCGCCTCCGCCATCACACAACGCAGCATACTCGGCTCGTGCACCGTATCGGCATCCACAAACAAGAACCACTCCCCCCGTGCCTGCTTGGCTAGCTGGTAGCAGGCGAACGGCTTCCCCGCCCAGCCCTCGGGCAGCGCCTCTCCTTTTATCAGCCGCACCCGCTCGTCCCGCGCCATCACCCCCCTCACTATCTCCGCCGTCCCGTCCACGGAATTATCATCCAGCACGACTATTTCAAAATTGGGATAGTCCTGCCGCAGCAGCGATTCCAGGCAGGTGAGTATGTTCGCCTCCTCGTTCCTTGCCGGGACAAGTACCGACACCAGCGGTGCCGGCTCCGGCACCACGGCATCCTCCCGCGGCTTGCGCAGCATCCGCAGGTTCAGCATCAAATTGCCGAAGAAGATGAACAGAAAGACCGCTACCAGCAACTGGTACAGCATACCATTCCCTTACACCCGTGCCCTGCGGGCACGGAGAAAGCCGCCCACCACCCCGCCGAACGCCGGTGTGGTGGTGCGGAGTTCCTTAAAGTGCTTCACCACTATTATCACCAGCACACAGGACATAAACAGCGGCTCCAGCGCCATCCCCTTGGTCACCACCAGATATATCAGTGAAGCGGTGACTCCGAACATCACCCGCCAGGCATCTCCCTCGACGAACAGGAATGCCAGCAACAGAAAGATAATGGCGGAGAGCACCATCTCATGTTGTGGCAGGGTGAGCAGCACGCCGCCGGTCACCGCCAGCGCCTTCCCACCCCTGAAGCCCAAAAATGGCGAATAGGCGTGCCCCAGTATCGCCGCCAGCCCCACTCCCATCACCACCAGCATCGGCAGCAAGAGCACATAGCAGGCGAGGTAGACGAACGGCACGCCCTTGCCGATATCGGCGAACAGTGCCAGCACCCCCGACTTCCGCCCACCTGCCCGGAACACATTGTACGCACCCGGGTTCCCATCACCATAGCCCCTGATATCACGCTCCAGAAGCCATTTACCGATCCACAGAGAGAAAGGACAGGCACCGAGCAGAAAAGCCGCCACCGCCAGCAAGATGGAATAACCTATGACCAACTCGACCTACCTTACCGTCCAGCGCTTAGCATAGTCCATGACCCGTGCCGTGTGAATAGCCCCTCCACCGCGCTCACGGCAGCGCATCTTCCCCATTCACTCCTCTCCTTTAGGCAAGCCTGCAACCCTGACATCTCCCTCTCCCTTAGGGAAGCCTATAACCCTGACATCTCCCTCTCCCTTAGGGAAGCCTATAACCCTGACATCTCCCTCTCCCTTAGGGAAGCCAGCAACCCCAACATCCCCCTCTCCCTTGAGGGAGAGGGCAGGTGAGGGTGTATTCCTCAACTGCAGCTTCTTCAGCAACATTAGAGATATGAGCCCCAGCGGGTAGACCACCAGGTACCACGGCTGTTTCTCCACCAGCAGCACTGCTGGCAATGCCACCACCACCATAGCCGTGCTCAAGCCCGACTTCCTCGTCATCAGAAACGGCACCAGAGTGACGGCACCGGCGATAAGGAACTCCTTTATCATCAGCCCGGCGAGCACGCCGAATATCACCGTAGCCCCCAGCCCGCCGCGGAACTTCAAAAACGGCGACCAGCTATGTCCCACCACCGCCGCCACCCCGGTGACCAGCCTTATCGCCATGGAATCGCTCACCCAGCGGGCGCTGCTCACTGCCAGAGCCCCCTTGCCCACGTCCATCGCCACCACCGTCAGAAAGGGCACCAGCCCCAGCCGGCGGTAGACCGCTGCGGCGCTTATCCGCCCATCGCCCTCGTCACGCAGGTCCACACCGCCCACGGCTTTAGCCACGATCTGTGCTGAAGGTATAGCCCCCAGCAGGTATCCCAGAAAGACCACCCAGATATCTATTGTCACAGCTCAGTCCTCGCCGTAAAATGCCACTGCCAGCGTCCCACGTCCGGTAGCGTAGCCCATCACCGGGCTGAAATCGGTCATATAAAGCTCGGTGCAGTTGAACTCGCTGGCTATCCTCTCCTTAAACTTCTCTGCCTCATCGGGGCAGGCGGCATGCATCACCGCAGCATGCACTGCTTTAGAGCTTCTCAGAGCGTCCTTCATCATCTTCAGCATCCGCTCCACACCGCTCTGCTTGCTCCTCACCATGCCGGCGAAGTGAATGGTGCCGTCGGCACTGGTCAGTATCGGCTTTACCGAGAGCACCGACCCCAACTCCGAAGCCACCTTCGGTATTCTACCCGTGCGGTAGACATAGCGGATGGTCTCCAGAAGGCCGATGAACCTCACCTTCTGCCTCACCCGCTCCGCCACCTCCACCACCTCGTCCAGACTCTTACCCGCCTCAGCCGCCCGTGCCGCTGCCAGCGCCACCAGCCCCTCGGCGGCGGCTGCTGTCCTGCTGTCCACCACCTCCACTCTCAAGCCCGACTTCTTATCAGCCAGGATGCCCTTTGCCACCAGGGCGCTGCTGTAGAACATGCTCAACTTAGAAGACAGAGTTATCACCACCACCCCCTCAGCGTAACTGCTCACCTCCTGAAACACCTTCAGGTATTCCTCAGGCGAGGCGGAAGAACTCCTCCAGAAATCGGGCGCCTTCTCCAGAAGCTCATAAGCCTGTTCGGCGGTGATATCCACCTGGTCGCGGTACACCTTTCCGTTGAAGAAGATGTTCACCGGCACCATCTTTATCCCGTGCCTTTCCATCTCCTCCTTCGGCACGCAGGCGATGCTGTCCACCACGATTACTATCTTGCCCATACCACCGTCCCCATACCTCGTATATCGAGGTACAAGCCTATGCTAGCATAGCCTTAACAATTTGTCAATCGCACCCGCAATATCGGACTGGACTGGTCCACATAGATGGGTGCCACACGGGACATAGCGGGGGAGCAAGCTAAATCACCCTCACCTTTTGTGTCCTCTCTCCCCTTGCGGGAGAGAGCTAGAGTGAGGGGGCAGCACTCTCTCCTTCTCCTTTATCCTCAACTTCACCCTCACCTCAGTCCTCTCCCATCAGGGGAGAGGAGATAAGGTGTCCTCTCCCGTCAAAGGAGATAAGGTGTCCTCTCTCCCCCACCTTATTCCCTCCCCCCTTGCGGGAGAGAACCGCCTTTTTATCCCTCTCCCCTCCGCGGGAGAGGTCAGGTGAGGGGGCAGTCCTCTCTGCCCAAAAATTGGACAACTGCCTCCACATCAGCTACAATGCCGCCATACAGCACAGAACATCCTGCGCTGAACAAAAACCTAAGGAGCGGCATGAAAAGCGAAGTTGCCATTATCATCATAGTCGTCCTCATACTCGTGGCTATCGGTGGCTGCTTCCTTGCCTATCAGCAGGGCAACACAGCCGGCTACCAGACCGGTTACGAGAAAGGCACTCAGGACGGCGAGAAGCTGGGCTACGACAAAGGCTACAACGAGGGGCAGGCCAAAGGCTATGAGGACGGGCACGCGGCTGGCTACAGCGAAGGTCAGACTGCTGGCTACAACAAAGGTCAGCAGGACGCCCATCAGTCGTACCAGACTGGCGAAACGGAAGGGGAAAAGCTCGGCTACAACAAGGGCTACAACCAGGGCTGGTACAACGGCTGGACTAATGGCTGGCGCAATGGCTGGTGGTCCGGCTGCACCACCTGCTGGCGTGAGTGCGGTCCGCTGGTCACCACTGCCAACGCCCCTCAGCACGCCACTGGTCCATCCCAGGCGTGGATGCCCGAGCCGCCCACCCCGCCGCCGCCCCAGCAGTGACCATTCCATAGCGGGCATCAGGACTTAAAAAACTAACAACAGGGGGAACATGACCATCGAAGTGGTAACACCGGAAAAAGTCGGGCTTTCCAGTGAGCGCCTGCGCAGGATAGATACCCACCTGCAGGACAGGTACCTGGCACCGAAAAAAATCGCCGGTGCCCTCACGCTTGTTGCCCGCCGGGGCAAAGTAGCTTACCTCTCGCCTCAGGGCATGATGGACTATGAACGCGGAAGACCCATGACTGAAGACACCATCTTCCGCATCTACTCAATGACCAAACCCATCACCTCGGTTGCCCTGATGATGCTCTACGAACAGGGGCACTTCCAGCTTGGGGACAGGGTCAGCAAATTCATACCTGAATGGAAAGACCTTCAAGTCTATGTCTCCGGGGAATATCCCGACTTCGTCACCACACCACCGGAACGGGAGATGACCGTACGTGACCTTCTCACCCACACCTCGGGGCTTGCCTCGGGCATATTAGGTCAGGCGGGCACGAAGGTTGACGCAGCCTATCAGCGGTTGAAGCTACGGGAAGGCACACTTAAAGACATGGTACAAAAAGTAGCCCGGCTTCCCCTTGAGTTCTCCCCTGGCACCAGGTGGAACTACGGCATATCCACCGATGTATGTGGCTATCTGGTGGAAGTAATCTCCGGCATGAGGTTTGATGAATACCTCAAGACCCACATCTTCGAGCCGCTGGGCATGGTGGACACTGCTTTCTATGTACCGCCGGAAAAGGCGCACCGCTTTGCGGCGAACTACACCCGTGATGCCAGCAAAAAGCTGCAACTGGTGGATGACCCGACTCGGAGCCCGTATCTCAGACCCCCCACCTTCCTCTCCGGTGCTGGCGGTCTTGTTTCCACGGCGGCTGATTACTACCGCTTCTGCCAGATGCTGCTCAACGGTGGCGAACTTGATGGCGTCCGCATTCTCGGTCCCAAGACCATCAAATACATGGTGATGAACCATCTGCCGGGCAATCAAGACCTGACCGACCTCAGCACCAGCCTGTTCAGCGAGACAGCCAACGAAGGAGTTGGCTTTGGGCTGGGCTTTGCCGTTATCATCGACCTCATAAAGTCGCAGCAGATAGGTTCAATCGGTGAATACTACTGGGGAGGAGCTGCCAGCACCATATTCTGGATTGACCCATCTGAAGACCTCATCGTCATCTTCCTGACGCAGTTGATGCCATCGAACACCTTCAACTTCAGGGGTCAACTCAAGTCCATAATTTACTCGGCGATTATAGACTGAAGCCCAACCTCCATAGCCGTCTCGGAGCAACGCCCTGATAAGCAGGACTCCCTTTACCTTTTGTCATCAAACGGAACAAAGTCCACTCCCGCAGTCAGCTTCAGCAGACCACAAGGATACAGACCAGCTCTAGCCCCCCGCCGACGACTGGAGCCTTTCCCACCCATCACTCCCTCTCCCTCCGGGAGACGCCTCGAATTTTCTATTCCCTCTCCCTCTAGGAGAGCCCCTCCATTACTCCCTCTCCCTGTGGGAAAAACCAACCATTCCATCTCCCTCTGGGAGAGTCCCTCCATCGCTCCATCTCCCTCTGGGAGAGACCCTCCATTACTCCCTCTCCCTCTGGGAGAGACCCTCCATTACTCCCTCTCCCTCTGGGAGAGGTAAGGTGAGGGCAACCTGTAGTTCCCTCTCCCTCTGGAAAAAACCCTCTAACTATTCCCTCTCCCTCTGGGAGAGACCCTCCATTACTCCCTCTCCCTCTGGGAGAGGTAAGGTGAGGGCAACCTGTAGTTCCCTCTCCCTCTGGAAGAAACCCTCTAACTATTCCCTCTCCCTCTGGGAGAGGTAAGGTGAGGGCAACCTGTAGTTCCCTCTCCCTCTGGAAGAAACCCTCTAACTATTCCCTCTCCCTCTGGGAGAGGTAAGGTGAGGGCTTCCCCTTCCGAGGATTAGGTTCTTTCCTGCCTCAGCCCACTAGACAGCATATCACGGGGTCCCCGCAAAATCCATAGATTTTGTGGGGTAAGAGTCCCCTTCCGAGGATTAGGTTCTTTCCGACAGAGCGTTGGAACAACTCAGGCTTACTGCTGGTGGGTTTCAATCCCCTTCCGAGGATTAGGTTCTTTCCTGCCTCAGCCTACTAAACAGCATATCACGGGGTCCCCGCAAAATCCACAGATTTTGTGGGGTGAGAGTCCCCTTCCGAGGATTAGGTTCTTTCCGACACGGCTACAATACGCTAGTTCGACAAGCACAGGAAGCAGGTTTCAATCCCCTTCCGAGGATTAGGTTCTTTCCGACGTGGTTCTCGGGACAGTGCAACGGAAGTTCAGGTCGAGGGGGTTTCAATCCCCTTCCGAGGATTAGGTTCTTTCCGACGTAAGTGTGGCAAGAAGGTAATATGTGTTGACAAGCCAAAGTTTCAATCCCCTTCCGAGGATTAGGTTCTTTCCGACAAGACAAGTAGCTTAGAATGGCTATGGCAGAAGTAGATGAGTTTCAATCCCCTTCCGAGGATTAGGTTCTTTCCGACAAGACAAGTAGCTTAGAATGGCTATGGCAGAAGTAGATGAGTTTCAATCCCCTTCCGAGGATTAGGTTCTTTCCGACAATTCCAATCGAGACCGTACACTCTTATCCTAACGCCGTTTCAATCCCCTTCCGAGGATTAGGTTCTTTCCGACTTAAAAAGCCAAGTAGACATTGGGGTGTCATCGCTGATGTTTCAATCCCCTTCCGAGGATTAGGTTCTTTCCGACGATAAGGACTTCACCATAGCAGTCTATGGGACTAAAAAGTTTCAATCCCCTTCCGAGGATTAGGTTCTTTCCGACAGTAGAGCCTACTATCTCTACCACCTCCAGAGTATCTACGTTTCAATCCCCTTCCGAGGATTAGGTTCTTTCCGACTTAATTAGAAAAAGGTCGGATGAGAGAGGACAGTGACAGGTTTCAATCCCCTTCCGAGGATTAGGTTCTTTCCGACGAGCATCATTGATAGGAGGTATAAGATGAAAGATAAACAGGTTTCAATCCCCTTCCGAGGATTAGGTTCTTTCCGACGCCTGTGCTAAGGCACTGCGGAACTGCCTATCATGGGTCGCGTTTCAATCCCCTTCCGAGGATTAGGTTCTTTCCGACTGAAGGTCTATGGAATGAATACTTTGATGCTACTCGTCCGTTTCAATCCCCTTCCGAGGATTAGGTTCTTTCCGACATTTAACGCCGTAGCCAAAGAGGTATTCTACGGCAAACAGCGTTTCAATCCCCTTCCGAGGATTAGGTTCTTTCCGACTTGAACTAAACATTGATTTTTCGAGCCTTGCCAATAATTGGTTTCAATCCCCTTCCGAGGATTAGGTTCTTTCCGACTGGTGAGCCGTTTGAGTGGGATTGGTAAAGAAGGAGGGTTTCAATCCCCTTCCGAGGATTAGGTTCTTTCCGACATTACGAATCCTAGGTTTGGGTTTCGTGAACAATACATAGGTTTCAATCCCCTTCCGAGGATTAGGTTCTTTCCGACTATGCCCGTATTTGTTCTTCATACGGGCGCTTTGTATCAAGAAGTTTCAATCCCCTTCCGAGGATTAGGTTCTTTCCGACGGTACGCTGATCCAAGGGTTGATATCTATCTTGAAGATGAGTTTCAATCCCCTTCCGAGGATTAGGTTCTTTCCGACGTGGACAGCAGTACTTACAGTTTGAAGATTGGGCCACCCTAGGTTTCAATCCCCTTCCGAGGATTAGGTTCTTTCCGACGAAGGACGAAGTCCTGTTTCCCACATTATCTGGAAATATGTTTCAATCCCCTTCCGAGGATTAGGTTCTTTCCGACTTGTGGAACCTCTCCCATGAGGATAGCAATGGACTTGTCTCCGTTTCAATCCCCTTCCGAGGATTAGGTTCTTTCCGACGGACATCAATGCCAAGGCTGAAACAATCAAGGCTAGAGCCGAGTTTCAATCCCCTTCCGAGGATTAGGTTCTTTCCGACTGTCGGCTTCGGATTTTGTATTTGTTTTTCGAGCGGGTCAGCCCGCCAGGCCCATTATACCACTAAAAGCTATTCTTTTGTTAAGGTGCAGATAGCGAGGGGGTCAAACAGCAAAGTAGGAAGGGCTTTGCGTCACCGGGGGACCGTTGACCACCTCGACCTTGCGCACACAGTCTCCGCAAAGGTAATAATAACGCACGGAATCTTCGCCCCGCAACAGTTTTTGAAGTTTCTGCTTGAGTCTCTCCATCTGCTTTTGCTCGAGGTCACACTCGAAGACGCTTTTCTGCACCCTGGAACCAAAGCCCTCGAGCACCTTCCCCACCCGATTGCGCCGCATATTATCCGGTATGTCATAGCAAACCACCACAAACATGGCTCACCTCACCAGGAACGGACGGTAGTTCGGTTCCTGTTTCAGCACCGCTTCAGCCAGCTCCCGTGCCTGGAGTTCAAAGCACCTGCGGTAGGTCACCTGTCCGTGCGCCCTGGGATGATATACCGCAGTCTGCACCCTTTGTTCATAATGGTGGAGAAACTTTTTCATGCCTTCCTCGGTGAGGACAACCATCCGCCCCTCAGCTTCAGGACGTTTGAAATCATCCTCTGACATTACACTGGAGTTCACCAGCCAGAGGACGAGCGAGTCGACAATGACGGGACGGAATTCCTCCATCAAATCGAGCACGAGGCTGGGGCGAGAAGGTTCAGGTGCGTGGAGAAAGCCCTGAAAGGGGTCGAGCCCCACGGTATTCACCGCAGCCTGTATGGCATAGACCAGCAATGTGTAGCCAAGGCTGAGCATGGAATTCACCGGGTCGGTTGGTGGGCGGCGCACCCGGCTGGTGAAGCCCAGATCACGCTTGAGGATATTCTTGAAGGCGCGGTAGTAGGCAGCGCTGGCTACGCCTTCGATCCCGCGCAGCTCAGCAAGGTCACCACACTTCATCAGCTTCTGTTCGGCAAGCCACAGCTCTTCAACAGCATTGTCGAGCTGCGGTATTTCCAGCTCACGCCGGTAGCGCATAAGCAGAGTCCGCTGATTGCGCAGTTTACCGGAGACAAAAGCTCGGGCGACAGCCAGCCGCTTGTCGGGCTGGAGAATCAGCTCCGTCTGCCGCTGCCTTAATAGCCCGAACCTGGATTCGGTGGAAATAAGCCGCCCGTGGAACTTGCCGTAGCTGGAGCAGAAGACGCAGTCGATGCCCTGGTGCAACAGATAGTGGATGACAGGGGTGGTGAGATTGACATTGCCGAACACCACCACCTGCTCCACTTTGATGGCAGGGACTTTCTGGAGCACATTGCCCTCCTTGGTTATGGTGAACAGGTCACCATCCTTGTGAACCGTAGCTCCCTGCTCCGTAAGATAGAGGACTGGCATTCACTCTCAGCCCCACTTTATGAAGCGAGATATAGACCTTAGCCTCTCCAAATCTATCCGCCGCTCCTTCAGAGCCGCTGTGGCAAATGCGGCTACTTTATCCTTGAACTGAAGGTAGATGTCCCGTGACACAGGTTTTGTGCCATGTGCGAGTATGCTCTGGTTTCGAGCTTCAAGGAGACCGAGGAACTGCTTGTCTTCTATAAATAGACGCCCCACCGGGTCATTTTGCGTAGCGAGGAGCTGGTAACACTGGTATAAAGCCAACTTTATCTTGCCGTCGGCTGACCGGGCATATTCAAAAGGTACCTTTTCCTGAGGGACGTCACCGGTGTCGGCAATGCCATGGTCTACTTTCAACTTCCACTGCGCCACCAGCTCCATGACGCGGTAGAGGCGAGCGACGGCATCATCATACTTGCCTTCGATGTCGCCCCTTCTCATAGCGTTGTTCAAGAAGTCGGCTATATAGTAGGGCTCTTTTACCGGCTCCTTGTCCAGCCTGCCAAGGAACTCTTTGTTTCCGTCAAGCTGAGGTAGCTTGATATCTGAGAGGATGTTCCTTGCCTCTCCATGCTGGAACTTGTCCCAGGCTGAGTAAGCCTTTGCCAGCTTCTGGAGGTCGGTGAACTCGGGCGGCAGCAGGGCCACAGCGACTCTTTTTGTCACCCACTCTGTTGTGCCCAAACAAGCATCATACTGACAGTTGTTGAACAGCGCGACAGCCTCGGCAAGCTTGAGCTCGGCAATGACGGTGTAAGGCGAAAAAGTGAGCAGCGTTTCCGAACCGGACGCCACCGTACCACTAACCCGTTTGCCGCCGACATAGCTCAGCGTATCCACACCATAAAGGCTTCCCAGTATGGCAAGGACGGCACTCATGGTCTTGGTGCCGCTGGTGTAATCGGTGCACACCTCGGTGAACTCGTCCCGCACCTCTTTGAAGCGCTTCCGCAACTCGTCGAAAGCCTGGTTGATGTCTTCAGGGTCGGTTAGACGCCACACCTCATAGGGCTTGTCTCCGCACTGCGCCAGCACCTTCGGCAAAGTCTGGTTTTCGCTTTCCGGTGTGACAACATAAAATACTTTATCTGGATTGTGCCCTCTAACTGAAAAAACAATTCCCTGGGCAATGGTTGGTGTTCCGCCAACCCCCGTGCCGACTGAGATAATCAGCGCTTTGCTCATTTCAGCCTCCTTGTCTGCCCCATACCCATGGTGGTCTTGGCGCCAGTGCCACAATAGAAAGCGAAGTCAGCCAGGGCATTCAGCGCCTGCAAATGAGCTGAGTCTTTGGGTAGGGCATACGTGATTCGCCCCGTTGAGCCGATTATCTTGTACCTGGAGAATCGAACAAGCTGGGTACGAAGATTGAAGCTGGCGACCTTGATCGAGGCGAAGCTTTCCGCAAGCTCCGCAGGAAGCTTGACAGGCGAAAATGCGTTCCACTTCCGCAGTAATGAAGAGAAGACCAGCCTCGGTTCGGGAAAAAGAAGCTGCACCCTTTCAGACTTGAAGCAGGTTGGAGATGCAAATTCGAAGGTCAGGGTGCTCTCTGGCTGGGCTTCAGCGACTATTTTCTCAAACGAAGAGAAGGAGACCAGCTTGTTGCCACTGAGAACCACCTCGCGAATACGGACTTGCGTACCACACAGGTCAAACGCCTTGTCCGCGGCAGCAGCATTGAAAAACGCTGAAATGGCAGCAGTGAGAAGCTCCTCCTGCAAGAACGTGATTCTGAAAGCCGCCTTTTCGCCCTGGTATAGATAGCAATAGCCCTGCCTTACAGGGCACCCCATGAGCGGTGAAATGGAGAATGGTAATTCCCCTCTGGGCTGGTGTAGCCTGGCTGCAAGCTCAGGCAACTTTGCCTGGAGCACAGTGTAAAAAAGGGCATGAACGGCTTCACCCCCCAGTCCCGGACAACTTGCGTCGCCCGTTGGCTCGATGGAAACTAAAATGCTGCCAATCACCCTATAACCTTTAGCTGCACCCAGCCCGGGGACAGATACGAGCCCTTTTGACCTACCGAAACAAGTTTTCTGCTCACAGGATAGCCGCCCAAGTATGTTCCGCGCTTGGCAACAAACCTGCGGAGTAGGTCATTGTAAAAATCTGGCGCCTGGCTTTTTAGAAGACAGGCTAAAGTGGTGCTGAGAAAGCCCTGATGTTTGCCCAAGCGAATTACGGGACTGTTCGGCTGGCTACGCTGTTTTATCCCTTTAAGCTGGCTTACAATCTGAACCTCGCGCACACTTTGGAAGAAAGTTATTTCTTCATCCAGAACCCTCTGGTAAAACTCATAAGCAGCCTGAAAGACAGCGTCTAGGCGGCTTACCTGCTCCTTCTGTGGCGGCTCGAAGTTAAATCTGTTCAAGAATTCCTGAATTACCCGCGGAGACGAAAGGTTTATGGTCAGCGTGAACTCGGTGCCAGACTTGACAACCTCGCACACCTGAATTTGTGGGGAACCTCCTCGCTGCGACGAGCGGCGGCTAACCAACGTTATCCCTGCCAGGTCTAACACAGATGATGGTTCCTTAAAGTCAGAGTCGCTGATGCTCAGGAATTTCAGCAGGTCAAATTTGGCATCTGGTTTATCTGTGGCACGCAAAGCCAGCGCCTGTAGACTGTTTTCAAGGTCTGATAGCTTGTCCTTCTCAGTTTTCCCCTTGAATCCGCCGGGAAACCTTGCAACCAGCCCTTGCCACTGGCTATTCAGGGGGGACTTGCTGAGGAGGCTACTGAGAATGGCTGTTCGCAAGGCACCCTTGACCTCGGAGCCCGGGATATACACTCCCTTGGTGCTCTTGATGAAGCTGAAGATGCCATCTCTGATTGGCAATTGACCAGATTTGTGGGGAAGGCGGTATTTCGCCTTCTCCGCCAGCTTCGGCCGGAGCTCCGGGTGGGCAGCGATAAAATCTTCAAGGCCAGCAGACTTTTGCACTGGCTGCGCCAGCTTTTGCAGTAGCTGCTCCAGCTGTTGATCGTTCAGCACGCTGAAAGCGTCGCTATCTATGAAGTGAAGATAGCCGTTGTGCACGAAGTAGGAAAACCGTGTATAAACCTCCCCATCGCCTATATGAAGCGGAGTCAGCGTCACCAGGCGTACAACGGACATCAGCTCCCTCCTGCAAAAAATGCCGGGAAGCATATCCCGTAGTCCACCACCTTTTCGCTGCCCACCACAGTAGAATCCCGCAATTGACCGTAAAAGTCCCTTCTTTCTTTCACCACCAGTACTGACCCTTCGGCAAAGTAAAGGGCTTTGCTACCCCAGAGCTGCCCACTGTTCTTGAAATCGAAACCGGTCTCCAGCTTTCGTCGGTAGGGGAGCAGTCCGTAGCGAAATTCGTTTGCCTTGGCATCATCCAGCTCTGCAGGATTTACGCCCCATCGCGAGAGCGCGACCAACTTCTTTGAGGCACCATTCAAAAATGCCAAATCAATTTCGGTGAGCTCGATCTTGTAGCGGTTCAAGCCGATGCTTCTTTCACCGCCGATGCCTGTATCCTCCAGGTACCTGAAAACCGGCTTGAGAAACTCTATATCTCGAGCTTTCAGCAGGAAATAACCACTGAAAGAACCGGGCAAAAGGCGAAAATCGTAGAAGAACTCACCGCCGCCGGAAGTGGAACCACTCACGCGGTCTATGGTGGCTCGCGCCACGGGTGAAATCCGGGGCAATAGCCTCTTTTGCGTGGCAATCCCGTAGTCCTGCAGGGTAAACAGAAATCCTCCTTCCTTGATGCACCGCTCATCTACAAACTCTCTGAATAGATTTTCCCTAGTGAGTTCCCCAGCAAGGATTTTCCGAAATAGGCTCTCCGAAACAAACTTCACTGCTTTGAACCCTTTATGCTTCTCAGCCCGGTCAACCTTCTTCTTCGTCTCCAATTCATTGTCCTTGACTTCCTCATCGACTGCGGGAATGCCCAGTTTGGGCATGGGAAAGAAGCGGATGTGGAGGTCGCCTGTTTCAAGGAGAGGAAATGCCGAAGACAGGAAGAAGAATTGGCTGTGCTGGGTAAAATCGGACAGAAGTTTCTTCAGCGCGTCTGTACCCCAGATGGCCTTTATACCCCAGCAGATGGCACCGAAAACGGTGGTCGACGCCGGGAACGAGAGAGCAGGTGAAAAGCTCTGGATAAAACTTCTGGGCTTCAGGGTCACTTCGAAAGATTGCATGGTGCGCGTCCTCTCGGTTAGCTCATTTGGAGAAGTAGGCATCGAATTTGCCCAAGATGCTGTCAATGTCCACATCGCTGACGACTTTTCGCTCGCTGTCCTCACCCATGTAGTATTTGGGCGACCGGTAGCTAACGTGAATGTTCTCAAAGCTTACCCGCCCGCTGCCGCGGCTGCCGCTTCCGCCAAGATAGCTGTCCTGAAGAAGCTTCATCGCCTGGAAAAGGTGTTTCAACAACTTTCTGTCTTGTTCTTCGTCATAGACATCGTATACCATCACAACTCGAAACCGTGAGCCAGCGGGCACGCGCTCCATTTGTCTGGGATTTGCCTGCGAGGTAAGGCGGTCGATAGTGTTCTCAGGTTTTATTTCAGTGAAAATGTCCTCCCCGAGTTCTGTTTCCCAGTCCTTGATGGTTTCCGCGGTGGGGAAGGCATCGAGCACGGAGAGACGGGTTGGTCCCTGCATCGTGGTCTCGCTGGCAGGGCTACCAAAAATGACACATACGGGGCAAGCGGCATCGCCACAGGTATGCGGCTGGGCGTTATAGCTCTCCTCTCCTGTCCTATCGTCCTTATGTACGGCAACCTTAACTTTGTTCTCCAGCCACTCCAGCAGGGAACGCAGCTTCCCTTTGAGCGACGAGCCCGGGATATAGGGGCATTCGGCAGGAATATCATAGCTACCGTTGCCTGTCGTCACTCTGAAGGGCACAGGCACTTTGATGACCACATTGTCAATGCCGCCTATCTCATATCCCTCGGAAAGACCGCCGATATGGAGACCGGTGCGGCAGAGCATGTCGGCTTCGATGATGTACTTTCCAGCAAAAGCAAACTCTGACATAGCCAAACCTCCCATTATAATCGGTTAATCAACCTACTCCTTGCCTTCCTGTTTTCCGGCATATTTGCTGTATGCAAGTATCGCTGTGAGAAAGTCGGAAAATGTAAGGAAATCTTTCACAGTTGGTAACTTTTCTTTGGTAAGAGAGCTGCGCATAAATTCAAAGAAATGCTTGTCTATATGGTCTCTGCCCTTGGCATAAGCCAGCAAAGGGTGAAGAGGGTAAAGCTTGGCATAGAAACTGTCATCTAACGCCTCGTTCTCATCTCTGCCCTTTAACCCTCTTTCCAGCCTTTTGACCTCAGCGAAAAACTTCCTTAGCTGGGTAATTTTTATGCGCGTTTCTGTCTTTTTCCGCCGGCCTTCTGTTCTATCTGTCCTCTCAACAACCGCAACGTGATAGGCAAAACGGTGAAGGGGAGCATAATCCTCGGGTTTCAGCTTTGAAAATGTGAACCCCGGCTCTTTAACCTTCTGGATTAAGAGTTCAATTTCGTAGGGGTTACTCTGGCTTTCGGCTCCCCCCATGCCAGCTGGAGACCTTCCTCTTTGCTGTGCCATAGTCTATCCTCCTTACCTTGTTTTGAGCAGGGCAATAGAGGCAGGAACAAGACACCTCAGAAAATAGCCCGCACTCATATCACCCCCTATGAAGTACTCCGTGAGTCTTAGTTTCAACCCCTCGTCAGCAACATTCCTTGTGATGATATAGAGCAACAGTGGGATATAATTCAAGCTGACCACTCCATCGGAGACGTAGCGCCTTCTAAGACCCAGCAGGCTGTGCAAGAAGCGGCGGGGAAGTTTTTTTCGGACATCGCTGGCTGTGAGGTGCTCCACGAAAAAGTGGCTCAGCTTGAGCAGATCATGAAAGCCAGGGGCACCACCATCATTATCCCAGGGCACCACATCACCGAGGAGGCAAATCCTCCTCCGTCCGCTGTCCTTGGACTTACTCAGGGCGTCACCGGCGAGGACGGCGGCGCGGCTGATGGTGAACTTGGGCTTGCACAGGAAAAGTCCTGCAGAGAGGTCGATGTTGGGGTTATGTGAGGTGAACCTCTTGAAATCCACGTGGAGTGAAGCGGCGAATTCAATCGCTTCACTCCACGGAGCCACGACAAGCAGGTCATCGCCCCCGGAGTAAACAGTGTAAACACAGCCTTCGACCTTTCCCTTGAAGTCACAGCGGATGTTCTTGCGCCGCCAATCGGCGAACACCTGCTTGGCAATGGTATTGACGTACCCGCAGAAAAACCAGTCCAGCATTCGGCTCAGCGTAGCAATCCGGGAAATCGTTCTTTCCGCCGGTGGCAACCCGTAGGCAAAAATAAGCCCAAGGTGGTCGACATCCATTTTCAACACGCCTAACCTCTGGTCACCCTCCGCCATCTGAGCCAACTGCTCAAAAGGTAAGATGTGACCCTCCTCTACCTCGGCGCCGAACTGGTCGGAAAACGCCTCTGTGGCCCGGGCCACCTCCTTGCCGATCAATGCGAAGCCCAAGGGAAAACCATCTGTCTGATTTATAGCCAGGATGTCAGTGACTTCCGACCGGTTCAGGAAGAAGTCAACAACCTTATCCTCGTCCTCGCTCTCCTCAATTAGATAGACGGTCCCGAATTTACCGAACTCTATAGCCTGACAACCCTCGGGGACACGCTCAATTCTGGCGCGGCAAAAGGCGAGATATTTCGCTCTAGGAAGGTGGCTACCGACGTCACGTTCGAGGCTACACCCGGAACATATTAACTCCTCTTTGTTTGCAGCTTGATATAGCCCGCATACTCGACAGATGTCACCCACCGAGCCCGTGTCCAATCCAGCATTGCCAGTGACTTTCCCCATGAACTTGCGTTCCTTCGCATCCTCAACCCGGGAGCGAACTTTGTCGAGAAAAGCACCAAAATCCCTCCAGTCGTCTTGCCCTGCTGAAATCGGTATGGCGCCAAAGACGACGCCTAGCTCAGCTTCAAACTCCTTGAAAAACCAGTCGTCGAGCTCGGTCTGTATTTGTGCAAGCAGGCTTTGTGCTTCGACAGTGTTTGGTACCAGCAGGTCGAACTTGCCCCCACCACACCACAGTATATTGGCTATGGTTAAGCCAGCCCGAGAAATTATGTGCCTGGCGATGACAACAGGCAACAGTGTCAGATAAAAAGACCTTCCCCGCAGAATTCTGGCTACATGGGCAACACCTGTGGGCGAGGCTAAACGGTAGATAAAGTTCTGGATACCGGAAATGTCCCCCTCAACCAACAGGAAGGGTTGCTCGCCCTTTTCAGCCGAGGTTTGAGCTAAATAGAGGCAGATCGCTATAGCGCTGGTAGTACGCAGATGGTCAAAGAGCGAAATGTTACACTGGTACTGAGTGAAGCTGGGGATGCACCAGGTGTATTTATGGAGCAGTGAATGCGTAGCACTAAACAGGATGTCGAACTTGTTGCCCTTTGAGTTTGCGATTTCTTGCTGTAGTCGGCTGAACTCCTGTTGAAAGCCATCCCACAAGCGGTTGTAGTCCGGCTCCAGGTCCTGGTCCTCGGACAGCTCCGCGGGGAAGACCTCCTCGCCAAGGGTTAAAGGTACCAGATGATACTTCAATTTCGCTCGCGGCTGTCCCTCGCCCAAGTCTATCTCTTCAAACAACGAGGAGAGTCGCCGTTTTTTATAGGCAAGCTGACGCGGTCCAGTGCCCCCGGCCTGTTGTGTCTCCTCTTCCTCCCTTTCCCTTGCAGACAACATGTCGGCTTGCTGGATAAGTCTTTGCAAGCTGGAATCCTTCTCTGGATTATGATGATAGGCGGCCAGATTGGCAATGTTAGCAGCAGCGGGTAGAGTGCCAAATACCTGCTGGACTAAACTTTCGTCAAGTACTTTGCGGAAGAAGTGGTCTGTCCACAGCACATGTCGGTGCGTGTAGCGACCGTCGAACAGAGGGCATAAATAGCCCTCCATGTTCTTGCTCTGGTCACATAATTCTACGCCCGCCCTCTGCAGAAACTTGCCAATATCGTGTAACAGGCCGGCTAACGCCACCGCTTTAGCTAAGGCGACATCCACTGCTCGCTCCGCACCTCTTCGCTAGTTAATCGGGCACACTAAAGGTGTACACTAGGCATAAAATTGCCAACTCACTTTACCACCTATTTACCACTGCACAAACATGGGCATGATGATATGCACGTATTTGTCGTTGCCGACGGGGCGGATGACGCCGGGGCTGGAGGAGGTGGTGGTCTCTAAAGCCACCTCTTTTTCTTCGATGACGGAGAGGACTTCGGAGAGATAGCGGGCATTGAAGGCAATCCTGACAGGCTCGCCATCCACGCGGACATCGAGTTCGTTGACATTGTCACCCACCTCTTCAGCGCGGGAGGATATCTTCATCTTGCCAGGAGTAGCTTCAGCACCAGGCGTTATCTCGAAGCGAATGATGCCACTGCCATCACGGGCAAAAATCGACGCCCGTTTTATGGACTGGGCAAATTCGGCAGCATCCACTACCACCCTGGTGGTATAGCTCTGGGGGATGAGCTGGGAATAATTGGGGAAGTTGCCCTGTATGAGCTGCGAGACCATCTCAATGTTCTTGAGCGTGAACATTATCTGCGTCTTCTGCTGGTTGACCGTTATCTCCACCTGCTCTTCTTCATCGCCAAGAAAGCGCCTGAGTTCGTTTAAGGTACGCGCCGGTACGATCACCGCACTTTTTTCTTTTACCGGCGTGGCGATGGAGGTGTAATGGACGCCCAGCCTGAAGCCATCGGCAGCCGCCATGGTGAGCCGATCATCATTGAATTCCATGTGCACGCCGGTAAGCACCGGGCGTGACTCTTCCGTGGCAGCGGCAAAGGCGACCTGTTCAATTCCCTCCGCCAGGGACTCAGCCGCAATTTTGGTGGCAATGCCATCGGTGATCCTGGGGATGGGAGGGAAGTCCTGAGCATCAAGCCCGTTTATCCGGGCTTCCGAACGGAGGCACTGGAGATGTAAAGTATGACGGCTGAGCGCTATGTCGACACGCTCGTTGGGCAGGGAACCGACAAAGTCGCTTAAGAGCCGCGCCGGCACGGTGATGGCTCCTTCTTCTTCTATCCGCGCACCTACCCAGCAGGTGATGGCAATCTCCAGGTTGGTCGCCGCCAGTTTGAGCCTCTGACCGTCCGTCTGTATGAGTACGTTCTGCGTTATGGGCAAGGTTGACCTGGTGGCAACGGCACGCCCAACAATGCTCAGCCCTTTGTTGAGGTTGTCTTGCAGGCAGGACAGTTTCATATCGCACCCCCCATCATCTTGTGGTGAGAAGAGTATACCCCGCCAGTGGTGGGAAGTCAATAAGTTGCTGTGGGGTTTCACCCTCACCTTAGTCCTCTCCCGTCAAGGGAGAGGAGAAGAGGGAACTCTCCAGTCGAGGGGGAGGAAACTAGGTACTCTCTCCCCTCCGCGGGAGAGAGCCACCTTTTTTGTCCTCTCTCCCCTGGCGGGAGAGAGCCACCTTTTTTGTCCTCTCTCCCCTGGCGGGAGAGAGTTAGAGTGAGGGGGTTTCACCCTCACCTTAGTCCTCTCCCGTCAAGGGAGAGGGGAAAAGGAGGGGCTCTCCCGTCAAGGGAGGGGAAAAAGGAGGGGCTCCCCCGTCAAGGGGGAGGAAACTAGGTACTCTCTCCCCTCCGCGGGAGAGAGCCACCTTTTTTGTCCTCTCTCCCCTCCGCGGGAGAGAGCCACCTTTTTTGTCCTCTCTCCCCTGGCGGGAGAGAGTTAGAGTGAGGGGGTCTCACCCTCACCTTAGTCCTCTCCCGTCAAGGGAGAGGGGAAAAGGAGAGGCTCCCCGTCAAGGGAGAGGAAAAAGTACTCCCTGACAAATGCAGACGATTGACACTGAAGCTGGCTTTTTGTTAAACTTGCCACGGTGGTAAAGGACTCAGCACAATCCACTAGCCAAGCCCCCTTTCAAGGTCTGGTGGAGCTTTTCACCGGCGAAGGCAAAGGTAAGACATCGGCAGCCCTGGGCATCGCTCTGCGCGCTTTGGGCTGCGGTAAGCGCGTCCACATCGTCTACTTTATGAAGGGCGGCTTCCCCTATAGCGAGCAGAAGGCACTGGCAAACCTGCCCAACGTGAGCTACGAGCGCTTCGGCGGTACCCACTTCGTTAGTCCCGACGATGCCAAGCCCGAAGACAGGGAGCAGGCACATAAAGCCCTCGATGCCGCCAGAAAGGCAATGCTCAGCGGGAAGTACGATGTGGTCGTCCTCGACGAGGTGAATATCGCCGCCGCCTGGGGGCTGGTGGATACCACCGATGTGGTCAGGCTCATCCGGGAGAGACCCGAGAATGTGGAGCTGGTCCTCACCGGGCGCTATGCACCACAGGAATTGGTGGATGCGGCTGACCTGGTCACCGAGATGGTGAAGGTGAAACACCCCTACGATAAGGGGGTGCCAGCACGCCAGGGGATAGATTATTAGGCTATCAGAGGCAAGCTGGCGGCTGAAGAGGGGTAAAGATGGTATAATGCCGACCTGGCAGGTCGGGCTCCGGCGTCTGTTCCGGGAATTTAATAAAAACAGGAAGGAGGTAAGATGAAGTTAACATTAAGCGTTATCAAGGCTGACATCGGCGGCTATGTGGGGCACTCCAGCTCCCACCCCGATGTGCTACAGGAGGCGGAAAAAGACCTCGCCTCAGCTAAGAAATCAGGTTTCCTGATCGACTACCATGTCACCAGGTGCGGCGATGATTTACAACTGATAATGACCCACCAGCACGGCGTGGACAATGAGAAGGTGCACAAGCTCGCCTGGGACACCTTCCTCGACTGCACCAAGGTCGCCAGGAAACTGAAGCTGCACGGCGCCGGTCAGGATCTGCTCAGCGATGCCTTCTCGGGGAATGTGAAGGGCATGGGTCCCGGAGTCGCCGAGGCGGAGTTCGAGGAGAGGGAGGCGGAGACCATCATCATCTTTATGGCAGATAAGACCGCCTCCGGCGCCTGGAACTATCCGCTGTATAAGATATTCGCCGACCCGTTCAATACCATCGGTCTGGTCATCGCCCCGAATATGCACTGCGGCTTTGCCTTCGAAGTCCACGATGTTAAGGAGAGCCAGAAGGTGGTATTCAACGCCCCCGAGGAGATATACGATATGCTGGTGTTCCTCGGCGCACCGAGCCGCTTCGCCGTCAAGGCTGTCTATCACCGGGAAACCGGCAATATAGCCGCCGTCTCTTCCACACAGAGACTGGCACTCATCGCCGGCAGGTATGTAGGCAAGGACGACCCGGTATGCATCGTGCGCGCCCAGGGGGAGTTCCCGGCAGTGGGCGAGGTGCTGGAGCCGTTCGCCCATCCGCACATCGTGGAGGGGTGGATGCGCGGTTCCCACCACGGTCCGCTGATGCCGGTGGCGATAAGGCAGAGCAACCCCTCCCGCTTCGATGGTCCCCCCAGGGTGGTGGCTGCCGGCTTCCAGCTCGCTGAGGGCAAGCTGGTGGGTCCGCTGGACATGTTCGACGACCCGGCGTTCGATAACGCCCGACAGGAGGCGCTGGATATGGCTGACATGCTCCGCCGCCACGGTCCCTTCGAGCCGCACCGCCTGCCCCTGGAGGAGATGGAATACACCACCATGCCCAACGTGATGAAGAAGCTCGCCGGCAGGTTCCAGAAGATCTGATTATATGCTGAAGTTGCTCCTGGGGACGAATAACCGTGGTAAAATACGGGAGTTCCAGTTGCTTTTCCAGGGACTGCCCTGGAGGCTGGTGACCCCGGAGGAGGCAGGGATTTTTAAGGTGGTAGAGGAGACCGGCAATAGCTACGAGGACAACGCCAGGCAGAAGGCACTCACCTACGCCACTACCTCCCGGCTGGTGGCACTGGCTGACGACTCGGGGCTGGAGGTGGACGCCCTCGGCGGCGCACCGGGCATAAATTCCGCCCGCTTCGCCGGAAAGTCCACCGACAGGGAACGGGTGGAGTACCTGCTTTCCCTGCTCAAAGAAGTGCCTCCAGAAAAAAGGGACGCCAGATTTGTGTGCGTCATCGCCATAGCCACGCCCGAGGGCAGGGTGGAAACGGTGCGCGGGGAATGTCACGGCATTATAGCCCTGGAACCGAGAGGCGAGGGCGGCTTTGGCTATGACCCCGTGTTCTACTTCCCGGAGCTGGGAAAGACGCTCGCCGAGCTGCCGCTGGATGTCAAGAACCGGGTGAGCCACCGCGGCAGGGCTGCCAGAGAGGCTTACAGGGTGCTGGAGAGGCTGGCTAGAGAGGTGAAGATATGACCGGTCTTTCCGATGCCTTTAACCGCCCCATAAGCTATCTGCGGGTCTCGGTCACCGACCGCTGCAATCTGCGCTGCATCTACTGCATGCCCCCTCGGGGAGTCGCCCTGCTGCCCCACGAGGACATCCTCAGCTACGAGGAGATAGCCGCTTTCGTCCGCGCCGCCTCAACTCTGGGCATCAGTAAGGTCAGGCTCACCGGCGGCGAGCCGCTGGTCAGGGCTGGACTGCCGGGGCTGGTGAAGATGCTGGCAGAAATCAATGCCATAGATGACATCTCACTCACCACCAATGGCGTCCTGCTGGCAGAGCACGCCCGGGAACTGAAAGCCGCCGGCTTGAGACGGGTAAATGTGAGCCTGGACTCTTTGAGACCGGAACGGTTTGAGAAAATCACCCGACACGGTAAGCTGGAGCAGGTGCTCCGGGGCATCGAGGCGGCTAAAGCCTGCGGGCTGGAGCCGGTGAAGGTGAATGTGGTGGTGATGCAGGGGGTGAACGATGATGAGGTGCTGGACTTCGCCCGGCTGAGCATCAGCGATGGCTGGCATGTGCGCTTCATCGAGCTTATGCCCTTCGGTGGCGATAACCCACCGCTGGGGCATACCCTCACCGCGCCCCAGCCTTCCGTCCACTTTGTGGCGGCGGCAGCGATAATGGGACGGCTAGCCAGTCTGGGCAAGCTGGAACCGTGCCTTCCGCCCAGGGGCAACGGACCTGCCCGCTATTACCGGTTTCCCGATGCCCGCGGCACCATCGGCTTCGTTACCCCGGTCAGCGAGCACTTCTGTTTCAACTGCAACCGCCTCCGCCTCACTGCCGATGGCAAGTTACGACCCTGCCTGCTGAGCGACCTCGAGGTGGATGTCCGCCAGCACCTGCGCCAGAACGCCTCTGTGGAGAGGCTCCAGGAGGTTATCGCTGAAGTGGTAAAGAACAAGCCCCGGCAGCATAAGCTGGCTGAAGGCAAGACGGCACGGAAGCGACTGATGTCGCAGGTGGGAGGTTAAGATGGCAGCCAGAAAAGATGTAAAGATGGTGGATGTCAGCGGCAAGAAAGTGACTTCAAGGGAGGCGACGGCGAAGGGGAGGGTGACGATGCGGGCGGAGACGGCGGCGAGGATAAGGCAGGGCAGGTCGCCCAAAGGCGATGTGCTGACCGCGGCTAAGCTAGCTGGCATCATGGCGGCTAAGGAGACGCACCGGCTCGTCCCATTGTGCCATCCCCTGTCCATCGAGAACATCAGCCTCGAGCTCACCCTCGAAGATACAGCCGTGGATATAACCGCCACTGTGGGCGGTCGGGGCAAGACCGGGTTCGAGATGGAGGCGCTCACTGCAGTGGCAATAGCTGCATTGACGGTCTATGATATGTGTAAAGGCATCGATGCCTCGATGAGACTGCAGGACATCCGGCTGGTGAGAAAAAGCGGCGGCAAAAGCGGCACCGTGGTACTGGAATAAATACCCCACGCTCTCGGGTCGGTCCCAGCGGAGAGGAGCATGAAAAATAACGCTCTGAAAATAAACCCCGCCGATAATGTGGTTATCGCACTGCAGGCTTTGAAGAAGGGCGATGCGGTGGTACTGGAGAATGAACAGCCGTTCGAGGTCACCGAGGATATACCGGCAGGTCATAAAATAGCCCTCAAGGACATCGCTTCAGGTGAGAAGGTCTATCGCTATGGCGAGCCTATCCTGGAAGCGACCAGGGAGATACACAGGGGTGAGTGGGTGCACCTGCACAACGCCCGTCCCTGCCTCGGCGACCTCACTGCTTGACGATGGGGGCAAATATGGAGTTCAAAGGGTACAAGCGAGAGGACGGCGGCTATGGCATCAGAAACCACGTGGTGGTGATGTGCTCGGTCAACTGTGCCAGCGGCGTAGTACAGGCAATCAACCGCGCCCTCCCTGAGGTGGTGCCGGTAATCAATAACTACGGGTGTGGCACCGTGGGGAGCGACGCCGCAATTATGGTACGCACTCTGGCAGGGCTCGGGAACAGTCCCAACGTCGCCGCCGTGCTGGTTATCGGGCTGGGATGCGAGGGCTTGAAGCCGGACTATCTGGCGAACTCGATCAAGGGGAAGCCCGTGGAATGTCTGGTCATCCAGCGCGATGGCGGCAGCGCAGCTACCACGAAGAAGGGCATCCGGATAGCAAAGCGGTTCCTTTCGCTGGCGAAATCACAGAAAAGGGTGCCGGCACCGGTAGCAGAACTGATGGTGGGGGTGGAGTGCGGAGGCTCCGACAGCTTCTCCGGGATCACTGCCAATCCCGCCGTGGGCTACGCCGCCGACCTGTTCGTAAAAGAAGGTGCCACGGTGATACTTTCCGAGACCACCGAGATGATAGGCACGGCACATATACTCAAGCGCCGGGCAGCCACTCCAGAACTCGGCGAACAGATTGAGAAATTGATTAACGACCAGGAAAAGAAGGTGCGCCAGGCTCTGGGCGAATTCGCCGGGCTGGTGATAGCGCCGGGCAACATCGAGGGCGGGCTTTCTTCCATCGTGGAGAAATCACTCGGCTGCATTGTGAAAGGCGGCACCACGCCCATCAACGAAATCGTGCCTTACGCGCAGCGACCTGGCAAACGCGGGCTGGTGATTATGGACACCCCAGGCTACGACATCGATTCCATGGCTGGCATCGCCGCTGCCGGCGCCCAGATAATCCTGTTCACCACAGGGCAGGGGACTCCAGCAGGGTTCCCCGCAGTCCCGGTCATCAAGGTCGCCAGCAATTCCACCTGCTACCGCAACATGCCCGGCGATATAGATGTCAACGCTGGAAGCATAATAGATGCGGGCAAGACCATCGAGCAGGTGGGGGAGGAAATTTACCGGCTGGCTATTAAGGTGGCTAACGGCGGACTTACCTGCGCCGAGAAAAACCTCTCCATCCCCTTTAATTATTTGAAAGAGGGACCGACTTTCTGACTCCCGCCACCTTTCTCCAGGCGACAGGGCATATCCTCTCTCCCCTCCGCAGGAGAGGTCAGGTGAGGGGGCTTGTCCTCTCTCCCCTGTGCGGGAGAGAGCTACCTTCTTATGTCCTCTCTCCCCTTGCGGGAGAGAGTTAGAGTGAGGGGGCAGTCCTCTCTCCCCTGGCGGGAGAGAGTTAGAGTGAGGGGGCAGTCCTCTCTCCCCTTGCGGGAGAGAGTCAGAGTGAGGGGGCAGTCCTCTCTCCCCTGGCGGGAGAGAGTTAGAGTGAGGGGGCAGTCCTCTCTCCCCATGCGGGAGAGAGTTAGAGTGAGGGGGA
>Ga0315298_1001418_pt1 | contig 43883 bp, 34 predicted proteins | sample WHS_1_MG_FD_203077 | JGI IMG/M metagenome (GOLD analysis project Ga0315298, IMG submission 203077) | Extremophilic microbial mat communities from Washburn Hot Springs, YNP, Wyoming, USA - WHS_1_MG | ecosystem: Environmental > Aquatic > Thermal springs > Hot (42-90C) | place: USA: Wyoming... | reverse complement strand
TTTTTCTCGTTTTAGTGCTTCGTATTTGGTTGGATATTGCTCAGTATATAGAAGCTTGATGGCTTTGTGTAATTTTGTGTACCAACCACCACTTTTAGTTTGGTGCTCCTTAAATCTTCTTTCTACGTTTGCAGTTATCCCTGTATAAAAACTTCCGTCTTCACATTGAATAAGGTAAACATAATACATAATTATTTGTCCTTCGATGCGGCCTCATTTAATTCGGCCTTACTCAGGACACTTCTCCTCGCTTCTTATACTTAAAAACTCTCTCAGGGTTTATATTAAATTATAACAAAATACTTGCCCTGAGTTCATCGAAGGGCTTGCCCTGAGCGAGTGAAGCGAGTCGAAGGGCTCCGGGGGTGGGACTCGAACCCACGACCTGCTGGTTAACAGCCAGCCGCATCTACCAACTGAGCTACCCCGGAATGTCTTTTGCCTCAGAAAAAATCTTATCAATCTCTTTATCCAGAGTCAAGCCAAGCTCTTTTTTACAGATTATTTAATATCCCTTTAACTTTTTTAGGGCTTGGTGCTGTCGAATTTTCTCTAGGGCTTTGGCCTCAATCTGTCTGATCCTTTCTCTGGTTACTCCGAATTCTTTGCCAACTTCTTCTAAAGTATGACTTTTTTGTCCTTCCAGGCCAAATCTCATTGAGATTATTTTTTGTTCTCTTGGACTGAGGTCTTTTAAAATTTCCTTTAATCTTTCTCTAAGCAAAGCCCTAGCTGCTTCCATTGAAGGAGGCGGGCTTTTCTCATCGGCAATAAATTCTGCCAAAATAGAATCTTCTTCATCTTCTCCAACTGGAGTTTCCAAAGAAACTGAGGCCTGAGAAATTTTCATCAAATGATAAATTTTTTCTGGCTCGATTCCCATTTCGCTTGCTATTTCTTCTGGAGTTGGATCTCTGCCCAATTCTTGAGTTAATTTTCTTTTCACTTGAGTATATTTTGACAAAAGCTCTACCATATGAACCGGAATTCTCACTGTTCTTGCTTGATCGGCCAAAGCTCTAGAAATTGCTTGCCTTATCCACCAAGTAGCATAAGTAGAAAACTTGTATCCTTTCCTCCAATCGAATTTTTCAACCGCTCTAAACAATCCCAAGTTTCCTTCTTGAATTAAATCTAAAAGGCTCAAATGGGAAGACCTGCCAATGTATTTTTTGGCGATTGAGACAACTAGCCTTAAATTGGCCTCAATCAATCTTTTTTTTGCCTCTTTGTCTCCTTTTTCAATTCTTTTTGCCAATTCTTTTTCTTCTTCTGCAGAAAGCGGTGGATATTGACCGATTTCTCTCAAATACGTTTGGACTGCGTCAAGTTTTGCTTCTGGCAAAGACTCTAGATCTTGAATGTCCAAAAAATCCTTTCTCTCTTGAAATTGAACTCCTTCTTTTTCTAGGGTTTCATAAAGTTCTTCCAAACCGCTCAAATCCCTTTCTAATTCTGGAAAAGCATCTAAAATTTCTTCGCTTGTCACGAATCCCCTTTCTTTGTATTTTTGGACAAATTCTTCTATTTTATTCTTAGTAAAAACCTTAGTTCTTTTTTCTCTCAGAATCTCTTTTTTCCTTTTTTTCTTTGCTTTTTTTGTTTGTTTTTTCTTTTTTATTTTTCTTTTTTTCATTTTTTATTACTTTCCAAACTACTGAGTTTTTTTGAAAGGTTAGTAAATTCTGACCTTAATTTTTCGAGCTCTTTTTCATCTTTTTTTATTTCTACTTCTTTTATTTTTTCTGTCAATTCCTTGAGCTTCTCTTTGATCGCGATTTTTTTAATTTCTCTGACACAAAACTCAATTTCTTCTAAGATATCTTTTTTCTCTTGGTTCTCAATCTCTGTTCCTAAAGCACAAACGTCTAAAAGCTCTTTGGCCTCTGGAGAAATTTTTTCTCTTTTTCCAGTTATTTTTTCAAAAACTTCTTTTGCTTTTTCATCCAAAAAGGAAAGAAGGTCTTCATCAATCAATTTCTCTCCTTCTTTTTCTTTCAAAATTAAAACGAGCAATCTCTCTTCTAAAGCCTCTTTTCTGGTTTTTAAAATTGGCATGACTTCTTCTTTAGTTTCTTTTTTGATTTCGTCTATTTTTTGAACTTGAATTGAGTTTAGTTGATCGTAAATATCATTTTCTCTTACTTTAAGCCTTTTTGCCAACTCCCCCACCCACCAATTTTGCTCGATCTTGTTTTGAATTCTTTTGATTGGGGGCAAAAGTATTTTTAAAATTTCCTTTTTACCTTCTAAGGTCTCTGGTGAAAATTGAGAAAAGGCAAACTGGAAATAAAAATCCATAATCGAAACAGCGTTATTTACCAGCTTTTTAAATTCTTCCGCGTCTTTACAAATAAGATCTGCGGGGTCGTTTTCTTTTGGAAGGTTGACTATTTTTATATTAAATCCCTTGAGCTGCGCCAAATCAATACCTCTTTCGGTAGCGGCCAAGCCTCCAGGATCCATATCAAAAGCCAAATAAAGGTTTTCGCTATAACGATAAAGAAGATCGAGCTGAAAAGAAGAAAGGGCTGTACCAGAAGTAGAAACGGTGTTTTCAAACCCTACTTGATGAGACAAAATAACATCGATATATCCTTCGACTAACAAAGCGAAATCTTTTTTTCTGATATCTAATTTGGCTTTATCCAACCCATAAAGAACTTTGCTTTTGTCATACAAGATTGTGTTTGGGATGTTGAGATATTTCGCGCCTTCTTCTTTCAAAAAAACTCTTCCGGCAAATCCAATTACTTGAGAATTTAAATCAAAAATTGGAAAGATGATTCTTCCGCGGAAACGATCATAAACCTCACCTCTTTGCCCCTCAACCGCTAACCCTGATTTCAAAATTTCTTTTTTCCTGTAACCTTTTTGGGTCAAAAAATCAATCAAAGATTGCCATCTATCTGGTGCCCAACCAATTCTCCATTTTCTAATTGAATCTTCGCTCAATCCTCTCTTTAATAAATATTCCTTTGCTAGTTTCCCTTTTGCGCCTTCAATTTGTTTTTCAAAAAACTTGCAAGCTAGCTCACAAATTTCGTAGACCCTTTTGCGTTCTGTTTGAAGTTCTGGGCTTAGTGGACTCAATTCTACTCCTGCTTTTTTTGCCAAGATTCTTAAAGCATCCCCAAACTCTACTCCTTCAATGAGCATTACAAACTTGAAAATATCACCAGCTTGTCCGCAACCGAAACATTTAAAAATCTGAAGCCTTGGAGAAACAAAAAAGGAAGGTTTTTTTTCAGAATGAAAAGGACAAAGAGCTGTGTAATTTGCTCCAACTTTTTTTAGGTTTATATAAGAGCCAATTACTTCTACAATGTCCAGCCGCGACTTAATTTCTTCAATGAGGTTCTCCATAAAAATCTATCATTATGATAAAATAAAAATACAAAAACTTCAATCATGAGAATAGCCCAAATTGCGCCACCCTGGATTTCTGTACCCCCTAGAACCTACGGAGGAACAGAGTTGGTTATTTCCTGGCTTTGCGATGAACTGGTAAAAAGAGGCCACAAAGTTTGGCTGTTTTCTACAGGAGATTCAAAAACAAAAGCAAAGTTAGTGCCTGTTTGGCCCTCTTCTTTGTGGGGAGCAAACTTAAGGAATCCTCATGCGGTTTTCTCTTTGATGTATCACAAGCTTTTAGAAATGCAAAATGAATTTGACATAATTCACGATCATTGCGAATGGTATACTTTGCCTTTTTCTAAATTTTTAAAACCACCAATTGTAACAACCCTCCACCATCCTTTGACAGAAGAAACCATTACCCTTTACAAAAAATTTAAAAACGTCTCTTTTGTTGCAATTTCTAAAAATCAGAGAAAGCAAGCCCCAGGAGTTAATATTGTCAAAACAATCTATCATGGAGTGCCGTTGGAAAAATACCCCTTTAACGAAAAACCTCAAAATTATTTGCTATGGCTATCGAGAATCGGCCCTGACAAAGGAATTGCTGAAGCAATTGACATTGCTAAAATTTCAGGAGAAAAGTTGATTATTTCTGGTCCGATTTTGCCCCAATATGCAGATTATTTTGAGTTCAGAATTAAACCTTTAATCGACGGAAAAAAAATTCAGTTTGTTGGAGCTTCTGATTTTCCAAAAAAGGTTGAGCTCTTCAGAAATGCTAAAGCTTTTTTATTTCCTGTCAAAAGACCAGAACCTTTTGGCTTAGTGGTTATTGAAGCTATGGCTTGCGGAACTCCAGTAATTGCCTTTAATCGCGGCTCAATGCCAGAGTTAATAAAGGATGGCGAAACTGGTTTTTTGGTGGACTCAATAGAAGGGGCGGTTTCTGCGATTAAAAAAATAGAAACTATAAAAAGAGAAAATTGTCGAAAATGGGTAAAGGAAAATTTTGGCTTAAAAAAAATGGTCAATAGGTATGAAAAGCTTTACAAAAAGGTTTTAAAAAATAACTCACTTATTAATAAAAAATTATGAAACTAAAAATTGCTCAAGTTGCTCCACTCTGGTTTTCGATTCCTCCAAAAAAATATGGGGGCACAGAGAGAATTGTTCATTTCTTGTCAGAAGAATTGGTAAAAAGAGGACACAAAGTGACGCTTTTTGCCAGCGGAGATTCAAAAACAAAAGCAAAATTGGTAGCTCCAGTAAAAAGGGGATTAATTGAACAAGGCATTCCCTGGAGCGATTATACCTGGTCAGGGTTTAACACCTTTTTGGCCTTCAAAAAAGCCGATCGATTCGATATAATCCATGCTCATTGGGGACTATTTTCTTTTTTCTTTCAAGAGTTTGTTAAGACACCGGTTTTGTTCACCTTTCACAACATACCAAAAAGAGGAGACCACCGTTGGAAAATAATGGAATATTTTAAAAACAAAATAAATGTAGTTTTTATTTCTCATTCAGAAAAAAACAATTCCCAGGTTAAATTTAAAAAAAGTTGGGTGGTTTACAACGGAATAGATATTGCAAAATTTAAATTTAATTCTCAGCCCAAAGATTACTTTGCCTGGATCGGAAGGGTTTCGCCAGAAAAAGGCATTGAAAACGCTATAAAAGTAGCAAAAAAATTGGGAATAAAACTTTTAATGGCAGGGCAGATTCAGGAAATGAGAAAAGAATATTTTGAAAAAACAATAAAACCGCAACTCTCAGAAAAAATAAAATATCTCGGCGAAATTCCAGAAGAAAAGCTCTCTGATTTTTACAGAGGGGCGAGGGCGCTCTTGTATCCAATTGAGTGGGAAGAACCCTTTGGTTTAGTAATGGCAGAAGCTATGGCTTGCGGAACTCCAGTGATTGTTTTTGATAGAGGGTCGGCAAAAGAAGTAGTAGAGGATGGCGTTACTGGCTTTGTGGTCAAAGACAATGAAGAAATGATGAAAGCGATTAAGAAAGTTGATAAAATAGATCGGAAGAAATGTCGAGAAAGAGTTGAAAAATACTTTACCTACCAAAGAATGGTTTCAGATTACGAGAAAATTTATTATCAACTACTATGAGAAAACTTAAAATTGCGGTTTTAGCCTCAAATTTTATTCGCATTCCTCCCAGACCCAAAGACGTACCGCCTCAGTGTTCTGGCGCTCCAGAAAAAATGGCTCATTTAATAAGTGAGGGTTTGGCAAAAAGAGGACACAAAATTTGGCTTTTTGCTTCTGGGGATTCAAAAACCAGTGGAAAATTGGTTTCAGTCACCAAAAAAGCAACTGGAACCGACCCAAAAATCGGTTTTATTCCGGGCTTTTTCCATCCAAAATTTGGACAAATACCCTCTTCTAGATTCCACGAACCATATGAATACCTTTTAATTTCTAAATGCTATCAAATGGCAAAAGAAGGCTATTTTGATTTGATTCATTCTCATTTTGATTATCAAACCGCCTTTTTCGCTCCTTTAGTCAAAATACCAACAGTTTGTACTCTTCACAGTCCCTTAACAGGAATGAGAAAAATTATTTTAGAAAAAATTGGAAAAACTCAATACTATATCTCAATAAGCAACTCACAAAGAACTCCCCTTCTGAATCTTCCTTATTTAGCTACTATTTATCATGGGGTTGATGTTGAGAAAATTCCCTTTTCTAAAAAATCAGAAAATTATTTAGTTTTTGCCGGAAGAATTCATCCTTCAAAAGGAACAAAGGAAGCAATACTGGTGGCAAAGAGATTAAAAATGAAATTGATAATCTTAGGAAGACACGGAGAGGAAGTTTATTGGGAAAAAGAAATCAAACCTCAAATCGATGGTAAAAGAATAATCTATAAAGGATTTTTGGGGCAAAAAGAAATGTATAAAATTTTAAGCAAGGCGAAGGCCTTTTTGCTTCCTTTAAAATGGGAAGAACCTTTTGGTTTAACAATGATAGAAGCAATGGCCGCGGGAACTCCAGTAATTGCTTTTGATAGGGGTTCGGCAAAGGAAATAATAAAGGATGGGCAAACTGGATTTTTGGTAAAAACTCTTGAGGAAATGATAGAAGCTGTAAAAAATGTTGAAAAAATTGAAAGAGAAAAATGCAGAGAGTACGTCAAAGAAAAATTTACTTTAGAGAAAATGGTCGAAAATTATGAGAAAGCCTTTTTTAAACTTTTAAAATGAAGCTTCCCAAAGGAGGTTTAATCTTGATTCCTCAAATTAGAGAGAAAATTGAAAGGGTTTTGGAAAAACTCTCGCTAAGGCCAGAAATTGCGCCAAAAGAATTTTTAAAAATTCATAAAAATAAAAAACATAGATATGCTTCTCCCTGTTTAACTAAAGACGGCGAGAAAGTAATTTTTTTTGCTAGAATTCATTTTAACCTGGACGCCAAATCAAAATTTAAAAACGAAATAAGATTTTTAAAACAGGCTGAAAATCTTAAACTCTCTTTCAAAATTCCTCGGCTTTTGGATTATGGCATTGAAAAGGATTTTGAATGGTTGGTAAGAGAGTGCCCTGAAGGAAAAACTCTTCTTGAAGAAGGCGTTCTCTCAAAAAAAGTTGTTAAAGCCATTTCTGAAATTTCCCAAATTAGAAAAGAGTTGTTCTTTTGTTTAAAAAAATTCAAGGCGAAAAGATATTTTAACTTTAAGTTAAGGAAGAATCTGTTAAAAAATGGTTTAATTTCTAAAGATTTGTCAAAAAAATTGGAAATTTTGGTAAAGAAAAATTTTTCCCTTTTGACAAATGAAGGAAAATACATTTGCCATGGAGATTTGGGCCCAAGGAATATTTTAATCTCCAAAAAAACTCCTTGGATAATCGATTGGGAAACCGTTCATTTAAATAATTTTGCTTTTGACATTGCGTATTTGTGGGTTTGGTTCTGGAAGGAAAAGAAAAAAAGAGACTTTTTGATTAGAGAATACTTGAAAAATTCAACATCAAAGAAAAGAGAGATTTTTAAAAAAATCTTTCCTGTTGTAGTTTCTTATCTTTGTCAAAGAGACATAAGATTCCAAAAAGGATGGGAAAGTAAGGAAGATTTTGAAAAAAGAAAAAAATACTTGATTTTGTTTTTAGAAAAATGCGTTGAAGACTTTGAAAGCCTGGTCTCTTGCTAAGATGAAAATAGCAATAATCTCAGACACTCACGATAATTTGGAAAATTTAAAAAAGTTTTTAAATTTCTCAAAAAAAGAAAAAATTAAAATTTTGATTCACTGCGGAGATGTTTGCAGAGGAGAAACTTTAAAAGAAATTGAAAAAAATTTTGATCAAATTTATCTTTGCCTTGGCAATGGTGATATTAGAGATTCTCTCTTTAAAGAAGCGAAAAAAACAAAGATTTTTGAAAAAGAAGGGGAAATCGAAATTGATGGTTTAAAAATTGGGTTTTCTCACTTTCTTCCTCAAACAAAAAAAGAGTTAGAAAATTTTGATTTTTATTTTTTTGGCCATACTCATTGGCCATTTCTAAAAGAGGAAAAAAAATGTACTTTGGCAAATCCCGGCAACTTGGCAGGTCTTTTCTATAAAGCAACTTTTGCTATTTTAGACACAGAGAAAAAGTTGTTGGAATTAAAGATTGTAGAAAAAATCGAATAAAGCTCCAAGGCTCCAAGCTTGTAAATAACACGGCTGTTTTGGTAAATCTACAACAATTTTTCCATTGACCACACCATAATATTCTGGCAAATATCCTAATTCTTTGTAAGCTCTCAAAATCGCTTTTCTTATTTTTTGATATTCTTTTTGATATCCCAATTTTTTCAATCCTTGAGCAATTATCCAATTATCGTGCGGCCAAACAGAACCCAAATGATAGCTCTTTGGATCAAAATCTGGATCTTTTTCAGAAAGAGTTCTAATCCCATAAGGAGTAAACATATCTTTTTCAAAAAGCCTTTTAACAACAAAATCGATTTTTTCTTTTTCTCTAATTATTCCGGTAAACAATAAATGACCGGGGTTTGAGGTTATGGCCTTTCTTTGCTTTTTTTCGCCATCTAGGGCCAAGCAAAAATACTTCTCTTCTTCCATCCAAAAGTCTTGGTTAAATTTTTTCTTTAATTTCCAAGCCCTTTCTTCTAACTTTTCTACCAACGCCCAATCTTTTTTTATCTCTGCCAAAAAAGCAATTTCTCTCAAGGCCAGATATTGATAACCCTGAACTTCAACCAAAGCTACTGGGGGTTTAATTTTTAAGTGATCTTCAAAAGAATCTTTCCAGCCTTGATGAAAAAGTCCTTTTTCGTTTTTTCTTTCATACTCAATGTATAAATCTTTATCTTTATCGCCGTATTCTTCGATCCATTTTATGGCCTTAAGAACGTTTTCCCAGCGAGCTTCCAAGAACTTTCGATCATTTGTTTTTTTGTAATAAAAAGAAAACAGAATTAAAAAAAGTGGGGTTGAATCTACAGAACCATAATAATTAAACGGAAAATATCCTTTCACTTCGTGCAAAATTTTGCCGGGCTCTTCTTCTCTTTCTTTATTCACAACTTTGCCTTGTTCTTGGGCTAAAACTTCCAATGTTGCTTTTGCGATGCCAGGATGAGCATCGAGTAATTGCCAAGCGGAAATTAAAGCATCTCTACCAAAAAGTCGATCAAAACGAGGAAGTCCAGCTTTTAGAAAGCCTTTTCTATCTTTTAATTTTTTGATCTCAAAGAAAATTTTCTCGCAAAAAAATTTCTTTTGGAGAGAACGCCAAAACATTAATTTAATTTTATCTTAGGGATCGAATTTAAACAATAAGCCTTTTCTAGCGCAAGAAAAAATGGTAAATTTTAAAAAGGAGGTGAAAAATGAAAAAGATTTTAGAGAGGTTGTGGGAAGAAATAAAAAAATCGATCTTTGAATGTGGTCTTTTGAAGTGGACAGGATAAGCCCCAAATTGGGGCTTTTTTATTCTTCTATCTTTTCTTTAAGAATTGCTTCTGGGTTTTCTTTCGCTTTTTGAAGATTTTTTAACACTAAATCAAACATTTCATTAAATTCAACTGGTCCTCTTTTTTTCTTATAGGGATTAGCAAAAGATAAAATTTGCTGATAGACAAAAGGATGCCATTTTTCCATTTTTTTTAATTTCTGGGCAATTTCTGTAAGCAAGGCATTAATTTCGAGCACCCTTTCTGATCTTTTCTTTCTTTCTTTCAAAGCGTCTTTAATGGATTTTTCTAGGAAAAAGTCGCACTTTTTCAAAATTGATTCTAAAATTCCGCCCCTTAACTTTTCTTCTTTTTCATAACCAATACCCAAAGTAACATAATAAGCTTGTTCTATTGAATCTGTTAGAACTGGTTCTGTTTCTAAAAGTTCTGGTCTTTCTTTAAGATATTCTCGGTAAATGTTTAAAGCAACGTAAGATTTTTCTCTAATGTTTAACTCCTTCTCGATGTTAAAATTCATCATTAAATTCGCCAGCTTTTCAGGAACAACTATTACAGGCAATTCAAGCAATCCTAATTTCTGAGCGGCTAAAAACCTGTGTTGGCCATCTAAAATTACATATTTTCCGTTTTTTTCTGAAACTATTAAAGGCACAATAAAACCGATTCTTTGGATTGAAGAAATCAGGTGGGTAACATGATAATTGCTTGGTTTTCTTTGATGTTCAACAACTTCTAAAGAGTCTATAGGCACAATTTTAAAAACTAGGTCCTGTTGATGTCTTGGATCTTTAAAATGAAATTCTTCGATTTTTACTTTTTTCTTTGGCATTTTAATAACTATTTTTCAGTAAAAAAAATTTTACTTTTTGGAAACAATTTTTATTTGGCTGTTTGGAATTAAATGTAAAACACCATTTTCGTCCCTAAGAACCGTTCTCCTTAAATTAAATTCTACCACCTCCCCTTCTAGGTTGCCTGTTCTTATTTTATCTCCCACATGATATTGATCTTCCAAAAGAACAAAAATTCCAGAAATAAAATCTGACAAAATATCTTTTGCTGCCATCGAAACTGCAAACCCAACTAAACCCAAAGAAGCCAAAATTGGTCCAATGTTAATTCCCAATTCTGAAAGTGCAATTAAAAAAGCTAAAAGCCAAATTACTAATCTGAGGGTCCCTCCAATTGTTGAAGTTAAAGTTTGAATTCTTTTTCTTTTTTCTCCATTTAATCCATTTTTAATTTTGTTTTCTAGATATTTTTTAAAAATTTTAAAAAGAAAACGATTTAAAAAGAAGGCAAAAACAAAAATTAAAAGAATTCTTATTCCCTTAATAATAATTCTCCCAAAATTTAAAACAAGTTTTTCAATATAAATTGGAAACATTTTGCGGAGGGGGCGGGACTCGAACCCGCAATCCCCTTTCGAGGACCATGCTCTCCAGGCATGTGCCTTGCCAATTCGGCGCACCCCTCCTTATTTCTCTACCAATTATAACTAATTTTCAAATTTTTACCAAAGAGTTTATTCAAAAAATAAAGCCCCTAAATAGGGGCTTTTTCGAGGATAGGCAATTTTACAATAATTTGATTATTTTCAAACCAAACCTCACCTTTTCTTTCTTCCAGAGGAATATCTGTTGCAAAAATCTTTTTCAAAAAAGAATAAACAGAAACTTTTGCTGTCTGAGAATTGTTAGTATAGCGGTGAAAAGATAGCCTTTGGCAATCTATTCTTTGACAATCTTTGCACTCAAAAAAGCATTCACTCTCTGGAATGAAAACGAAAAAGGGCTTTTTTAAAAAAGGAACTACTCCCTTCACTCCTTTTTCTTTCAAGATTTCTGAAATTTTGGGCCCAAAAACTAAATAACCCCAGCGATAACCAAGATTAAACTCTAATCTGCACCAATCAATAGGTTGAGTCTTGGGTTCAATTATTTCTTTTGGAGGAGATAAAATTTCTTTAAATATCAAAAAGGCTTCATCTCCTCTAAAACTTACTCTTGCCCTCCTTTTCTCAATAGGAGCTAAAGGAAAAGAAAAAATTGGCATTCCTATTTTTTGAGCTGTCTTTTTTGGAATATAAATTTTGCAATCACCTCTTGAAAACCAATATAACTTTAAAAATCCTTCTTTTTCTTCTCTTGAAAATTTAAGCTTCAAACCAGTATCTATAACTTCTAACTTCGCCCATTGAAATCCTAAAGACCGGATTTTCTCTGAAACAGATTTAGAAAAAGAAAGGGAAAAGGTGCCTGATTTTTTATCGTGAGGAGAAAGAGTAGCACTCGTTTTCTCTCTAACATGCAACCTCATTTCTCACCTCCTTTAATTGAAAAATATATAACACAAAAAAGAAAGTCAAGCAAATTTAAATTGACATTTCCCTTAAAGCTTTAATTCTTTCTTCAATTGGAGGGTGGGTAGAAAATAAATTTGAAATTTTAACTCCTCTGAAAGGATTGGCAAAAAATAAGTGAGCAGTGGCATTTGAGGCAACTTTCATTGAATAAGGATAGGAAGCAATTTTTTCTAAAGCTCTGGCTAAACCCTCTGGATATCTTGTAATTAAGGCTCCGGTAGCATCTGCCAAAAATTCTCTTTTTCTTGAAATTGCAAAATGAATTAGTTGAGCAGCCAAGGGAGCTAAAATTGCAGCCAAAATTGCAAAAATAAATAAAATTGCTTGGGAAGCGTCTCTTTCTCTTTCTTCTCTGGCAAAACTAAATCTACTCATTCTCAAGAAAAAGTCAGACAAAATTGCTACAAAACCAACTAAAGTAACCGTAATTGTTTGCAAAAGCATATCTTTATTGCCAATATGTGCCAATTCATGAGCTATCACTCCTTCTAATTCTGGTCTTTCTAATCTTTCCAAAAGTCCTCGAGTAACTGCAACTACTGCGTGATTTTTATCTCTGCCTGTCGCAAAGGCATTTGGTTGATCTTCATCAAGAATATAAATTTTTGGCAAAGGAAGTCCTGCACCAATACAAAGATTTTCAACAATTCTGTAAAGTTCTGAATTATCTTTTTTTTCAATCTGCCTTGCTCTTGTCATTGCTAAAACAATTTTGTCTGAATACCAGTAAGAAATGAAGCTTTGAAAAGTAGCTAAAATTACTGCAAAATACAAAATAAAGGGTGAGTCAAAAACTTGAGAAAAAAACCATCCCAAAAAAATAATAAAAACAAAAAATGAAGTCATCAAAATCCAAGTTTTCCTCACGTTTTTTTCTGCTTGGGTGTAGAGTGTTGGCATATTTTTGATCTTCCTTATTAAATCAAAAGCAGTTCTTTAAATCAAGATTTGCTTTACCAGCTTCCTCCTCCGCCTCCACCACCCCCTCCTCCAGAAAAGCCACCTCCACCAAAACCACTTACACCAGCTCCACCACCTCCTCTGGAAGAAAAAGAGTTGGTTAAACTTGAAAAGCAACTATTTAGCGAGGCTGAGAAAGTACCAACCCTAAATGTTGGTCCAAATTCTCCTTCATACCATGAAGGAGGTTTTTGATATATGCCTTCAAAAGCTTTTGCCCATTTTTCGGTTAAACCAAAAATCATAGCATAAGGTAAATACTTTTCAAAAATATTTTCTTTTTCATAAAATTGAGCTCTATATTTTTCAGCAGTTTTGATATATTCTTTAAAACCCAAAATTCTCCAATAGGTATTTGCACCTTTTTCTGTTCTTTTTGGCATCACAGAAATGAAAATAAGAAACAAAACCCAAGTAATTGCGCCAGAAACAATACATAAAGAATTTTTTGTAAATTCGGCAATAAAAAACATTATAAAAGCTATTAAAAATCCAAAGGTTGCTAAACTTTTTATAATTTTGTAGGGACTTTCAACAAAATACTTTCTTTTGGTAATTGAATCAGCAATTTCTCTGCTAATTATTCCAAAATCCTCAGCAAATTTATTTTTTAACGAGGAAATTCTCACTTTATTCCCTTCTTTGAACAATCTTTCAAAAAGTGTTTTTTCATAATCTGATAATTCTCCATCTTCTTTTAATTTCTCTATTTCGTAGTCTTTTGTTTTCAATATTCCTTCTCCTTTTATTTCCCTAATTTTTAAAAATCCACGAACTGCCAAATCAATAATCGTTGCAGAAAGATCCCTGAGCAGAACGCCTTGGTTAAGAATAAAATTCACTTCAGCTGGTTTCAAATCGTCAGGGGGTGTATACTCTACAACAATTGGCTTTTTAATTTTTGGATCTTTTCCTTTTCTTAGCCATTCTTGAAACAAATAAATAAAAGCAAAGGCTGGAACTAAAAGTGGCCAAAAATTTATAATGAGTGGCGAAATTTTTTGAGAAATTCTTTGAAAAAAGCTCGGCCCTTTCACTATTCCTTTTTGCCAACCCACAGCAACAGTTAATCCTTCTCCTGGATTTAAACTTTTATTGGCTTCAAACCAAACCTCACCATTCTCTTTAACAAGAATTTGGCAATCTTTTTCTTTTGAACCAAAAATTCCAGTAAAGCATTCTATTTTTAAATTTTCCCTTGAAATTTTTTCTGGAAGCAAAACCTCAGCTTCTGCCTTTTCAATCGGGATTTTCCACTCATTCCCAGTTACATTCCAATAAAGTTCATCATGATCTTCAAAAAAACCTATGGCATTGAAAACCTGATAAGAAATGTTGTATTTATGTCTCCCACTCAGAGTTTTGTTTGGGTCTCCAATTTTAATTGTTAGAGAGTCATTGTCCTTAATGAGTTGAAATGGATAAGGATTGTTGAATTCATCCACAACTTCTAAAACTTTAATTTTAATTCCTTTTAGAGGAATGGTGCGATAAATTCCGTGTCTTAATTCTTGCCCAAAATCATAGAGAATACTTTCTTTAACAAAAATTGAACCGTCTTTATTAATTTCAATTCGAGCTAAAAATTCTTCAATTTTTTCAGAAAAATAAGGGCTTTGCGCAAAGCAAATTATAAAAGAAAGAAAACTCAAAAATATCCAAAAAAAATAACGTTTTCTCATAAAAGATTGATCAATTGTGATTTATTAATTCTAGAATTTCACTTTTGGTGCTTCTCTTTCTTCTGGGGTTCCAATTTCAAAAAGATCCATCTTCTTGAAACCAAAAACCGAAGCAATAATATTCGTTGGGAAACTTTCAATCGCAATGTTTAAATCTCTTACATTTCCGTTGTAGAATCTTCTGGCATACATTATTTTATCTTCTGTATCTGCAAGTTCTTTTTGCAATTCAAGAAAATTTTGTGAAGCTTTCAAGTCTGGGTAATTTTCAGCAACTGCAAACAAGGTCTTTAAAGTTTGGGTTAAGTAGTTTTCGGCCTCTGCCATTTGTTTTAAATCTCCGCTTTCTTTTGCGCCCATAGCTCGAGTTCTAGCTTCAGTTACTTTTTCAAGAACTTCTCTTTCATGAGCAGCATAACCTTTGACGGTTTCCACTAAATTTGGAATCAAATCGTATCTTCTTTTTAATTGAACATCAATATCTGCAAAAGCTTCTTTTGCCCTATTTTTCAGAGTGACCAAACGATTATAAGAAATTATAGCCCAGGCAATTAAAATTAATAATATTAAAACTAAAATTCCCAATAACATTTAAAAAGTTTTTGAATTTTTGACCTTTTTAAACCTTTTTAATTTTAACAAAAAACCGGCCACAAGGAAAGCCGGTACTAATTTTTAATTTTTTCTTTAGTATTCTTCTGGAATTTCTGGTTCTTTTTCTTTCTTTTCTGGCAATTCTGCTACTACTGCTTCAGTTGTCAAAAGCATAGAAGCCGCAGAAACTGCATTCTCGAGGGCTGTTCTCAAAACTTTTGTCGGGTCGATAACTCCAGCTTCAATTAAATTTTCGAATCTTTCAGAAAGAGCATTGAACCCAAAGGCAAAATCCTTGCTTTCCCTTACTTTTTGAGCTATCACTGAACCATCAAATCCAGCATTTTCTCCAATTTGTTTAATTGGCATCTCTAAGGCCTTCTTTAAAATTAAAATTCCTGTTCTTTCGTCGCCTTCGGATTCTTTTGCTAATTTTTCTAAAACCGCTTGAGCCCTTAACAAACTTACTCCACCTCCTGGCAAAATTCCTTCTTCAATGGCTGCTCTGGTAGCATTTAAAGCATTCTCTGTTTTTCTTTGCTTTGTTTTTTGCTCGATTTCGGTCGCTGCTCCAACTTTAATTACTGCCACCCCTCCGGCCAATTTGGCCAATCTTTCTTGAAGCTTTTCCCTATCAAACTCTGATTCTGTCCTCTTTAGTTCTTCTCTGATTTGCTTTATTCTAGCTTCGATATCTTCCTTTTTCCCTTTTCCTTCAACGATCGTTGTTTTTTCTTTCTCAACCACTACTCTTCTTGCCATTCCCAAGTGTTTCAATTCAACATTCTCTAATTTAAGACCCAACTCTTCGGAAATTAACTGGGCTCCAGTAATTATAGCAATATCTTGAAGCATCTCTTTCTTTCTATCTCCAAAGCCAGGAGCCTTGACTGCTACTCCATTGAAAATTCCCCTAATTTTATTAACCACCAAAGTAGCCAAAGCGTCACCCTCTACCTCATCTGCAATGATCAAAAGATCTTTTTTCCCAGTTTGGACCACTTTTTCCAAAACTGGCAAAATTTCATTCAAGGCAGAAATTTTTCTATCGGTAACTAAAATGTAAGGTTCTTCGAGCACTGCCTCCATTTTTTCTAAATTAGTAATCATATAGGGCGAAACGTATCCTCTATCAAACTGAAGCCCTTTCACCACCTCTCTTTCTAATCCAAACTTCTTTGATTCTTCTACTGTAATCACTCCGTCTTTCCCAACTTCAGAAATAGTTTCAGCGATAACTTTTCCAACCTCTTCATCTAAAGAAGCAATAGTCGCAACCTGAGCTATCTCTTCTTTTTTGGAAATTGTTTTTGAGTTGGCCTTTAAAAATTCAATCACTGCCTTCAACCCTTTTTCCAATCCTTTTTTTATCATTAAAGGATGGGCACCAGCAGCCACGTTCTTTAATCCTTCTTTGGCTATAGCATAAGTTAAAACCATAGAAGTCGTTGTTCCGTCTCCGGCTTTGTCAGAAGTTTTTTCTGCCACTTCTTTCAAAATCTCAACCCCCAGATTTTCTGCTTTATCTTTTAATTCGAATTCTTTGGCAATCGAAACTCCGTCGTCTGAAATTTCCGGAGCTCCAAAACCTTTATCCAAAACAACTAGCCTAGCTTTAGGTCCGAGGGTGACCTTTATTGCGCTAAAAAGGAGATGAATGCCTTTGAACAATTTTTCTCTTGCTTTTTCTTTGAAGAAAACTTCTTTTGCCATATTTTTATTCGATAATTGCTAAAATATCTTCTTCTGAAGCAATAAGATATTCTTTATCGTCGACCTTTATTTCGTCTGGACCATATTTTTTAAAGAGAACAACTTGACCAGGTTGAACCTGGGGGGGAATAATCTTTCCATCTTCAGTTCTTTTTCCAGGACCAACCGCAATTACCCTTCCTTGCTCTGGTCTTTCTCTCTCAACTGTTTCTGGCAGCAAAATACCATATTTTGTTTTTTCCTCTTTTTTAAGAGGTTCAATAAGTATATGATCAAAGAGTGGTTTGATTTTCATAGTTTTTTACTTTTAGCAAATTCGACCTTTAATTGCTAATCATAATAAAATTTATTTTATCGTAGAAAATTTGTCAAGTCCAAAATTTCCGAAGATACTGACCGGTATAGCTCTTCTTTTCTTGGATAATTTTTTGAGGTTCTCCTTCAAAAATAACTCTTCCGCCTTTTTCTCCTCCTTCTGGTCCCAAATCAATTATCCAGTCAGTGTTCTTGATAACATCTAAGTTATGCTCTACTACCAAAACAGTGTTTCCCCTTTTTACCAATTCTTTCAAGACAAAAAGAAGTTTTTTGATATCATCTGGATGTAAACCAGTTGTTGGTTCGTCTAGAATATAAAGTGTTTTGCCAGTTGCTTTTTTTGAAAGCTCGGCTGCCAATTTTATCCTTTGAGCCTCGCCTCCAGAAAGAGAAGTAGCTGGTTGCCCTAATTGAATATAGCCCAAACCTACGTCATAAAGAGTTTTTAGTTTTTGATACAAAGAAGGAACATTTTTGAAAAACTCCATAGCTTCTTTAACCGACATTTCCAAAACCTGAGAAATGTTTTTTCCTTTATATTCAACAGAAAGAGTTTCTTTGTTGAATCTTTTACCCTTGCATTCAGGACAGGTAATAAAAACATCTGGCAAAAAATACATTTCAATTTTGATTTGACCCTGGCCCTGACAATGCTCACATCTTCCCCCCGGCACATTAAAAGAAAATCTTCCCGGCGTGTATCCTCTCATTTTTGCTTCTCGAGTTTGAGAAAAAAGGTAACGAATAAACGAAAAGGCCCCAACGTAAGTTGCCGGGTTTGATCTTGGGGTTCTTCCAATTGGAGATTGATCAACAATCACTACTTTGTCTAAATTTTCTATTCCTAAAATAGCGTCATGGTCGCCAGGCTCTTCCTTTGAGTTGTAAAATCTTTTCATTAGGGCTTTGGCCAAAATATCATTTACCAAAGAGCTTTTTCCGGATCCGGAAACACCAGTCACACAAACTAATTTTCCCAAAGGAATTTTAACAGTTATGTTTTTTAGATTGTTATGTCTGGCCCCTTTGATGATTAAAAAGTTAGATGTTGGATGTTCGATGTTGGATGTTTTTTCTTCCCTTCCTTCCAACTTCGAACTTTCATCTTCAAATTCCACTTTCTTTCTTCCAGATAAATAATCTCCGGTTAAGGTATGCGATTTTAATAATTGCTTTGGAGTTCCCTCAAACACAATTCTTCCCCCTTCTTTTCCTGCTCTGGGACCCATTTCAATTACCCAATCTGCAGCTAAAATTGTCTGAGGGTCATGCTCTACGACTAAAACAGTATTTTTTAAATCTCTTAGCTCTTTGAGAGTTGAAATCAGTCTTGATTGATCTCTTGCATGAAGACCAACAGATGGCTCGTCTAAAATATACAAAACGCCAGAAAGTTTTGAACCAATCTGAGTAGCCAATCTTACTCTTTGCTCTTCTCCCCCAGATAAAGTATCGGCCTTGCGAGAGAGAGTTAAATAATCCAACCCGACATCGATTAAAAATGCAAGTCGGTTTGAAATTTCTTTGAGGATTGGCTGAACAATCTTTTCCTTTTCTTTTGGCAGTTTTCCTTCTTTTAAAATTGAATCAAAAAATTCTTTTAATTTTGAAATTTCAATTTCGCAAAGCTCGGCGATGTTTTTTCCAAAAAGAGTAACAGAAAGGGCTTCGGGTTTTAATCTTTTACCGTGGCAAACTTCGCAAACTTTTTCTACCATATATTTTTCCAATTCTTCTCTGGTATATTCTGAATCGGTTTCGTGATATCTTCTTTCTAACCAAGGAATTACTCCTTCAAAGATTCCATCACCATACAAAATTAAATCCAGCTCTTCTTTTTTTAGATGTTTTATTGGTAAAGAAAGATCGATTTTGTATCTTTTGGCTAAATCTTCAAGCATATACCAAAAATAGCTCTGTCTTCCTACTTTATGCGAAGCTCTTGCCCAAGGAAAAATAGCGCCTTCTAAAATTGAAAGCTCGGGATTGGGAATAACTAATTTTGGATCAAAAATCAGTTTCTCGCCCAACCCCTGACATGAATGACAGGCTCCATAAGGTGAGTTGAAAGAAAATAGTCTTGGTTCAATTTCTGGTAAGGAAATTCCGCAAACAGGACAAGAAAAAAGTTGAGAAAAAACCAGATCTGTGAGTGGTCTCTTGGCCACTCGATCACTCGACAACTTGGCCACTATCACAATTCCCTTTCCAATTTTCAATGCCTGTTCTAAAGAATCAACCAATCTCGATCTGTCCAAGTTTTCATCCAAAACTAATTTATCAACCACAACTTCAATGTCGTGCTTTTTATGCCTGGCTAGGTTTTTTTGAAGAGCTTCTTCAATCGAATAGATTATCCCGTCAATCCTAACCCTCAAAAATCCCATTCTCTGAATTTCCTCTAAAGTTCCTCGATATTCTCCTTTCCTCCCTCTTACCACTGGACCTAAAATCAAAAATTGAGTATCTTTTTCAAACTCTAAAATTTTTTCTACAATTTGATCTACTGTTTGCCTTGAAATCTCTCTTTTGCATTTTGGACAATGGGGAATTCCTGCTCTGGCAAAAAGTAATCTCAAGTAATCATAAATTTCAGTCATCGTTCCAACAGTTGACCTCGGGTTTTTAGCTGCCTTTCTCTGGTCAATAGAAATAGCTGGTGAAATTCCTTCGATTTTATCAACGTCTGGTTTTTCCATCACGCCCAAAAATTGCCTGGCATAAGCAGACAGCGATTCAACGTATCTTCTTTGGCCTTCTGCATAAAGAGTATCGAAAGCTAAAGAAGATTTCCCAGAACCCGAAACTCCAGAAATTACTACCAGTTTGTTTTTTGGAATATCTAAACTAACATTCTTTAAATTATGAACTCTGGCTCCCCTAACCTTGATAAAATCCTCGCTCATAACCTAATATTATAACCTTATTTTTTCAAACAAAAAAGGGGCTTTTTGGCCCCTAAAGATCAAATGGGATGCAAAGCACCAATAAAGGGAAGACCCCTTCCAGCTTCTTTGTAATCTAAACCATAGCCCACCACCCAAAGGGGTTCTGAAAGCGAAAAACCAACAAAATCAATTTGAACTTCTTTTTTTCTTCTGGGAGTTTTGTCAATTAAGGCCGCAATCTTTATTGATCTTGGCTTTTTTGCCATCAAAAATTCCTGCACCCTCTTTAGTGTTTCTCCAGTGTCAACAATGTCCTCTACAACCAAGATGTTCTTTCCTTGAACTGATCTATTTAAATCTTTCAAAATTTTAACTTCGCCAGGTTGGGTGCTATTTCCATAAGTTGAAATTGCCAAAGTATCAAGCTCCAAGTTTTCAAACAAATGCTTCTTAAAAAATTTTTCCTCAAGGATACGATAAAGGTCTGTTCCAAAAAATATCGCCCCGCGCAAAATTAAAACTACTACCAATTTTTCTTTGCCTGTTATTTCTTTTTCATATGCTTTAAAGATTTTATCTCCAAGCTCTCTTACTCTCTCTTGAATTTCCTTTTGGCTATAAATTGGTACAACTTTTTGTCCTCCAATAATAATTTCCTCCATTTTTCCCACCTCCTTTGAACAATTAAATTTAACAAAATTTTTTATTTTTGCCAACCAAAAAAATAACAATTTTTTGTTAGAATATAAATGATGGAGAAATTCAAGTTGATTTCAAAGAAAAGTTTAAATAAAATCCCAAAAGTTCCGGGGGTTTACTGCTTTTTGAATAAAAAAGAAATTTTGTATATTGGGAAGGCAGCAAATTTGAGAGAAAGAATAAAAAATCATTTCCAGCAACCCTCTTTTAAAGATTATTTATTTTTAGATAAGGTTGAAAAAATTGGTTACATTAAAACAGGCTCTGAAATTGAGGCTTTAATTTTAGAGGCAAATTTAATAAAAAAATATCAGCCAAAATTCAATGTCATTTGGCGAGATGATAAAAACTATTTTTTTGTTGGAATAACAAATGAAGATTTTCCCAGAATCTTTTTATCCCACCAGAAAAAACTAAAACCTACAACCTACAACCTAAAACCTACAACCTACAACCTAAAACCTACAACCTACAACCTAAAACCTATTTTTATTGGACCTTTTGTCGACGGAAAAGCTTTAAAAGAAACTTTAAAAATTTTAAGAAAGGTTTTTCCCTATAGGTCCTGTCGAGTTTTACCAAAAAGGCCTTGTCTTTGGTATCATTTAGGAAGATGCCCCGCCCCTTGTCTTTTAAACACAAAATCGGCAAAAGAGCTTGGCCTTGAAGAAAAAATAAAAAAAGAATGCCAAAAAAATGCTGAAAGTATTCTCAAGATGATTCAGGGAAAGAAAAATGAAGTGTTAAAAGAGCTTCAAAAAGAAATGAAAAAGGCTGCAAAAAAAGAAGACTTTGAAGAAGCTGCAAAAATCAGAGACCAAATTTTGTCCCTAAAAAAAGTTCTAGAACATTCCAAAATTTTGGAGAAAGAAACAAAAGTTGAAATTCCCTGGAAAGAAACAGAAGAAAAATTAAAAAAGATTTTAAAATTAGAAAAGGTTTCGAGAATTGAAGCCTTTGACGTTTCTCAAATTCAAGGAAGTTTTGCCGTCGGCTCTATGGTTACTTTCATTGAGGGACTCCCAGATAAGAATCTCTATCGAAAGTTTAAAATTAAATTTACCAAAAAGCCAAGCGATGTTGATATGATTAAAGAAATTTTAGAAAGAAGGTTAAAACACAAAGAGTGGGGGCTGCCAGATTTGATTTTAATTGATGGTGGAATTGCTCAGTTGAACGCTGCCCTCAAATGTAAAACACAAAATAAAAAATACAAAATGATAGCTTTGGCCAAAAAGGAAAATAAACTCTTTATTGAAGGAGAAAAAAAACCTCTTTTTTTAAAGGATTTGCCAAGGGAAATTTCTAATTTGATTTTAAACTTGGATAATGAAGCTCACAGATTTGCTATTTCCTATCATAAAAAATTAAGAGAAAGGGGGTTGTTTTTATAAAATTTTTTGATAAAATTAGCTTAATGTCGAAAATTAACAACGTTTTATTTTATATTTTAGGTGGCATCCTCACTCTTTTTTTGGCCAAAGAATTTATTCCTGGTGTCAAAATTCAAATAGTGCCTTCAAGCAGTTTTTTATCAATAAAACTTGATACAGAAGCAAAAATAATTTTAATTATTGGCTCTCTTTTGGGGTTGTTTAACTTTTTCATTAAACCAATTCTCAAAAAAATTTCCCTACCTTTTCAGATTTTAACTTTTGGATTATTTAGCTTTGTTTTAAATATGGCAATTTTATGGTTTTTTGATATAATTTTTCTTGAACTTGAATTTTTGAATTTAAAAAGCCTGTTTTTAACAACTCTTCTTTCTATTTTCATTTCTTTCCTTTTGGGATTAAAATAAAATTCAAATGAAAATTTTAACCATCTTCCAAATTATTGTTTCTGTTTTTCTCATCGTTTTAGTTTTGCTCCAAAAAAGAGGGGGGCTGCTTTCTAGTCCCCAATTATTTGTTTTTTCAAAAAGAGGCCTTGAAAAAAAAGTTTTTTATCTAACCTGGGTTTTGGGAGCTATCTTTTTAGTTTTGGCCATTCTGAACCTCATTTTATGAAGTGGCATTTTCCAAAAAAAGAACAGTGGGCTAATTTCTTGAAAATCCTTACAACAAAAGAAAAAATTTTCTTTTTTGTTTGTCTTTTTTTAATGAGCTTTTCAGCAGTTTTTTTGATTGTTAATTTTTGGTTCAAAAATACAAAAATCATTCCGGCTGAAGGTGGAATATTTACCGAAGGAATAGTGGGCTTTCCTCAGAGAATAAATCCGCTTTATCCAAGCAATTTAGCTGAAATGGACACAATAGAACTCATTTTTGCTGGATTGATGGAATATCATCCTCAAGGGAAACTCGAAACCCAATTAGCTAAAGATTATAAAATTTTGGAAGAAGGCAGAGTCTATGAGTTTGAATTAAAAGACAATCTTTTCTGGCAAGACGGAACTCCGCTTACTACTGATGATGTTTTGTTTACGGTTTCTTTAATTCAAAACCCAGAAGTAAAAAGCCCTTTTAGATCAATGTGGGCAGGGATCGAAGTGGAAAAAGTTTCAGACAAAGTTGTTCGCTTTAAACTAAAAAACAAATCAGGGATTTTTTTAGAAAATTGCACTTTTAAAATTTTGCCAAAACATCTCTTAGAAACAGTACCCCCTCAAAGTCTTCCCTTTGCGCCTTTCAATTTAAATCCAATCGGAGCAGGCCCTTATAAAATAAAAGAGGTCCAAACTGATAAAGATGGGAAAATTGTTTCTTTAACTCTTTCTCCAAATCCCTATTATCCAAAAAATAAACCCTATTTAGAAAAAATAGTTTTAAAATTTTATGAAAAAGAAGAAGATTTAGTTGCTGCCTATTCAAAAAAAGAAATCGATGCTTTTGCTTTCTCTAATAAAGAATTATTAAAAGGCAATCCTCAAATTTTAGAAAGCTCAAACCTTTATCAAATTTCGCTGCCCCGCTATTTTGCTGTCTTTTTCAATCTAAAAAATTCAAAAATTTTGGCTGACTTTAATGTCAGAATGGCCATAAACTATGCGACAAACAAAGAAGAAATAAAAGAAAAAGTTTTTGCCAGAGAAGGAGAAATCATCGATTCTCCGATTTTGCCCCAATTTTACGGATTTAAAGAACCGAAAGAAAAAATTGGCTTTGATCTTGAAAAAGCAAAAGAAATATTAAAGAATGCCTCTTTCGAGGATAAAAACGGGGATGGATTTTTGGAAAAAACAGTAAAGAGAACGCTTCCTTTTACTTTTGAAAGAGATTTAAAATTGGGATCAAAAGGAGAAGACGTAAAAAAGTTGCAAGAATGTTTGGCCAAAGATAAAACAATTTATCCTGAAGGGGAAATAACCGGCTATTTTGGCCAAAAAACAAAAGAAGCGGTAATGAGATTTCAAGAAAAATATAAAGAAGAGATTCTTTTGCCCCAAGGATTATCAAGCCCAAATGGGGAAGTAAAAAAAGCAACTCGTGAAAAACTGAATGAATTCTGCTTTGGAAAAGAAACTCAAGATCTTCCTCTCCAAATTAGATTAGTTTCTGGCAACGAAGAAACTCTGACGAAAATCGCAATGATTTTAAAAGAACAATGGGAAAAAGCAGGAATAAAAACTGAGCTGGAATTTGAAGACAGAACTAACTTGGAAGCAAAAATCATTCCAAAAAGAGACTATGATGCCTTTTTGTTTGGCGAAATGCTAAAAATCACTCCAGATCCCTTCCCCTTCTGGCATTCAAGCCAAATTGGAGAAATGGGGCTTAACCTTTCAAACTACGAAAACAAAGAAGTAGATAAATTGTTAGAAAAGGCAAGAGAGAAAATCGACGATAAAGAAAGGGAGGAAACATTAGAAGATTTTCAGAATGTTTTGCTAGAAGACCTTCCGGCAGTTTTCCTTTTGTCTCCAAACTATTACTATTTAGTGAGAAAGGAAGTAAAGGGAGTTTTTCCTGAAGGAAAAATTTTTATGGTAACTGCTTCTCAAAGGTTTTCTCTTGTTGAAAATTGGTACATCAACACAAAAAGGGTCATAAAATAAAAAATAAAAATTATGAAACCAAAAATAAAAAAAGCGGTTATCGCTGCGGCTGGTTGGGGCACAAGATTTCTGCCCCAAACAAAAGCTATGCCAAAAGAAATGCTTCCTGTAGTAGATAAACCTGTAATTCAATATGTAGTTGAAGAAATAGTTTCTTCTGGTATAAAAGAAATTGTCATTGTAACCGGTGCTCACAAAAGGGCAATTGAAGACCATTTTGATCGCTCTTTGGAACTCGAAAGATTTTTAGAAAAAAACGGTAAAATAAAAGAACTAGAAATAATCAAAAAAATAGCCAATTTGGCTGAGTTTATCTACGTTCGTCAAAAAAGCGAATTTTACGGAAACGCAGTTTCTGTTTTAGCTGCAAAGCCGGCAATTGAGAATGAAGATTTTGCTCTTTTGTGGGGAGATGAATTCATTCTAGCAGATCCCCCAAGGCTCTATCAGATGCTCAAGGTTTATGAAAAATATCCTGGAGTAGTTATTTCTGGAGTAAAAATTGAAAGTAAAGACAAACTTTCAAGATACGGAATTGCCAAAATCGAAAAGGTTGAAAATGGAATTTTTAAAATTAAAGAAATTGTTGAAAAGCCCTTACCCAATGAGGCCCCTTCAAGAATGGCAACCCACGGTGCCTACATTCTTCCTTCAAAAATTTTTTCTATTATTGAAAATTTAAAACCAGGAAAGGGCGGAGAAATTTGGCTAACCGATGCTTTAAACCAGTTAATCGGAGAAGGTTTCCCTGTCTATGCTTGTGAAATCAAAAACGGAAAATATTATGATACCGGAAATAAAATTGAATATTTGAAAACCGTAATTGAGTTTGCTTTAAAGCATGAAGAATTTGCCAAAGAAATTAAACCTTTTATTAGAAAATTGATAAAAAAATAGGCCCAGGTGGTGGAATTGGCAAACACGCTAGCTTCAGGAGCTAGTGCCGATAACGGCTTGGGAGTTCGAATCTCCCCCTGGGCATAATTTATGAGCAAAACTCCATTTTTAAAAATTATTCCCTTGGGAGGATTAGGAGAAGTGGGAAGGAATATGCTCCTTTTTGAATACGAGGAGAAAATTTTAATTTGCGATATGGGGTTGAGAATGCCAGAGGAAAATATGCCTGGAGTGGATTACATTATTCCTAACGTGGAATACCTAAAGAACAAAAAAGATAAAATTGTAGGAGTTGTCTTTACTCATGGACATTACGATCACATTGGAGCTGTGCCCTATTTGTTAGAAAAAATCTGGAGGCCAAGTTTGCCAATGTTTGCCTCTCCCCTAACTAGAGGGATAATCATAAAAAGACAAGAAGATTTTCCCGATTTGCCAAAACTTCAAATTGCCGAAGTCAAAGACGGCTCCCAAGTTAAAATCGGCCCCTTTTCGATTGAATTTTTCAGGCAAAACCACAATATTCCAGACAACCTTGGTCTCTTCATAAAAACTCCTATTGGCAACATTTTACACACTTCAGATTTCAAGTTTGATCCCAGTCCAATAAATGATCGGCCAACAAATTTCAAAAAATTGAGAAAATTGGCTGAAAGAAAAATATTTCTTTTGATGTCAGATTCAACTGACGCTGAAGAAGAAGGGCATTCTCTTTCTGAAAAAGATATTTCTCAAAACTTAGAAAAAATTATAAAAGAAGCAAAAGGAAGAGTCATTGCTGCCACCTTTGCCTCTTTGATTAATAGAATCCAGCAAGTTGTGAGCATTTCTGAAAAATACAAAAGAAAAGTTTTGATTGAAGGGTACTCAATGAAAACGAATGTCGAGATTGCTAGGGCTTTGGGATATTTTAAATTGAGGCCCCACACGCTTTTGTCTCCAAAAGAATTGGAAAATTATCCAGACAATAGAATTACTATTTTGTGCACTGGAGCTCAGGGCGAGCCAGAAGCAGTTTTAATGAGAATGGCAAACAAAGAACATAAGTTTTTGAAAATAAAACCTGGCGATACGGTTATTTTCTCTTCTTCGGTTATTCCAGGAAACGAAAGGACTGTTCAAATAATGAAAGATGAACTTTTAAAACAGGGGGCTAAAATTTTTCACTATAAAATGATGGACATTCATGCTGGTGGCCATGCTAAAAAAGAAGAATTAAAGGAAATGATTAAAATTATGAAGCCAAAGTTCTTTTTCCCGATTCACGGCCAATATTCAATGATGGTGGCCCACGCTGAAATTGCTAAAGAGTTGGGAATTAAAGAAGATAGAATTATTCTTGTAGAAAACGGACAAATTGTAAGATTGACAAAAAACAAATTCTTTATCGAAAAAGAAAGGGCACCAGCAAATTATGTTATGGTTGATGGCTTGGGAGTTGGTGATGTTGGAGAAATTGTTTTGAGAGACAGACAAGTTTTGGCAAAAGATGGAATGTTTGTAATTGTTGTCATTGTTGATAGACAAACTGGAAAGGTGAAAACTTCGCCCGATATTATCTCTCGGGGTTTTGTTTATTTGAGAGAATCTCAAGAACTGCTGAAGGAAACGAGAAAAAAGGTAATTGAAATCGTCCACCGCTCTACTGGTTCTGGACAAGTCGTAAATTGGAGTTATATTAAAGATGAAATTAGAAACAAAATCGGTCAATTCCTTTTTTCAAAAACCCAAAGAAGGCCGATGATTTTACCAGTAGTAGTTGAGGTATAATATGAGAGTATTTAGCGGAATCAGACCAACGGGACAAATTCACATTGGCAATTACTTTGGAGCAATTAAGCAGTGGTTAAAACTTCAAGAAACAAAGGAGTGTCTTTTTTGTATTGTTGACCTTCATGCCATCACCACTCCTTATGATGCACAAAAGCTCAAAGAAAACATTTTAGAATTGGCAATAGATTACTTAGCTTTAGGATTAGATCCAAAAAAATCGATAATTTTTGTTCAATCTGACGTTAAAGAACACTTAGAATTGGCTTGGATTTTTGGAACCTTAACTCCGCTGGGAGAATTAAAAAGAATGACTCAATTCAAAGAAAAAGCAAAAAAGTATGGAGCCCTGGTAAATGCGGGAATTTTAAACTATCCCCTTTTAATGGCAGCTGACATTTTACTTTATAAAGCAGATCTAGTACCAGTAGGCAAAGATCAACAACAACACGTAGAGCTCACAAGAGAAATTGCTAGAAGGTTTAATAAAAAATATGGACAAACTTTCAAGTTGCCCTCTGCAACGTTGCCAGAATTTGGAGAAAAAATTATGTCCTTGAGAGATCCAACTAAAAAAATGTCAAAGACCGATGACCCTATGGGTTGTTTAAGTGTTTTTGAAGAACCAGAAATAATTAAAGAAAAAATTAAAAAAGCAGTCACTGATCCTGGAAACGAAATAAAATACGATCCAAAAAAGAAACCCGGAATTTCAAACCTTATTCAAATTTTTAGTTTAGCTACTGAAAAAAAGAAAGAAGAAATTGAAAAGGAATTTGAAGGAAAGGGATATTACCTTTTCAAAGAAAAACTGGCTCAGGTTTTAATCAAAAAATTTGAAAAGTTTAGAGAAAAAAGAAAAAAATTGTGGCAGAATCCATCTTTGGTTCAAGAAATTCTAAAAAAAGGAAAAAAGAGAGCAGAAATTTTGGCAAAAGAAACAATGCAAGAAGTGAGAAAGAAAATTGGGTTATTAACCTAGCTCTTTCTCAAGAGAAGAAATAAATCTTATTATTTCTCTCTTCTTTTCTCTCAATCTCTTTTTAGTTTTAGCTTCAATAGAGACTCTGAGTAGATCTTCAGTTCCAGAAGGTCTGGCCAAAAACCACCAATCTTTAAAGTCCACCCTCAAACCATCGATGGTTAAAATCTTTCCTCTTTTTCCATATTTTTCTTTTAATTTCTCCAAAACCTCCTCTTTGTTCTTGATTTCAAAATTAATTTCTCCCGACTGAAAATACTTTTTAAATGGCTCACAAATTTCAGAAAGTTTCTTCTTTTCTTTTTTCATTTTTTCAAGAATTTTTAAAAAGACAAAAATTGGACTTTCGCAAAAATAGTGATCTCTCAAGTAATAATGGCCAGAAGTTTCTCCTCCAAAAAGGATGTTTTCTCTTCTCATTCTTTCTTTGATAAAAGAATGGCCAATCCTACTGATTATTGGAATTCCATTTAATTTCTTTATCGTTTCAAAAACAACGTTGCTCGATCTCACATCGTAGAGAATTTTCTCGCCAGGCCTTTCAGAAAGAAGAATCTCAGCCAAAATGGCAGTAACAATGTCTCCAGGAACGATCTCTCCTTTTTCATCCACAAACAAAATTCTATCCCCATCGCCATCAAAACAAATCCCCAAATTCGCTTTTTTTTCGATGACTTTCTTTTGTAAAAACAAAAGGTTCTCCTTTTTTGAAGGATCTGGAAGATGATGAGGGAACCTTCCATCAAGTTTTTCAAACAGAGGATAAATTTTAATTGGTAAAAATCTTTTCAAATAGGGAATCAAAATTCCCGCCACTCCATTACCAGTATCAATTACCACTTTAAATCCTGAAAATAAACAGGGATTAAATTGAGAGAGCAAGAAGGAAAAATATTCTTTTTTAACCTCTTTTTTTATTAATTTTGATTTTTTAGCTTTTCTTTTCAGATTCAGTTTTTCAGCGATTTTTTGAATTTTCAACAATCCTGTTTTTTTACTAATTGGTATTGCTCTTTCTCGCACTAATTTGAAACCATTTTCTTTTGGCGGGTTATGAGAAGCAGTAATTTGTATTCCCCCATCGTAACCAAAATGGGCAACAGTAAAATATAAAATCGGCGTTGTAGCTAAACTAATATCGATTATTTTGGCGCCTGCCTGTGAAAGACCGGAAATTAAGGCCTTCTTTAGCTTTGGAGAAGAAAGTCGATTGTCTCTGCCAACGACTATTGAAGGTTTCTTTTTTTTCAAAAATTTTACAAAGGCTTTACCAATTAGAAAGGCAACTTCTTCGTTTATTTTTTCTGGAAATTCACCTCTTATATCGTAACTTTTAAAAATCGTTGGGTTGATCTTTGCCATATTTTTCATTATAACAAAAAAATGAATCTTTCTATAGCTATCGTTGGACTTCCGAATGTTGGAAAATCAACTCTTTTTTCAGCTCTCACAAAAAGGGAGGTCAAAATTTCTCCAATTCCTTTTAGTACGATCGATCCCAACAAAGCACAAGTTTTCGTTCCTGATGAAAGATTGGATCAGTTGGCAAAACTTAATCCTCAGTCAAAAGTCCAACCTGCAATAATTGAGTTCGTTGATGTGGCCGGGTTAATCAAAAATGCTCACAAGGGCGCGGGTCTGGGTAATCAGTTTTTGGCTCAAATCAGAGAGTGCCAATTGATTTTGCAGGTACTAAGAGGTTTTGATAAAGGAATAGAAAATGTTTTAGGGAAAATTAACCCGCAAGAAGAAGCAGAGATTGTCAATTTAGAACTTTTAATGAAGGACCTTCAAACTTTAGAAAAAATTCTTCAAAAATTGGAAAAGGAAAAAGATAAAGAAAAGCTTCCTTTGCTCCAAAAAATTAAAGAAAATTTAGAAAAGGGAGTGGCGATCAGGGATTTGAATTTGGAAGAAAAAGAAAAGGAAATGATCAAGGACTATCAATTTCTTTCTCAAAAACCAATTTTGTATTTATTGAATTCAGGTTCAAAAGAAAGTTTTAGTTTTCCGTTTATTGATCTCTGTTTAGACCTTAAAGAAGAGTTAGAAATTGGCCAATTTTCAGAAAAAGAGCTTAAAGAGTTGGGAATTAAAAGCAATCTTGATTTAGTTATTAAAGCCTGCTATAATAAGCTGGATTTAGTAACTTTCTATACTCTAGCTGGAAAGAAAGAAACAAGAGCTTGGCCGTTAAAAAGAGGAGAAAATATTTTAAAGGCAGCCGGAAAAATTCATTCTCAATTTGAAAAAGAGTTCAAAAGAGCCGAAGTAATTAATTGGAAAGAATTGATAAAGATTGGATCTTTCGAAGAAGCTAAAAAACTGGGGAAAATAAAAATCGTCGGCAAAGATTATCAGGTTCAAGACGGAGACGTAATCGAAATCAAAATTTGACTATGAATTATTACGAATTATCTTTCCTAATTTCATCTAAAGAAAAGGAAGGTTCGATAAAAGAAATAGTTGAGAAAATCAACCAGTTTTTAAATAAAGAAGGGGTAATTTTCTTTCAAAGTTTGCCAATGAAAAGAAGTTTGGCTTATCCGATTAAAAAAGAAGAAGAGGCCTTTTTAACCACTTTTGAGTTTGAAATGGAAAGCAACAAAATTGAAGAATTAGAGAAATTGTTAAAGAGCACAAAAGGAATTTTGCGCTATTTGATTATTAGAAAAAAGAAACCTCAGCAAAAACCTACAACTCCTCCTGAAGAAAAATCAAAGAAAAAGGTAAAAATCAGTCAGCTTGACGAAAAACTAAAAGAAATTTTAGGAGAAAATGAATCTAAATAAAGTATTTTTAATCGGAAGATTAACCCAAGATCCTCAAACAAAAACCCTGCCTTCTGGAAAGGTGGTTTGCTCTTTCGATTTGGCGACTGATTATTTCTTCGTAAACAAAGACGGCCAAAAAGAGCAACAAACAGAATTTCATCGTGTGGTTTTGTTTGGAAAAATGGCTGAAATTGCCTCCCAATATCTTAAAAAAGGTTCTTTGGCTTTTATTGAGGGAAGGTTGAGAACAAGAAGTTGGGAAGATGCTAACGGAAACAAAAAGCAAAAAACAGAAATTATCGCCCAAAGATTACAATTGGGCCCAAAATCAATTCAAAACAAGGTCCAACAAAAAGAAACTCCACCAGTAGAAGACATTCCGATAGTTGAAGAGGAAGAAGAAATTAATATCGAGGACATTCCCTTTTAGTTTTAATAACATGCCTTGCTATTTTTGCCAACAAAATATCCAAGAAATAGATTTTAAAAATACGATTTTGCTAAAAAGATTTCTTTCCCCTTTGGGAAAAATTAAGGGAAAGAAAAAAACTGGACTTTGCGCTTTCCATCAGAGAAAGTTAGCTCAAGCAATAAAGAGAGCAAGATATCTTGGGCTCTTACCCTATACTGCTCTCTAATATTTTCTTTTCTATAGTTTTTGTAAGCTCTGGATTTTCTTTTAAAAATTTTTTACAAGCCTCCATGCCCTGGCCTAATTTTGTGTTTTCGTACTGAAACCAGGGCCCTACTTTTTTTATTACTCCGAGCTTTAATCCAGTATTGATCAAATCAGCCTCTTTTGAAATTCCTTCGTTATAATAAATGTCAAATTCAGCAGTTTTAAATGGGGGAGCAACTTTATTTTTAACAATTTTGGCCTGAATTCGACTACCGATAATTTCATCTCCGTGTTTTATCTGAGCAATTCTTTTTAAAGCAATTCTTACTGAAGCATAAAACTTCAAAGCCAATCCTCCGGGAGTCGTTTCTGGATTTCCATAAGTACCAATTTTCATTCTAGTTTGGTTTAGAAAAATCAGGGTTGTCCTTGTTTTTGAAATCAAAGCTGAAAGCTTTCTTAAAGCAGCCGACATCAACCTTGCTTGAAGACCAATCTGTAAATCTCCGATTTCTCCGGCTACTTCTGCTTGTGGAGCCAAAGCTGCTACTGAATCAACAACAATCACATCGACTTCTCCTGACCTAATTAAGGTTTCAATGATTTGGAAAGCTTGCTCTCCAGAATCTGGTTGAGAAATTAAAAGTTCTTCCATATTAACCCCGATTTTTCTAGCATACTCGGGATCTAAAGCGTGTTCTGCATCAACAAAAGCTCCTACTCCTCCACTTTTCTGAGCTTGGGCTAAAATGTGCAAAGCTAAGGTTGTCTTTCCAGAACTTTCTGGACCGTAAATTTCAACCACTCTTCCTCTTGGCACTCCACCAACCCCTAAAGCCAAATCTAAAGAAATAGAACCAGTAGGAATTACTTCCACCTTTGCTGGCTTTGCCTCTTTCAAAGTCATTATTGCTCCCTCACCAAACTTTTCTTTTAAAAGCTCAATCGTTTCTTTTAAATCCTTTTTTTCTTTTTTCTCTTTTTTTGCCATTTTTTTAAAAATCGCTTTTTAGACCTTTTGCCAATTTTCTTCTTCCTCTTTTTTAATATAAACTTCTCTTGGCTTTGCACCTTTTGCAGGTCCAATAATTCCTCTTTCTTCTAGTATATCTAAAAGCCTGGCTGCCCGCGCATAGCCAATGCTTAATTTCCTTTGCAGCAAGGAAGCCGAAGCTCTTTGAGCTTCAATAACTACTCTTTTTGCCTCTTCAAATAAAGGATCCTCCTTTCCTTCAAAGAAAACTTCTTTGCCCTCTTCTGGCGCAGAAAGCGCTGCCTGAAGTTCCTGCGAAAGACCATTTTCAAAAGGAACAAAACTTGGATTTTTTGTTTTGATGAAACTGGTCACTCTTCTTATTTCCTTTTCAGAAATGTAGGGGGCTTGGGCCCTTTTTGGTTTTGGGCTTTGAGGCGAAAGGTATAAAAGATCACCAGACCCAAGAAGTTTTTCTGCTCCAGCTACATCCAAAACTGTCCTCGAATCTACCTGAGAAGCAACTTGAAAAGAAACTCTGCAGGTAATGTTGGCCTTAATCAAACCAGTGATTACTTCAACCGAGGGTCTTTGAGTTGCTACAACCAAATGAATACCTACTGCCCTTGCCAATTGAGCCAACCTTACAATTTTGGTCTCTATTTCTTTTCCTTTGGCCACCATCAAATCTGCCAATTCATCGATAATTACCACAATATAAGGAAGCGGCTCTTTTTCTTTACTCTGGCTAACTTTTTGATTAAAGCTGTCGATATCTTTTGTCTTTTCTTCTGCCAAAACATCGAACCTTCTCTCCATTTCGCCTATTAACCACTCTAAAGCAACAACTGCTTTTTGAGGATAGAAAATAACCGGCGCTAAAAGATGACAAAGGTCATTATAAAAATGGAATTCAACCCTTTTTGGATCGATTAAAATTAATCTTAGGGTCTTTGGAGAGTTTCTGTAAAGTAAAGAAATTATAAGGTTGTTTAAAAATATTGTTTTTCCTGTTCCAGTAGCGCCTGCCACTAATAAATGGGGCATTCTGGCCAAATCAACAAAAATCGGCGTCCCAGAAACGTCTCTACCCAAAGGAAAAGCCAAAGAGGAAGAAATAGTTTGAAAACTAGGTTCAGCCAAAAGATCTCTTAACCTCACTATTACTCTTTTTTTGTTTGGGACCTCTACTCCAACTAAAGATTTTCCAGGAATGGGAGCTTCAATTCTTACTGGATGAGCAGCCAAAGCTAGGGCTAAATCGTTCGAAAGAGCAGTAATTTTTGAAAGCTTAATTCCCTCTGCTGGCTTGAAAGTGTATTGAGTCACAGTAGGTCCAATATTCACCTCGCCCATTTCTACTGGAATGCCAAAATGTTCTAAGGTTTTCTTTATGATAAGAGAGTTTTGCTGAATATCTCCGGCAAAAGCCTGACCAGTATCTTTTTCCAAAAGGTTGAGCGGAGGAAAAACATATCCTTCGCTGGCCAAGGGAGTAAAGGCTTTCTCCTTTTTTATTTTTTCTTCCTTTTTTTCTTCTGGCAAAGAAACTTTAGGCAAAGAGCTTTCTATCTTCTCTACTTTAAACTTGGGTAAAAAGATCCTCTTTATCAAAGGAACTGTTTCTTTAGTTTCTTCTTTTTCTTTTTCTTCCTTTACTAAGTACCAAAATAAAAACAAGGCAAAGAAAGCAAAAACCAAAAAGATAATTTCTGTAATTAGGGGGCCGAAAAGTTTAAAAAAGAAATAAGCAACTTTTCCAAAAATGCCTCCTCTTTTTGGCAAAAAAGATTCAATTAGAACTGATCCTGAGACCAAAAAAAGAAAGTTTGCCAAAAAAAGAGGAAAGGCAATTTTTTCATATCTTGTTTTCAAAATCAAAAGTGCACTCAAAAACAAAAGCAAAGGCACCAAAAAAGCTGCTTTCCCGAATAAAAAATTGAGTAAAAAGCTAAAGACCTTTCCGACTATTCCTGCTTTATTTAATAAAGAGAAGAGAAAAAGAAAAGAGAAAAAGAAAAGAGAAAAGATAGAAGCTATCTTTTGCAGCTTTTGAGAGAGAATCGGCTTTTCTTTGCTCTTTTGATGATTGTTTTTTTTCTTTTTCTTTTCCACTATTTATATTTTAGCTTATTTTTTAAATCCAGTACCAGCTGGGATTAATCTTCCGATAATAACGTTTTCTTTTAGCCCTCTTAATTTGTCTTCCTTTGCCTCCAAAGAAGCCTTAATTAAAACCCTTGAGGTCTCTTGGAAAGAAGCTGCAGAAAGGAAAGAAGAAGTGGTGAGAGCGACTTTTGAAATGCCCATTAACAATTGAACTGCCTTTGCTGGTTTTTTCTTCTTTTCTTTTAGTTTCCTGTTTTCTTCAATGAAAACACCTTTTTCAATTATTTCTCCAGGAGAAAAATCACTATCTCCTGGATCTTTAATCCTTACCCTTGAAAACATCTGGCGCAAAATAACTTCAAAGTGTTTGTCATGAATAGCCGCTCCTTGATGAACATAAACTTTTTGAAGTTCTTTTAGCATATACCTCCACAACTCTTCTTTCTTTTTAACTTTAGCCAGCTTTCTCAAATCAAGCGGCCCTTCCACTAAAATATCTCCTTTTTTAACTTTGTCTCCTTTTTTAACAAAGATTTTCCTTCCAGCTGGAATCACATAGTGAAGAACCTTTTTATCGCTTGTTTCAATTTTCAATCCCTTTTTAGGATCTACTTCAATTACCTTTCCGTCTTCCAAAGCCACAACACCTTCGTTAGCTGGAGTTCTTACTTCAAAAATTTCTTGAACTCTTGGCAAACCACTAGTGATATCTCCGGCTCCAAAAACTCCTCCAGTGTGGAAAGTCCTCATTGTCAATTGAGTTCCTGGTTCCCCGATAGATTGAGCGGCAAGAATTCCCACTGCTTCTCCCAGCTCCACCATTTTGTTCCTCCCTAGTTCATAACCATAGCATTTTTGGCAAACCCCATAGAGTGAACGGCAGGTTAAAGGAGATCTTACTTTTACGCTTTTGATGTTTTTCTCGACAATTTCTTTTGCTTTTTCCCAATCAATAACTTCTCCTTTTTTAACGATTACCTTCTTTGAACTATCTTTGACATCTTCTAAAACAACTCTTCCAACGATTTTAAAAGCAAAATCTTGTCCAATTTCATCTGCGTCTTCCCTCAAAATTTCGATTCCCTCTTTTGTCTTGCAATCTTCTTCTCTCACTATCACATCATGGGCAACATCAACCAGCCTTCTGGTTAAATAACCAGCAGAAGAAGTTCTCAAAGCGGTATCAGCAGTTCCTTTTCTTGCTCCGTGAGTTGAAATGAAGTATTCCAAAACCCGCAAACCTTCTTTGTAAGAATTTTTAATTGGCAATTCAATGATTTCACCTGCTGGATTGACAACCAAACCCTTCATTCCGCACATTTGAATGGGTTGTGCCCAGGAACCTCTTGCGCCCGCATCAACCATCTGGAAGATGGAATTTTGACCCTTACCCTCTTGAGAAAGAGTTTTGACAACCAAATCTCCAATTTGAGATTTTACTCCACTCCAGAGCTCAATAATCTTCATTCTTTTTTCTTCTTCTGATAAAAGCCCTTGTTCAAAATATTTTTCTATTTCTTCCTCTTTCTTTTCTGCTTCTTTCAAAATCTTTTTCTTTTCTTTGGGCACGATTAAATCGTCTATTCCAAAACTAATTCCAGAAAGGGTTGAATATTCAAAGCCCAATTCTTTAATCTTATCTAAACATTCAATTACTACATCTTTAGGATAAGCTTCTAAAAGTTTGGCGACTATTTTCTCCAAATCTTTGATTTTGATTTGATAATTTTGAAACGGAAAATCAGCTGGCAAAACTTGATTAAAGATTATTCTTCCAGCCGTTGTTTCAATCCATTCTTTCTCTTTTGATTTTGGATTTTTGATTTTAATTTTTGATCTTAATCCAAGATCTCCAAATTCAACTGCCAGCAAAACTTCATCAACGCTATCAAAAATTTTCCCTTCTCCCTTTCCCCCTTCTTCAAGATAAGTCAACCAATAGCAACCCAAAATAATATCTTGGTACAAGGTCACAATCGGAGCGCCAGTGGCTGGTTTTAATAAATTAACAGAACTCAGCATTCTTTCTTTTGCTTCTTTTTGAGCCATTTCAGAAAGAGGAACAAAAACAGCCATTTGGTCGCCGTCAAAATCAGCATTAAAGGCCTTACAAATCATTGGATGCACCCTGATTGCCTCTCCTTCAATCAAAACTGGATAAAAAGCCTGAATGTTAAGCCGGTGTAAGGTCGGAGCTCTGTTTAACAAAACCAATTTGTCCTTTACTACTTCTTCCAAAGCGCTCCAAACCTCATCGGTTTCATCTTCGATCATCTTCATTCCGGCTCTCACATTGAAGACAATTTCTTTTTCTAAAAGCTTTCTGATAACAAAAGGTTTGAACAACTCCAGAGTCATTCTTTTTGGTAGGCCTACTTGTTCTAATTTCAATTCCGGTCCCACAACGATTACCGACCTTCCAGAATAATCTACTCTTTTTCCCAAAAGATTTTGGCGGAATCTTCCCTGTTTTCCTTTGAGCATATCAGCCAAAGATTTTAAAAGCCGCCTTCCTCCAGTAGTTGCTCTAGTAGTTACTCCTTTTCTCATTTCGTTATCGATTAAAGAGTCAACCGCCTCTTGAAGCAATCTTTCTTCGTTCCTCACAATTACTTCTGGGGCGCCAATCTCCAAAAGATATTTTAAGCGATTATTTCGGTTAATCACTCTTCGATAAAGATCGTTCAAATCAGAAGAAGCATACCTTCCTCCATCAAGCTGAACCACTGGCCTTAAATCAGCCGGCAATACTGGTAAAACCTCTAAAAACATCCATTCTGGCCTAATTCTTGCTTTCTTTAAGCTTTTGAAAAGCCTCAATCTCTGAAGGGCTTTTTTCCTCAGTTCTGGGTTTTGGTTCTTTAAATTTTCTTCAAGTTTTTCGATTTCTTTATCCAAATCAATTTTCTCGCATATCCTTTTTAAAGTTTTAGCACCAGTTCCAGCCTTAAAACATCTTCCATATTTTAAAGACAATTCTCTAAATTCAATTTCTGAAAGAACTCTCAATGGTTTTAATCCCAAAACCTCTTCTTTTGCCTTTTCTTTTGCTTTCTTCAATTCTTCTATTTTTTTCTTTTCCTCTTCAGCTGGAAGCTTTTGAGATTTTAAATTGTTAAGCTTTTCTTTGTATTCTTTTTCAATTTCGTCTAAAACTTCTTTTTTTGCCTTTTCGTTAACTTCGGTAATAATGTAAGAAATATAATAAACCACTCTTTCTAATTGTGGAGCTGGAACGTCCAAAACCTGACCGATTCTTGAAGGAACTCCCTTTAAATACCAAATGTGGGCTACCGGAATAGCCAATTTAATATGACCCATTCTCTCTCTTCTTAAACTTGAAGGTCCAACTTCCACTCCGCAGCGATCGCAAACTATTCCTTTATAATGGTATCCCTTATATTTTCCGCAATAGCACTGATAATCTTTCTCTGGCCCAAAAATTCTCTCGCAAAAGAGTCCGTCTTTTTCCGCTCTTTGAGTTCTGTAATTTATCGTCTCTGGCTTTGTCACTTCGCCATGGCTCCAAGTCAAAATTTCTTGGGGTGAAGCTAATTTAATTCTTATTGCTTTTAGATCCTCAACTTTCATCTTTTTGTTCTTTTTTCTTTTTTTCTTCTTCCTCCTTTAGTTGAATTTCAACACCAATTCCCAAAGATTTTAGCTCTTGAACTAACAAATTAAACGAAGCTGGAATGTTTGGCGTTTTAATTTCCTCTCCTTTTAAAATTGCCTGATAAGTAGCTGCTCTTCCCACAACATCATCTGATTTAATCGTCAGCATTTCTTGCAAAGTATAGGCTGCTCCATATCCTTCCAAAGCCCAAACTTCCATCTCCCCAAATCTTTGGCCGCCAAACTGAGCTTTTCCTCCCAAAGGTTGTTGAGTAATCAAAGAATAAGGGCCTATTGATCTTGCATGAATTTTGTCTGCTACCATATGGATGAGTTTCATCATATAGATATAGCCAACTGTTACTTTTCCTGGAAAAGGAAGACCAGTTTTTCCATCAAAAAGAGTTGTTTTCCCTGAAATATCAAAACCAGCTTTTTTCAATTCTTCTTTGATTTCTTCTTCAGTGGCTCCAGATAAAGCTGGGGTGACAGCGTAATACCCAAGCTTTTTTGCTGCCAACCCTAGAGAGGTTTCCAAAACTTGTCCCAAATTCATTCTTGAAATAATTGAAAGCGGGTTTAAAACAATATCAACTGGCGTTCCATCTTCTAAAAATGGCATATCTTCCTCTGGCAAAACTTTAGAAATAATGCTTTTGTTTCCGTGCCTTCCAGCCAATTTATCACCGCTTTGAATTTTTCTAATTTCAGCTATCTCCACCTCAATCCTTCTTAAAACTCCAGGTTCCAATTTATGGCCCAATTCTCTATCGAAAATTTTAATTTCGATCACCTTGCCTTTTTTGCCGTGTTCTAATCTTAAAGAAGTATCTTTCACTTCTTTTGCTTTCTCTCCAAAAATAGCTCTAAGTAATCTTTCTTCAGGAGTTAAAGTTGCTTCTCCTTTTGGAGAAATTTTTCCAACCAAAATATCGTTTGGAAAAACTTCAGCCCCAATTCTTATTATTCCTTCTTCGTCTAGATCTTTTAACCTTTCTTCTGAAACATTGGGAATATCGTTGGTCGTAATCTCAGGGCCTAATTTTGTATTCCTAACGTCGCAACCAAAGTTCTCAATGTGAACTGAAGTAAACACGTCTTCCTTGACTAATCTTTCTGAAATAATGCAGGCATCCTCAAAATTGGCTCCTCTCCAAGGCAAAAAGGCAACTAAAAGATTTTTTCCCAAACTCAGACAACCTTGAGAAATTGCAGCTCCTTCTGCAATGATTTGTCCTTTTTTAACCATCTGTCCCTTTTTCACTACTGGTCGCTGGTGAAAGCAAGTATACTGATTTGTTCTGACAAAAGTTCTTAAATAATAAGTTTGAATTTTCCCCGTGTCTTTGCTTTTGATTTTAATCTTTTTGCCATCAACAGCCACTACTTTACCAGATTCTTTGGCCAAAATTACTTGACCAGAATCTCTGGCAACTTTTGGCTCCAATCCTGTCATCACTAAAGGAGGTTCTGGGTTCAAAAGGGGAACTGCCTGCCTTTGCATATTAGAACCCATTTGAGCCCTGTTAGCATCGTCGTTTTGCAAAAAGGGAATTAGAGAAGTAGCCACAGAAAGAGCTTGCTCTGGAGAAACATCGATGAATTCAACTTTCTCTTTGGGTATCATTGCTGGCTCCCCTCCTACTCTTCCTTCAACTTCTCTTTCTAAAATTTCTCCTTTTTCATCAACAAGAACTCCAGCTGATGCAATATTGTATTTTTCTTCCTCATAAGCAGAAAGATAATAAACTTTTGAAAAATCAATTTTCCCCTTTTCAACTTTATAATAGGGGGTCTCCAAGAATCCATAGGGATTGACTCTGGCATATTGAGCGAGGTGGGAAATTAAACCAATGTTTTGGCCTTCTGGAGTTTCAATAGGACATAATCTTCCGTAGTGAGAAGGTTGAACATCTCTCACCTCAAACCCTGCCCTTTCTCTGCTCAAGCCCCCAGGACCTGAAGCCGTAACTCTTCTTTTGTGTTCCAGTTCTGCCAGAGGGTTTTCGTTATCCATAAACTGCGCCAATTGGCTCGAAGAAAAGAATTCTTGTAAAACTGCCATCACTGGCCTTGGGTTGATTAATTGAACAGGAGTGGCGCTGGCTATATCGACTGTTGCCATTTTATCTTTGACTGTCCTTGCCAATCTCATAAAACCAATTCTCAATCTGTTGCACAAAAGTTCAGAAAGAGTTCTTATTCTTCTATTTCCTAAGTGATCGATTTCATCTGGGTTAGCTTGTGGGGTATTGTTTAATCGAATAATCTCTTTAACGGTTAAAATCACATCTTCTGGTTTTAAAACCCTATCTTTAATTGAAATTTCTTTCTCTTTCCTTTCTATTCCAAACCTCTTTTCTATTTTCCATCTTCCAACCTTTGAAAGGTCGTATCTTTCAAAGTTAAAGAATGTGTTTTCAAAAAACTCTTTAGCGGTCTCAAGAGTAACGATTTCCCCTGGTTTTAATCTTTGATAAATTTCAATCAGTGCCTCTTCTTGATTTTTAGTTGGATCTTTTTTTAAGGTTTCCTCAATGAAATCGATTTCTCCGATATTTACATCTTTGAATTTTTCTTTGATTTCTTCGTTAGTTTGAAGGCCCAGAGCTCTTAACAAAACAGTTACTGGAACTTTTCTTTTTCTGTCGATTTTAACTGAAATTTGACCGTTTGGCTCTGTTTCAAACTCAAGCCAGGCCCCTCTAGTTGGAATAATGCTCGCTCCAAAAAGATTTCTTTGGCCAAAGGGCTGAGAAGTAAAAAGAACGCCAGCCGATCTAATAATTTGAGAAATAACCACTCTTTCTACTCCATTAATGATAAAAGTTCCCCTTTCTGTCATTAAGGGGAACTCGCCAAAATAAACTTCCTGTTCTTTGATTTCTTTTGTCTTTAAATTAATCAGCCTTGTCTTAACCCAAAAGGGAAACTGAAAAGTATCGTTGTTTCTTTTTGCCTCAAGATCGTTTTCATAGTTTGTCTCTCCCATTCTGTAATCTAAAAACCAAAGTTCCAACTCTTTTTTGGAATAATCTCTTATCGGAGAAACTTCCTTCAAAAGCTCTCTAAAATCTTCTTTCCAAAATCTGTCCCAGCTTTCTTTTTGAAGAGAAAGCAAATCAGGAGGCGGAAGAAAAACCTTGGTCTTTCCAAAATATTTGATATTTAAATTGGGAGGAAAAAGTGATAAAATTTCTTTCATAAAAAAGACAAAAAAACCCAAATCAGGGTTCAAAAATTTTTGAAATTTTTAAAGAAAAGGCAGTATGATTTCTATTTTAATTTTTTTCAAGAAAGTGTCAAGTCTATTTTTGAGAAAGTTTTTCTTTCAATTCGTTTATTTTTGATTTTACCAATTCTGAATCTGGATTCAAGGCCTGAACCTTTTCTAACTCCTCAATTGCCTTTTGAATTTCTCCTTCTTTTTCATAAACTAAAGCCAAAAAGTATCTGGCGTTTGAATAATTGGGAAATAAAACTAAAGCTTTATCTAAGTTCTCTTTTGCCTTTGAATAATTTCCTTTTAAATAATACATTCTTCCCAAATGAAAATATCCTTCGCTAAAATTTGGATTTTTGCTCAAAAATTCTTCCAGTTCAGAAATTCCTCCATCTAAATTTTGTTCTAATTCTAATGTTAAAGCTTTTTGCAAAATAGCCTGAGCAAAATTTGGTTCAATTTCGATTGCCTTTTCAAAATTCTTTTTTGCTTCTTCAAGGTTTCTCAAAGTAAGTTGATTTTTACCCATTTCAAGATAAAAAGTTGCATTTTGGGGTTCCAGTTTCGTGGCCTCTTCAAATTCCTTTAAAGAAAGTTCTAGGGTTCCCAAATCGCGATAAATGAAAGCCAAATTTTCTCTAAAAAGAATATTGTTTGGAGAACTATCTTTTGCTGCTTTGGCAAACTTGATGGCTAAAATTCCGGTTTGATAAAGTAAATTCTGATCAGGATTTTCCTTTTGAGCTTCTTTTTGGAACTTTTGAGAAAGGGCTTGAGACAAAACCATTTTATAATAAGGCTGATACTGGTTAAAACTTACAGCTTTTTGGAAGAAAGAAATTTTCTTTTCTAAATCTGGTTCTAAAAATCCTTTTTTGTAATTGTAATCTGCAAGATAAAAAACTGTTCCCAAAAAGAGCGAAAAGAAGAAGGCCAAAATGAGCAAAATGGTTAGCGCCTCAACAAAAAGTGCAACGACCGGATTTTCTTTCAATTCGATTCTCTTTTCTTTGAACAAAATCAAATTGGCAGCTATTGCCAAACCCAACCAGAATAAAAATCCAAAAAGAAGGTTTTGATAAAAAAGGAATTGAAGCAAAAATAAAGAAAAGAGGAAGAGCTTCACAAAGAAAAATTCTGGCTTCACTTTTTTCAAAAAGACCAAGATTGCCAAAAAAGCTAAAATCAAGGAAAACAAAGTAGCACCCAAAAAACCAAAATTGGCTAAAATCTGGGCAAAATTATTTCCTGCAAGATTGAACCTAAAAGACCAAAAATTTCGAGACTTAAAAAGCGAAAAATCTTCCAAAAAAGTACCAGGACCAGAGCCCAAAAAGATATTTTTGGGTGAAGAAATTGCTGATTTAAAAGCCACTCTGAAAGATTCCTTTTGCGGCAAAATAAACTCGCCTGGCAAAGAAAGGAAAAAATTTTGAGTTTTTGGGAAAAAATTAACAATTATTGCTTGAAGGTTTAAAAACAGCAAAACTAAAACAAAAAGGGAAATTGAAAGCGGGATCAAATTCATTTCAACTTTTTCGCCAAAAACTCTATCTATAGCGCAAAACAAAGAAAACAAAAACAAAGAAAGGAAAATGAAAAACCAAGCCAGAGTGAAATCAAAAATGAAAAGCAAGAAAAAGTCAAAAAGCAAAAGCAAAATCAAAAATCCTCTTTCTAGCCTCTTTATCCCTTTGCCCAAAAACAAATAACTAAAAGCCAAAACAAAAATCAGGGCCAAAAAAATGGCCAAAGAAAAAGCAGAAGAACCTGCCAAACTAAAAGGAAGGTAATTTTTTAAAACAGGAATTTTTTGCCAAAGATTAAAAACAGAAAAAATAGTAAAGAGGATTACCAAAAAGGAAGAAGAAAGTAAAAGCCTAAAGATGGTGTTAATCTCTATTCCTTCTCTTTCTTCTGTTTTGAAATTGTTTCTAAGCAGCAAATAAAACCCAAAGAAGGCAAAAAGAGTCAATATCCCGTCGCTGAACCTTCCGTAAGTGCCAAAAATTGAATTAATTTTATCTTTTGAAAAAACTGAAGACAAAACAGCCAAAACTAAAAACAAAACCAAAAGAATATCAAAAAGATTGTACCTAAAGATAAAGGCTCTTTCTTTAACAATTTGCTTTAAAAGCCAGAGAATTACTCCCAGCCAGCTGAAAAAGAAAAGAAAATAAAGCTTGTTAAATTCTATAACTTCAAAAGAAAAGGGAAGCCAAAAAAGGGGCAAAAGAAAAACTATAAAATAGCAGAGATATTTTATTAATTTTTCAAAGAAATTTGACATATTTTTATTTTACCACATTTTTTCACCTTTTGCAATTTTTCAAAACCCGAATCTCAACTGTATTTCCATCGTATTTCTACCGAATTTCCATCGTATTTCTATTGAATTTCCA